>Ga0256405_10000310_pt1 | contig 162224 bp, 153 predicted proteins | sample RumenRJG_02DNA_FD_189096 | JGI IMG/M metagenome (GOLD analysis project Ga0256405, IMG submission 189096) | Bovine rumen microbial communities from Lethbridge, Alberta, Canada - RJG_02 | ecosystem: Host-associated > Mammals > Digestive system > Stomach > Rumen | place: Canada: Alberta...
GGGAAAAGGAACGAAACGCCAAACTCACCCCCATACATTGGCACTTTACAATAGACAAAGCTAGAACAAAATTGGTGTCCATATATCCCGATCTTCCAGAATAACAATTGTTATAAATATGAACGAGTTTTTACACTAGGATTGAGGTAACGTTTTTGCTACCCTCATTTCCCTTTCTTCCACCGCTCCGGCACTAAGAGGTTTCCCCTTTTTTCGTCCCCCCTTGCTCGGCAATGGGTATTCCTGTTGGAAAACTGCTTCCAGCGTAGTATCGACCACTGCCTTGCCCGAAGTCTGGTTGGCATCCTGCTTGCCCTCCGATATTATCAGAGTCCTAGCACCTCTCTATGAAATGGTCCTCCTGCCATAATACCACAAAATTTTCTGAAATTGGTGTCCCCACAGGACACTGAGGAGAAAAATTTCATGAGGCGGTGTCCATCCGCCATCACAATACAGAATATCATATTTGCAATCATAAATAAAGTGCAATATACATCTATATTTACAATAACTTATAGGGTGTATATAGAACATGGGAAACCACTCTAAAATAGAACTAATGTCCCACCTCGTTCAGAAACATAAAAATAATTGTTCGAGATGTAGTCAGATGCTAGGAAGAGGAGGGCGGCGTAGCGGTGGCTACGCCAACTGACGATGACAACGCAGATGGCTGCATATCGGGCAATTATTATGGATATGAACGAGGCGGGACACTAAAAAGAGGTGGTTCGATTGTTCACCGTAAAACGAGTGGAAATGGTCAACAAGACATTCCGGCTTCCGTCGGAACTTGTGGAGAGGCTGAGTTTCGTCGCCCAAGAGAAGGGCGTTTCCATGAACAACCTTGTGGCTCAATGCTGCGAATACGCACTGGGGCAGATGGCAGAGGAAACATCGGAGGCAGCATCCCCGAAGAAGGCAAAGACAAAAGACGCATAAGCTCGGACGGGAAGGTTTGGGGCATCATGGCAGCATACGGATTCCGAAAGCGGATTCCCGATACCATGGTGCCCTGTTCTTATTCCTCATCCTTCTGCTCCTGCTCGCTTTCGTTCAACGGCATGGCCTCTTCGTCCTTCTGCTGGCACTCCATGGAGGACAGATCCTCCCACCACATGTTTTTCTCATCATCATTGAAGGACAGGAACACCGTTGGGTCTACCCGAAGTCCTTCCGCGATGTCGAGAATCATTGCAACGGAAATATGCCCATTGTATTTCCCCCGTTCAATACGGCTCAGGACGCTGGTGCTGATGTGGGCCAGCTCTGCAAGCTGATCCTGATGCAGCCTCCGCAGCGTCCGGTAGTAAGCGATCTTCGCCCCGATCTGGCGGAAGATGATCTCCTTCTTGATATCGTTGACATCAATCTTTTCACCCATGCTGACAGCCCTCCCCGAAAGGTGAATTCCCTTCTTTTATTATCTCACAAAACGCCTTTCGTCTGCTCGGAAACATACGGCGGGTATTCGCCAAAATACGAAAGTCATTATGAGAAAACATTTTCATTGGTATAGTATATAATCGAAATTTCGTGGTCTGACAAAGGACGGGAAGGGCAAGCTGTGACGAGATGAAGCGCGAGAAAGCTAACATAATAATAAACAACATCAATCAAAGAAAGAAGGAATGATTATGCTGATCAATAAGACTGTCTTCTTCGCATCGGAGGCCGCCTCGCTGCTTGGCTACAGCACGCACACGATTTACCAGCTGATTCATCAAGGAAAGCTGAGGGCATTTCAAGTGGAAGGCCATAAGGCTTGGCGTATCCCTGAAAGCTCCATCCATGCTTATCTGGACTCCTGCATGAAGAAACACGCTTCGCGGAAGCAACGGTAGATGATCTCCTGTTTTCTTTCATTTTCTGCTACGGGAAGGACATATCCATAATGCAGAAAATAAGGGGGTAAAAGGTTATGGAAAACACAAGCGAAACCTTGATGACGTTGGAGGAAGTTTGTTCAGAACTGATGATTGGCAGGAATGCTGCTTATCGCTTGCTGGAAGAAAAGAAGCTGAAAGGGTTTCGGATTGGGCGTATCTGGAAGATCCCGCGAAAAAGTATTTTGGACTACATCCAAGAACAGGTCATGAGCGCATAGAAAAGCTGCTGCACGTTCTCGCGTGCAGCAGCCTCCCTGTCGTTCATCCTTATTCGAAATAAAACTGAAATTCCCAATAAAATGATGTTCCGGCTGCATCTTCAAGACGGATGCCTAGCCAGCCGAGCCGTCCCGATATGCGGCATTGCCCCAGAGGGATATCGCAATCTGTGGACCCTCCGGCCGGAATGGTTGGGATATTGGTGTGCCAGTCTTGATCTTTCGCACCGTGGAAGGAGCAGTTCAGCATGGGGCTGATAACGTCCGCTGCGCTCTGATTGTCAATATGGAGACGCATCGACCAGTCGGCAGGGAACCGGATGGCATCGCCCTCATGCTCCCAACTCTTCCAAAGGTCTGCAGGGATGGGGATGCCTGTACCGCAAGGTGTTCCATTCAGGAAAAATGTGCAGTGTTCCCTGTTCAGCCGAGGATATCTCCATGGGATTGCGTTCGGTGTCTCGGCAGGCAATTTCTCCGCAGTCGCATGGCTGGGGACTTCCTTAGTTTCCGACATGGCCGCAGGAGCCGTTTCTACATGGTCTGTTGCCGTATGGTTTGACGGTATCGGAGCGTCGGAAGATGGGGACGAAGACACCTGCTCGGCGGTGCTTTCAACGAGGGGAACGTCTGCTTCTTGGCTGACGGGAACCGTCTCCTGCATTGAGTCATGGATTGCTGACAGGCCAACCACTGACAAGAGAAGCACGATGCCAAGAACTGCCGCCCATCGTCGGACACGCCATTGTTTCTGCCGGTGCCCAGCATCCTGCAAAAGCTCATCCACGGACACATACCGGTTTTCCGGATCAAGCGCGGTGCACCTCTGAAACACCTTTTCCAAGCACCCATGATAATCCGCCCCCAACATCCGCCGGATGGTGATGCCAAGGGAATAGATGTCGCTTCTCGCGTCCGTTTGCCCGAAACCATATTGCTCCGGTGGGGCATATCCCTTCGTACCAAGGAATTCCGTATCGGGTTCATCCGTTTCCTTGACCATGCGAGCAATCCCGAAATCGATCAGCTTGACGCTGTTGGATTTTGTGAGGATGATGTTGGATGGCTTGATGTCCCGATGGACGATGCCTTGGCCATGCAGCGGTTGTAGGCATTCACACAATTCCTGTAGGACATGGATTGCCAATTTCTCGTCCAGTTTCCCGTCATAGCGGAGAATATTAGCCAATGTCCTGCCATCGATGAACTCCTCAATGATGAGTAGCTGTCCCTCTCGCTCCATCAGGCGGTAAATGAAGGGGATGTAGGGATTTTCCATCTCCCTGAGCTTCTGATAGATTGCTTTGGAGTGCTTCTCCCGCTGCTTCAGGACGCAGACTTGCTTGCCGATCCTGTCGTAGAGCAGCGCCACAGCACCAGTGGTGGATTCCTTTAGGAGATCCACCACTTCGTAGCCATCGCCAAGATATTGCTCCCACTGTTCCATGATACCCTTGCCTTTCCCGAAAAAATCTACTATCATTTTAGCAGAAATATATGGGGAGGGACAAGGGATGACGCATGAGAAGGATACGGAGGAGCTTCTCTCCGAGCTGAAGGAGGACGAGGACATCCGCCAGTTCCTGTCCAAGAATCAGAAAGAGTTTCTACTGCCGCTGCATGAATATCTGGAGCATCTGTTGGTGGAAAAGGGATTAAAAAAGGCGGATGTCATTCAGGCTTCGCTTCTGGATCGAGCCTACGGCTATCATATTTTTTCCGGCGTAAAGGCAAATCCGTCACGCAGGAAGCTCCTCCCTCTCGCACTTGCCATGCAGCTCGATCTGGACGAAACACAGCACCTCCTGCGCTATGCCGGAGAGACCATGCTCTATCCACGAAATCCATGGGATTCCATCATTATCTCGGCCATCCAGAAAGGACTGTCCGTGAAGGAAGCCAATACTCTGCTGGCACAGATGGGTGAGACTCAGATGCTTGGGTGAGGCAAAAGACCGGCTTCTCAATCCTCTGCCGTTCCACCCGAATATATGGAAGAAGAATGTTTCTTCTCCAAGATATCGCTGATGCTTTTGCGAATGGCATGTCTCGACCAGGTCCGTACTGGATTATGTGGTAATAATCTCTGAATTTTCAATATAGAATTGGCAGAGGATATGTAGTATAATGTGGCTAACAGGTGGATGGAGGTGGCTCTGTGGGTACGATCAAGCCGTGGGAGGAACTGAGCTTTCGAGATGACTACATGTTCAAGCGTGTCATGCGCCATAAGCGGTTCTGCAAGAGGATGCTGGAAAAGATTCTTCGGATTGAGATTCGGGATATCCGCTATTTGGAAGACGAAAAGACCATCAAGACGGCCTATGAGAGCAAGGGCATCCGTCTGGATGTATATGTCGAGGATGACAGAAATACGGTCTACAATGTAGAGCTGCAGGTCCGCAAGCCGGAAAAGGATGGTCTGTTCAAGCGGACGCGGTACTATCAATCCATGATAGATGGCGATTTGCTCATGGCTGGGGCAAGGTACGATACCTTGAAAGATACCATCATCATTTTTATCTGTCCCTTTGAGGTTCTGGACGGGAAGCGGCACATGTATACCTTCCGAAATATCTGCGTGGAAGACAGGGAAACCGTGATGCCTGATGGGGCAACGAAAATTCTCCTCAGCACCAAGGGAACGTTGAATGATGTAACGCCGGATATGGAGGCATTTCTGGAGTACGTTGACGGGAAAACAGTAAACGATGATTTCGTTCAGGAAATTGACAGGGAGATCAAGAATATTAAGGGGCAGGAGTCAGAAAGGGTGAGCTACATGACCTATGCTATTAAAATTCAGGAAGAGCGGGATGAGGCCAAAAAAGAAGGTAGGACGGAGGGAAAAGTTGAGGATATCAAAAGTCTCATGGAAAAAAAAGGATGGAGTATCGATGAAGCCCTAGATGCACTTTCGATACCAGAGATGGAATGGGATCAGTACAAAATAGCCATTCAAGGGTGAGCTACATGACCTATGCTATGAAAATTCAAGAAGAACGGGATGAGGCAAAGGCTGAAGGCATAGTGGAAGGTAGGACGAAAGGAAAGGTTGAGGCTATCAAAAGTCTCATGGAAAAAAAGGGATGGAGTATCGATGAAGCCCTAGATGCGCTTTTAATACCAGAGATGGAATGGAATCAGTATAAAACAGCCATTCTGATAAGCGACTGACCCTCGAGACAAAATTCGTGTGTGTTGTTGGTCGTGCTTCGTCTCCACCAACAGTAGCCACACAACCTACCAGCCTTTGTGTTGCGTGGGTTTTACGGGAACAAGACAGTCAGGATTATCCTGGCTGTCTTATTTTTTTGCTTGTAGCATCACCTATTCCCTCTATGTAGTTGCAATATTCCGTCTTTTTGTGATATAATTCTCTTGCAGGGTTTCAATTTGTTCCGATAGACACGTCTCACATCCCGAGTGAAACTGTGCCTATAAAAGGAAGGGACGAGATTCAGGATGACCTGAGTCTCGTCCTCATAGAGGTCGTAGGCGATGTTGATTTGCGTTCCGTCCACAGCCAGGAGATGCAGGCCGTTGACGAGCTTTGTCGGGAACTGCTTGTTGAACTCGTCAAAGACCGCCGGCATTGCATCCCCGGAAAGCCTGGAGCGCCGTTGGAACATCGCGGAGCAGGAAGGAAGCCCCGAGATGCTTTTGGGGAACAGGAAAGAGAACTTTTGCAGCTCGAACTGCATTGTGCTGGCTTCTGCCCCGACGAGAAAGAGGATCATACGGTTCAGGCTGATCTTCCTGTTGCGGGAAAAATCCCTGCCGGGATGCTTCACGAACTCGTCTTTTCTGGCCGTTATTTGTGAGATGGCGGCCAGCAGGCAATTCTTGATGTGTAAGGGATACTCGTTCATGTTCGCGCCTCCTTGTAATCTGGAAGAAACAACGTCTTCATAATTACAAGGGCGTGACCTCGTAAGAGGTCACGCCGCACGAAATTGCCTGATTGTCAAGTGTTTTTTCAAAAAATGTGTAAAAAAATTGACTTCTGTCGAAGTCGATTTACAAACATATATTCTATAATGCTTAACTTAATGACATTGAGGATACATCTGAACGCAACAGGAATGGTGGACAATGTGACACCGGGCATGATATGACACTCTAAGAAGAGAGGGTGGCATATATGACTTACGCTATGAAGATTCAGCTTCTATCGATACTGTTTCTCTCTGCAGCAATATATCAAAAAGTCGAACCGCCTGAAAACAACGAGCTGCCATGCGCCTGGGTGCATGGCAGCTCAAAGTATCAAATGGTATGGATTGTGCCAATGATGGCGATGATCTCAAGGCACAGGGTATCGTCTTCACGATGCGGGTACAGGCACAGATCGGTGATGTCGCTAAGGATGAGGTCACTGTTTTCATGGTAGTCGATGAGCTTGTCGAGAAACGTGAATACGGTGGCAAAGCCATCCGCAAGCATGAACGGGGGCTTTTCGTTTCGGATATGGATGGATGCTTCGCATACGACTTGCGGAAAGTGACGCTTTTTGCGGAATTTCTCAAAGATAGGATTCTTCTTTTTCTTTGGAGCGACTGGCTCAGGGATAGGACGATTCATCATATCTTTGCAACTCTGAAGCTCACGATCTTCGTAGAAGATGGCGATACGCTGCCCGCGATAGCGGAATCTTAATGATTCTGCGGAGAGGCGGAAGACGAAGGTTGCTTCGACATGGAAACGGCGCGCGCCTACATAGTTGGAGATGCAGATCAAGGCGAGATCATGTTTCTGGCTGCGAAGGAAATGATGCTTTCCTGAATAGGAATTGAACAGCACGGGCATGGCGTCTGATACAGCTTGGAACACAAGCTCTTGAGGGATGCCCTCTCCCCGCATATAGGGAAGGGCATCTCTCTGGAACGTGACATCGAACTGGCATCCTGCATACTGGAGATTGATAGCATTTTTCATGACGACGGCCTCCTGTCATAGAGAGAGGTATCTGCTCATCCATACGCAGGGAACAAAAATAGGCAGTCCCCTAGCGTATGAATCCATTCTCCCATACACTCGGGGACTGCCTATATCGTTTTCTGCGCATCCTATTATACACCTTTTTTTGTGAAAAAGCAAGCACTTTTGAATTTTGATGAGATGCGGGCAATTCCGAAATCAACCAGATACACCCCCTGCTTTTTGTCCAGGATGATGTTCGATGGCTTGATGTCCCGATGGACGATGCTCTCCCGCTACGATAAATATGTACAAATCTATACAGAATTACACATATTTACGCTGTGATGCCCTTCGCAGGACACCTTCCTGATTCATTGCGTCCGATTTTGCCGTTCCGAAGAACAGGCTACTTTCGTTTGATATAACGCTCCACAGGCTTAACCAGAAGTACGGCATCGCTTTCTGCGGAAAGAAGTGCAGCATTGCTGCTCATTCGGCGAATGAACCCCTCTAAAAATTGTGTGCGTCAGTGGTACTGCTTCTCGTCTCCACCAACAGTAGCCACACAACCTGCCAGCCTTTGTGGTGTGCGGGTTCATAGAGATTAGACAGCCAAGATTATCCTGGCTGTCTAATTTTCTTTTGCAGAATCGTCTATTCCAGCATAAATTCTCTACTCCCACATTATGATGTGTGGTATACTATTAAAAAAGGAAGGCATACAGTCGACAAAGATTTCGAGCATTATAAAACAGTTCTCCCCATTGCGCTTTGGATAGAAAAATAGACATTTATTATCACTCTGATTCAGGAGGAATTATATTATGAATTCAAATTTCTCATTTAGCAAAGAACATTTCCCTAATACGTGTGATTGTTTGGAAAAAGCCGAAAAAAGTGTTCGTCAAGACATAGATCTCAAAATACTTCGGCAGGCTCTGGAAAACCTTGTAGAAGAGATTGTGCAAATATCAAATGCTGAATTTTTGTTCAAAGACTATGCGCGAATGCTAAAAAAACCCGAACGCCTGCTTACATTAGAGGATAAACTCAAAATCTTTACATCAGAAAAGAAACTAACAGAATTTGGTTGGAACGGAATCAAGCCCCTGCTCCCATCAGTGAATGGAAAAATCAAGTGTGAACTTTTTAGCGGAAGCCAAGTATCTCTGAACGTATACGACTTTTTACGTCGCTATGGTAATTCTGTCAACCATATCGAGGAAGATAATCTTATCAAGATAACGTATCCCATATCGATAGCAGCCTTAAAAGGATTTCATTCGATTCTCTCTGCAATCTGTAAGAAGAAAGGGCTCTCTACAACTTCATTTAATGAAAACAGGATGCCGATCAAAGGACAGGAGCACACGTACATAATTGATGATTATAAGGTACCACCGACAGATGCCCCGATGTCAAAATGCCAGGTTGAGTTCCTTGCACATTTCAATCGCAGTGGAAGCCGGGCAGGGACACAATATGCACTAATCCGCCAGTATGACAAGAAGGATGTGGATACGACATTCCTTCTCCGGAATGTCGATACCGTGCAAAAGACGCAGGATGATCTGATTGACACGCTTCCGCCCTGCATGGTGCGTCCCGTAGAAATCAGTCCCATCGAAAATCAGAGCAGCCCCTTCTATATCATTTCATATCATTTCCGGGAAAAGCCCCACGCTCTTTCCGATGAACTTCTGCAATCCCTCGACAGGAAGAGCCGCCTGTTCATCTGCGAGGAACTTGCCCGTTGCATGGCAGACCTCCACCAGATGGGAATCTATCACAGGCTCCTTTCCTATGCAAGCGTGTATATATGCGATTACAGTGCCTGGGGAAAGGGATGGATGCCGCATCTTGTGAAATTTGACTTCGCAAAACTCGTCGCAAAAATCGAAGGGGACGAGTTGGAGACCGTCAAGGAGCAGACAATCGAAGCCAAGGAAATGATCAAGGACAAAAGCATCAAAAAATACATTCCCCTTGACTGGAAACTCGAAAACTGGGAAAAAGTGGACGTATATTCCCTGGGCATCCTGTTCTGCGACATCCTGTCCGGCACCATCAGCCCTGATTACAATAGCATGATCAAATCCATGAAACAGTTAAAGAAATCGAAAGAAATCTCGGATGGATTTCTGAACCTCATTGGCACGATGATCAACAGTGCTTTTTCAAAACGACCTTCTATGGCAGAAGTCCACAAATCACTGCAAGCGGAGATGGCATCATGGAATTGAAATTCACATCCACACACACCTACGTTCCCGTTGATTCCACGCGCAAGGAAAATGGGACAACAATCGTATATACAGCCTTGGACAAGGAATACGGACGCAATGTCTTCATCAAGGAAGTGCCGATTGAGGGCGGAAATGCCAAAGAAAAAGGAAAAAAGCTTCGCCAGGCCATGCTTGAGGTCAAGGCAATGATGCGGGTGGAGGACGCCACCTGCTTCATCCCGCGCATCTACGAGTCATTTTACGATGACAGGGCCAGCAGGCTTTACATCGTAATGCAGCTCATCAAGGGAAAAAGCCTCCGTGAATATATGAAAACGGCCTCGCCGCTCATGATGACGGACTGGATGATTTCCCTCTGTGACATCCTATCTGCACTGGAGAAGAACCGCCTGCAAAACAAGGACGTAAAACCGGAGAATATCCTCATCACACCAAACAAGCTTCTATTCTTGATTGATTTCGATATTTCAATTTCCGCGCCCCAGCGCAACATCGGCACGAAATGCTATCGTGCGCCGGAAATGATAAAACGGGAGGATATGCACGAAACAAGCCGGAACAAGGTCGATATATTCGCCGTGGGTGTCATGCTCTACGAATTCTTTGCGGGGAGTGTTCCCCAGGAGGACGGCTCCGACTACGATATATCTCCCTTTGATGACGCGAAGGAATGGGACACCTTCATTTCCCCGATGGAAAAGAATCCGAACGTTCCCGATGCCATGAATGAGATCATCATCAAGTGCATGAAACTGCGCCCGGAGGACCGATATGGAACTGCCGCGGATCTGAAGCGCGCACTCATAAATGCAAAGCGATCCATAAAATCCATGAGAAACCGGAGGTAATATGCTTGGACGAATCCATCCTAAAGGAATTCACGAAGGAAATCCTTCCACTCTATGACACCACGGGACGGGAGGCGCAACTTCCGCAAAAACTGCAGCCGGCAGAGGCCATTCTTCCAGAGTCGGAAGAGCTGGAAAAGTGGAGGAACACACATGGAAAATAAGCTGTTGCTGTTTGATGCCAACATTGCCGTCCCCCTGCCCCAGCCATTGCGCATATCCATTTCCCAAAAAACCTATGAACAGATCATTGACGCGCAGGATAACTTAGGTGCCTTGGTACAGCTTTCTTCCAGCAAGACACTGATTTGCACAAGTCGTCTCGACTATTCCGGCGAAACCACGTATTCCTTCTTTACCCCCAACGGCAAATTTATCTGCAAGCACAGCCCTGGAAACGGAAGATATCCTGCCGCCATGTTTTCCACGGCGTTCAATCCCATGCCAAGTTTCGGCGAACAAAACGATGCATTGACCAAGGGAAGGGTATTCTTCATCCCGAAGGGAATCATCGTCAAGGTCAAGCTCAACGAATACCAGGAATACTTTTGCTTGCGGAATGGCCGGACCTTCCAGGCAGATGATTTCGACGATGAGGGCATCTCCCAATCCATCGAGGCCATCATGGAAACGATGGAAGCAGAAAATGACGCTCCCCCGGAACCGCCGTCACTAAGCGAAGGCCTGGCGGAAATGCTGGATATTGCAGAACAGTACGCCAAACTGGAAAACGAAATCGAAGAGACAAGGGTCCAGGAGGCCGGGAGCCTCCCCTATACATCCATCCACGGTGCAGAAAATGACAGTGACCGAACGGCAGCCACGCTGGTTGTCGGTGATTTTGATGAAACAATATACAAAGAGCGGGCGCAAGTCATCATCACGGACAAGAACGAAAAAGAGCATACCGCGGAAGTGAAACAGGCCGTCAAGCCAAAAGACGGAAAAGAGGGAACGCTGGAACTGCTCTTCAAGGAACAATTGGATTTCCAGCAATTCGAGCAGCAAGGCTTCCTCATGCCCAGCTTCAATGAAGTCAACATGGCCGTTCAGATAAAAGCCATCGACAACATACGGAAAGGAACTTCACCTGCGGCCTCCTATATGAACGACATATTCGATGACCGTGGGTTCGATGATTTCGAGGAAAAGGATATGTCTGCCGTTGACGAGGCCATCCGTGCATTGAAGAATCCTCCGAATCCAAGCCAGATCAATGCCATCAAGGCAGGCATAAACACAAACAATGTCTTTCTCGTCATGGGGCCTCCGGGAACAGGAAAAACGACAGTCATCCTCGAATGGATCAAGCATTTTGTCAAGCGGGAGCATCTCCGCGTTCTGGTATCCTCCCAAAACAACAAAGCCGTGGACAATGTGCTGGAACGGATCAAGGAAGAACCGGACATCGATATGATACGGATTGGCACAGAACTGCGGGTAGAACCCGGAATCCGTGACTTTCTCTTTGACAAGAAAGTCACGAAACTGCGGGAATCCATCCAGAGCACGACAACAGAAAAAGCGGAGATCCTGCGCCGCCAATATCAGGCATGGAAGGAGATTTCCCTCATCGCCCGTCGGCTCCAATCGGCACTGGAACAGAAAAAATCCGCATGGGATGATCTGCAGGAAAAGATCACGTCGGAACTGATGCCGATGTATCAAAATATCTGCCGCATCTATGATGCGTATCATACATCTTCCATCCACATTGCGGAATGCAGGGCACAGATTCAGGAAAAATGCGAAAAACTGGAAGCACTCAGGAAGAAATCCACAGGACTATGGAATATCATATATTGGCTTCCTATTTTGTTCCATCGCCGAAAACTGAACCAGCTGCTTGATGAATTTTCTCATCTGCAGGCCGAGGAAAAAGCGCTGGTCAACGAGTACAATCTGGAATATCCAAAATACGCCAGGCAAAAGGAACTTCTGTGTGACGGGCTGTACCGGCAATTCTCTTCGGAGCGCACATCGGCGCAAACCATCGAGGAGGAACTGGAAAAACAAATCCGCCAGCCACTGGACGACTCCTTTGGCCTGTTTTCTGCGCTCAAGGAAAAAATCGGGCATACCTTTCGGAAGATGAAAGAAAACCAGGAATCGATCCCCTGTTGGCAATCCCCAGAATTTTGCCTCTCCCTGGAATCCGAGCTGCAACGCTGCAAAAGCCTCATGAAACTGGTACAGGAATGGCAGAAAGAGGTATTGGAACGTCAAAACTACTCTCTGCAAAACATCATACTGGAAAGCGTGAATCTGGTGGGAGCCACTTGCATAGGTGTCAGTTCCCAGAGACGCTTTGACGGCTTGAAATTCGACGTGACCATCATCGACGAGGCAGGGCAGATCCAGATCCATAAGGCCCTTGTTCCCATGAGCGTATCTCCAAAACTCATCATGCTTGGCGACCATAAACAGATTCCTCCGACTGCCGACCAGGATATGGAAGACCGTTGCAGCGATCATGAGATCTCTGCGGAATTCCTGTCGAAAAGCCTGTTCGAGTCCATGTACGAATCCTTCCCGGAATCCAACAAGATCATGCTGGATACCCAGTATCGGATGCCCGGGGAAATTGCCGACACCCTCTCCCATGCCTTTTACGAGGACAAATATCTCTCCTGGCAGGGGAAACGAAACCTTCCCAGCGTTCTCCCATTCCTTTCGAAGAAACCATACATCATCATTGATACCAGCGGGGCGGGAAGCAGCCGCTATGAACAGAAATTGCCGGAAAGCTGCCGAAACGATTTTGAGGCAAAGCTCATAGAAACTATCGTGAAAAAAATGGTGCAGAATGGACAGGACATGGACGAGGTTGGCATCATCTCCGCATACAAGAAGCAGGTGGAGGCCATTGTCAAAGGCCTGCGTCCCTTGCTGGGCGAAAAGTCATCTGCCGTTGCAGCCACATTGGATAGTTTTCAGGGGCAGGAACGCGATGTCATCCTTTACAGTTTCACACGAAGTTCGCAAAGGCCGGCCCATATACGCCGCATCGGTTTTCTCAATGAACTTCGCCGCCTGAATGTTGCCATGAGCCGCCCCAAAAAGACGCTGGTCATGATTGGGGATATGCCGTTTTTACAGACGTGCGCATATATGCCATCGGCAGAAGACGAGAACGAAGACGACGAACAGGAACGTTACCAGAAAAGCGAGAAACGCTTCAGCGCTTTTATCAGGAAGATGGTCTCCGACGTAAAAGCACATGGCGACTATATCTCTTATCATGAATTCCTGCGTCGAATGGAAGGATGAGCCATGGAAAAGACAAGACAGAAAATCAGGCTCGCGAATGCCGTATCCCAGATTCGGAGACACTATCCGAAAATCACGCCCGAAAGCATACGCTTTGCGGCGATGGTGTTCTATCCCGTTGCACTGGTGGAGGTCATCGCATGGGAAAAAAGCGTCGAGGATTTTGACTCCGTACAGCTTATGATCCTGCGCTTCATCAGCCTTGGAATGGGACAGGAAGCGATTGCGGAACTGACGGGACTGACACCGGCCTATATCGCCAAGATCAAAGAACTCCTCTACGGATACGGGCATATCACCCCCGATGGAGCCATCACGGACCTCGGCAGGGAATCCATCGAATATGACCATGGAAACGGGAAGAAAGTCGAATACAAGGAATCAAAACGCCACGTCCAGCTTGATGCACTTTCCCTCTCCATAATTCCCTATGAAAAGGGTGTAGATGAAACCACGTTTTATGAAAAATCCCTTGCCCACGGCTACCAGGTTGGCGTGATTTCTTATCCCGAAGGCATCGATGCCCAGACGCTGGAAATGCAACTCAAGAAAATAGACTATCAAGAGATCACAGGAGCCAGTGACATTCATGTAAACATTGTTTCCATATCTGAAATGCGATGCCTGAAGCTCCGCTATGCCATCTCCTGCATGCTTTGCCTTGACGGCAGCAATACCCCCATCGTGTTTGGGCGGCGCAAGGGACAGAAAAAAGCAAGCACCTTATGGATTCCTTTCGGCATCGAATCGGAGCATGTGCGGCAATGCTATGGCTTTGATGATATCAGCATCGTCGGCTTAGGCGATGCTGCCAGGCATCTGAATTCCATGAAGGCAAGATTTGATGAAAAATGGGATTTCCCTCTGAAGAAGGAGGCGCGGGGAACGCGTCCCAAACCATCCGACCGGGAAGTCTTGAAACAATGGAATATGCCCCTTTCCATGAAAGAAAGGGGCATGGTTGAATCAAAGGCATTGCTGGAGGGGGCCTTGGATTTTTACCCCTTTGCACAAAATTCATACCAATGGAATTATCAGGAACAAGGCGGAACACTCATTGTCAGCAGCGAGTCTTTTACAGATTCCCGCCGCATTTCCTCCATGGCACGAATCCTTTTGGGATTTGCCATGGACGACGTTTTCCCTCTCACCACGGAAAAATTATGTGGCCGCATCGTTACCGTCCGCCCGATGGAAAACGACAAACTTCTGCAGGATGTGATAGATCTTTTGCAGAACTCACTGAAACAAAGCAAGGGCTACACGGTGGACAGATATTTAAAGAGCCGCTTTGGGGACGGCTCTGAGGCTGAATCAGAAAACGATGGCTCTCTTTTGGTGAGGCTGAAACAGGTACTCTCTGACTTTTTATCGGGCACACCACTGGAAGATGACTCTATTTAGAACCACCTTTTTCACTGCGATAGATCCTCGCCTCCAGCGGAGCCAGTTCCTGTGCCTTGCCTTCCTTTTCGCTGTCCAGCAGGAGTTCTTTCCCCTCGGTCAGTTCCTTGGGAAGAGCTGCGGGCTTCAGGGAGAAATTCACCACCGTGGTGATGGTGCTTCCTTCCAGCTTGCGCGAAAAAGCAAAAATCTGTTCATCCTGTGGAAGAAGCAGCTCGTAGCTGCCCTCGGTCAGTTCCGGATGGCTCTTGCGGAACTCAGCCAGCTTCTGGTACCAAGAGAGGACGGAATCACGGTCCTGACCCTCGACCTCGGCATTGACCAAAGCGTAGTCATCATGGACAGGCAGCCAGGGCGTGCCGCTGGTGAAGCCTGCATTTTTGCTTGCATCCCACTGCATGGGTGTGCGGGCATTGTCGCGGCTGAAATAGTGCACAAAGCCCAGCGCCTCTTCCGGGGTAAAGCCCTCGTCAATGGCCGTCTGATACTGCCCCTTGGAGGAAATGTCATTGTAATCCTCAATGGAAGGCCAGGCCACATTGGCAAAGCCCAGTTCCTGCCCCTCATAGATGAAGGGAGTGCCCCGCAAAGTAAGGCATACGGCAGCCATGGCCTTGGCCGCCTTTTCCCTGTCCGCTCCCTTCGGGAAGAAGTGATTCACGCATCTGGGCTGGTCATGGTTTTCAAAAAACACCGGGCACCAGCCATTATCCCTGGTAGCCAGCTGGCTGGCGCTCAGGGCCCCCTTCATCTCCGGCAGGGTCCATTCCGTTGGACGGCACCATACCTCGCCATTCTTCAGGGCCAAGTTCATATGACTGAACTCAAAGACCATGTCAAAGACCCCATTGTCCCCCACCCAAAGGGGCAGATCCTCCGGGGACACGCCGTTGGCCTCGCCCACGGTGAAGATATCCCGGCCCTGGAACACTTCCCGCTTGAACTCATGAAGATAATCCAGGATTCCCTCGGTATTGGCGGTCATATTGTGGATGCCCGACAGGCCATCCTCCCCGTCCACGGGACCGTCCTTGAGCGCCGGCTTCTTGATATAGGTGATGGCATCAATGCGGAAACCTCCCACACCCTTGTCCAGCCAGAAACGGGCCGCCCGATAGAGAGCCTGCCTTACCTCCGGATTTTCCCAGTTCAGATCCGGCTGCTGGGGAGCAAAGGTATGCAAATAGTACTGGCCCCTTGCCTCGCACCAGGTCCAGGCCGGGCCGCCGAAGATGCTCCGCCAGTTGGTGGGAGCGCTGCCGTCGGGCTTGGGGTCGGCCCAGATATACCAGTCGGCCTTGGGATTGCTGCGGTCTTTGCTGGACTCCTTAAACCAGGCATGCTGATCGGAGCTGTGGTTGTAGACCAAATCCATCACCAGACGGATATCACGCTTCCCCGCCTCCTGCACCAGCCGGTCAAAATCCTCCATGGTGCCGTAAGAGGGGTCAATGGCCTCATAATCCGCAATGTCATAGCCGTTGTCCACCATGGGCGACGGGTAGACCGGCGTGAGCCAGATGGCTCCGCAGCCCAGGCTCCTGATATGGTCCAGATGCCCAATCATGCCGGGGATATCCCCCACACCATCTCCCGTGGTATCTGCAAAGCTCTTTGGATAAATCTGGTACACCGATGTTTTCTGCCACCACTTCAGATCCCCTGCTTCCGCAGCCTGGGCCGTGCTCCAAAGCATCAAAAAGCAGAGCCCTGCCAATAGTGCCAAAGTTTCCCTGAATAAAAGATTCATCTCTTTCCCTCCCTAGGGCGTGTTGATAAACTCCACCTGCACGCTACAGCGGCCATTTTTCCGTCTGTCTGCGTCAGTGAAGACTTGACGTAGCTCTGCTACGACTGCGTCTTCGCTTCCTTGCCAAACGAAAAACTGTCTCGCTGTATCGCACAGTTTCCGTTTTTCAACACGCCCAATATACTTCAACATAAAACACGTATCCATTCCAGCCCCGCATCCTGCGGCCCTACGACCTTCAGTCCCAAGGCCTGCATTCCCCGCACGTATTCCAGGCACTCCTGCGTAATGCATTCACCGGGACAAATCACAGGGATTCCCGGAGGATAGAACATGACCTGTTCCGCCGAGATCCTTCCCACGCTGTCGGCAAAGAGCATTTTCCTCGAATCGGAAAAGAATGCCTCCCGCGGCGGCATCCTCAGCGGCGGTATCTCCGGCATCCCGCAGCGCAGGGCAAAATATCCCGGTTTCCGATGCTTCTCCGCCATATCCGCAAGGGCATCCCTCAGATATTCCATCTCCCGCCTCGTATCGGCATAGGAGAGGATGAAGAGCACCTGATAGGCATCCGCAAGCTCGCACTGCACCTTGTATTCATGGCGCAAAAGCTGTTCTGCCTCCACGCCGCTCATGCCAATGCCCCGCACGGAAACCGCAACCTTCGTGACATCCATTGCAAAGGCACCCGGTGTCCCCATGCGCTCCCTTCCAAAGGAATCCAGTCCCTCGATTCCATGAATGGCTTCCCGCAATTCCTCCGCAAGGCGGACAGCCCGCCCCACCAATTCATCGCCCTGCTCTGCCATCTGCAGACGAGCGATGTCGAGAGAGGCAAGCAAGAGCTGGTTTGGGCTTGTGGTCTGGAGAAGGCTGGCAGCGCTGCGCACACGTTCCATGTCCACGCGCCCCCCGCGCACCAGAAGAAGGGAGGACTGGGTCATGGAGCCCAGAAGCTTGTGGGTGCTCTGCGCCGCCATGTCCGCCCCTGCATCCATCGCCTGGGGAGGAAGCGCCTTACTAAACCGCAGATGCGCCCCATGCGCCTCATCCACCAGCAGGAGCATGCCATGGGCATGCAGCAGTTCCGCTATGCGGCGCAGATCGGAGGCCACGCCATAATAGGTAGGCGACACCATCGCCAATGCCCGCGCCTCCGGATGCTTCGCAATCGCCCGCTCCACTGTCTCCACGGAAAGCCCCATGGCAATGCCCAATTCCTCGTCGATCTCCGGCTGCAGAAAAACTGGCCGGGCCCCCACCAGCACGAGCCCGCCGATCATGGAACGATGGGCATTCCTCGGCAAAAGCACCACATCATCGGGACGGAGAGCCGACATGAACATGGCATGGATGGCGCCCGTCGTGCCATTGACCATGAACCAGGCTGCATCCGCGCCATAAAGTGCCGCCGCCAGTTCCTGTGCCTCCTTGATGCACATCGTCGGCGCATGGAGATCATCCAGTTCCTCCATCAAAGAGACTTCCTCCCGAAGCCCCTGCTCCGTCACCAGTTCCCGCAAAAGCGCATGGGCGCCAAGTCCCTGTTTATGTCCCGGCGTATGGAATGCGAGCGCCCCATCCTCGGCATACGCCCTCATCGCCTCCGCTATGGGTGCCCTCTGCTGCGATTTCCCGTTCACTGCGTTCCCTTCTTTGCTGTTTTTCCTGTGCCTGTCATGCGGTTCGGGACGCGGATGTGCACCTTTGTCCCCTTGCCGGGCGCAGACATCACCTGAATCTCTGCGCCGACGAGCTTCGCCCGCTCCTTCATGCTCACGATGCCGAAATGGCCCTGCTCCTCTTCGTCCTCTTCCTCCGCCTCCTGCACATCAGCACTTTTCCTTTCTGCAAGCGCATCGGGATCAAAGCCCTTCCCCTTGTCCTCCACAAGGATGTTGACCGCCGTCGGCGTGAAATGGACGCGCACCTTTGCCTTCTTCACACCGGCATGGTGGGCAACGTTGTTGAGTGCTTCCTGCACAATGCGGAATACCGCGATTTCCACATACTTAGGCAGGGCGTATTCCTCCCCGTCCCAATCATAATCCGCCGCCACAAGGCCCCGCTCCGCCATGTTTCCGCAGAGCTGATGGATGGCAGGAGCCAGTCCCTGGTCATCCAATGCCATGGGCCGCATGTCAAAGATGACCTGACGGACACTGGAGATGCACTCCCGTATGCCCTGCCGCACTCCCTGAATGCTGCTTTTTGCCTCCTCCGGGTCACGATCCATGAGCTTCTCGCAGATGACCGTCTGAAAGATGAGGTTTGCCAAATCCTGCGCCACCCCATCGTGAAGCTCGCGGGAAATGCGGTGCCGCTCGTCCTCCTGTGCCTTGATGATGCGCGCCCCGACGAATTTCTCCTTCTGCACCGCCTCGATCTGCCAGACCACGCCGCCAATCTGGGAGCTCAGGTAGGAAAGCACCGAGCCGATGGCCAGTGTCAGATGCTCCGCCTGTTTCAGCAGACCGCGAAGATGGCGCATCCGCAATTCCAGCTTGTCCCGCTGCTCACGCAGGCGTTTCTCCTTGTCCCGCTCCAGTGCTAATGCCACCTGGATATTCGCCACCGCCTCATAGCTGGAACGGATATCCTGCTCCGAATACTCGGCAAAATTGCTGCTGACCTGCGCAAGACGCTGCTTCTCCACCTGCTCCTGTCGGGCAAGGGCATCCACCTGATCGATGACCTGACCTACCTGCTTCCTGACACTTTCCAGCAGTTTCTTGGTGGAATCCACTTCCTCACGGGCAGTCTCATAGACATCAAAGAGCTGCGTCTTGTTCTCCTCTATGGTGTCAATCGTATTGTTCAGAATGTGTTTCAAGGAGCCCTCCTTGAGAGCCTCCTTCTCCTTCTCTTTCTCTTTCTCGCGCTCCATGTCCCGGACTGCCATCCCTTTCCGCTCCCATCAATTATCAATACACCTTTCGTAATTCGCCACAAGAGCAGCCATTTCCTGCTTTCAAGCATAGAAAAGCCGTTATGGATACCCATAACAGCTCATGTATGCTATAATAATCTCGTTGCCCAAGGCCTCCTTGGAATCCTGCATCAGGAAGGAGGTGCCCGTGGTGTCACTGCGTGATTTCGTGCTGACCGTCATGGCGAATGTAGCCGCCTACTACACCGTCAAGTGCTTGGACTGGTTCATCACGTTAATCACAGGGTAACCAAGCCCGGTCTGGCGTAGCCGTACAAATACGCAAGAATCCCCCGGTTGGAGTACCATTCCTTCCGGGGGATTCCTGTTTCGCGCGTGGTGTCACTACGCTTTTGCCTACGGACAGTATAGCACGTCCATCCCAAGATTTCAAGTAATCCTCGCCTTTGATTGGCCCAGGAAATTTTGATAACAGCAGGTTTTCCGGCATCCCGCCTTGCCGCTATTTCTTGTCCTGTTTCTGCCGTTTCGCCACGATGCGGAGCACCGCAAGGGCGAGAAATGCGCCGATGATGATGTAGGCATCGCCTTTCTTGAACAGCACCGCAGAGCCCTCATCCGTCGCCTTCACATAGATGGCGGCCAGGACGACGAGAACAACGGCGATATTGGAAATCAGCGCGGCATGTTCCTTGATGAACTTGATAAGACCACCCCCTCCCAAGAAACCTATGGGTATCATAACGCATTGTTCAGATTTTGCCAAGAGCAAAATCTTCAAGCCAGCAAAAACTCCTGAAATACCAGATTTCCGTATTTCATACCCAGTTCCGTGAGGCAGACCTTTCCACCTCGGTCCCGAAGAAGCCCCTTTCCTTCCAGGCGCCTCACCACAGCTCCGTAGACGGATTCCAGGGTACAACCGAATTTCTTCCGGAAGGCTTCCTTGTCAATCCCGTCCACCGTCCGCAGGGCGAGAAAGGAGAATTCCTCCATGGCAATCTCCCTCGTGCGCTCGCCTTCCTCCCGCGAAGGCGATTCGCCCCGCTCCATGCATCGGATGTATTCCTCAATCCTTGCCGTGTTTTCCCATCGCCTGCCCTCGAGATAGGAATGGGCCGCCGCCCCCAAGCCAAGATAGGGAACATCCTGCCAATAGCCCAGGTTGTGACGGCTTTCATATCCGGCACGGGCGAAATTCGATATCTCGTAGCGGGCATAGCCGCATTTCGGCAGCTCCGACACCATGTAGTCATACATGGCCTCCTCCAGTTCCTCCTCCGGAAGCTCCAGTTTCCCCATCTCCCTTTGGCGGGCGAATACCGTCCCTTCCTCCACCTGCAGGCCATAGATGGAAATATGCTGCACCTCAAGGGCAACCGCCGTCTCCACGCTCTCGCGCAGAACCTCAAGAGACTGCCCCGGCAGGCCATAGATGAGATCCAGGCTGATGTTTTGGAATCCCGCCGCCCTTGCCAGGTCCACGGCACATTTCGCATCCTCCCCCGTGTGGATGCGGCCGATGCGCCTTAGAAGCGCGTCATCAAAGGACTGCACGCCAAGGCTCAGGCGGTTGACGCCATGCCGCCGCAGGAGTTCCAGATATCCCTTGTCCACCGTCCCCGGATTTGCCTCCACCGTGAACTCATCCACGGCAGGAGATACTTCCCTCAAGGCGCAAAGAATCTCTTCCATCCATTCCACCGGCAGTGCCGTGGGCGTTCCACCGCCCATGTAGATGGTCGCGGGTCCTCCCCACCGTTCCCGATACAAGGAGCCCTGCGCCGCAATCTCACGGCACAGGGCTTTTGTATAGTCCGCCATATATCTCTCCCTGCCCGCATAAGAAGGGAAATCACAGTAAAAGCACTTCCGGCGGCAGAAGGGGATGTGGACGTAAATGCCCCAGCGCATCAGTCGATCTTCAGGATGGCCATGAACGCCTCCTGCGGCACCTCGACACTTCCCACGGCCTTCATGCGCTTCTTTCCTTCCTTCTGCTTCTCCAGCAACTTTCTCTTGCGGGTGATATCGCCGCCGTAGCACTTAGCCAAAACATCCTTGCGGCGGGCGCGCACGTTCTCCCGGGCGATGATCTTGCTACCGATGGCCGCCTGGATGGGAATCTCGAACATCTGCTGTGGGATGATCTCCTTGAGCTTTGCCGCAAGCTGCCTGCCACGACCTGCCGCCCTGTCGCGATGGACAATGGTGGAAAGGGCATCCACCGGGTCGCCGTTCAGCAGGATGTCCACCTTCACCAGCTTCGACTCCTGATAGTCCGCCAGTTCATAATCCAGGGAGGCATAGCCCCTCGTGGCGGATTTCAGGCGGTCAAAATAGTCGAAGATGATCTCGTTCAACGGAATGTGATAGGTAATCATGACGCGGTTCGTGTCGAGATAGTCCATGCTCTTGTACTCGCCGCGCTTCTCCTGGGAAATCTCCATCACCGCCCCCACGTAATCATTGGGCACGATGACGGTCGCCTTCACATAGGGCTCCTCCATGGACTCGATCTCCGTGGCAGGGGGCAGCTTCGCGGGATTGTCCACCTTCACCATCTCGCCGTTGGTCTTGTGGACATGGTAGATGACCGAGGGCGCCGTCGTGATGAGCTTCAATTTGTACTCCCGCTCCAGACGCTCCTGAATGACATCCATGTGAAGAAGCCCAAGAAAGCCGCAACGGAAGCCGAAGCCCAGAGCCACGGAGGTCTCCGGCTCAAAGACCAGGGCCGCATCGTTGAGCTGCAATTTCTCCAGGGCATCCTTGAGGTCGTCGTAGTCCGCGCTGTCCACGGGATAGAGACCGCAATAGACCATGGGCGTCACGCCGCGATACCCCGGCAGCGGCTCCGCCGCAGGATTTTCCTCGCTGGTGATGGTATCCCCCACACGAACATCCCTCACATCCTTGAGGGAACCCGCCACAAAGCCGACCTCCCCCGCTCCGAGCTCACCGAGATCCACCGGGGCAGGGCGGAAGCATCCCACATCCGTGACCTCGAAGACTTTGCCCGTGGCCATCATCCTGAGCTTCATGCCCTTCTTGATATGGCCATCCATCACGCGGATATGGGCAATAACCCCCTTGTAGGAATCGAAATAGGAGTCGAAGATGAGCGCCTGCAGGGGCGCATTGTCATCCCCCTTGGGGGGCGGCACGAACTCCACAATGGCATCGAGAATCTCCTCAATGCCCTCCCCCGTCTTGGCGGAGGCGAGGACGGCGTTCTCCGTGTCCAGCCCCACTGCGTCCTCAATCTCCTTCTTCACACGGTCCGGCTCGGCACTGGGAAGGTCGATCTTATTGATGACGGGAATGATCTCCAGGTCATGCTCCAGGGCCATGTAGACATTGGCCAGTGTCTGCGCCTCAACCCCCTGGGCCGCATCCACCACGAGAAGCGCCCCCTCGCAGGCCGCAAGGCTCCTGGAAACCTCATAGTTGAAATCCACATGGCCCGGCGTGTCGATAAGGTTGAGCTGGTACATTTCCCCGTCCTTGCCCTTGTAGGCAAGGCGCACTGTCTGGGCCTTGATGGTGATGCCGCGCTCCCGCTCCAGATCCATGCTGTCCAGCACCTGAGCCTCCATCTCCCGCTCCGAGAGAGTGCCCGTATGCTCAATCAGGCGGTCTGCAATGGTCGATTTTCCATGGTCGATGTGCGCGATAATCGAGAAATTGCGAATATTCTTGTTCTGCATCAAAATTTCCTTTCCAAGATACAACATATATTTGGTTATAGATTATACTATAAAAGATAGTATTTTGAAATAATAAATCCTCTGGAAAAGAAAGTGTTGCTTTTTCCTTTTCCCCGTGATAGAATAACTAAGTATCAACTTGTCAAGGGGGGTGAACTGTTTGCCGAACATCAAATCTTCTATCCTTAGTGTGAAGACTGACGCCAAGCGCCATGCAAAGAACGCTGCCGAGAAGTCCCGTGTGCGCACCGCTTCCCGCCGTGTCCTCGATGCTGTGGAGGCCGGAAACGCTGACGAGGCGAAGTCCCTCCTCAGTCTTGCCTGCAAGACCATCGACCAGGCTGCCGCGAACCATGTATACCATCGGAACGCCGCCGCCCGCAAGAAGTCCCGTCTTGCCCGCAAGGTCAACGCCATGGCATAAGCTTTGCATATGACATAAAAATAACCCGCTCACCAGAGCGGGTATTTTTTTGTCATTTTCAAGGATCAATGAACTCCAAGAATGCGCCGGTAGGCCTGCTCCAGTTCCCTCATGTAACCCTTCCCGTCCATCAGCGGGCTGTCCTCCATCCGCTCACGAAGGCCGTTCTGCATCTCCGTCAGGAGGCCTTCGTCCCGTGCCAGCTCCACCGCTTTTGCCACGTATTCCTTCGGGCTTCGGGCGATGCATTGCTGCATGCCGACGGATTGGAGCAGACTCACGCCAAAGCGGGAGCCATACCGCGTTCCCGCCAGGGATATCACAGGGGTTCCCATATAGAGGGATGCCGCTGTCATGCCTCCTCCGGTATAGGGATAGGTATCCAGAACAATATCCGCCTTCCCGATCCGTTCCAGATAATCCATGGATGCAGGAAAGACCTCCACGCGCCCGGCAAGCCCGGCCTCCCCGATGCGCCGCTTCATCTCCCTCTGACGGGCAGGGTGGCGGGAAGCATCCTGCAGTACGAGCACTGCCTCCGGCAACTGTTCCAGAATGCTCCGCCAAAGCCGGAGCATGTCATCCGTGACCTTCATGAAATTATTGAAGCACCCCAGGCGCACCGGGCTTCCCTTCTTCCGCGGATGCGGCGAAATGCGCCGCATCTCCTCCGTGGGATGCCAGCAGAAGGCGTAGGCGAGGCGCAGGAGCCTCTCGCTGAAATATTCCTCATGACAGCCCTCGGGAACGAGATGACCATCCGCAAGAAGATAATCCATGGCCGGAAGTCCCGTGGTATCCATCCAGCCGATGCCTGATACCTGCACCTTTGCCGGATGATAGGCCATGACCGCAAGGGTCATGCCGCCCTCGGAATGGCCACCGAGGTCAACGAGGATGTCGATGCCCTCCTGATGGATGATCCGGGCAGCCTTCTCCGGCTCCAATTCCGGGAGCACCCTCCATCCCTCCACCTGCTTGCGCACGGCTTCGGCAAAAGCATCCTCCGATGGCTCCATGCTGTAGCAAAAGACCTCAAAGGCATCCCTGTCGTATTCCATGAGCATCACTTCATAAAAGCGCGCCGCTGCCTGCTCCGAAAAGGAAGGGGCAAGATACCCCACCCGTATCTTCCCCTGCCGCCCTTCTCCCCGCAGCGGAAACGGCGTCACATCGCGGTAAAGGCTGCCGCAGGCAAGATTCTGCCGCGCCATTTCCTCGTCCGGAATCTGCGGCAGGTAATGGAGTGCAAAAAGGTAACCGGAAAAATGCTGTCGCTGGCTCCGAAGAAAGCGGTCACTCCGGGCCGCCTGAAGATATGCCTGAGCCGCCCCCTCCGCATCCCCGAAATCATGGAAACAAGCCCCGAACAGCTCATGCACCTGCCACATATCACTCTTCCGGAGCTCCTCCGAGGCATCTTCCTTCAATTGCCGCAACAGATGGAACGCCTCTTCTGTCTGCCCTGCATCAAGATATTGCCGAATCCTTTTCAGCTCTGCAGTTTCCCGTTCCAGCATACTTATCCCTGCTCCTGTTCCTCTGCCAGTTCCCCAAGGTACCTGGAAACAGCGTCCTTCCAATCGGGCAGCCTCCGGAAGCCTGCCCGGTCAAGGCACTCCTTGCTCATGCGGGAGTTCTTGGGACGCGTCGCCTTTGTGGGATATGCGCTCGAGGGCACATGGGTCACCTTCACGGAACGCCCCGCCTGACGGAAGACTTCCTCCGCCAGTTCCGCCCAGGAACAAATGCCCTCATTCGTCGCGTGATAGACTCCATACTTTTCGCTCTTTGCCATATCGACGAGGAGGCGGGCCAAATCCCGGGTATAGGTGGGAGAACCCACCTGATCGGCAACCACCGTGAGTTCCTTGTGTGTCTCGCTGAGCTTCAGCATCGTGCGGATAAAATTCTTTCCATGGATGCCGAACACCCAGGAAATGCGGACGATGAAATACTTCTCCAGAAGTTCCTGCACGGCCTCTTCCCCAGCCAGCTTCGAGCGCCCATAGGCATTCGTCGGTCCCTTGGGGGCATCCGGCTCGTAGAACTCCTCCCCATCTCCCGGAAAGACGTAATCCGTGCTGATATAGATGAGCTTCGCCCCGATATCCAGGCATACCTTGGCGATATTCCGCACCGCATCGGCATTGACCGCCTGGGCAAGCTCCGCCTCGTCCTCCGCCTTGTCCACGGCGGTATAGGCCGCACAATGCACCACCACATCAGGGGCGTAGTCCTCGATGCACGCCCTTGCCGCAGCATGATCCGTCAGGGAAAACTCCTTGCGGCTGCACCCCTTGGCAGGAATCCCCGCCGATTCCAGTTCTCGCATGACATCAAAGCCAAGCTGCCCCGTCACGCCTGTAACCAAAACCTTCATGATCTCGTCCCCATCTCTTTCTGAACTGTCTGCAGGGCAGAGAGAACCACATCGTCCATATCATAATACTTGTATTCCGCCAGACGCCCGCCAAAAATAACATTCTTCTCCTTCGCCGCCATGGATGCATACCGCCCGTAAAGCTCCTGGTTCCGCGCATCATTGACGGGATAATAGGCCTCTTCCCCCGGCCTCCAGTCCGCAGGATATTCCTTTGTCACATAGGTCACGGGCTGGGTCCCAAACTCGAAATGCTTGTGCTCAATGGTCCGCGTGTAGGGAACTTCCCGTTCCGTATAGTTCATGACCGCAACGCCCTGATGATTCTCTTCCTCCAGACGCTCCGTCTCGAAGCGCAGGCCGCGATACTCCAATCGTCCCAGAGAATCATCGAAATAGGCATCGATCGCGCCCGTATAGACGATCTTCTCCGCCAAGGCGGAAAGCTCTTCCCTGTCCTCATGGAAGTCCACCCCAAGGCGGATCTCCACCCCTTCGAGCAATGCCTCGATGAGCTTGTTGTATCCCCCTATGGGAATTCCCTGATACCTGTCATTGAAATAATTGTTGTCAAAGGTATACCGCACGGGAAGCCGCTTGATGATGAAAGCGGGAAGTTCCCGGCAGTCACGGCCCCATTGCTTCTCCGTATATCCCTTGATGAGCTTCTGGTAGATATCCGTCCCCACCAGGGAGATTGCCTGCTCCTCCAGATTCTTCGGCTCTCCCTTGATGGCCAGACGCTGTCCGGCAATCCTCTCCTGCGCCTCCTTCGGCGTCACCACGCCCCAAAGCCTGGAAAAGGTATTCATGTTGAAGGGAAGATTGTAAAGCTCCCCCTTGTAGTTCGCCACAGGCGAGTTCACATAGTGGTTGAATTCCACAAAGCGGTTCACATATTCCCAAACCTCACGGAAACTGGTGTGGAAAATGTGCGCGCCGTACTTGTGGATGTGGATGCCTTCCTTTTCCTCGCAATAGACATTGCCGCCCAAATGGCTCCGCCGTTCCACCACAAGACACGTCTTTCCCGCTTCCTTTGCCTCATGGGCAAAGACGCTGCCAAAAAGCCCGCTTCCAACAATCAGATAATCATACACGCCCTTCTGCACCTCACTTCTAAGGAAACGCTGATTAAATGAAGTTGCCCAGATTGGCGTAGATTGCATGTCCATCCCAAGGCGACAAACCGCAGTCATAGTGGTACTATGTCGAGGATTTGTCAACGCAGGGAGGACATTCAAGATGCGCCAAGATGGGCGACTGAATTAATCAGTGTTTCCCTAACGTTTTCCGATAGGAAAAGTATAGCACGAAACCAAAGCCAAGTACAACGACAACTTCATTATATCCATGAATCGTTCCTTTACGGAACAAACGTTTCGTGGTAAAATAAAATAAACATTTGTTCTGTATGAGGTGTCTTTATGGAACTCAACGAAAAACTGCGCATCCTGGGGGACGCCGCAAAATACGATGCGGCCTGCACATCCAGCGGCACCGACCGCAAGGGCAGCAGGGGCAGCATGGGAAGCGCCCATGCCTCGGGAATATGCCACAGCTTCGCAGGGGATGGGCGCTGTATCTCCCTGCTGAAAGTCCTGCTGTCCAACGCCTGCGCCTATGACTGCGCCTATTGCGTGAACCGGCGCTCCAATGATGTCCCCCGCGCCTCCTTCACGCCGAGGGAGCTTGCAGATCTCACCATGCAATTCTACCGTCGCAACTACATCGAAGGACTGTTCCTGAGTTCCGGCGTCATCGGCACCCCGGACAACACCTGCGAGAAAATGATTGCCGTCCTCCGCATCCTGCGAGAGGAATACAGGTTCCGGGGCTATATCCACGCCAAGGCCATCCCCGGCGCAGATCCCATCCTCATCCGGCACCTCGGCCTCCTGGCCGACCGCATGAGCGTGAACATCGAGATGCCCTCCAGCGCAAGCCTCACCCGGCTCGCGCCCAACAAGACGAAAAAGGCCATCCTCGCTCCCATGGGCTACATGAGCCAGCGCATTGAGGAAAACAGCCGGGATCTCGTCCGATACCGCCATGCGCCGAAATTCGCCCCGGCAGGGCAGAGCACGCAGATGATCATCGGCGCATCACCGGAAACGGACTACCATATCCTGAAGCTCAGCGAGGGACTCTATCGCCGGTACGGCCTGAAACGGGTCTTCTTCTCCGCCTATGTTCCCGTCGTCCCCCATCCCCTGCTGCCGGGAGCAGACACGCCCCCGCCTCTCTGGAGGGAACACCGCCTCTACCAGGCAGACTGGCTCCTGCGGTTTTACGGGTTTGATGCAGACGAACTTCTGGACGAGGAGCACGCTGCCCTTCATCCCTATCTGGACCCGAAATGCCATTGGGCCCTCCGCCATAGCGACCTTTTCCCCCTGGAGGTCAACCGCGCCTCCCACGAGGAGCTGCTGCGGGTGCCGGGCATCGGCGCGAAGAGCGCCTGGCGCATCCTCCAGGCCCGCCGTGCCTGCCCCCTCAGCTGGGATGCATTGGAAAAGATCGGCGTCGTCATGAAGCGCGCCCAATACTTCCTTCTCTGCCGCGGAAAAAAGAAGCCGGGAATGGAAACAAAACGCAGCACCCTCCTAGCTGCCATGATGTCGGAACGCGAAAGGAAACGCTATCTCCTGGAAAGCGGCGAGTTGCAGCAGCTTTCCCTATTTGCACCGGAAAACACAAATTTCCTTTCGGCACGCCGGGAACTGGAATCCCTTCCATTGCCATTATGATACAAGGAGAAACAAATGAACCAGACTGCCCTTTCCTATCGCTATGACGGCACCTTTGACGGACTGATGTGCTGCGTCTTCGAAAGCTATATGAAAAGAGAGCTCCCAACGGAAATCCTTGGACCGGACGCAGTGGAAGAGAACCTGTTCGGCACAAAGGACATCCTGACCGACGAGGCCAATGCCCAGCGCGTGCTGCGCTCCATCCCCGCAAAAATCGGCCACGAGGCCTATGACCTCGTACAGCTTGCCTTCCTGACCTGCCTTCCCAAAAAAGAGCTTGCCATTCTTTCCTTCCTGCGGCAGGGATACCATTACGGCCCCCGCATCATGGGATTCGCGGGTAATGAGACGCTGCACCGTCTCACGGAAGCAGCGAAGCATCTCCTGAAAGAAGCACATCTCCTGAAGGGATTCATCCGCTTTTCCATCCACCAGAATGTGCTCATCACCACCATCGGCCCCAAGAACTTCGTGCTGCCCTTCCTTGCCCGCCATTTCAGCGAACGCTATCCCGACGAGCGCTTCCTCATCTACGACGAGAACCATCACATGGCCCTGGTCTACCGGCCCTATGAAAGCGCCATTATTCCCATGGACGAGTTCCGGGCCGCTCCCCCGGACAAAGAAGAAGCGGCATTCCGCGCCCTTTGGAGGACTTTCTACGATGCCATCGAAATAAAGCCCCGCCATAACGAGAAATGCCGCCAGACACTCATGCCCAAGCGATATTGGAAATACATGACAGAATTTGCTGCCTCAACAGGACATGTTAAAATCACTCAACGCAGTACTGCATCCCATCCTCATCCACCGGTTCCAGCAACAGGAAGAAAGCACTCAAATCCACATGAATCGTGATGTCCTCTTCCTCCTTCGCCTCCGGATTGCCGTTGAAACGCTCGCTGTACACCATGGAAACCGCATGGCAGTAGTCATTGACCTGTTCCTTGAACGCATTGGTCTTCTGGCTGCACACGGGTTTTCCAAAGCGGAACACCGTACCCACGGGGAAATACCCTTCCACATAAACACGGCTCGGCAAATAAGCCGTTGCCTCCACAAAGGGAATCGGGACCCTGGAACGGAAAAACCTTCCCTCAAACTCGAATCCTTTGATACTCATATCGCCATCCTCCTCAAAACAATCGATGATATCGTATATTTATTCACGACACAGATTCCTGCAAGAATTCACAATCCGTCCCAAAAGCCCTGTCCATCGCGCCCTTCCTGCATGGCTTCCGAACGCTCACTCTGCACGGGCTCTGCAGCCGCCAAAGGAATCTGCAGATGGATTTCCGTCCCCTTTTCAAGCTCACTTTCTAAAGATATCTTGATATTGTGTTGTTCCGCAATCCAGCGGGCAATGGAAAGCCCAAGCCCTGTCCCGCTGACACCGCCTTCCGCCTTCGTGCGGGAACTGTCCACACGATAAAAACGCTCAAAAACCTTTTCCCGGTTCTCCGGGGCAATGCCGATGCCCGTATCGCCCAAGACCAGATGGAATGCCGTTCCCTCCCGCCTGGACTCCGCATAGATCCTGCCGCCTTCCGGCGTATACTTCTGGCTGTTCTCCAGGAAGATCCGCAGCATCTGGCGGATGGTCACCTGATCCGCATAGATGGTCCCCACGTCATTGCGACGAAGTTCCACCTCATGCTCCTTTGCCACCAGCTTGAATTTCTTCATGACATCCGCCACAAGCTCAGAGAATTCCAGAGGCTCCTTATGAAGCACCTGCCGTTTCTGGTCGGCTCTCGCAAGAAAAAGGAGCTTCTCGATGAGCTGCTGCATATCCTCTGCCTCCGAACGGATGGAGGATATGCCCTCGTCCAGTATCTTCGGGTCCTCGCGTCCCCATCGGCTCAGAAGGTCGGAATAGCCGAGGATCACCGTCACAGGCGTGCGCAATTCATGGGAGGCATCCGACACGAACTGCTGCTGCTGGCGAAATCCTGCCTGCAGACGGTCCATCATGCGATTGAAGGTTTCCGCCAGTTCTGTCAGTTCATCCCTCCGGCGCGCCATCACGGGAATGCGGCTGTTCATGCGCTCCACCTCCACCCGCCTCGCCATGCGGGTAAAGGTGCGAATCGGCTTCAAGATTTTGCGGCTCACGAAGAATCCCGCCGCAAGGGCAATGAGGAACCCAATGATATTCGTGATGAACAGTCCCCAGAGAAGTGTCTGCAGGAACTCCTTTTCCGCCGTAATGGTCTTGAAGAAATGCAGCTCATAAAGCTGCCCATGCTGCATGACCTGCACCTTGGCGCAATAGATGCTCATGTTTCCGAAATCCGCCACGCCCATCCTGGGATTGGCAAGGAGGGGCTGATGTTTCCTCAAATTCCTTTCCACGCGCTCAATGGAAGGATAATGGGCATCGTTCTCCAGGATCACCCGTCCCGAGATATCCGTCACCCGCAGGACAACACCGGGCAAAAGAGGATCGTCCCGCCAGAAATCGGGCGTGAAAAGCTCCCCCCGCTCCACCTTTTCCACGGTATTCTTCATGCTGATGTCCATCTCAATCTCTGCCTGATGGTAGAAGCTGAAATAAACCCCCGCCCCCGTGATAGCACTGGTGACGAGGAGCACAACGCAGAGAATGGCCGCATAGAGCAGGGTGATCTTCATGGAAATGCGGGGATAGGTCAACCGGTCAGAAATCCCCTTCCACCAGACTCGCCAGGCTCCCATGGGCTACTCCTTGATCACGTAGCCGACGCCGCGCACTGTATGGATGTACTTGTCCCGGAACTTGTCATCGATCTTCGCCCGCAGGTACCGGATGTAGACATCCACCACATTGGTATCCCCCACGTAATCGTAGCCCCACACCTTCTGCAGGATCTGGTCACGGGTCAGCACCATGCGCTTATTGCGCATGAGATATTCCAAAAGGGAATATTCCTTCTTCGTCAGCTCCACATTCTCCCCCTTCACCTGCACCTCATAGCGGCTGGGATAGAGGACGAGATTCCGAACCACCAGCTTCTCCTCCCCGGAGGCCGTGTCCCGGGGCGCATGCTTCCGGAGCGCCGCCCGGATGCGCGCCAAAAGCTCCTGTATGGCAAAAGGCTTCGTCATATAGTCATCCGCGCCGATGTCCAGGCCGTTCACCTTGTCCTCGATCTCATCCCGTGCCGTGAGCATGATGATGGGAATGGAGGATACCTCCCTGACCCTGCGGCAGATCTCCATGCCGTCCATGTCCGGCAGCATGACATCCAAAAGCACGATATCATGGTTCTCCTGCACGATGCGCTCAAATGCCCTGCGCCCGTTTGCCTCGGTCTCCGCTTTGAATCCCTCATGCTCCAGCTCAATCTGCAAAAAGCGCGCAATGCGCGGCTCATCTTCCACAATAAAAACGCGTATCGGCTCTGCCACTCTCACCACTCCTGTCCAATATATATCACTCACATCATATACCGCAATCATCGCAAAGAAAAGCCGCAACGCGCAATTTTAATTGAATTTTAACCCTTTTTTCCCTGGGCCTTCGCCAGGAACTTTTCCCGAAGCACGGCAAAGCGCTGATGTGTCCCGGAGCCGATTTCCTCCTTATCGTCAAAGGCCCGCACCGCAAAGACGATCTTCCTGCCATCCACCGCAGTGACCTCCGCCTCGGCACGCACATTCATGCCAACAGGAGTTGCCGCCTTGTGCTGCACATCAAGGGCGATGCCCACGGAAGTCCACTCCTCCGGCAGACACTCTTCCGCCAGTTCCGCCGCTGCCTTCTCCATGAGGCAGGTCATGGCCGGCGTCGCATACACAGGAAGGCTTCCGCTTCCCATGGCTAAGGCCGTATTCCCCTCCACGACTTCCTCGGAAGCCTCTCTCTTCATTCCAACTTTGATTTTTTCCGTTTCCATCTCAACAATTCTCCTCACTTGGTTTCATTATTATGGATTTCCTTAAACAGCCGCAACAGATGCCGGCCGCTGGTGGACAAGCTTTTGTTCTTGAGCCAGGCCACCACCGTATGGGTGGACATTTCCGGCTCTATGAGACGCTTGCAGACGAGGTTTCCATCCGTGAGCAGCGTCATGGAAGACACCGGCATGATGGCCGCTCCCATGCCCATCTTCACCAGCAACAGGTCCTGCACGATACTGTCGCTGACACAGACGATATTCGGTTCAAAGCCCTGCTTGCGGCAATTCTGCGTGAAGGTCGACTGCCAGCGCAAGGGGATGATGATGGACTCCTCCTTCAATTCGGAAAAACGTATCACATCCTCCTCCTCGCCGCAGCCATGCCCCCTGTTCATGATCACCACCAGGGGCTCATTGGACAGGACAATGGAATCATAGACCTTGTCATCCACCTGTGTCCGCGTGATGGCAATCTCAATGATGCGGTTATCGAGAAGCTCCAGTATCCTCGCCCCGTCTGCCTCCCAGAGCTGAAAATTCACCTGGGGATAGCGGCGATGGAATTCCGTAAGGAGTTCGGGAAGAAGCATGGCCCCCGATGTGGTGATAGTCCCCAGACGCACCGTCCCCGCCACGCCGGACCCGATCTCCGTGATCTCCCGCACCGTACCATCCACCATGCCCAGGATATGCTCCACGCGGCTGTAGAGAACCTGTCCCGCATCCGTCAAGCGAATGCGCCGGCTCCCCCGCTCAAAGAGCTGCACCCCCAAAGCCATCTCCAGGCGCTTCATCTGTCGCGACAGTGCAGGTTGGGCAATATCCAGCCGCTGGGCCGCATGGCTGATATTCCCCTCCTCCACAATGGCGTAGAACGCCCGCATGTCCTTGATTTCCATCCGCATATCCCTCTTTCGATTCCTATATCGTTTTCTTATGGTATCTATGCATTATTTTATATTATAACGCAGTTGTTCAAGTTTTGCCATAGGCAAAACATACAGATTAGCGTTTCGACAGGCTTGTCCTGTCATAACGCAGTTGTTCAAGTTTTGCCATAGGCAAAACATACAGATTAGCGTTTCCCCATTGTGACTGGCTTCGCGTCGCGACAGGCTTGTCCCGTCATAACGCATAGTTCGGATTTTGCCAAAGGCAAAATTTACACTCAATACTTTTTGAGTTCAAACTAAAAAAGTATGTGTATTTTATAGTTTTTATGTTAGAATTAAAAAGGGTGATTTTATGGAAACCTTTCTTGTTCAACGAAAAAGAAGTCTGGAACACCTGATAAAGGCGAAGGATAAACACATCATCAAAGTCATTACCGGCGTACGCCGGTGCGGCAAATCCACTCTTCTTATGCAGTACCAGCAAATATTGCAAGCGCAGGGGATACGGGAAGAACAAATCCTCTCCATACACCTGGACTGGATTGAGTCAGAACCTTTGCTTGAGTATCATGCACTTTACAACCACATACGAAATCATATCCAAAAGGATTGCACCACCTATGTCTTTTTGGACGAAATACAACTCGTACCAGACTTTCAAAAGGCCGTGCTAAGCATCTTCGAACAGGAAAATGCGGACATCTATCTCACCGGCTCCAACGCCAGCTTGCTCTCCGGGGAACTTGCCACCCTGCTTGCCGGACGTTATATAGAACTCCCCCTTTACCCTTTATCTTTTGCAGAATATTGCGAACTCCGCAGGGTGCCTCATGCAGCTGCCTGGAAGGAATATTTCATTTGGGGCGGCTTTCCCTATCTGTCGCAAATCTCTCCCGAAGACATCCGCTTGGACTATCTGTCCGGCATATATCATACGATTCTCATGAAGGATATCATGGAACGCCGAAATATTCAGGATGCCGGCAAACTGAAAAATGTCGTCAAATTTATGCTTGACAATATCGGCAATCCCATCTCAGCGAAAAAGATTGCCGACACCCTTACCTCCAACGGACATAAAACTGCCTCCTCCACCATCGATCAATATCTGCAGACCCTATGTGATGCCTTCATCCTCTACCCCTGCGGCCGCTATGATGTGCAAGGCAAACAACATTTGAAAACCCTTCAGAAATACTATGCCGTCGACATGGGATTCCGCCGCCTGCTGCTTGGCAATCCAGGCCGGGATATAGGACATATGTTGGAAAACATTGTCTACCTGGAGTTGTTACGCAGGGGGTACCAGGTAAGCATCGGAAAAATCGGATCCCTTGAAATAGACTTCATCGCCCAACGCGGCAACAGTCGCATTTATTACCAGGTATCCGCCAGCATACTAGATCCGGCTACGTTTCAAAGAGAACTCCGTCCCCTGAAGCAAATACCGGACAACTACCCCAAGTTCATACTGAGCCTGGATGATCTTCCCCTGGAAGAGGATGGTATCCTACAGAAAAACATAATCGAATGGCTGATGTGCGAACCATGATGAACAATTTTGGGGCTACGTTATGTTTTTCTCATGAAAAAAAACACGCCTTTCTGACTCCGAACATAAATTGTTTGTCCTCCTCGCCATTCTGTAGTATGATAGAAATATCTATGTTTGACCTGCAAGGAGGAACTCATCTTGAACAAAACTGTCCGCACCCGTTTCGCTCCGAGCCCCACGGGATATATGCACATCGGAAACCTGCGCACGGCGCTCTACGCCTATCTCTTTGCCAAGGCGGAAAAGGGGACTTTCATCCTGCGCATCGAGGACACGGACCGCGCCCGCTATGTGGCCGATGCCGTGGACTTCATCAACCGCACCCTGGAAATGGCCCATATCATCCCCGACGAAGGCCCCGACGCCGGCGGCGACTACGGCCCCTATATCCAGAGCCAGCGCATGGACCTCTACAGGAAATACGCCGAGGAACTGGTGAAAAAGGGCTGCGCCTATCGCTGCTTCTGCAATCCCAAGGAAAAAGAAGTGTCGGAAGGACATGGCGGCTATGACCGCGCCTGCCGCAATCTCAGTCCGGAAGAGATCCAGAAGCATCTGGAAAACGGCGATCCCTACGTCATCCGCCAAAAGATGCCCCTGGACGGCGAGACCACCTATTTCGACGTGCTCCACGGCAATATCACCATCGCCAACGAGGAGCTGGAGGACCAGGTGCTCCTGAAAAGCGACGGGATGCCCACCTACAACTTCGCCAATGTCATCGACGACCATCTCATGGCTGTCACCCACATCATCCGCGGCGCGGAGTTCATCACCTCCACGCCTAAGCATGTCCTGCTCTACCAGTCCTTTGGCTGGGAGCTTCCCACCTTCATCCATCTCGCTCCCGTCATGGGCAAGAACGAGGACGGCTCCACCTCGAAGCTCTCCAAGCGCCATGGCGCCACCAGCTTCGATGACCTCGTGAAGATGGGCTATCTGCCCGAAGCCATCACGAACTACGTGGCACTCCTGGGCTGGAACCCCAAGAGCACCAACCAGGAAATCTTTTCCATGGAGGAGCTCATCGCCCATTTCTCCCTGGAGGGGCTGTCAAAATCCCCCGCCGTCTTCGACTACGACAAACTGGGCTGGATCAACGGGGAATACTTCAAGGCAATGGAGGATGATGTCTTCGCCAGGCTCGCCCGTCCCTTTGCCGGAGATCTGCCGGGATATCTTGAGGAAAAATGGGCCTATATCGCCGCCCTGCTCAAGACCAGACTCACAAGGCTGGACGAGATTCCCGGCCAGATTTCCTTCCTGGCGGATATGCCGGAATTCGATGTTGCACTCTACAACAACAAACGCAACAAGGTAAATCCGGAGAAATCCCGCGAGATCCTTCCCCCTGTCATCGAGCTCCTGGAGCATGTTCCCGAAGAGGAATGGAACAACGACAATCTCTATGCAAGGCTCAATGCCCATATCGAGAAAACCGGCCTCAAGAAAGGCCTGGCCATGTGGCCCATCCGCATCGCCATCGCCGGGCAGTCCGTGACGCCGGGCGGGGCAACGGAACTCCTCTACATCCTCGGCAAGGAAATTTCCTTGAATCGGATGAAAAAAAGTCTTGCAAACCTGGAAAACTTGTAATATAATATATGTTGTTGGTTACGTGGCGCCTTCGTCAAGTGGTTAAGACACCGCCCTCTCACGGCGGGTTCATGGGTTCGAATCCCATAGGCGTCACCAATCCCGGCGCCTTCGTCAAGTGGTTAAGACACCGCCCTCTCACGGCGGGTTCATGGGTTCGAATCCCATAGGCGTCACCATGATAATATGAGCCGGAATCGAAAGATTCCGGCTTTTTTGCATTCTATATTCAATATCTCTTTCGCTTCACAGAGGAAGGATATCCCATCTGCTCCCGGTACTTCATCACCGTGCGGCGGGAAACCTTCATCCCCCTTTCTTCCAGAAGCTCTGCCAGCTTCTGGTCCGAAAGGGGCTTTTTTGCATCCTCGCCCCGGATGAGCTCCTCCATGGCCGTCTTGACCTGTCCTGCGATGAACTCCTCCTCCGAGGCCGCCTTCCCGAGATTCGACGAGAAGAAATCCCGCATGGGGACAACACCCCAGGGAAGCTCCACGTATTTGTTTGCCACCGCACGGCTCACCGTGGACTCATGCACATGGATGGCCTCCGCCACCTGCTTCATGCTCATGGGGCGGAGGGCCTGCATGCCTTTCTCTATGCAGGGGCGCTGCTGATACACGATCTCCTCCATGACACGGCAGATGGTCTGCCGCCTCTGCTCGATGCTCCGGAGCAGCCAGGACGCCGCATGGATGCGCTGCTTGATGTAGCTCCTCGCAGTCTCATCCAGCCCCGACGCATCGCGGTAAAGAGATGAGATCTGCAGCTTCGGCATGCTCCTTTCGCTGATGCTCACGACGTAGTCCCCGTCCACCTTCCTCACGAAGACATCCGGCTGGACGTAATGGGACGAAGCCAGCCCATAAGCTCTTCCCGGCTTCGGATCCAGGGTGCGAAGGATGTCGATGGCGAGCTGCACATCCTCCGGGCTTGCCTGCTCTGCCTCGGCGATGCTCTTGACACGCGAGGCCGCCACCTCATCGAGATGGTGGTCGATGAGTGCTGCCACCAGTCCCTCATAGATGCCGCGCTGCCTTGCCTGGATGCGGAGGCATTCCTGCAGGTCCCTGGCCCCGATGCCCGATGGCTCGAACTCCTGGACGCGGCGGAGCACATCCATGACCTTGCCCTCGCTGGCTCCCATGGCGCGCATGATCTCTTCCACCGGAACGATAAGGTAGCCCCGCTCGTCAATGGAGCCCACGATGAAGGTCGCCACAGCTCTCTCCCCTTCCTCCGGGAAGGCATACCCCACCTGTTCCAGCAATTCATCCTCCAGAGTGCGCTCCAACGGCGCCGCAGCCTCCATGCCCCAATCCCTGTCATCCGTGAAATAGCCGGGCTGATCTCCCGCCAGATAGTCCGCCATCGGGGAAATGTCCTCTGTCCGCACGTCTCCCGCCGAAGCCTCGTCATCGCTGCTGTCATCCATTTCCAAGGCAGGATTTTCCAGATACTCCTTTTCAACGGCAGCGCGCAGCTCCTGTGCCGACATCTGCAGCAGCTGTATGGCCTGCTGCATCTGCATGGTCATGGCCAGCTTCTGGCTGAGATTCATGCTCAATGACTGTTTCATATGGCTATTTCTGCGCCATGGCAGCCGCAATGGCCGCACCAAGGCCGGAACCGCCGTTGTCGAGGATCGTGTCCACCTTGGCCGCATCCTGTCCCAGAAGCTCCGAAAGGGCTCGCATGATGTTCTCCTTTGCCCCGGGCATCTTCTCGTAGACGGAACCATCCACTGCAATGTGCTGCTCCTTGACCTCGCCCTTTCCGGCAAGCTGCCAGATGATGCCCACAAAGGTCGCCGTCACAAGACGGGCAGAGCGGTTGAGGATCGTCTTGGCCAGTTTCTGGATATCGCGGCACTCCTCCAAGTCCGGCTCGCTTCCGGTCCGGGTGGCCACAATCCGCACCACCTCGCTCAGATCCGCGCTCTCGTCACTGATGATGCCCGACATGTCAATGCTGGTGAATCCATAACGCCATTGGGCATCGTCATGGAGCAGGGCAAGAGCCATGCTGAAGAGATCCCCCATGTAGCGCCCCGAGGCCATCTTCTCCAGACGCTGCTCCCCCGGTTTCTCCGATGCCTCGTCCAGCATTGTGTCAAAACGGTTCGGCGCGAGTTTGGAAAAGCCGCCGGACTCAAGGTTCAGAATCATGGGCGCATCGGCGGAATCCGCATAGGGTTCCAGATAGCAGGTATTGTGCCCCGTGGCATAGATGGAGCCGATATAGATATCCTCATGCTTGTAGGCTGCCGAAAGAAGGACTGCCACCGTATCGTTGATGACCGCCACAGGCTCCACATTCTTCAGCCCGTTGCGCTCCAATGCCTCTTTCAGGAGATCATTGACCACCTTGCCCTCGACTCCCGCTGTGGCAAATTCCTTCGTCCAGATGATGAGCTTCGCATTGTAAAGATCCGTCTGCTCCGACGGGAAGGAAAAGGTATGCCCCAGGAGGTATTTCGTCTCATGATCCCCATCCACGGCCTCATCGATCAGCCCCGCCAGGAAATCAAACATATCCTCCGACTTGGAGCCCAGCCCCACATAGTCGTAGATGCCTTCCACGCGGAGAGGCTTCCCCACGCGCTTCACCACCTCATACTTCCCTGCGCCTTCCAGACGGATGCGCAGCACCCGCACATTGGTGCCGCCGAAGTCCAGTGCCAGGAACTCCCCCTTCTCCTTGCCCGTAGGCAGCCCCACATAGGATTTCAGCATGCGAAGGGAGGAATCCTCCGGAGATTTCAGCCCCAGCTTCAAGTCCTGACGGAAATTCGCCGCAATCTCCCGCAAGCGATTGCCATCCACCGTGAACTCATCGATGATCGATTGAAATTTTTCCTGATCAAATGCCATAATACATCGTCTCCTTTGCCAAAAATCCAACCTATCTCAAAAACTGTTATTCTACAGCCCCATCAATCTCCTCGTGCTCTTCCTGCAGTTCCTGTGCCAGGGCCACCAGCACGCGGGTGATGCGGGCACCGTCCACTTCCTCCACATAGAAGCGGTTTCCGCCGAAGGCCGCCATCTGCCCCACCTTCGGGTCGCCGCCGATCTGGTCGTTGAGCCAGCCGCCCACGGAGTCCACATCCTCATCCTCGATCCGGATCTCCAGGACATCCTCCAGCTCCTCCAACAATAGCTTCGCATCCACAGAGTAGACATTGCCTCCCCTTGCCTCCGCCATGGGGCGTTCCTCGTCGAACTCGTCCTGGATGTCCCCCACAATCTCCTCCACGATGTCCTCAATGGTCACCATGCCGGCTGTGCCGCCGTACTCATCCACAACAACGGCCAACTGGGAGCGCCTCTGCTGCATCGTCTTCAGGAGCACGCTCACATCCATGCTCTCCGGCACCACCAGCGCCTTGCGCGCCAGCTTCCGGATATTGGGCCGCTTGCCGCTGTAGAGGAACTTCATGAGATCCTTCACATGAAGGAAGCCGATGATATGGTCCTTGTCCTCCCGGCACAATGGATAGCGTGTGAGCTGCTCCTCCATGATGACCGCAAGATTCTCCTCCAGACTGTCCTCCAGGTAAAGGCAGACCATATCCGTGCGTGGCACCATGATTTCACGCACGTTGAGTTCCGTGAAATCGAAGACATTGTCCACGAAGTCCACTTCCGTGTCATCGATGAGCCCCTGCCGATGGCTTTCCTCCATCAACAGGCGGATCTCCTCCTCTGTATGGGCATCCTCCCCCTCACTGGCATTCTGGAAACCCAGCTGCCGTATGACCCAGTTCGCCATGTGATTGAGAATCCAGACAAAGGGATGCATGATGCGCCCAAAAATCAGCATGGGCAAAGCCACAAAGAGGACAATGCGCTCCACATCCTGAATGGCCATGGATTTCGGCGTGAGCTCCCCCAGGATGATGTGCATGGCAGTGATGACGGCAAACCCCAGCATGAGGGAAATCGTATGCCCGACCCCCTCGTCCAGCCCGGCCATGAAGGTCAGGGGCAAAATGAGCATCGCCACAAAAGGCTCTCCTACCCAGCCAAGGCCAAGAGACGCAAGGGTAATGCCCAGCTGGGTCACGGACAGGGACGCATCCAGATGATCCGTAAGCTCCTTCGCATACCTTGCCCGCTTGTTGCCCTCCTGAAGCAGCGTCTCCAGACGCGACGGTCGTATCTTCACACAGGCAAACTCCGCTGCCACAAAAAAACCATTCATGAATATGAGAAAAAAGACAATGGCCAGCTTGAACAATATCGGCGCGATGTCCAAAAGATTCCCTCCACACTTTACAAAGTCATTTTATTTCTTGTTTCGCTTCTTCACAGGCCTTGCCCCTCTTGGCTTCTTGAGGAGCTTCAGGGAAATCCCCAGTTTCTGCTCCAGAGCCTCCAGCTTCATGGACTCCTTCGCATCCGCCAGAGTCACCACCCGACCCTTCGCCCCTGCCCTGGCCGTCCGCCCGGCACGGTGAAGATAGACATTCGCAGATTCCGGGATATCCAGATTGAACACATAATCCACGTCCTGGATATCCAGCCCCCTCGCCGCGAGATCCGTGGAAAGCAGGAGCTGCACCTTTCCCTTCCTAAAATCTTCCAGCGCCTTCTTCCGCACCATCTTGTCCGCATTTCCCAAAAGGGATTCGGCGTGAATCCCCTCGTAGCGCAGCTTCTCCAAGGCACGCCCCGCATCAAAGGAACGGTTGACGAACACCATCCCCCGCCTCACGGAAAGATTTCGCGCAAGCTTCCGCACCGTGTCGATCTTCTCGCGGAAAGGCACCATCAGATACAGGTCCTCCCGGTTCCCTGCCTCCAAGGGCTCCTCCTCCACCCGGACAAACTCCGGATGCTCCAGGAAATCCGCCCGCTCCCGGGCCTTTTTCGGCGCGGTTGCCGAGAACATCAGGTACTGCATCCCTTCCTTGGGCAACGTCCTGACCAACTCCGCCACCGTTCCCACATTCTGGTCGTCCAGCAGCCGGTCAAACTCGTCCAGCACAAGGCAGCCCACATGCTCCAGCCGAAGCTTCCCCTTGCGGAAAAGCTCCAGGATACGCCCTGCCGATCCCACAATGAGCTGCGGCTTCTTCCTGAGCTGCTCCATCTGGCGGGCGATATTCGCTCCCCCGATCAGCCCCTGCACCCGAACCCCCAGCCCCGCATCCTCCGAAAGCTGCCGGGCCGTACGGGCAATCTGCATGGAAAGCTCATAGGTGGGTGCAAGCACAACCGCCTGTGCCTGCGGCAGTCCTGCATCCATGCGCTGCAGGACAGGCAGAAGATACGCCAGCGTCTTCCCCGTCCCCGTGGGAGCCTGCCCAATGAGATTGCTTCCCCTGAGGATGCGGGGAATCGCCTCCCGCTGTATCGCCATAGGCGTTTCTATCTGCCCCCTGGCCAACACCTCCGCCAGAGCCGCATCAATTCCCAATCCAACAAAATCCCCCATACATTTTCCTTTCTAAATCATAAGCTCACACAAAGGCTGCATTCCAAGCCAAAAAAACACGAGGAACCACGGAGGGGACGGGGCGGATTTGGGGCTGGAACTACCCAACCCCGAAGGGGCGGCCTGTCGTACACACCCCCTAAGTGCGCAAACCTCGTTGCGTGAGCCGCCGCTTGCCGGCGGGCTATCTAGATACGTACGTCCTCCCAAGACAGGTCGTTAGTGGAAGCCCCAAAGCCGCCCCGTCCCCGGTCTCCCTTGAAGACACCTTTATTGCAACACCGGCCCATCCTTCCCATCATCAAAAGTAGCCGTACACCGCGGATAATTAGAGCACCCCCAAAACGCCCCATTCCTCCCATTGATTCTCCGAAGATTCCCTTCCCGGCATTTCGGACATAAATATTTCTTCGCCGTCCCGCCCCCGGTATCCTCCCAATGTTCCATCGGACGCGCAGAATATTTTGGCTTGTCCCCCCCATCGAAGGATTTCCAGCGGGGCTTCCGGCTCGCCTCATACTCCGCAATCTCCTCCTCTGTGGGATAAGGAGACCCAAGCACATCAAAGACATCCGGCGGCGGCGCCCCGCGATAGTCATTGGCCGCATAGGACACCATCCCCGAGGATGGGCGCACCGACGCCATTGCAGAAGCAGGCACAGCGGCAGGGCCAGCCGCCCTTTTCCCCACCGAAGCCAGATCCGGCTCCCCCTCCTTGTCATCGCAGCTCATGCGGCAGCGGGGATAATTGGAGCAGCCCCAGAAATCCCCATTCCTGCCATGCCGCTTCACCAGCACTCCATTCCCGCATCTCGGGCAGGGATGCTCCCCCTGCACCTCCATCTTCACACCGAAGGCCTTGCCGCAAAGCTCCTTCGTGAACTCGATCTGCTGCTTCAGGAAATCCTCCAGGGAGCCTTCCCCTTCCGACATGGAATGGAGCCTGTCCTCCCATATGGCTGTGGAATCAGGATAGGTCATCTCATCCGGCAGGGCATCCACAAGAAGATAGGCGCTGGGCTGCGGGATGAGCTGCTTCTTCTTGCCCTGCTGCTTGAGGAACTTGCGCTTGATGAGATCGTCGATGATTGTCGCCCGTGTAGCCTCTGTGCCGATGCCATAGACATCCTTGAGCTGCTTCTTCGCCTCCGGATTCTTCACGTACTTGTGGATCTCCTTCATGCCCGCCAGAAGCGTGGCAGGGGTAAAGCGCACCGGCGGCTTCGTCACCCGCTGCTGCAGCTCTCCCTTCTCATAGGTCACAGGGTCCTTCTTCTTCATGAGGGGAAGGGAAGATTCCTCCTCCTCGTCCTCTTTATCCTTATCTTCATCCTTTTTCCTGGAGGAAAGGTACATGACCTTCCATCCAAGGTCCTGCTCCGTCCTGCCGCTGGCCGTGAACAGCTCCTCCTTGTAGGATATCTCGATCTTCGTCTGGTCATAGAGATGCATCGGATAGAACTGGGCGATGTAGCCCCGTGCGATCAGGCGGTAGAGATTCCGCTCCGGCTCGGACAGGCTTTCCGGCTTTGCCTTCACCGTCGTCGGGATGATGGCATGATGAGCGGAAATCTTCTTGTCGTTCCATGCCCGGCTCTTGAGAGAACCATTCGAGCCCTGCGCCCACTTGGAAAGCTCCCCGTCCTCCATGGCAGCGAGATTTCCGAGGATTGCCCCGGACTCCCCAAACTGGTTCACGGGAAGGTACTCGCAATCGGAACGGGGATAGGTCGTGAGCTTCTTCTCATAAAGCTTCTGGGCCGTATCCAGGACGAGCTGCGGATCGTAGCCGAACCGCTTGCCCGCCAATACCTGCAGGGAAGACAGGGAAAAGGGCAGTGGCGGCGGCTCCTTTTTCCTCGTTTTCTGGTAAAGGGAAAGAACGCCATCCCTTGGCTCCTGCCCAAAATACTCCAATTTCTCCTCTGCGATCTTCCTGTCCAGCAAGCGGTTCTCGCTGTCCAGTCCCTCCTGGTCCTCCCGCGGCTTCCACTGCGCCATGAAAATCCCGTTCTCATGGGAAAATTCCGCCTTGATGGCATAGTAGTCCACGGGCTTGAAATTCTCGATCTCCCGCTCACGGCGCACCACGAGAGCCAGCGTCGGCGTCTTCACCCGCCCGATGGGCAGGACGATGCGCTCATGCCCCGCCCGCCTGGCCGCCAGGGTATAGGCACGGGAGAGGTTCATGCCGATGAGCCAGTCCGCCCGGGCACGGGCCAGCGCTGACTGCTTCAGGTTGTAGAACTCCGAGTTCTCCCGAAGATTCGCATTTGCCTTCCTGATGCTCTGCTCGTCCAATGCATTGAGCAGGATGCGCTTCACGGGCTTCTTGTTGCCGAGATAGTCCAGCACCTCATCCACGAGAAGCTGCCCCTCCCGGTCCGGGTCCCCCGCATGAACGATCTCATCCGCCCTGGCGATGAGCCCCTTGAGCACAGCAAACTGCTTCTCGCAGTCCTTTGCCACGAGAAGCTTCCACTCCCCCGGTATGATGGGCAGATCCTCCGCCCGCCAGAGCTTGTATTTCCCATCGTACTCATCCGGCTCCGCCTGGCGCAGGATATGCCCGAAAAGCCACGTCACGATACCATCCCCTGTCACCAGATAGCCATCCTTCCTCTGGATGGGGCCAGCAAGACAGCTGGCAAGCTCCCTGCCCATACTCGGTTTCTCGGCAATGTATAAACGCAATCTAATCGCACCTCTTGGTCATTATTTAAAGAACAGTGTATAGATTCCCCAGATCACAAGTCCCAGCCACAGAATCACCACGCCAGAGGCCGCCAGGACAACCGCCGCCCCATGACGGATGACATAGGAAGCCTTGTCCTCGCTGCTCTGCCGCACATGGGCAGGGAGAAGCTTCATCAAGCCATAGACGGCAGTGGGAACAATGACCATATCATCCACAACCCCCATAAGAGGAATCGAATCCGGAAGGATATCGATGGGACTCAACAGGTACAGGATTGCCATGAGCATGAGCCCCCGCACCTTCTTTGGAGTGTCCTTGTGGAACACGGCAAGCAGCATGACCACGATGTCACGCCGAAACATTTTGAACAGCCCAAAAATCCGCTTCATAAAACCTCCACCATGGAAAAACGGGGAAACCAGCGAAAGCAACGACTGATTTCCCCGTTTCACGCAAACTCCGTGCGAAATAGTAAACAAGCATCAATGATGCAGGACAACAACATCCTTCACCACGCTGGAATCCCCATCCGTCTCGATCATGCAGATGACATCCATCGTGCAGTTAAGGAAGGCCTCCGGCTCCCTGACGCCGCCTTTCTTCATGACAGCTCCCATCCAGCCCGTCGCCTCATCCATCGTCTGGGCATAGATGGTTGCAACACCGCCATCCCCATGCGCCCAGAGGGACAGGAGCGTATATATGTCCGCCGTGCTCTTGAGCTGGGCAAAATACAGATTCCCCTTGCCCTTGCGGTCACGCATGATGCCAGAATCAAAGAGCTCGTACTGGTATCCCTGCTCGTCCCCGTGCATCAGGAGCGCCATCGCCAGCGTCACCAGGCCATGTGTCCCCGGCTGTCCCACGAGAAGGATGCGCTTCTTCTCCCGAACCGCCTTCAGCAGTTCACCAAAAGACTCCTCATTGATCAAATCTTCATGTTCCGACATATTTCCAACCTCCTGACAATAAAGTTTTTACATATGTATATTTTACCACAAAGGAAACGTCCAAACAATCAGAATTTATTTTCCCCTGCCTTGTTATATATTTTGTGTCATAAAGTTTGACATATCTATACCGTATTGTTATAATTAGTATGATTCAAAAGGACTACACCCCACGAGCAGGAGGGCATTTACATGGCAGAAAAAACCTTTCCGATTTCCAAAGAACGGCTTCAGGAAATCATCCGGCAGTATCCCACCCCTTTCCACATCTACGACGAAAAGGCCATCCGCGAAAACATCCGGGCACTCAAGCATGCCTTCCGCTGGGCACCGGAGTTCCGCGAGCACTTTGCCGTCAAGGCAACGCCCAATCCCCGCATCATCGAGATCCTGAAGGAGGAAGGCGCAGGAACGGACTGCAGTTCCCTGGCGGAGCTGTTCCTTTCCGAGGCAGCCGGCGTCACGGGAGAGAAGATCATGCTGACCTCCAACGACACTCCTGCCGATGAATTCCAGAAGGCTCTCGAACTCGGCGCCATCATCAACCTCGACGACATCAGCCACATCGACTATCTGGAAAAGAACGCGGGAATGCCGGGATGCCTCTCCTTCCGCTACAATCCCGGCAACCTCATCGAGGGCAATGACATCATCGGCAAGCCCACGGAGGCAAAATACGGCCTCACCCGGGACCAGCTTTTCGATGCCTACAAGAAGGCGCAGGAAAAAGGTGTGAAGCGCTTCGGGCTCCACACCATGGTCATCTCCAACGAATTGCGCTCCGATGCCTTCATCTACACCGCCAAGCTCATGTTCAACCTCGCGGTGGAAATCAAGGAAAAGCTCGGCATCCATCTGGAATTCGTGAACCTCGGCGGCGGCGTGGGCATCCCCTACCTCCCGGAGGAGGAGCCTGTGGACCTGGAGTTCGTCGGCAATGGCATCCATGAGGCATACGATACCATTCTCGGCCCCCACGGCCTCACGGACATGGCCATCGCCATGGAAAGCGGCCGCGCCATGACCGGCCCCGCCGGCTGGCTTGTCGCTTCCGTGCTCCACGAGAAGAAGACCTACAAGGACTACATCGGCCTCGATGCCTGCATGGCAAACCTCATGCGTCCCGCCATGTACGGGGCATACCATCACATCACCGTCCTCGGCAAGGAAAAGGACCTCTGCGACCACATCTACGATGTGACCGGCTCCCTCTGCGAAAACAACGACAAATTTGCCATTGACCGCAAGCTGCCGAAGATCGACATTGGGGATATCCTCGTCATTCACGACACCGGCGCCCACGGCCACGCCATGGGCTTCAACTACAACGGCAAGCTCCGCAGCGCGGAACTGCTGCTCAGGGAGGACGGCAGCGTCGAACTCATCCGCCGCGCCGAAACCCTGGAGGACTACTTTGCCACACTGAAATATCCCGGCGGCCTCATGAAATAAATTTAAGGAAATCGCTCCTCTTTACGATAAACAGGGTAGGACATCGTGAGAGGAGTGATCACTTTATGAATATAAATCTCGAAAACATCCTGCAGAACGACGCCTCCGGCGCAACAACCGTCACGCGGCTGAAAACCGCCTCCGACAGCACGGAGAGCTTCAAGGAGATGTTCTCCTCCCTCCTGCAGGAAAAGCGCGACTCCCTGCAGGAAACCCTAGAGGAACTGGAAGAGAAGCGACAGGAAATCAAGGAGCTTGAGGACACCCAAAAGGCCATGGAGGTAGAGGTCATCCGCCGCATCATGCCCGATGGCAGCATTCTCGTCACGGAATACCACGACGGGAAAATCGCCAGCCGCTTCCGCAAGCACCCTCACATGGTGGAAATGCCCGATCCCAATGTCGCCCCGCCGCGCAACACAGACGGCAACATCATCACGGGACAGCAGAAGATGAAGCAGGTCCCGAAATTCAGCATCCTGGAAGACCTCTTGTAGGGCGTGTTGAAAAAGACGCATCCCCGCAGCCCAAGCTGTGAGGATGCGTTTTTTCATTCAGGGATTATTTGCAGGGGAACTATGGTATCCTAAATTTTACTCTACGTCATGCAATCCATCATATATCTTGAAATTCTTCCGTGATTCTTTTTGCTTCCCAATACGATTTTTAATATCTTCGATGGAAGGCAGCTGCTGGCGAAATTTCTCCGGGATTTCATCTGTTATCCTATATTCACTGACACCAATGGGCTTGTTGATATCCCGCAAGGCATATTCGGCAATCAAGTCATTCTTGCTCTTGCACAGAAGCAAGCCGATAGTGGGAGCGTCCTGCTCTGTCTTCAGGATATTGTCTACCGCTGTCAGGTAGAAGTTCAGCTTGCCAGCGTACTCCGGCTTGAAGTCTCCTGTCTTTAGCTCGATGACCACATAGCAACGCAGCTTCAAGTTGTAGAAGAGCAAATCCAGGTAGAAATCCTCGCCACCTACATTCAGGTGGTACTGATTGCCCAGGAATGCAAAACCAGCCCCCAGCTCCAGCAACAGCTTAGTCACTTCAGCTACCATGGCATTCTCTATATCCCTTTCCAGCATATCCTCTTTGAAGGGTATAAAGTCGAAAATATAGGGGTCTTTCATCATCTGGGTGGCCAGTTCACTCTGCGGTGCCGGAAGCCTGTTTTCAAAATTACTGATTTTACCGGCAGTGGCCTGTCTGGCATACAAATTACTCTCTATCTGATGAACCAGCACATTGCGTGACCAGCCGTTTTCAATACCCTGCTTTGCATACCAAAGCAGAATAGACCGTTCTTTCACCTTATCCATAAGGGTAACAACATGATACCATGATAATTGTGCAAGCACCTCTTGCACAATTTCCCCTTCTGGAAAAAGTTCCGCAAATTTGGCCATGTATTTAAGGTTTCTCACAGAATACCCCTTGGCATCAGGATATTCCAACCTGAGGTCGTGGGACAAGTTCTCTATGAACTTATTCCCCCAGACCTTATGCTTATTGATGGCTTGACCTATGTGGTAATACAGCAGCAACAATTCATTATTGACCTTTACTGTAGCCCTATATTGTGCCTTCTGGATTTCAGCCTTGATTTCCTGTATCGTAGCTAGATAATCTGTCTGATTCATCAACATTTATTCTTGTGTCTCCATTATCTTTTTCAGCAAAGCATACAGATTCTCAACTTCTTCGTTGGAAAGAGTAGTTCCTTTGCCCATCTTTTCATGTTCCGGCGACCATTCACGGATATCATATTTAGGATCACGACCATTCCATGAAATAAGGTTCAGCTCTTTGCGCCAGCCTTTAGAGCCTTCTGAAAGTACACCCATATGATGTTTTATCTCAAACTTTACATCCGACATATTATCACCCCTCTATTCTAACACTATTTTCGTATAAACGTTTTACTTTTTCATTAATTTCTTCTAGTATCCTTGTGTTTTTGTCGTTTAATGCAATATTTACTAATTCTACAATCTCACTTTGCTCTTCATTTGTTGCTGGTGGAATAGGCACTTTCCTTAAATGTTCTGGATAAATATGATAATCACCTGCACGTTGGTCTCGTAATAATTCTGCCGCATACTCGGAATTCATTACTCCTAGCAAATATCTCAAATCTATTGTTTTTGATAAAGTCTCCATATCTTCTCTTGTCATAGTTGAGAATTTTTTTACACTACTACTTATACTTTTATTTTTTACCCCATGCAAATCTTTCCATAACACGCATGCAATCACCGAATCATTATGCAAAAAATGATGATTTTCATCATATACACCCTTTAATTCCCCCAAACGATTAAACATAATCCGAGTGGGTTCATAAAATTCTTTAAATGTTGGTCTTCGAAGTTTCTGGGGTGACCTATCCGTACCATATTCTATATATTTAAATTTAACTATATCATATTTTTCAATATCTTTTGCTTCAATATATTCACGCCTAGGTATATCATCTTTTATATCAGAAATTAAATCCGCTTTTGTAAATTCTCCTTTTGCTTTCTTTTCGTCAGCATTTGGAACCATTCCAACACTGATATAACAATAATCTCCTAATACATGCATAAATGAAAGTTTTTCAGTAACAGATTCACGTTTGATTAAATTCCAGACTTTAGTTTTCTTATCCTGAATCATTTTATCATGATTCAAACAATATTTCATAACAAAATTACCATCAATCATACCGACTATCTCTGTACTCCTTTGCGTTTCATGTTTCCTCACAAAGGGTATACAATTTTGTACCACTGCATCAAATATTTTCACATCACTCAAATCGACTATTTTATACATATCACATTTTTCTGTAAAATATTCGCGTAATTTTTTTCCATAAATTTGATTAGTTAATGGATAGGGAACTATCATAGAAAAAACACCATTGTCATGCAATAGCTGAATTCCCAATTCCATAAATGGAATATACAAGTCCCACTTTGAATGTAATGTAACATATTTTTTGCTATCGACAATTTGTCTTCTATTCTCAGATAACGACACATCAGCCAATTGACTAGGTGCACTAATATATGGTGGATTTCCAATTGCAATATCGAATCCATGCTTTTCTTGGAATACCTTGGGGAAATACAGTTGCCACAAAATAAACGGCTGGCTACCATAATTTTTGATTTTCTCATACTTTCTAGCGGCTTCAGTACTTCCTTCTAATTGATGAAGTATAATTTTGTCATAGATGTTATGGATTTGTTTTTTGATTTGTTTCTTACTCTCGTGTTCTTTGGTGAAATACAGCTCATCTTGCAGTTTAATCAACTCGCTAAGCATATTATCAAAGCCAGCTTGATAGAAGCTGTCCATACCTACTTTCTCCTGATTATCAAGCAAGCTACTTTTGGTAATAAGCGGAATTCCCTCAAATGTGTCCATGAGGCTATTTCCACAGATAACATTACAATCAAGATTTGGTAGCTGACGAGGTTCCGTATGGACATCAAACATACCATCAGAATTATCCTGTTTCACAGTTTCATCATCTATAACAATAGAAAGCCACAAGCGTAATTTAGTAATATCAGTGGCGCTTGGCTCCAAATCACAAGCAAAAAGGCAGTTTTTGATAGTATTTACCTTCAAATCATAGGTCTTACGACCATAGGCGTAGAAATTGAGCCGCTGAAATGGGTTCATTTCTATAGCCATATAGGCGGTAAGTGTCTGCCTTGCCCTAACAATCTCGTTCAAAAGCCCCAACAAGAATGCCCCAGAGCCTACTGCTGGGTCTGCAATTTTTACATTAGCCAGCAAATCATCTATTTCTTTTAGGCGGCCCGAAGGACACCTGTCGCCCCCCCGCGGACATTAGGCTTGTAAATGCTGGCAGGTATTTCCAGTTGTCGCTTCGGGTCAAACTCAAAATGTTTTTTTCCATTTTCATCCCTGACTTCCTTAGTCTTCATCGTATCACTATCACGGAAATATTCACCATAGAGAATGAATTTTCTAATGTCTTCTTCCTCAATCCCCGTATTGGTAGCCAGGTAATTTATCAAGCTTTCCTGACACATGTAATGAACTATCTCACGAGGCGTGTAAAAGGCCCCCTTTGATTTTCTATCCTTCACATCCAGCAGGTTCTCAAAGACCTTACCAAGCATTTCCGGGTCAATGGCAACTTCACGTTCCATCGGCTCGTCCTCGGCCATGGTGAAATTGTAGCGATCAAAGATATCAAGAATTCCGTCTGCCTCATCTTTTCCCTTTGTATCTGCATTTGAGAACATTTCATTAGGAATATGAAAGTTAGAATTTACCCAATCATAGTTATCAAGCTGTTCAAACAGACCACCATTCAAAAATGGTACACGGCAGTGAAAGCGAGCATAGAAGCCATTTTCTCCACGATTTACATTCAAAGCCTCATAGAAAAGCGGCTCTAAGTAATCATCAAAATAATTCTTGCCCCGCTTCACACAGTATTCGTAAAGACGACGCATGAAATTCTTCGGCCCTTCACCCCATGCTTTACCTTTTACCAGTGTAGACACAAATTTGGCATCCTCGTCAGAAAGGGCAAATAAAGCCTCTTGGTCGATGCGAGAAATACCATCGCCATCCGGCTGTGAGTAGACCCTCTCTATAAGACTATGAGCTTTGGCATTTCTGAACAGGGCACTCTTATACTCTTTTTCTGTCAAGCGAACCGGGAATGCCTGTACTCCAAGCCAACCTTTCTTCTGTATGAAGTATAGAAAGACAATCTGTCCCATGAGTTTCTTGGTGAACTGCTCACTGGTAAAGCCACAACGATCGGCCTCTGCCATGAAATCAGGGGTAGCTTCCAAATACTCTTTTACAGCTAGATATTTCTCCTTGTAATCATTGAAGAATTGTTTTGTGACGGTTTCAACGCTGAAAGCATCTTCCAAATCGCTTAAACTGGGGTTAACCTCATCCTGCACAAACATAGAATAAAGCCGTTCCTGTGCCGTATGACAAGGTTCGTCCTTACCTACCAGATAGGAATAACGCTTAGCAGGGGTGAGTTTCGTGCTCAATTTGCCCTCAGCAAAGCCATATTCCATGCGAATGAGGGAAAGACGCCACTTATCACTTGGCCGTTCTTGTCCGTTGCTATCCTTTTCCATTGTGTAAAAGGCAGCCAGAGCACTATCACAACCAGAATTATCCAGTAGAGCCTTAATGAATGCCCTTTGCGTACTACGGGCGTTCTCTACATTTCCTTTATTTTGCAATTGTACGGCAAACAAAGCCATTTTCTTTCCATCTGGACCTTTGTAGTTACCAATATGATAATGTCCTTCAACAACAGCAGACAAACTGCTGTATTCCTTGTTAAATTTTCCCGGTGCCACCATCTGTACATCATTCAGCAGTTCTTGCAGAAAATGTACATACTCCTTATGGTTATACGCTGATGTCAGCGTATTTTTGAACATTATCTTTTTCTGTTCATTTGCTATCATTGATTTACTCCTGTTTCTTCATATAGCACGAAAGAATAACTTCCTTTTTCCCCTCGTTGGGCAGGACAACATCTTTTCGCTCGTATAAATAGGTATCATCTATGTTGTCACGGACGATTGCAAAGGCTGCAACAATGTTTGTGGCAGTCTTTATCTGCTTGACTATTTCCTTGGTTGCACTCTTGGGTATATCACCATTTTCAATGGCCTGAATTATGCGTTTAGCAGTATCTTCCTGGTCATCAGTAAGCTGGCCGGAACCAAGTGCCGCTTTGAGTGTCTTTACAACATTAGCATCATTACCACGAATAGCAGCCTTTTTCTTGGTTATAATCTCTTCTGCTGTCAAGGCCTCATCAAACGAGCGGCTATTGGCTTGATAATGGTCATAGTAAGCACTGCCTACGGCAATTTTCTTTTCATCCGGCTCACATTCAAGATAATGCATGGCCTCCATAAAGGAGAGACCAACAGAACTAAGACCATCTGAGATAAAGAAGCTCTTCAAAGCACCTTTACGGATAAAGGTGAGTGTTGAATCTTCCTGTACCTCCGCACTATTCCTGCCAGTTTTTGATTTTCTTGGAAGCTTCTTGATTTTATCAAACATATCAGGATTTTTATCCCTGACTTCTCTGATTACCGCTAAATACTGCAACTCCGGGCTGGCTTCATACTCTTCGTCCATGTTTTGAGACAAGTCATGAAATAGCTTCTGGGGGCTGGGATTTTCTTCTTCAGACAAGAATTTGTTATCCTCACCGAGAGTATCATGGAAAGCCTGAAGCTTTTCCAAGATACGGTCAGTCAATGGGAGCTGCTTACTGGCTTGAGAAGTAGGGAAAAAGTTAAATACGTAGATACGCTCAAAAGCTGTACCAACACGATTGATACGCCCCACACGCTGCATAATCCTTGTGGGGTTCCATGGCAAGTCATAGTTAATGATTACGTTGGAGCGATGAAGATTGATACCTTCAGCCAGCACATCAGTAGTAATCAAAATATCATACTTGTCTTTGTCAAGTTCAATAAACTTTGGATTAAAACTGTATTCAATCTCCCTTTTCATGGAGGCATTGCTATCACCTGAATAAGAAATAATCCTTTCTCCATAAATCTTTTCGAGATTTTCAGTCAAGTATTGAGCGGTTTCCCTGGATTCTGTAAAGACAATCTTTTTTGCCCTTGCCAGAACAGGCTCATTTTTCAATTCATCTTCAAACTGAATAAGTTTAGGGTCAGTTTTAACTGTTTTCCAAAGTTTTTGCAAATAACAAAGCTTTTGTAAATCACGCTCCAAATCAATAATGAAATTTGAACCAAACTCACTGGAGCTAAAATGCATTACATCTTCTGTCTCGATAAGCCTCATCAAGCGTTCATCATCATCGCTATCCAGCAAATCATATACATCAACCTTTTTACTGATGTATACTTCACCATCATTATACATGTCGATGAATTTCTCATACGATGATACGAACCTTCCCAATGTTAGACGGAAGGCATAAAAACTGCTCTCCAAACGCTTCACCAAGATACTTTTCATGAATCCACCCATATTTTGCTGGGCTACCATCATCTGTGTGTATGGTTCGGCAGCTTTTCCCTTTAGATATGTAAGTGGCTTATAACGAGCATAAGTGAAATCCTTGATAGCGTTGATTGTTTCTGTAAAAACCTTATCGGTTAACTCGTCAAATTCATATATGATTTTTTCAGGTGCATCTAGTTTAGGGAACTTCAATCCCTGCAATTCCATATCCTTGGCATAGTATTTGGCTACCTCACTACGGGTTCTACGAATCATAATATGCCTGAGCAGTTTATCCCTGATAATCTCCGAGTTTTCACTGATTTGGGCCAGATATGCTGCTCCACCTTGCTTTTTGGCTTCGTTCTGTGTTTTTCTAAGCTGTAAGAAGAATTCTTCCAAATTCTTCACACCTACAATATTAGAATTATGCTTCGGCTGGAAAAGGTAAATCTGATTCTCTATATCGCTGGTGTAGTTGTTGATAGGTGTTGCAGAAATCAACACTACCCTCTTGCCGTAGCAAATAGCATGCAATCTGCCAAAAGCCTCTGTGCTTGCGTTACGGAACCTGTGTGCCTCATCCACAAATACGTATTTATATTTGTCGGCCCTCTCCAGCACTGGCTCCAGCTTCCCCAGGGAGACCACATCAGCTGCCACATCAAATTCTAACAGCACTTCTTTCCAGTAATCCACCAATACCGGTGGGCAAATGACGAGTTTTCGGCCTTTTTTCAAGATTTTGGCCAGCATGGCACAGATATAGGTTTTGCCAAGACCTACAACATCTGAAATAAATACACCGTTATAGGCTTCCAGTGTTTTTTTAGCTTGCAGGACAGCATCAATCTGATATTGCAAACGCATATAACCATCTGGCAGTAGATTTTCTGCCAGTTCTTCCTTGTCAGCGTTGATTTCTTCTTTGAAGTATTCGTAAATCGTCTTGAGATATATCTCATAAGGGGTAATATCTCCCCGCATCCATGTACCGCTGTCTACAGTGACTATATATGCCTCCGTTATATCTACGCCACGTACCCAAAGTTCTTCAAACTTATCCAGGGCAAACTTCACATCGTGGCTATCCTTCAATTCCACATTGAATTCAAGGTTATTTTGCAAACCTGCCATAGAGAAGTTGCTGGAGCCAGTAATAACGCTGCCAAACTGGTCTGGAACGTGTTCCGGGTCCTTACGCAACACATAAACCTTGGCATGAATGGGAGCCTCAGGATACATACGCATTTCGATTTTGCCAGACTTTAGCCAGTCTATAAAGGTACGAACCCCCTTTTCTACAGGAAGAGAGGGCTCCGCATCCGCAAATTCGTCTACCACGGTATTCTTGAACTGCTCCGTAGCCTCTTTGATGGTCATGCCACCAAACAAATCCTCTTGTTTGGACTGTTCAATAATTTCTACTGTCTTGGCATCCACATTTAGGCCTACCAGTATACGAATCTTCTCCACGTCCTGCATGGCCGGATAAAGCTTAAAGAAGCCACTGGTACGGAAATATCCCACCAAAATGTCAAAAAACTGGGTATGTCCCTTCAGAATATTACAAAACCTGCTATACAAGTCACGCTCCGGCTCGTTTGTAAAAAATTTCAGGTCATTGTCAACGCTCATCTTTTCACCCCGCAATTTGCTACACCTCAAGCCTTAACGCCTGAGCTTTTTAGCCACTTGTACACCGTTGGACGAGAATATCCGCATATTCTAACTTTTTCCTTTCCCTCATATCATCCGTTCATATCCACAATAATTGCCCGATATGCAGCCATCTACGTTGTCATCGTCAGTTGGCGCAGACTAGACTATCATTTATATTCTAGCAAATTATCAAAAATTTACAACATGAAGCCTATATTTTCCTTCAAAGAATTCTACAAATTTGAAGCATAATCTATTTTTACATGCATAGTAAGAAAAATAAAGTCTGTTTATGCACTAACGTAAATACATAAACAGACTTTATTCTATGATTTACCCAATCAGCAATAGAGTTCTTTCATGCTATTTCTATCGCAAATAATCAAGTCCCCAACAACCTGCCCATCCCGGTCACTATCACTGCTGCAAAGATAAGACCACTCTCCTTGCAGGAAATTCGGAAAAAATATGGAATGCTATATATAAGTGTTGAAATACCAAGAGGTGGCTGTCCCTATGACAAACGAAATGCTTCCAAACTACATAAAGACCGGGACCCTGGTCAACAAGAAGTTTCACGAATTCCTTGTCCCCACTCTGCTCATGTCCATGTCGGCACAGCTGGGTGTCGTTCTGGACGGGATTCTGGTGGGCCGCATGATCGGGCCGGACGCCATGGCCAGCGTGGGAGCGTGCATGCCGGTCACTCAGGCGGCATCCGCCCTGGCCGTCCTGATTTCCGTGGGGGCGGTGAGGCAGATCACGGTGGCATCCGGTTTGGGCAACCGCGATGAGGCAAACCGCATCTTCAGCACGTCATTGATGCTCTCGCTGGCGGCCGGAGGTGCGCTCTCCCTGCTTTTTTTCCTGTTTTCCCAGGAACTGGCACGATTCATTTCCCCCACACCGGATCTGACCGCCTCCTGCACAGCCTATCTCGGCATCCTGATCTGGCGGTTCCCCATCAGCATCTCCCTGGTGCTGATGTGCGACATTGTCCGCTCCGATGGAATGGCAAAGCTCTCCAGCAAGGCGGTCATGGTGCAGCAGTCCGTGAACCTGCTGATGGACCTGCTCCTCATGGGTGCCTTGGGTCTCGGGCTCCACGGGGCCGCAATGGCCACCGTCCTGGGAGATATTGCCGGCATTGGCCTCATCTGGGGCATCTATTATCCCGCCAAGGAGCGCACCTTGCGCTTCTTCCGCAGGATCGGCAGCAGTGAATTCGGGACCAAGAGCCTTGCGCTTATCCATGCCGGACTGCCTGCGGCGCTCGGCATGGGGCTGGTTGCCGTCAAGGTGTGGTTTCTGTACCGCATTGTCGCCTGGGCGGGAGGAACCGCCGGGGTGACGATCTATGCCGCCTGCATGTATTATCTCATATTCCTTTCCATGTTCTCCAACGGCATCAACCAGTCCCTGCTTCCCGTTCTGAGCGTGCTCTATGGGGAAAAGGATTACCGAAGCGTCCGCATGCTGATGAGGTATGTCTGCAGATTCACCATGTATATCGTGGGCATCTCCGTCATCATTGCCTTCCTGTTCCCACAGGAACTCCTGCGCATCTGCAAGCTGCCCGCAGACTTGGCGGCCCAGGGCGCCAACGACGTCCGCCTGTTCTCCCTGAGCTTCTTCGGCGAGGCATGGTCCTTCCTGATGATCTACTATTATTCGGCGGTGGGACAGAACACCGTCGGAAAGCTCCTGAGCATGACCACGGGTTTTTTTGCCGTCCTTCCCGCTGCCTGGATCTTTTCCACGCTCTGGGGACGGACGGGAGTTTGGCTTGGACTGATCTTTGCCGGTATCGCCGGCGCAGCCGTCGTGATGATCTACTCGCGGTATCTCTGCGCCCGCTCCGAAGGAAAACTGTCGGATTTCTACCTGATCGAGACAAACGGCAGCGAGCTTTTGTATGACGTATCCCTCAAAGCAAAGAAAGAGGACGCTGTCAGCCTTTCCAAAGACACGATTGCCGCCCTTGAGAGGCAGGACCTGACCAGGGGCATTGCCATGAAGGCGGGCATCGCACTGGAGGAAATCACGGCCCATCTGGCATCCCTGAACGAGAAGGCCGTGGATTTCGACGTCAGGATCCTCAACCAGGAAGAGAATATCCTCCTGGCACTCAGGGACAATGGAAAGGCCTTCAATCCCATGGAATATCAGCCACCGGAGAATGATCCCTATTGGAAGGCCGACGGCATTGTGGTGCTGAAGGCCCTTGCCGAAGATATCCATTACGACCGCGTGCTGGCCCTGAACCAGACGGTCGTCACGATTCGAGGAACAGCAATCAAAGATCCAGGAGGTATGAGATGATGGAGAAAAAAACGGCACCCCTTTCCCAGACGCAGCTGGGAATCTATTTCGAGTGTTTGAGAATGGACGACAAACTGGCCTACAACCGCCATTTCCTCTTCACCCTGGACGATTCCATCGATATGGACCGGCTGGCCGGGGCAATAGAGAAGGCCGTCGCTGCCCATCCCTACATGAATGCCACCATCGGGGAAGTGGACGGCGAACCCAGGCAAATCCTGGAACCCTTGCAGGGCTACCATCAGGAAGTCCTGCGGATGTCCGAGGAGGAATGGCAGGAAACACTGCCGAAGCTTCTGGACAAACCTCTGGAATTCCTTGGCGGCAGGCTGTTCCGCTTCGATCTGGTGGAAACCGAAAAGGGGAAATACTTCCTTCGCACGGCCCATCACATCGCCTTTGACGGAACCGCCTACAAAGCGCTGTTCCATGACATTGCGGAGGCCTATGAGGGCAGGGAGGTCTCTGCCGAAGGCTATGACTCCATGGACTTTGCCAATGACGAAGCGGCTGCCAGGAAGCAGGGAGGGTTCGACGAGGCAAAGACCTGGTACGAGAATACCTTCAGCGGCCTTGATGTGGAGAGCCTGCCGATTCCCGATCTGGAAGGGAATGACCTGTCCTTTGAGAATTACTCCTATGTCTGCGACCTGCATTACGCAGAGATGCGCGACTTCTGCAAAAAGCACCAGATCAGTGCCTCAGCCCTGACCTGCGGCGTGTTCGGCTATCTGCTGGGCATCTACACGGCCCAGCAGGAAATGCTGTTCTCCACGATCTACCATGGCCGCAAGGACGAGCGGGTGAAGAACATCGTGGGGATGTATGTGAAGACCCTGCCGGTCTACTGCCATTGGACCTCCGACACCAGGGTGGCGGATTACCTGAAGGAATTGACCGGGCAGATTGCCGATGCACGGAAAAACGACCTCTATTCCTTCATTGACCTGAACAAGATCTGCAATATGCAGGAAAAACCCCTGTTCGCCTATCACGGACTGATTAAGACCACTTCGGAGTTCTGCGGCATGCCCTGTCTCGAGGAAGAGCTGGACAAGAACACCACCGGCGGGGATCTGGAAGTGGAACTGATGTCCGTACCCAACGGCCTGAAGATCTATATCGAATACAACAGCAGCAAATATTCCCCGGAGTTCATCCAGACCTTCGCCCATTGCTACGAAAACGTCCTGCGGCAGTTCATGGCCAGGGAGTCCATCAGCGAAGTGGAAGCCATCCAGGAAGAGCAGGAAAAAAGACTGGACAGCTTCAATGACACCGACGTTCCCTACGACGAGACCCAGACGGTCGTTTCCCTCTTCCATGAGGCCGTCCAAAAATATCCCCAGAATACCGCCCTCATCTTCGAGGACAAGAAGTTCACCTATGCCGAACTCGACAGCAGGGCCAACGATATTGCCGCCCGGATCGTCCGCCTTGGCTGTGGGCACGGGGATGTGGCAGCCCTCATGCTTCCCAGGGACGAGCATATGCCCATGGCGTCCCTCGGCATCCTGAAGGCAGGCTGCGCCTATCAGCCCCTGGATCCCACGTACCCGCCGGAACGCCTGAACTTCATGGTCAAGGATGCCGATGCCAGAGTTCTGGTCACGACGAAGGAACTACGACACCTGGTGGGTGATTATGCAGGCGAGATCCTGTATATCGATGAGATTCCCCATACGGAGGACTTTTCGCCGGAATGCGCAACCTCTCCCGATGACCTCTTCGTCATCCTGTACACTTCCGGCTCCACGGGAGTCCCGAAGGGCGTCAGGCTCACCCATGGCAACCTGGTCTGCAACATCCATTGGTACTGGCGTTATTTCGGCCTGCAGCCGGAGCACCGGACGGCCCTGTATGCCGGATTCGGCTTCGACATGCACATGTTCGACCTCTATTCTTCCCTGACCCGCGGCGCTGCTGCCTGCATGGTGCCCGAGGATATGAGGCTTGATTTCCCTGCCCTGAATGCCTATCTGGAGGCGAACGGCGTCACCCATATGTTCATCACCACCCAGGTGGGACGGCAGTTTGCCGCCGACGTGGACAATCATTCCCTGCACCATCTGTGCGTGGCAGGAGAGAAACTCGTCACCGTCCAGCCGCCGAAGAACTTTGCTCTCCACAACGGCTACGGCCCCTCCGAAACGACCATGCTCGTCACCATCTTCCGGGTGGATGCCCTGTACAAGAACATCCCCATCGGCAAGCCCCTGGACAATGTGAAACTCTATATCGTGGACGTGAACGGCCACAGGCTGCCCATCGGTGCCTGCGGCGAGCTTTGGGCGGCAGGCCCCCAGGTCGGCGCAGGCTATCTGAACCGCCCCGAGAAAACCGCAGAAGCCTTTATAAAGAATCCTTTTGAAAGTGGCAAATACGAGAATGTCTACAAGACAGGAGACATTGTCCGCTATCGCAGGGACGGCAATCTCGAGTTTGTCGGACGGCGGGACGGACAAGTCAAGATCCGGGGCTTCCGCATCGAGCTTTCGGAAGTGGAAGCGGTAATCCGCGAATTCCCCGGCATAAAGGACGCGACGGTTGCCGCCTTCGACAATCCCGCCGGCGGGAAATCCGTTGCCGCCTACATCGTCAGCGATACCAAAATCGACATTGAGGAGATGAACCGTTTCATCTCCGAGCGCAAGCCCCCCTACATGGTTCCTGCCGTGACCATGCAGATCGAAAAGATCCCCCTCAATCCCAACGGCAAGGTCAACCGGCGGGTTCTCCCGAAGCCGGAGATAAAGAGGAAGTCCCGGCAGGAATCTGCGGCTCCCCTCAATCTCCTGGAACGGGAACTGAAGGGAATCGCCGCCGAAATCATCGGCACGGACAACTTTGGCATCACGGATATCTTTGGGGAAATCGGCCTGACCTCCATCTCCTCCATCCGACTGGCCACCACAATCTACAAGAAATACAACGTGCAGGTGCAGGTGCGCGGCCTCGTCAAGGCGGGCAGCATCCAGAGCATCGAGAACGAGATCCTTCAGAAGTGGATGGCCGCCGATGACACGCCGGAAGCAAAGGCGGAAGAGCCTCAGAAAACGTCGAAAAAGTCCTGTCCTCTGACCTTCGCCCAGCAGGGAGTATATGCGGAATGCAGGGCAAATGCGGAATCCACCCTGTACAATGTGCCCCTGGCCGTCAAGTTCCCCGCGGGCATCAATGCAGACGAGCTGGAGCAGGCAGTCCACGGCGTGGTGGCGGCCCATCCCTGCCTGCTCTGCCATTTTGCCGTGAACGAGCAGGATGAGATCATTCAGGAGCCCATGCCCGATGGGGTGCTTGATATTCCCCGGAAGGAAATGACGGAGCAGGAATTCCTGGCCTGCCGCCAGCAGTTCGTGCGTCCCTTCGACCTGGACAAGGGGCCACTGGCCAGATTCGAGATCGTGCAGGCAGAGTCCCTTTATCTGCTGCTCGACCTGCACCATCTGATCTGCGACGGCGCCTCCCTGGACATCTTCCTGCGCCAGCTTTGCTCCGCACTGGATGGCGAAGAAGTGGAAAAGGAGACCTACAGCTATTACGACTATGCAGCAGAGGAGACTCTTTCCTCCGACGCAGAGGAATTCTTCGCCGGACGCATGGCCCTTTCCGAAACAGCAACCCAGCTTTTGCCGGACATCTATGGGGAAGACCTGTCCCATCGGGAGGCAAATGTCAGTACAGCCACCGATTTTGCGGCGGTGAAGAAATTCGCCCTGGAAAAGGGCGTGACCCCGGCCGCAGTATATCTGGCGGCGGCCTATATTGTCCTGTCCAGGTTCGTCTATGAGGACGTTGTCACCATTGCCACGATCTCCAACGGCAGGAGCAATCTGCGCATCAGCAATACCATGGGCATGTTCGTCAATACCCTGCCCCTGGTGGAGAGCATTGATAGCAGCGAACAGGTGGAGACCTTCCTCAAGCGGGCAGCGAAGAATTTCGCGGATACCATCGCCCATGAGAACTATCCCTTTGCCAGCATCGCCGCCAAATACGATTTCCGCCCCAGCGTGTCCTATACCTACCAGATCGGCGTTCTGGAGGAATACCAGGCAAAGGGCGGCAATGTCGTCACAGAAGTGCTGGCCCTGGACAGGGCAAAACTCCCCATCGGCCTTTACATCGTGGGAACGGAAGAGAATGCCTGCATCAAAGTGAATTATGATGAGGCCATGTACAGCAGGGAAATGATGGAACATCTGGCAAATTGCTACGAAACCACCCTGCGGGGCCTGATGGAACAGCAGACCCTTGCCGGGATCAGCATCACGAACGAGCAGGAATGGAAAACGCTGGACACCTATCACCGTCCCTGGGATCTGGACTTCGACAAGCAGGATACGGCGGTTTCCGTCTTCCGGAGGAATGCCGCCCTCTGGCCGGACAAGGTTGCGGCGGTCTACCGGGACAAGGAATACACCTATCGGGAACTGGATGAGCTCACCGACCGATTGGCGGCCAGGATCTACAAGAAAATGTGCAGCGTCACCGGCAAGACATCCCTGGCCGAAGAGATCGTTGCCATTCTCATCCCCCGCAATGAAAATGTATTCATCCTTCCCCTGGCGGTCCTGAAAACCGGATGCGCCTACGAGCCTCTGGACCCAAGCTATCCGTCGGAGCGCCTGAATTACATGGTGAAGGATGCAGGGGCAGGACTGCTCCTGGCCGATGCCTCCCTGGGCAATCTTGTGAACGAATACGAGGGGGAAACCCTCACACTGGAGGAGCTTTACGCAGCCGAGGACGAGACAGTGTCCCTGCCGGCTCCTGCGCCGGAGGATCTCTTTGTGGTGCTCTACACCTCCGGCTCCACGGGAATGCCCAAGGGCTGCCAGCTGGAGAACAGGAACCTGGTGGCCTACGCCCATGGCGTGGTGCCTGTGGGATTCTACACCAAAGACGACAAGATTGCCGCCTACGCCTCCTTCGGCTTTGACGTGAATATGTCCGATGTTTTCTGCACATTGCTGAACGGTGGGACGGTCTATCTGATCCCCGAAGAGATCCGCATGAATCTCGATGCCCTGGCGGACTATTTCGATCAGGTCGGCATCACGGCCCTGCTCCTCACCACTCAGGTGGGTGTACAGTTCCTGAAGAACTATCCCCACAGGAAATCCCTGCGGATGCTGGTCATGGGCGGCGAAAAACTGCCTCCCGTAGACCCGGCGGGCCTCAGCTATACCATTGTCAACGGCTATGGCCCCACGGAGAATTGCTGCGGCGTGAGCCTCTTCCCCATTGAGGCCTGGGAACAGAACATCCCCATCGGCAGGCCCATGGGCACCATCCATGCCTATGTGCTGGACAAGACGGGGCACAGGCTTCCGGCGGGAGCGGCAGGGGAGTTCTGCCTGTCCGGCCCGCAGGTTGCCCGTGGCTATCTGAACCGCCCCGAAAAAACAGCCGAGGCCTTTGCCGCCTGTCCCTTCAACGAGTTCCGCATGTACCATACCGGTGACGTCGTCCGTTACCGCCAGAACGGGGATGTGGAATTCGTGGGGCGCAAGGACGGCCAGGTCAAGATCCGCGGCTTCCGCATCGAGACCAGCGAGGTGGAGGCTGTCATCCGCAATTTCAAGGGGGTCCGGGATGTCACGGTCCAAGCCTACGACTACGAAAACGGCGGCAAATACCTGGCAGCCTTCGTGACAGGCGACAGCAAGATCGACACCCAGGCCCTCTCCCGCTTCATCAAGGAGCAGAAGCCGGCCTATATGGTGCCTGCCGCCTATATGCAGCTTGACAAGATTCCCCTTACCGTCAACCAGAAGGTCGACAAGAAAGCCCTGCCGAAACCTTCCCTGCAGCGGACGGAATACGTGGCGCCCGTCAGCCGGGAGGAAGAGGATTTCTGCGAGATTTTCTCCCGTGTGCTCGGGCTTCCCAAGGTGGGGACAGAGGACGACTTCTTCGACATCGGCGGCAGCTCCATCCTGGCAATGCAGGTGGTGATCGCTGCCGGCAAGAAAGGCTATCAGGTGGTCTACAACGATATCTTCTCCCATACCACGCCGAAACAGCTGGCGGCCTTTGTCGGAGGGGAAACTGCAGTGGAAGCCGCTGCCCCGGCAGATACGGAGCAGACCATTACCGAAATCGATGCCGACGGCTACGATTATTCCGCCATCAATGCCCTGCTGGCCGGAAACACCATGGAAGCCGTGGTCAAAGAGGAGCGCCAGCTCCTGGGGGATGTGCTCCTGGCCGGAGCCACGGGCTACCTTGGCATCCATGTGCTGCATGAGCTTCTGGCTTCCACCACAGCAAAGGTCCACTGCCTTGTCCGTCCCAAGGACGGCGAAAGCGGCAAGCAGCGCCTGCAGTCCCTGATGGTCCATTATTTCGGCAGCAACTTCGAGGAACACTTCTCCACACGGATCTCCGTTCTGGAGGGCGATGCCACCGATCCCCATGCACTGGAAGGGTTCGCCCCGTCCTCGCCCATAACGGTCATCAACTGCGCTGCCTCCGTCAAGCATTTTGCCAAGGGCAACGAAATCGAGCGGACCAATGTGGACTCCGTAAAGCAACTCGTGCACTGGTGCGAAGCACATTCTTCCAGGCTCGTCCATATCTCCACGGGCAGCGTCATCGGTGCCAGGAAAGACGGCAAGCCGCCGGTGGGATGCAAATTCCATGAGGGTGTCCTGTATATCGGACAGGACGTGGGAGGGAATCAATATGTCCACTCCAAGTTCCTGGCGGAGCGCATCATCTACGAGGAGATGCTCAAAAACGGCCTGAACGCCAAGGTCCTGCGGGTAGGCAATCTTGCGCCGCGCCATAGGGATGGCAGGTTCCAGGTCAATTACCGGACCAATAACAGCATGAACACCTTCAAGGCCTACAAGACCCTTGGCTGCGTGAGCTACGACCTCCTGGACAGGGAAATCGAGTTCTCTCCCATCGACTATCTGGCAAAAGCCGTGCTGGCACTGGCCGAAACGCCGAAGGAGTGCGTGTGCTTCATGCCCGTCAATCCCCATCGCGCACTTCTGCAGGACGTGGTGGAGGAAATCAGCCGCAACGGCTTCCGGATCCGCCCGGTACCCCCGGAAGAAATGTCAAAGGTCTTGCAGGAGGCGCTTGCCGACAAGCAGAAACGGGATGCCGTCCTCCCCCTCCTTGCCTATGCTGCCAACGGCAGCACAGAAGGGCTGGGGCTCAAGGATGCGGATATGCAGCATACCCTGCGTGTGCTCTATCGTCAGGGATTCCGCTGGCCGGAAACCGGCTCGGCCTACATCAGGCAATTCATCGGGAAGCTCAATGAACTGTCTTTCTTTGAGGAATAGGTCTTGACATCAGAGCGTGCTCACGCGAAGCCGGCTGATTTGACGCTGCATCGTGTGGACACGCTCCTTTGGTTTTTGAAAGGATTAGATAACATGGATCTGATTCACGAAAGGATCGCCAGACATGCGTCAGAAACTCCTTCGCGCATCGCGGCAAAGGACGGGAATGGCAGCCTTTCCTACGGCGTACTCAATGCAAACAGCAACTTTGTTGCCGGCAAGCTGGAAGAACTCGGCGTATCCGGCGGCGATGTGATTGCCGTCTATGTGCCCTATGCCAAGGAAGTCGTCACCGGTGCCCTTGCTGCCTGGAAGCTCGGAGGCATCTTCATGCCCATGGACGAGGTCTATCCCCCGGAGCGGCTGGAATACATGCTGGAGAATTCCGAGGCCAGGGCGCTTCTGACCTGCCGCAGTCTCTGGGAGACGAAGCCCCTGCACTACGATACAAAACGGATTGTCTTTCTGGACGACCTGCCGGAAAAGGCGGAGAATCCTGCCTGTCCTCAGGAAATCTCTCCGGGCTCTCCCGGCATGCTGCTGTATACTTCGGGAACCACCGGGCGTCCAAAGGGCGTGCTGCACAGATATGCCCTCCTGTCCCATTTCACCGACTGGATCGATGAAAGCGTTGCCGTAAATGCGGATTCCCGCACCGCCATCCTGACACGGTTTCCCTTCGTGGGCACCGTGATGTTCCTGTTCGGCACCCTCTTTCAGGGAGGGACGGCCTGCTTTGCGCCCGAAGCCGCCAGGATGGATGTGGAATCCCTGTATCACTTCCTGCGTCAGGAGAAAATCACCCACGCCTTCATCCCCTCGGGGCTGGCGGCAATGCTGGCGGAGGACTACGATATCGCTGGCATCCACGTGTTCGCGGCAGGAGAGAAGCTGAGAAACTTCAAGGCATATTCCCCGGGTACCTGCCTCTGGAACAGCTACGGGGCCACGGAAACCGGCGGCGTATTGCTGACCAGGGTAAGGGGCACCGAGACTCCCATCCCCATCGGAAAGCCCGCCGCCAAAACAAAAGCGATTCTCGTGGACGAGAACATGGAGCCGGTACCTCCGGGAGAAGCGGGGGAGCTTCTTGTCTCCAGTGAATACATGTCCCTGCAATACTTCAAGCTGCCCGAGCTGACGGCAGAAAAATGGGTCAGGAAGGATGGCCATGTGTGGTATCGCACAGGGGATCGGGCGAAATGCACCGAGGAGGGAATCTACTATTTCCTGGACCGGGTAGATAACATGGTGAAGCTCCGCGGTTTCCGCATCGAGACAGGCGAGGTCGAGATGCAGGTGGCAAATGCTGTGAAGCAAATGCGGCGCAACGACGTAAAGGATATCGTCGTAACCCTCAAAACCGTCCGCAACACGGACCGGCTCGTCTGTTACTACGAAGCCTCCCGGGAACTTGACCTCCCCGCCATCAGGGAAAGCATATCCAAATCCCTGGCGGACTACATGATGCCGGAGCTCTGGGTCATGGTCCCCTCCATGCCGAGAAATGCCAACGGAAAGATCCTGCGGCAGGAACTCCCCCTGCCAAAACGCCGGGCACCGGAAGAGGGTGCCTTGTACAGCGAGGTCCTGACACGTGTCATATGGGCGGCAGAAGATGTGCTGGGCGATATCGGAATGATCAGCCCTTCCGATCGCTTTACGGATCTTGGCGGCAATTCCCTGCTGGCCATGAAGTTCTCCACCCTGCTCAGGGCCCAGGGCATCAAGGCCAGCACTGCCCAGATCCTGCAGCTGAATGAGCTGCAGCGGGTTACCGATGCGGCAGAGGTGGATTACTCCAGGCTTTGGTCCCAGGAGCAATACCAGACCATCATGGAGGATTTTGCTGCCAGGGGCGAACATATCGAGAAAGTCCTCCCCCTCACCACGGAACAGGATGAACGGCTGTTCCAGCAGATCATCTATCCAGAGCAGAATGACTGCCGCTTCCTTTACATGCTGGAGCTTGACAGCCTGATCAGCGAGGAAGACCTGCGCCATGCCCTGGACCGGCTGGCACAGGAAAACGAGGAGCTTCGCGCTGCCGTCGTCTTCCATCATACACCTGTGATACAGCAGGTGATCACGGACAGGAAGATTCCTCTGGAAATGGTGCAGACGGAAAAGACCGCCCCCCGGAAGCTGATGGATTTCCGTCGGCAGCTGATGCGCCTTTCCGTCGATCCCCAGAGGAATTCCCTGCTGCAAGTGATATGCGTGACGGGAGGGGGGCACAATTTCCTCTTCATCCTGGCTTTCTGCATCCTCTTCGACAAGCGCAGCCTGCGGCAATACTATGTGGATCTGCTTTCGCTGCTGGAAGAAAAGTACCCGCAGGATTCCTCCATTCGCGAATGGAAGGAAATCATCCAGCTGAAACCGGATGCGGCACCGCCCAAAGGCGGAAGCCCAGGCCCGTCGGAAAAGAGAAATACCTTTACGGAAGCCGTGCAGGCCAGGCGCCATGTGCCTCCGGAAATCCGTATCTATTCAGAGAATGCAGGGCCGCGCATGGTCTTTGTCCACACCGCCAATACCGGCGGCGAGGCCTACTACCGCCTGGCGGACCGGATCAAGGACTACATGTCCTTTGCGGCCATCGAGCCCTTCAATCTCTACCATCCCCAGGAAGCGAGCTATGGGATCCAAAAGATTGCCGAAAGATATGTCCGGACGTTAAAAAAACACCAGCCAAAGGGACCGTACATTCTTGGCGGCTGGTGCTACGGGGGGATCATCGCCCACGAAATGGCCTGCCAATTGGAACAGGCAGGGGAACAGGTACAGCATCTCTTCATGTTCGATTCCCATGCCATCACCAACGAGAAAGTCAGGGATATAGCCAGGGCCATGTTCCGGATGACCAGCCGGGAATACTTCGAGACCTGCCCCCTGTTCGAGGATATGCGCGAAGACGGGATGCTGGAGGCCCTCATCCAGAATTACCTTCATGTCTCCGAGGACACGGTCCATCACACCCCCTCCTTTTTCCATGGCAATGTGACCTACTTCAAGCCCGAGGAAATCCCGGCAGGCCAGTCCGGCACGGCTCTGGCCTACTGGAAAAGGATGATGGAATTCGATGCAGGCGGATACGAGAATTTCTGTGACCGAAACCGCCTGAAGATCGTCCATACCCCCCATGAGCACGACCTCATGATGGATGATCCCTCCCTTGACATCATTGTGCCGGAAATCTACCGTGCCACCATGAACGGCACAGAGAACGTTTGACAAACACATTAAATATTATGTATACTTATCGGGGCGTGTTGCCATCAGCACACTACAGCAAGACAGTTTCCGCTTTCCAACACGCCCTGTGGTCATCTGCCAATATCCATACACATATCTAAAAAATAAGGGGACTTGCATCTTGAACATGCTGGAAAATCTGCTGAATTGGAAATACACTCAAAAAATAATTACTGTCGTAATCATTGTCAATGCCATTGTTTTGGGTATCCTGACCGACAAAACCTTATCGGCCGATGAAATATCCTGTCTGGAAGCCATAGACCGGCTCTGTCTGGTGATTTTTGTCATAGAGCTGATTGCCAAGCTGGCCGTATACAAAAAAAGTTTTTTCAAGGAATCCTGGAATATCTTTGATTTTGTCGTCGTTGTCAGCTCCATAATCTTCATATCAAGCAGCATCTCGGTCATCCGGGCATTTCGAATTTTCCGGATCCTGAAGGCCATCGCCGAATTCCCGGAACTCCAGATACTGGTCTCGGCGATGCTGAAAACCATTCCCAGCATGACCTGGTCCCTGGTGCTGATGTTCATCATCTTCTACATATTCGCGGTATTCGGCAGCACCATGTACGGCGATGCCTTCCCGGACCTGTTCGGCAACGTAGGGGCATCCATGTTCACCCTGTTCCAGGTCATGACCTTTGAATCCTGGGCCACCGCTGTTGCCCGGCCAATCATGGAGGATCATGGATTTGCCTGGATCTTCTTCCTGGCTTTTATCCTTTTGACCTCCATTACCGTGCTGAATGTAATGGTGGGTATCGTCGTGGATGCGGTAAGCACAGTCTCCGAAGCGGCAAGGCAGAAAAAGGAACTGGAAAACGATTCCCATTCTGACGATGATATCAATCAGGAAATCGAGCTTCACCTGAAAGAAATCGAAAAGCTTTTAGCCCTCAAAAAATCTCATCAGGAATAAAAAAAGAACTCAACCATGCATCAAAATGCGATGGTTGAGTTTTTTCTGTCCTTCAGGAAATTCAGGAGAACTGGAATTTAAAGACTTCGTTCTGCAGTTCCTGTGCAAGTTTCGAAAGGGTTTCGCTGGCATCCGAGATGTCATGCACCACGGCAGTCTGCTCCTCGGTGGCGGCGGATACCGTCTGCGCCTCGTCGGCGGTTGTACGGCTGAACTCGTTTGCCATCTCCACCTTTTCCAGCATCCGGGAGCTTCCCTTTTCTGCGGCTTCCACGTGACTGCGCAGCAGCTGGATCTGGTCGTACAGTGTATCGATGTTCTTCCCCATAAGGGAGAATACCTCGCCGGTCTTCTGGACGATCTCTGTGCCGGCACGCACCTCCTCGCCGCCCCTGGCCATGGCCTGCATGGCCTGCAGGGTGTCGTTCTGGATTCCTCCGATGATGCTTGAGATATTCTGAGCCGCCTCGCCGGACTGCTCCGCGAGCTTGCGCACCTCATCCGCGACGACGGCAAAGCCACGCCCCGCTTCTCCGGCACGGGCTGCCTCGATGGCGGCATTGAGCGCCAGCAGGTTCGTCTGTTCTGCCAAGGCGGAAATGGTTTCCACGATCTTCCCGATTTCCTTGGAACGGCCGCCCAGAGTCTCCACCACCTGGGAGGAAGCATTCATCTGTGCTGTCATCTTGCCCATGGCATCCATGGCATCCGCAACGGCATGATGGCCTTCCTGCGCTCCCTGGCGGCTCTGCTCCGCGGCCTGCCGCATGCTTTCGGCACCGGCATAGAGCTCGGTCATGTCCTGGCTCATCGCTGACGCAGCGTCCTGGATATCGTTCAGGGACGCGGACTGGCTCTCCGTGTCCCCCGCAATCTTCACGATGCTGTCCGCCACCTGATGGATGCTGATTGCGGTCTGGGAAGCGTTGGTGTTCAGCAGCTCGCTGGAATCCGCCACCTGCTGGGCAGAATCGGAAATCCTTTTCAGCATTTTGACAATGGAGTCCTTCATATGGTCCGCACTATGGGCAATCTGGGCAATCTCATCCTGCCCGCTGAGCATCAGCGGAGGCTCCTTCAAGTCTCCCTTGGAAATCTGATCCATGGCAACATGAACCTTCTCCAGCGGACGCAGGGTAAAGCGCACGGCAAAGAATACCAGCGCACCCATGATGAGAATCAGAAGGATGGTGGCAAAGACAGTGGAGTAGATGAAACTGTCCTGCAGGGCATCCACCTCGGCTTTCGGAATCCCCATGAAGAGCATGCCGATGTTCCGCCCCTTTTCGTCCTTGATGGGTTCATAGGCGCAGAAATAGGTGTTGCCCAGAACATCTGCCTCACCCGTATAGTTTTGGCCGTTCTTGAGGACAATCTCCGCCACAGCCTCGGATGCCTGGGTACCGACGGCACGGTTCCCGTCCTTGACAAAGGTGGTGGCAACTCGCGTATCATTGGAAAAGATGGTGATATTATTGCCCGTGAGTTTCCCCAGATGATCCACGATGTCAAAGGCGTCATTCATCCTCTGGTCGCCCTTGTAGAGTCCGTCTTTCCTGATATCCCAGGGCCCCGGATAGGCCAGATCCAAGATTTCCCGTGTCTGCCGCATATCGGCCTCGGCTTTGTCCTCCAATGCAATCTCAAACCCCTGATTGGCAGAATGATAGCCAATCAGCCCAAGGATGAGACAAACAAGCAACAACACAGCATCGAGGAACAGGATGGTTTTCTTTTGCAGGTTTTCTTTTGCAGGTTCACTTTTACGACCTCCTTATCTAATTATTTGTACCCTTAAAAAACCAAACTTTCCTTGTTCTATGTATTATACCACAGTATAGCATTTTTGGCAAAAAAACAAATCTTCAGATATTTGCAGACATCCCCACAACCACTGCAGTCGCGGGGATGTCTGCAAATATCAACCAATATAATTATTTTCCCTCCGGCAAAACCTCCAGCCAGTAGCCGTCCGGATCGGAAATGAAATAGATGCCCATGGCCTTGTTTTCATAGCAGATGCAGCCCATGGCCTTGTGCTTTTCATAGGCGGCATCGAAATCCTTCGTCGTAAAGGCCAGATGGAACTCGTTATCACCGAGCTGATAAGGCTCCTTGCGGTCCCTCAGCCAGGTCAGCTCCAGAAGATGCTTGCTCTTGCAGGCATCCCCCAGATACACAAGAATAAAATCGCCGGTATCCATGCGGCGAACCTCGGAAAGCCCCAGTGCTTCCTTGTAGAATGCCAGGCTCCTGTCAAGGTCCAGCACATTGAGATTGTTGTGGGCAAATTGAAATTCCATAAAAATCCTCCTCGTTCTTGCATTCTTTATTGATTGATCAGCCACGGCTCTCCCACTGCAGGGAAAGCACGTGCCACCTTCCTTCCTCCGGGGTCTCCATGCGGACCCCATATTTTTCCACAAAGTCATCCAGGAATGCCCTGCTGCTTTCATCCAGATGCTCCAGGGCGCCCCGCCGCTCCTTGAATTCCATCCTGCACCGCTGCCCGTCATGATGCAGGCCGAGGCTGATTTCCTGCCCACCCTCCTTTCCCAGCAGAAAGGCCGCCTCCAACAGATTCGACAGCAGAAGGGCAAGATCGCTTTCCTTCACGTCAATACGGCAGGGCAGATGGACCTCATTCTGGAAGGGAATGCCAAGTTCCCTCGCCTGCCGGAGATAGATGACAATGGTGGCATCAATCAGGGGCATGGCGGACACGGGATTCTCCGACAGTGTCTGCAGTTTCTCTTCCTGTGTCCTGATATGTTCCAGAGCCATGTCCTCCGCACCGTTTTTCAGAAGCGTGTAGATCATCCGGTAACTGTGGCGCAGGTCATGGCGGAGCACAGAGATATGCTCGGCGGCTTCCTTCATGAAGGAAGCTCTCCGCTTGAGGGCATCCCTCTGCTGCCTCATGAGCCTGTTGGCGTGTTCCTTCTGTATCCGGTCCGTGGCCTCCCGCGAGGAAAAACTCATGGTGGAGTAGACAAGGAAAAAGAACAGGGGCAAGGCAAAACGGGCCAGACGATCCTTCCATCCCGGAAGGAAGGTGATATGCACGATGGGAATGAGAGCGCCGAGGAAAATGGCAATGGGCAATGCCGCGACGTACCAGCGGAGGGGGGAATCATCCATCAGGCGGTCCGATGGCAGGAGATTCTCAAACATCTTCTTCTCCCAGGGATACAGCAGAAGAAACAGAATGAGATAGAACACGGTGTGATAGTGGATCACATCGTTGGTGATGGTTCCAAACAGGGCCACAAGAATCATGCCGGAAAGGGAATGGAGCGTGAAAGACCATAGCGCCTGCATGCCGAAAACGAAGACATGCTGGGCATTCTGATTGCGGATGACCATGACGGACAGCAATACATAGGGAATCCATCCAAAGAAGAACATGAACTTGAAACTCGTCAGATGAATCCCGGCACGGGAAAGATACAGCAGGTAAATCAGAAGCCCTGACATGCTCCAGAAAAGCAAGGCTTCCCAGAGATGACGAATCTCCTCGGCCGTCATTTTCTTCCGGAAGGGCAGGAATCTCAGATAGGCCCCCGCAATCTGTATGAGTGTGGCCAAAACTGCCAGGGACAGTACCATCATGAGCTTTCATCCTTCCAATACATCAACAGCCGCACCCATCCGGATTTTTGGGAAAAGATTGCATATCCGTTGTATTTCCTGAGAAACGCCTTGAGGGAAATCATCCCAATGCCATGCCCCGTGCGCGAGGAATGGGGCACACCGTCTTCCCCGAGCCGGAGCGGCGCATCGTAGCGATTGGAAATGGAGAGGGCGCACTGCTTCCCGTCATGCTGGATGACGAGCTCGATTCCCCTGGCATTGGGAGGCTGTTCCTTGCTTGCCCGCACGGCATTTTCCAGCAGGTTTGACAGGAGGACCGCAACATCATTCTCATCGGCGGAAAGACGTTCCGGCAGGTTCACCTTCTGCCGGATGCGGATTCCCATTTTCTCTGCATGACGCAGATAGACGGAAAGGGCCGCATTGACGAGGGGAAGATCCGAGAAGGGACGGATGACCGTGGCATCCAGGCGCTTCTCCTGTGTACGGATATATTCCTTCGCGTCCTCAACCTTTCCTTCCTCTATAAAGGCATGAAGTTTCCGGTAGCTCTCCTTCAGGTCATGGCGAAGCGAAATCACCGTGTCCTGGCTTTCCTGCATGAACCGCTGGTATTCCTCAAGGGAAAACAATTGCTTTTCCAGGAACTGCGCGCTCCTTTCCAACCGCTGCCCCGCATAGAAACGCTTGGCGGCGATCAGCACATAGCGATAGAAGAAGAAAAAGACAATGGGCATATACAGGCGGGAAAGCCGCTCTTCCCAGGTATGCCAAAGGATATCATCCGCCCACATGATCCAATGGGCGGATAGGATGGCAAGGGGAAGGACCGCGATATAGATGCCTATAGGCCGCTGGTCAAAAAATCTGCCGGAGGGCAGCAAATTCCGGAAGAGGCGCCGCTCCAAAGGGAGCAGCAACGCAAACCACAGGATGTAAAGCCAGGAATGGACAAGGATAACTGCGGACTCCCTGCTCTCCATCAGGAACAGGGCAACAAGGATGCTGCTCCAGCTGTGCTGCATGAAGCTCCAGATCGCCGACATCCCGAACACAAAGACATGCTGGCAGACCTGATGCCGCACCGCATGCATGAAGATGGCAAGATAGGGAACCCACCCAAGCATCAGGGCGATCTTGTAGGCAGCCACAACGACGCCCATTTGATAGAACATCCATCCATAGAGGCAGCTGCTGAAAAGGCCCCATAGGGCGAAGCGTTTCCACAGGCGGCGAATCTCTGCCTTCTCCATCCGGTCACGAAAGGCAAGATAGCGAAGGTAGGCATCGGCAAGCTGCAAAAGCGTAACTGCCAGGACAAGGAAAAAAATAGTTCTGTCCATGGTACACCTCATGATTTTCATTCTGTATATGAATATATATTATAACGCATAAGAATCAAAACGTCCAGTAATCGACCACTTTTTCGAAAAAACGACCACTTTTTGATTTGCTATTGAAATCTATTGCAAAATAAAGTATTCTTTAGGTGTTCTTGAACATTCATTATTTTTCATTTCTATAGAAGGAGGTAATCATTGATGTCAAAGAAAAATGCTGTTTTGGGTGCTGTCCTTGGTTTCTTTGTAATTGGACTTTTCTATGCCAAGGGTCTCAATAAGCAGTCCGTGCTGATTGTCTTGGGGCTTTGCATCCTGTGCTCGCTTATCTCTATGGTTGGCGGCCCTGCTTCGATCATCGTCAACTTCGTCGGAGGGTATCTCGGTTACAAATGGTGCACGGAGTACAATGCGAATCTGGAAGGAACAGCGGTTCAGATCTGAGGACAGGCTGCCGTTGTTTATGATAGTTTGAATGCCGCTTGGACGGCAGAAAGGGGTTATTTAAAATGAAGAAGACCGTAAGTGCAGTATTGGCAGCCGCAATGATGATGGTAGGTGCGCAGGGAATCGTAGCCGCCGCTCCCGCAACGGTAGGCGTTGACAATTCCCAGCTGGTTCTCCTGGACGAATACTATGATGTGGGCGATGGCGATGTGGCGCTCGTAACCGATGACGGATATGTCGCTGTTGCAGACGAGTATGGCAATGCTGTTGTCATCGATCCGGACGGTGGCGTTTGGGTAACGGAGTAATCCTGATAAAAGGGTTTGCTGAAAAGCGCCCGCCTGCTTCGGGCGGGCGCTTTTCTTGTTTCTATAGGAGATATGGACATGCACAAGATCTTAAACGCTTGGACAAGAACGTTAGGCCTCGTCGTGCTCCTTTTGGCAGTCATGCTCCTGGGGGGCTGTGACGATGAAGAAAACAACGCCAAACAGCAGAAATTCACCAATGCTTACAATGCGGAGGACACCTGGCTGGTCTATTGGTACGTCTGCGGTACGGATCTGGAAACCAGGTTTGGGGCGGCTACGACGGACATCAGCGAGCTGATGGACGTGGAACTCCCCCCCAATGTGAAGGTTCTCATCCAGACAGGCGGCACTGCGGACTGGAAAAACTCCACCATGCCGAACAGGAAAATCGGGCGCTTTCTCTATGACAAGGACGGCCTGCACGAGCTGGAGCAGCTTCCGGATGCCGACATGGGTTCTCCCCGGACGCTCTCGGATTTCCTGCGGTACGGCAAGGATAACTTCGAGGCGGATCACCGGGTTTTCGTCTTCTGGGACCATGGCGGCGGCAGTGCGGCCGGTGTCTGCGTTGACGAGCACACGAAAAACGCCCTGAGCCTGAATGACATCAGGAATGCCTTCACTTCAGTGCACACGGCATCCCCCGAACAGCCGCCCTTTGAGCTCATCGGTTTTGATGCCTGCCTCATGGCAACCTATGACGTGGCCAACACCCTCCACGGGCTGGCCCGCTACATGACGGCTTCGGAGGAACTGGAGCCCGGAAACGGATGGTACTATACGGGATGGGTCGGCGCACTGGCAAAAAATCCGGCCATGGGCGGCGCGGCCCTGGGACAGGCCATCTGCGACAGCTACATGAAGGGCTGCAAGGAGGAAGGCACCGAGGACTCGGCGACCCTCTCCGTCATTGACCTCTCGAAGGTCCCGGCCCTGCGCACGGCATACGAGTCCTTTGGCGTGGAAGCCCTCCGCCATGCGGTGGACAACCCCAGGAGCTTCTTCTCCTCCTTCAGCCGTGAAGCCCAGCAGGCGGAAAACTATGGAGGCAATACCCGCGACCAGGGATATTCCAACATGGTGGATCTGGGGGATCTGGCCCACGAGGCAAGCGTCCTCCTTCCGGAAACCTCCCAGAATCTCATCCGTGCCATTGACGACGCCGTGATCTACAAGGTGCATGGCGTCTACCGGGATAGGGGAAGCGGCATCTCCGGCTTCTATTCCTACGATGGAAGCGTGGAAAGCCTGAACAGCTACGCTGCCCAGGAAGCAGCCCCCCTGTCGCTGAAATGCCTGTTCCACTACCTCATCCACGGACAGCTTCCCCAGGAAGCAAAAACACTCCTGGAGGGCGGCACTCCCGGAGGAACGGCAACAACCCTGGCACCGGCAGCGCCTGCCCAAATGCAGAAGATCTTCAACGTGGCATCCCTCGAGGATTGGCCCGTGAATATCGACAAGGACGGCAATGCCTTCATCACGCTGTCGCAGGAACAGATGGACATGCTCTCCGGCATCCATTGCCAGCTGCTCATCATGAGCGTCGAGCGGGATATCATCCTTCACCTCGGTACCGATGGCGATATTGACGCGGATTGGGACAAGGGCGTATTCAAGGACAATTTCCGCAATGTCTGGCCCATGCTGGACGGCCATCCCGTGTTCATCGAGATTACGGCAGAGGAAGACGACTACAACCTCTACTCCGTTCCCATCAAGCTCAACGGCGAGGAGTGCAACCTGCAGGTATCCTATTCCTTCAAGGATGAGAAATATTACATCCTGGGTGCACGCAAGGGAATCGACAGCCAGGGCATGGGCGACCGCAACCTCATCAAGCTCAAGAAGGGCGACCAGATCACCACCATCCATTATGTCACGACGATTTCCGGCAATGAGAGCGGGCTCACTGCGGTGGATGTCGAAACCTTCACCATCGGTGACCATCCGAAATTCGCGGACGAAAATCTGGGAGACAGCGAGTACGCTTACTTCTTTGAATTCGTGACGCCCACAGGTGAAACCGCCCTTTCAAAACTCGTGCAGTTCTCTGTGCGGAACGGGGACATCTTCACCTCGGTGGATATTTGATAATACTACTTACTACTTGACTTAACAGGAGGCACAACATTAAATGGAAGAAAAGCAAGAAGAAGGATTTTCCAAGCGGACGACACAGCTCATTGCATTGACAGCGCTTTTCCTCGCCATCTGCGCGACCTTTTCCTCTCTCAAGGCCGGGGCATTTGCAAGCAAGGGTATCCTTGCCCAGAACCAGGCCTCGGATGGCTGGGCCCATTACCAGGCAAAAAGCCTGAAACAAAACACCTACCAGGTCCAGCTCGATGAACTGGAGCTGAGGACGGAAACTGCAGATACAGAAAAATTCGCGACGCTGAAGAAAAAATACCAAGAGCGGATCGACCGCTACGAGGCCGAGCAAAAAGAGATCAGTGCAGAGGCCAAGGAAAAGGAAGCCCAGCGCGACCATTTCCTGGAGTTGAACCGAAGCTTTGCCGGCGCAGTGACGCTTCTGCAAATCGCAATTCTCCTGGTTTCCCTGGCCGCCCTGGTGAAACAGCGCCCCTTCTGGTACATCGGCATGGTCATAGGTGTCTTTGGCGTGTACCAATTCATTACCTCGCTGATGATGGTGTGACAAAATTATTTGCAAGAGAAACGCCTGCCTGGAACTCCGGGCAGACGTTTTTCCTTCAAGATTGCAATTTGCATAGGAGACAAACACATGAACAGGATTTTGAATACTTGGACAAGAACCCTGAGCCTGGCTGTGCTCCTTTTGGCCGTCGTGCTTTCGGGCAGCTGCAATCACGGGGAAGCCGCTCCGACCGACCTCAAGCAGCTGAATTTCTCCGATGACTCCATAAATGATGACCGCTGGCTGATCTATTGGTACATCTGCGGCACGGATCTGGAAACCAGGTTCGGCTCGGCCACGGAGGATCTCGCCGAACTGATGGACGTGGACCTTCCTCCCAATGTGAAGGTCCTCATCCAGACGGGCGGCGCGGAAGAATGGCAGAACGACGTCGTGAAAGACAATGCCATCGGGCGTTACCTTTATGACGGGAAGGCTCTCCACGAGTTGGAACAGCTGAAAGATGCGGATATGGGTTCTCCCGACACCCTTGCAGATTTTCTGGAATACGGAGACGATAACTTCGATCCGGATTACCGCGTCTTCATCTTTTGGGATCATGGCGGCGGCAGCGCAGGCGGTATCTGCTACGATGAGCGCACCGAGAATTCCCTGAGCCTGAATGATATCCGGGATGCCTTTACCGATATCTATGATGCTGCCCCGGAGGATCCCCCCTTTGAGCTCATCGGCTTCGATGCCTGCCTCATGGCAACCTATGATGTGGCCAACACCCTCCATGGCTTTGCCCGCTATATGACGGCATCGGAAGAAACCGTCCCAGGGAACGGCTTTGCCTACGACCTCTGGGTGGATGCCCTGGCAGAGGATCCCTCCATGGACGGCGCGGAATTGGGAGAGGTCATCTGTGACACCTATATGGACGGCTGCAAGGATGAGGAAACCGACGACACGATTACCCTGTCCGTCATCGACCTCTCAAAGGTCCCTGCTCTTCGCAGGGCGTATGAGGCCTACGGCGCGGAGGCGCTCCGTTGTGCGGCGAAAGACCCCAAGGGATTCTTCTCCGCCTTCGGCCGAAATGCCAAACGAGCAGAAAATTACGGCGGCAATACCCGTGACCAGGGATATTCCGACATGGTGGACCTGGGCGATCTGGCGCAGGAAACGCGCCGTCTCCTGCCGGGAACCTCACAGGATCTCATCCGTGCCGTCGATGATGCCGTGGTCTACAAAGTCCATGGTGATTACCGCAGGAATGGAAGCGGCATCTCCGGCTTCTACTCCTATGATAACGACGAGGACACCTATGAAGAATACGCCGACCAGGACGTAGCTCCCCTGTCGATGAAATGCCTGTACTATTACCTCATCTATGGGGAACTCCCCCAGGAAGCAGACCAGTTCCTGACAGGCAATGCCGGGCAGGGATCGTCCTCCATCCTGCATCCGGTCCTTTCCCAGGCCCATAAGATGTTCACACTGTCCGATCTCGAGGATCTTCCTGTGGACATTGACGATAAAGGAAATTCCTTCATCACATTGTCAGAGGAACAGATGGACCTGCTTTCCGCTGTCCATTGCAATCTGATTGCCGTGGGCATCGAGGAGGATATCCTGCTTAATCTCGGCAGCGATGCCGATATTGACGGGGATTGGAATACCGGCGTATTCAAGGACAATTTCCGCGGTGTCTGGCCCATGCTGGACGGACATCCCGTGTACATCGAGATCACGGCGGAGGAAGACGACTACAATCTCTATTCCGTCCCCATCAAGCTCAACGGCGAGGAATGCAACCTGCAGGTATCCTATTCCTATACCGACGAGAAATACCATATCCTGGGGGCGCGCAAGAGAATCGAGGACAACGGCATGGGTAGCCGCAAGCTCGTCAGGCTCAAGAAGGGAGACAAGATCACCACCATCCATTATGTCATGACGATTTCCGGTGATGACGATGAGTATACTCCGGTAGATGTAGATACCTTCACCATCGGCAGCCAGCCGAAAATGGAAGACGAGGATCTTGGGGACGGCGACTACTTCTACTATTTCGAATTCATAAGCCCCACAGGCAACAGTGCCACTTCCAAACTCGTGGAGTTCACAGTGGAAAATGGGCACATCTTCACCTCGGTAGATGACTGAACTCCCAATGTGTTATAAAAAACTCCACCGCACCGAATTTTCGGCAGGCGGTGGAGTTTTCATTAACTGCATTTTGTGGTATAACAGAGGATAGAAAGATAATCATAACGAACGGAAGGATATGCATATGAAAAACATACAAAAAGCAGCCATGGCCGTGTGCCTGGCCGGGATCCTGTTCTCCGGGTGCGGCAGCCAGAAGGCAGCCACCCCTCCCCCTGCATCGAGTGCCCAGGAAGAGGCGGAAAAGGCGCAGGATATAGTGGACCCCCCGAAGGAAGAAACTGCAGCACAGCTCCCGTACATCACTGTCACAAAGGATTTCGACAATCTGCAGCTGGGGACTGCGGACATCCCCGTATATGATGCGTATACCCTGGCGGAACGCCGTGCAAATGGCATGGCAACCGCCCTGCCGGAGCTCACACCCTATCGGGAAAAGAAGGTGGCCTACCTCACCTTTGATGACGGGCCGGATGATGTGAATACTCCTGCCATCCTTGAGATCCTGCGAAAGGAGAACGTCAAGGCAACCTTTTATGTGGTGGGAAGGAGCGCGCTGACCTATCCCGATATCGTAAAGCAGATCTTCCTTGAGGGACATGCCATCGGGAACCACAGCTATGACCATGATTACGACAGGCTGTATGCCTCCGTGTCCCAATACCTTGAAGAAATGGAAAACACCGATGAAATCCTGCACGGAATCATCGGTGTGCGTCCCCTGATCACCCGCGCACCCGGCGGGCGCATTGGGCACTTCACGGGAGAATATGTGTCAGCCATCTCCGCCAACGGGTATGTGGAGCATGACTGGAATGTGAGCTCTGCAGACACGGCGCCAAACCATCCCGTGGCCCAGGACTTCATCGACAACATCGAGGGTCAGGCCACCATGGACAGCCCCATCATATTGATGCACTGCTCCTCCGGCCATGAGGAGACCGTGAAGGCCCTTCCGGGAATCATCCGGGTACTCAGGGACAGAGGATACGCCTTCGGCGTTGTGACGCCTATGACGCCACAGCCTTGGTAGGTCTCATCCACTCTTCCAGCACTTTCTGGTCAATCTTGCCCCTGTCGTTCAGGGGCAATTCTTTTAGGAAAAAAACATGGGACGGGACTTCCACGGCATTGAGATGCCGTCGGAGGGCCTGGCGGATCTCCCGTTCCTCTGCATCGGGAAATTTCACCAGAAAGGCTGCCAGGTCGTCCCCCCGCCTCGCGTCCCTGCAGCGAAGCACCGCAGCTTCCCGGATGCCGGGCACTTTCAGCAGGGCATTCTCGATCCGGGTAATGCTGATCTTCACGCCACCCTTGTTGATCCATGCTTCCCTGCGACCCCGGAAGATCAGTTCGCCCTTTTCGTTAAGGAAGCCAGTGTCCTTGACAGTAAAGGGAATCTCTACACCGCTCACATGATAGGGCGTATCCACATAGACCAGCCCGTCCTTGACGAAAAGGCGGATGCCGGGAAAGGGCTTCCCAAGGTTGGCAGGGTTTCTCTTCGGGTCATCGCAGAGGGCATAGGTAATGTAGTTCAGCTCGCTGGCGCCGTAGTAAAGAAAGATTTTTGACTGCGCAAAGATATGCATGAGCCTCTCAAGCACATGCCCGGACAAAAGCTGGGAGCCGGTGAAAATGGAACGCACGCCATTCACCGGCTCCCGAATGGTCTCCACGAGAATCTGGAGCTTTGCCGGAACAAGATAGATGACGTTCATCGCCGCTTTTCGCAGGAGGCTCTCCCATTGATGATGGTGCATGCTGCGGCTCGTGATGATGCTGCCGCCCTCGTAGAGCACGGAGAGGAAACTGTTCAGATTTCCCGTGAAGCTCAGGCTTCCATGGAGAAACATCCTCGTTTCCCCGTCCACCATAAAAATCTCGTTCTGCACGGGAAAGAAATCCGCCCAGCTTCCATAGGTGCGGTACATGACCTTGGGAACCCCTGTGGAACCGGAGCTCAATACCCCCAGGATATCCTCTTCTGCATGCTCCTGCAAGGGAAAGCCTGTGCTACGAAAGGAGATACCGTCTTTCCCCACCGACAGTATCCCCTGCAGGGAGTTTTCGCGCAAAATCTCCGACTGTTCCTGCGCAGAAAGCCCATGGTGCAGGAGAATGGGACGAAGATTCCTTTTCTGCAGGGCAAGAAAGGCGGCTGCCTGTCCGAAAAAATCCTCGGCAAGCACCAGAATATTTCCCGAAATATTTAATGGCATCGTAGATGCGAATTCATCCACCAGTTGAAGCATCTCTTGATAGTTAATGTATTTCTCATCCATCTGGAGAAAGAGTTTTTCCGGGTGCATCCGGGTCCGGCGCTCCAATAACGCATAATAATTTCTGGTATCATTCATCTGCATGTCTCCACTAAAACCGCATTGCCCATGCCGCCTGCCCCTGCGATGGACAGAAGCCCCTTTCCTCCTCCGACCATATCCAAAGAGCGAAGGAGATGCACCAACAGTACCGCCCCTGAAGCACCATAGGGATGGCCATAGGCCAAAGCTCCGCCCAGACGGTTATACCGATCGACCAGATGGGGATGCCTTCTCTCGAACAGCACATCGATGACGGCAAAGGCCTCATTGAACTCGATGGCAGCCAGATCCTCCCAGGAAAGCCCCGCCCGCCCAAGGAGGAAATCTGCTGTTTCCATGGCCCCCCGCGGGCTTTCCAGGGGATTGCAGCCCCTGGAGGCGGCAGACAGAATCTGCGCCTTCGGAACAGCCCCGGGATGCTGTTCCAGCCAGCGGCCAGACACCAACAAAGCAAAGGCCGCGCCATCCATGGTATGGCAGGAGTTCCCCGCCGTTGTCACTCCATGGGGGCCAAGCAGCGGAGGCATGCGCTCCAGCAGAGTCTCGCTGATGGATGAGCGGGGGCCATCATCCCTTCCGCATTCCCCCATGGGAACCACGGAATCCACAAAAAGTTTCGATTCCCGTGCCGCAAGCGCCCGCCTGTGGCTCAAAAGAGCCCATCGGTCCAGTTCCCCACGGGAAACGCCCTCGGACTGAGCCACCCGTTCCGCGCCCTGCAGCATGGCTTTTTCGGAAAGTTCCCCGGGGGAAAACTGTGCCGTGTAATAGGATCCATCCCCCCGCGCCGTCTCCCTGTATCGGGGATCTTTCGGGCTATATGTCCGCAGGGGCTGGAGGGAGATGCTCTCCGTTCCTCCCGCGATGCAGGAATCCCAAAGGCCGCTTGCAAGCTGCGCATATCCAAGGGAAAGGGCAGCGGCAGCCGATGCGCATTGGGTATCTACCGTGCATGCGGGAATCTCCTCCGGCAGATCCGCCGTCAATGCCATGAGCCGCGTGAGGTTGCCTCCGGTTCCCACGGCATTGCCACCGAGGATGCCATCAACCTGTCGGATACCGTGCCTTTCGCAAAGGTGCCGGAGGAGTTTCCCGCCGAATTCCTCCGGCCTCATATGGGAAAGCCCCTTGTTTCTGGCAGCCAGGGGCGTTCTCAGTGCATCCAGCACGTAAACGGGCATCATGTCAGGACCATCTCGCAAGGGTCTGGTTGACCTTCTTTCCCAGAAACGCTGCCATGAGAGCCTTCATGATATCCCCCGGAATGAAGGGGAACACCGCCATAGCCATAGCCTCCCAAAGGCCGATATCCATCACCAGCATCATGGAAATCAGACCTCCGAGATAGGTGATGGGGATTCCAAGAAGGATATTCGACAGAGCATAGCGGCGAAAATTGATATCGCTTCCCTTGAACATGCTGACGAGAGGATAGGCGACGAGCCATGCGAAGATGAATCCTCCCGTGGGGCCGAGGAGCTTTCCGGGGCCTGCCGTACCTCCAACGAAGACGGGAAGCCCCGCCACGCCCAAAAGCGTATAGACGAGAATCACGAGAAAGGTCTGCCTCGGCGTGAGCACGAAGGCGGTCACGCCAAGTGCCAGTGTCAGTGCCGTGACCATTCCCGGCGTAAAGGGCAAGGGGAAGGAGATATAGGCCGTCACGCAGCAAAACGCCACGCAAATCGCCATCTTTGTCATGTCCCGGACAGAGTCCCCTGTTCCTTGAAGCGATACACTTTCTTCCTTTACCTGCATGTTGCAACACATCCTTCACATAAGATTTCCCTTGGGGAAAAGATTCGAAAGTTTTCCTTTGCCATGAGAACCACCCATAGCGGCTCCTCCGCAAAGGCGGGATGGCGGAAACGCAGCTGCATTCTGCCACATCCACGGAAGGCGGCATCCCCCAGCAATCGTTCCAGAAGCAGAAGCCCCGGCACGATGGGGTGCGCACCCTGATGCAAGGGATTCCTGTCCCCCGCCTTTTCCACGAACTCCGAGATTTCGCTTTTAGAAAACACATGCCAAACGGCATGTTCCTTGATCTCCTCCGAAATCCCGAACCCGTTCCCCATTACAGACGCCGGACTCTGCTGCCCCGACTGGCGCAGCAGCATGGTAACCTTCAGTGTTTCCCCACTGCCCCGCACCTCCACCACAAGCACCCCATGACGATCCGACAGGACATGCAGGGGCTCCCTGCTGCCTTCCGTCAGATCCCTGCGCCAAAGAAGCTCCGCAATCTCCGCCCCCATATACCGCTCTCCCTTGAGGCCCGACAGCTCTCGTGCCAGTTCAAGCAACCAACCACCTCCCGACACAGGGCACGCCCTTTGCAATCATTTCGTACAGTTTTCTATTATACGGAAAAACCGAGGCTCTGTCAACCGAAAGAGCCTCTGCAGTTAACAATAATGGGATCTTACCATGCAGGAAACCTTGCAAACAGGTTTCCTGCATGGTAAAATGAGCATAAAGAGGACACCGCCTAGCGGTTCGCCCTTGGTTTGGACAAAATTTTCTTTCGCCCGCCTTGAGTTTCGCAGCTAGAGGCGGGCTATTTCTTTTTAGTCTGCTTCCATGCTCTCCAGTGCCAGGAGAGACTGCACCAGGATAGCGCATTCCAGGCGTTTCTTCTGGATCTCGCAGCCCACCTCATAGGGCTTCCTGATATCATCGTGGAAGAGATCCGCATTCGCATGGCAGCCGCCGCTGCAGAAGAACCTGGCCCAGCAGTCGCGGCATTTTTCCTTGTTCAATACATGGGACTCGCGGAAATACCGGGGCAGATCCTTGTCCTGCACGCCGTCGTAGACATTGCCCAGCTTGTACCTGCCGCGTCCCACGAACTGGTGGCAGGGATAGAGGTCGCCGTTCTCCGCCACGGCGTAGTACTCATGCCCCGCGCCGCAGCCAGCCAGGCGCTTCGCCACGCAGGGGCCGTTGGAGAGATCCATGTTGAAATGGAAGAAGAAGAAATCCTTCCCCTCCCGATGGCGCCTCAAATAGGTCTCCGTGAGACGGTCATACTCCTCAAAGATGCGCGGCAGATCCTCCCCGGTGAAGCCGAGGGGATTGTCCTTGAGCACCACGGGCTCCACGGAGAGGATATCGAAGCCCGCATCATTCATCGCGAGAACATCCTCGGTGAAATCCATGTTCTCCGTCGTATAAGTTCCCCGCATGTAATAATTCTTTCCGTCACGGGAATCCACGAGCTTCCTGAAATTGCGGATCACACGGTCATAGCTGCCATTCCCGGCCACGTCCGGACGCATCCTGTCATGGACTTCCTTGCGCCCGTCCACGCTCAGGACCACGGAAATGTTGTTGTCATTGAGCCATTGGATGATATCATCCTTCAAGAGAACCCCGTTGGTGGTGAGGGTGAGCTTGAAGGCCTTTCCCGTTTCCTTCTCCTTCTGGCGCACATATTCCGTAACAGCCCTGACCGTTTCCATGTTCATGAGGGGCTCCCCGCCGAAAAAGTCGATCTCGCAGTGCTTCCGAGAGCCGCAATGGGCAATGAGATAGTCCACTGCCGCCCGTCCCACCTCGGGACTCATGACGGCGCGCTCGCCGCCATAGCTGCCCCCGTCGCCGAAGCAATAACGGCAGCGGAGATTGCAGTCCTGTGCCACCATGAGGCAAAGGGATTTCACAAGCCCTGTCTGCTTGAATGTCGGCGGAACATCGATGTCCGGTGCGAAAAGCTGCCCTGCATCCATGAGGGAATGAAGCTCCCCAAGAGCCTCCGAAAGCTCTTTCTCAGAATATTCCCTCCGAAGGGACGCCACTACCTCCTCATCGTTGCCCCCTGTGAAGATGTCCATCATATCGTAAATCATCCTGTCGATGACATGCACCGCGCCGCTGTTGATATCCAGCAGGATATAGGTATCGCCCTGCCTAAACTTGTGAATCCTGTCTTTCATGGTTCTTGCCTGTACTCCTTCATTTCGCAGAAAACTCCGTGCGAAACGGTGTTTCGCACTACGCCCTTACACGAAATCTAACCGATCCTGCGCCCCTTCGGGCTTGACTCGCTAAGATTTCATAGTAAAAAAAGCCTTTCCCCCGAAGGAAAGGCCCTTTCATTCATTTACTTCTCGCAAACCTGGTTGCCGACGGTGCAGGATGTCTTGCACGCGGACTGGCAGGAGGCCTGACACTCCCCGCAGCCTCCCGTCTTCAACGTCTTCTGCATGGTGGGTTTGTTTACTGTGACAATGTGTTTCATTTCCAAATCCTCCTCGTTCCGATAAAAAAGTGTATTTTGATTATACCACCTCAAGGGGGAACATGCAAGGAATCCAGGGAATAATATTTACGAAAATCACGAAAAAACAGCCTGTCCCCAGAAAGAGGACAGGCTGATCCGTATCTTATTTACGACAACCTCTTATTTTGTTTATCAGAAGAAGAAGCTTACACGACCGAAGAGAGTCTGGTTCTTCTCATTGTTCTCCAGCTGCTTGCCATTGAAGTAAGCAATGCTGGTGCGGACATTCTTGAGGGGGATGTAGTCAATGCCGAAATCCCAACCCTTGAGATTCGTATCGAGATCTGCACCATATGCCGTATCATAAGTAGGAGCGAAAGCAACATTATGGCCGAGGCTGCGATAGGCAACATGAGCGCCCCAAGTGCCGGCATTCGCAGTCTTGATGCCCTTGTAGTCCAACTGGATATTGTAGGCCTTGCCATACCGATCTGCCTTCGTGTTGCTTGCATAGGAAGCACCCAGAGCAACATTCTTGTCAAAGGCATAGCGTGCGCCAACAGACCAGATCTGAGCCTTGTCCGTATCATTGTCGCCCTCGTTGTAGCCATCATTGTAACGGAAGGCCTGGTTGGTGAACTGGCGATATGCCAGGCCGGCATCCCACTTGTCCTTGTTGTACAGAGCCTCAATGCCAAGGTAATTGGCAGCGGTATCATTGCCATTGCTTGCGGCCAGGGAGCTGTTGGCACGATTCATGTTGAAACGGCCGGCCTCGATGCGACCCTTGAAATCCTTTCCGAAGGTAACCTGAACACCGGAGAAGAAGTCATCCATGATCATTCCGCCATCAGAGGTGCTGAAGAAAGGCTGCTTGCCCAGCTTCACATTGAAGTTGTTGTAATCGCCCTCAGCGAAGGCATAGGTAAGGGCAACATCCCCGGACTCATCCGTCTTCATGTTGGTAGTAGCCGTCAGACGAGCCTTGACCTTCCAGTGCTCATTGACCTCAGCCGTGGGGAACAAACGGAGCTGAAGCTGATCCGTGTTCCTCTTGAACGTGCTGTCATCCTCCTGCTTGTCGCGGCGGCTCCAGTAACGATAACGGAGTTCGCCCGTCCACTGGACCATGTCGGCATGCTTCTCGAGGTTGGAAACGCGAACGCCGAGGTTGTTGAGCTCATCGCTGAACTCAGCAGCGAGCTTGTCGATGAGAGCCTTGTCCTTGGCACTGATATCAGACTTTGCCATAGCCTTGGCAACCATCTGGGCCATCTCATAACGAGTGATGTTGCGGTCGCCGCGGAAGGTGCCATCGCCATAGCCGTTGATGACGCCATCAGCAGCCAGCTGGGTCACAGCATCATATGCCCAGTGGTCAGCAGGAACATCGGAGAACGGATTGGCAGCAGCAAAGGTCGTGCTGGCTGCACCGACGACGAGAGCCGTCGTAAGAGCGGATACGAGTGTCTTTTTCACAAAAATCACCTTTTCCTTTACATAGAAATAAATATCGGCCTCTCCCGATCAGGTGGCTCCGCTCCATGGAGTGTCCATGTTTCCTCAATGTGCGAAAATCCCCTGCACAGGAGCTTTGATATTCAATATATCACACGATTTTTCCTAAGGCAAGCTTTTTCCAAAAAAAAATGAAAAAAATATGAAATAGGGGCAATTCCTTGCTATAATAAGAATATGCCCCCTCTATTCAGATTTTTCCGCCTTCTGCACAATGCCACGCACCATCTTCTCGAACTTTGGGCGCGGCAGCATGACGAAATGGCCGCAGCCCTGGCATTTCAGCCCGAAGTCCATGCCCGTGCGGGTGATCTTCCACTCATGGCTTCCGCAGGGATGCGCCTTCTTCATGCGCACGATGTCACCAACATCATAATGCACTTTTTCCATTGTGTTCCCTTTCTACTCAGAAATCGAGGTGCCCTATGAAAATTTCCGTCCTGCAAATGAACATCTGTCTCGGCGATCTGGCCGCCAACATCGAGACCCTTCGCCATCTCATGGAAGATGCCATGCAAGAGCTTCCCGATGTAGTCCTGCTCCCGGAGCTATGGAACATCGGCTTCTACCCGCAGCCTGTCGCGAAACATGCCAGAAGCAGCGAGAAGGAGTCATGCCAGACCTTGGAAGAACTGGCACGGCAGTACCATGTGAACATCGTGGGAGGCACCATCGCCACCACGAGCGCAAAGGGCATCTACAATACCTGCTATGTCTTCAACCGGGAAGGCGAGCTCATCGCCTCCTATGACAAGACCCATCTTTTCTCCCCCATGAAGGAGCATGAGGACTTCACCCCCGGCGACAAACTTTCCACCTTTGTGCTGGACGGCATGAAATGTGCCGCCATCGTCTGCTACGATGTGCGCTTTCCGGAGCTCATCCGCAAGCTCGCCCTCGAAGATGTGGAGGTGCTGTTCCTCCCCGCCGAATGGCCCATGGAGCGTCTCATTCACTGGCAGACCCTGATCCGCGCCCGCGCCATCGAGAACCAGATCTTTCTCGTGGCGGCAAATGGGGCGGGAACCTTCCCCGATGGCATGGTCCTGGCGGGACATTCCGCCATCATCGACCCCTGGGGCGGAGTCCTTGCGGAAGCTGAGGACAAGGAAGCCGTCCTTCACGCCAATCTCCGGCCCATCATCCGCCAGCAGATCAAGGAAAGCATGGACGTATTCGCCGACCGCCGCCCCAAATTATACAAATAAACGGCTCAGACATTGAATCGGAAGTTGGTCACATCCCCGTCCTGCATGATGTAGTCCTTGCCCTCCAGCCGGACCTGTCCCTTTTCCCGTGCCGCAGCAACACTGCCGGCAGCGATGAGATCATCGTAGCTGACAATCTCGGCACGGATGAAGCCCCGCTCGAAATCCGTATGGATCTTCCCTGCGGCCTTCGGTGCCGTCGTCCCCTTGACAATCGTCCAGGCACGGCACTCATCCGGCCCCGCCGTGAGGAAGGTCATGAGCCCCAGAAGGTCGAAGGCCGCCTTGATGAGCTTGTCGAGGCCGGACTCCGTAAGCCCCATGTCCGAAAGGAACTCCTTTGCCTCTTCCTCGTCCAGCTCTGCGATTTCCGATTCCACCCTGGCAGAGATCACCACGACTTCCGCATGTTCCCCTGCGGCGAATTCCCGCACCTTCTTTACAAAGTCATTTTCCTCTGGTGCGGCCACCTCATCCTCTGCAACATTTGCCACATAGAGGGTCGGCTTCAGTGTCAGCAGGTTCATCTCCTTGATGAGCTCCAGGTCATCTTCGGAAAGTTCCACGCTGCGGGCGGGCTTTGCGTCGTCCAATGCTGCCTTGATGCGGCGCAGGACCTCATCCTCCGCCTTCGCTTCCTTGCTGCCGGACTTTGCGATCCTCGCCAGCTTCATGATGCGCTTCTCCACGATTTCCAGATCCGCAAGGCAAAGCTCCGTCTGGATGATCCCGATGTCGCGGATCGGGTCGATGCCGCCCTCCACATGGGTGATGTTCGAGTCCTCAAAGCAGCGCACCACATGGGCCACGGCATCCACCTGGCGGATGTGCTCCAGGAACTTGTTTCCAAGCCCTTCGCCCTTGGAGGCGCCCTTCACCAAACCCGCGATGTCCACAAAACTCACCGTTGCCGGTGTCGTCTTCTTGGAATCATACATTTTGTGAAGCACATCCAATCGTGCATCCGGCACAGGCACCACGCCAACATTGGGCTCGATGGTACAGAAGGGATAGTTTGCCGCCTCCGCCCCTGCCTTCGTGATCGCATTGAACAGCGTGCTCTTGCCCACATTCGGCAGACCTACAATACCAACTCCAAGATTGCTCAATTTGTTCCACCTCTCAAAAATAGCGTGCGGGCAGCTTCCCGCACGCTTTCTTTTCTACATAATTTTTAGAGTGTCCCGAAAATGCGGTCACCCGCATCGCCAAGTCCCGGCACGATATAGCCCTTCTCGTTGAGGCGCTCGTCAACAGCCGCCACATAGACGGGGATATCCGGATGGTCGCGGTTGATGACCTTGACGCCCTCCGGTGCTGCCACAAGGCACATAAGTGTAATGGATTTCGCGCCGCGGTTCTTGATCATCTGCAGGGCCGCCGATGCACTGCCGCCCGTTGCCAGCATGGGATCCACGACGATAAGGGTGCGCTCCTCCACATCGCTGGGCAGCTTACAGTAATATTCCACAGGCTTCAATGTCTCCGGATCGCGGTAGAGGCCGATATGCCCCACTCGCGCCGCAGGCACCATATTCAGCACACCACTGAGCATGCCGAGCCCAGCCCGGAGGATCGGGACCACGCCCACCTTCTTGCCTGCAAGCACCTTGCTCCTGCACTTTGCCACAGGTGTCTCGATCTCCACTTCCTTCAGCGGAAAGTCGCGGGTGATCTCATAGGTCATGAGCATGGCGATTTCCTCCAGAAGCTCGCGGAAATCCTTCGTGCCGGTTTCCTTCTGCCGCATCAAGGTCAGTTTATGCTGCACAAGGGGATGCTTGATGACTGTGACTTTCATTTCTTCCGACATGGTTCTCCTCCTCACATTCCCTCATATAAGGGATATTTGTCGCAAAGGGCAGCCACGCGCTTGCGGGCCTCCTCCTTTGCCGTTTCCTCCGAAGGATGATCCAGGACAAAGGCAAGGATGGCAGCGACCTCCTCCATGTCTGCCTCCTTGAACCCCCTCGTCGTAAGGGCGGGAGAGCCGAGACGGATGCCGCTGGTGATGAAGGGAGAACGGGTCTCGAAGGGAATCGTGTTGCGGTTGGCGGTGATGTTCACCTCATCCAGCAGGAACTGCGCCTCCTTGCCCGTGAGTTTCTTGTTCGTGAGATCCACGAGCATGAGGTGGTTGTCCGTACCGCCGGAGACGAGGCGGAACCCATCCTCCTGCAGGCCCTTGGCAAGGGCTGCCGCATTCTTCACCGTCTGTTTTGCGTAGGTGGCGAACTCCGGCCGTAAGGCCTCCTGCAGGGCAACTGCCTTTGCAGCGATGACATGCATCAAGGGACCGCCCTGGATCCCGGGGAACACCGCCTTGTTGAACTGCTTGCCGAACTCGGCATCCTTGCAGAGGATCATTCCTCCGCGGGGGCCCCGCAGTGTCTTGTGTGTCGTCGTCGTGACCACATCGGCGTAGGGAACGGGGCTCGGATGCATGCCTGCCACCACCAGTCCCGCGATATGGGCAATGTCCACCATGAGGTATGCCCCAACGGAATGGGCGATTTCCGCCAGACGCGGGAAATCGATGATGCGGGGATAAGCCGAGGCACCTGCCACGATGAGCTTGGGCTTGCACTCCTCCGCCTTCTTCTGCAGGGCATCGTAGTCGATGCACTCCGTCTCACGGGACACCCCATAGGGAACGATCTTGAAATACTTGCCGGACATGTTCACCGGGCTGCCATGGGTGAGATGGCCTCCGTCCGTGAGGCTCATTCCCATGACCACATCCCCCGGCTCCAACAGGGAAAAGAACACAGCCATGTTCGCCTGCGCGCCGGAGTGGGGCTGGACGTTGGCATAACCTGCGCCAAAGAGCTTCTTCGCGCGGTCGATGGCAAGCTGCTCCACCACATCGACGAACTCACAGCCGCCATAGTAGCGCTTGCCCGGATAGCCTTCCGCATACTTGTTCGTCAGAACGCTCCCCTGTGCCTCCATGACCGCACGGCTCACGATATTCTCCGAGGCAATGAGCTCCAGCTTCGTCTGCTGGCGGTGCAGCTCACCACCAATCCCCTTGGCGATCTCCGGGTCAACGTTCTTCAATGCATCCATCAAACTCAATGTTCTTCCTCCTGTCAGTTTCCCAAAACTTGCTTCTGTCCGGCCTTGCAGAACTTCATTTGCCCTCCAGGGCCATGATCTTATTCACGCGGCGCTCATGGCGGCCTCCCTGGAACTCAGCCTGGAGCCAGGCGCGCACAATCTCGCCCGCAGGCCCAATGCCCGTCACGCGGCCTCCCATGGCCAGCACATTGGCATTGTTGTGCTCCCGCGCCATTTTCGCCGAATACACATCTGTGCAAAGGGCGCAACGGATTCCCTTGATCTTGTTGGCGGCAATGGAAATGCCGATGCCCGTGCCGCAGAGCACGATCCCCCTGTCCGACTTGCCGCTCACGACATCCGCGCAGACCTTCTCTGCAATGTCGGGATAATCCACGGAATCCGTCCCAAAGGTTCCCACATCAGTCACCTCGATGTCGCCGAACCCCTTGAGGACCATCTTCACTTCCTCCTTGAGATCCACGGCGCCATGGTCACTGCCAATCGTAATCCTCATCGCGACCCCTCCTATTTCATTTGTCTTCGCTAAGCGTTCATATTATACCACAAGGGCATATATTCTCGCTAACCTCAGACTGCATTTCATTTGTCTTCGCTAAGCGTTCATATTATACCACAAGGGCATATATTCTCGCTAACCTCAGACTGCATTTCATTTGTCTTCGCTAAGCGTTCATATTATACCGCATTGTTCAGATTTTGCCAACGGCAAAATATATTGTCAGTATGCCTTCCAAAGAATTCATCTTGCAGGCAGTTGTGTTTATGATTTGCAGTTTTGTAAGAAATTGAAAAATTCAGCAAATGTTCGAAGATCCGACGTTTCGTTTATGCGAGATTGAAGTTCTTGGAAATATTCAAAAGTTTTCACAAATCCAGGACTTCCTTTGCTATAATTTCTGTGACAGGATCTTCGCAACATTTCCTGAAGATAATGCAGATGATACGCCGAAACTCTACGCCCTGTCGGAGATAACATTTTTTCTGGGTCATTAACGGATACATTATAAAATTGGGAATAGGAAAGAAATGGGGCTATTTTATCATCTGTGGGATAAGCGGCCCGATTTCCTAATAGCCAAGTTTCAAAACAACGATTAATGGCAAACAGACGATGCTGCACGTTAACTGGATGCGCTGCAAAGATAGCTTCAAAATCTGCATAGTCCCTTTTTATTTCAACTTCATCTCGTGCATCCGTATCCCAGAAAACAACGATGTAATTCAAAGGAAAAAAATTCTCTTCGATAGTTTGCAAAGTTTCATCCAATCGATTTTTGATTTGTGGATATCCACGACCTGTTTCCAGTAAAAAAGAAACATCATTCTTTTGAAATTCTCTGAGTGAAGATATTTGCCTACATTCGGGAAGAATCAATTGAATCCAAGAAGGAAGCACACGATAAAAGGATTCGGAATCCTCAAGCAAAAAATATAAGTTCATCGAGATTGCCTCATCATATAATTCATCAATTGAAAGAATTTTTCTTGTCGATTCCATGAAGTATTGATGTCAACTTCTTTGGCACGTTTGGAAGAAATCACACCGTCTTTCTGTGATATAATGCGCCAATCTTCCTCTGGAATCTGATTAATGATATAGGGGTGGTGACTGGTTAGAATAAATTGATGCGTTTCTTCTGCTGCTTTAGTGGAAATGAAGTCTGTAATATCATCAAGGCAATTAACGCCCAATGCGTTTTCCAGTTCATCAATAGTTACGACAGTTCCATTGGGGCTAAAATCTATATTTGATATAATATAGATGACCTTTAACATACCACTGGAAATATTTTCCATGGATATCTTTTTCCCATTTTGCTGAATAAAAAGAGTATAAATGCCACTGGAAAGATCAGTATCAACCATTATGTTCTCAATTTCAGGAAAGATTTCCTGAACATCCGTTAAAAATTCGCTATACAAATTTTCATGAAAGAACTTCATCAAGTCTAATTTTACCAAAGTGGAAAAACGCGTAATGTATTTCTTTATATCCACATACTGCTTTTTCTTGTATCCATCTCTATAGGATGCGATAGATTGTGCCGTTTCCTTTTTAAATCCCAATTGAGCATATGGAATAAACTCAAGAAAATTTTGCCGGATAACTTTCAATTCATGCGGCCTTTGAAAAAGAGTGAGGACACTTGCCTCTGTAGAAAGTTCCGGAACTTCCTTGCCATTCAGCAATATCCGGTTTTCATCTTTCCATACAATTTCCTGCCCGTTCTTGTCGATGACCTCTCTCGCAACCCCGTCGAAGTCTGTAGTGTGCTTTGTAATAACCTCCCAGGTAAACCTGTCCGATGGGGATATGAAATCAGCATTTTCCCACAAATCAACCGAAAAATTCATGCAAAACCGACCAGAAAAAGGAATTGTCCTTTTATTAAAGACTCCAATATCGATATAACGCCATAATGCGTTCAATATTTGTGTTTTTCCCGCTCCCGATTCTCCAACCAAGAGATTCAGTCGTTCAAACTCGATACGCTCGATTTTTTGTCCAGTAGTATAGTTTTCAAATTCCATCCAATGAATTTGCATGACACGACTCCTTCCCCACCCTATACCCGAATGCTCTGGAATCCGCTTGCCTTGTGCAGGCGGTTCATGATGGCAAGCCCCAGTTCCTCCTCGTCCGTTCCCTCTGCCAGAAGGCAGTCCGCATCCGCATCGTCGAAGCTCCGCAGGGCCTCATAGATATTGGCGGCGATTGCGGGCAAATCCCCCCGGTGCCCATAGGAAACCAGGAGCTCCTTTGGAATCATCCCGCCGATTGCGGCAATCGTCTCCTCGCTGGCGATGATGCCAACCTTCTTATGAGCCTCCTGACGCTGCTCGATTGCCTTGCGAAAAGCGTCTTCCATCCCGGAGGGATTTCCTTCCAGAAGGGTCAGGGGCACCTTTGGTGCATAGTGCCGGTACTTCATGCCGGGCGCCTTGGGAACGGCAGCTTCATCCATGAGGGCAGGGTCGATTTCCACCTTGCCCAGCACCTCCTCCAGCATTTCCCTCGTGACGGCTCCCGGTCGCAGGATCACCGCTGTCTCTCCCGTGCAGTCCACGATGGTGGACTCGACCCCGAAATGGCAGGCCCCGCCGTCAAGGACGAGGGGAATCTTCCCCTTAAGGTCATGGTATACGGCCTCCGCTGTCGTCGGGCTGGGACGTCCCGAGGTATTCGCGCTGGGGGCTGCAATGGGCACTCCTGCGGCACGTATCATGGCCCGCGCCACATCGTGATCCGGCATTCGGATGCCCACCGTGCCAAGCCCGCCCGTGATGCTGTCCGGCACCTGGGGAGCTTTCCGCATAACGAGGGTGATGGGGCCGGGACAGAAGGCCGCCATGAGCCGCTCTGCCATCCAGGGGACTTCCGCCGCCACATGTTCCACCATGGGGCGGTTTGCCACATGAAGGATCAGGGGATTGTCCGAGGGACGCCCCTTTGCCTCGTAAATGCCGGCGCAGGCCTTCCCGTCGAGGCCATTGGCTCCGAGCCCATAGACCGTTTCCGTGGGGAACGCCACAAGGCCGCCTTCCTTCAGGATGCGCCCCGCTTCCTCCAGCACATCCTTCTGCCGGCGCACATCCGTAACCGCAACAATCCGCGTGTTCATCTTGCCCCATCTCCCCTCCATGCAATGACCACACGCGCGATTCCCGCCAGATCCTTCAGGATCTCCGTCCGTGCGATCAAGGGATTCTCCTCTGCCATTCCCGCCACGGCAGCAGCTTGATGAATGCCCACCTCAAAGGCCAGGAAGCCATTCTGCTCCAAAAGTGCGGGAGCCTCCCTGCAAAGGCGGCGGTAGAAATCCAGGCCATCCACGCCACCCGCCAATGCGGTTATGGGCTCATTGTCCCGGACCTCCGGGGAAAGTCCCGAAATGTCTCCATCGGGAATATAAGGCGGGTTGGAAAGGATGGCCGCAAATCTTCTTCCTTCGAGAGGCGCCAGCAAATCCCCTTCCAGAAACTCCACCCGCTCAGAAAGTTCCATTGCCTCGGCGTTCTTCCCCGCCACTGCAATCGCCTCGGGAGAAATATCCACCGTCACAGCCCTGGAGTCAGGAAGGAAATGGAGCACGGAAAGGCAGATGGCCCCGGTTCCCGTCCCGATATCGGCAAAAAGCAAAGAATCCCCTGCAAAGCCTTTCAATCTCTCCAGTGCCGCCTGCACGAGAAGCTCCGTCTCGGGACGCGGCACAAGAGTTGCCCTGCTCACCCGGAAGGAGAGCCCCATGAACTCCCTGTGCCCCACGAGATACGCCACGGGAACCCTCTGCACCCTCTGCCTGATGAGTTCCTTGTAAGCTGCCAGTTCCCCTTTTTCCAAAGGCTCGTCAAAATGGACATAGAGATAGATGCGCTCTTTGCCCAGCACATGGGAAAGCAGTACCTCGGCATCAAGGCGCGGGGATTCCACGCCCTTTCCTCCGAAGTACTGCTCCGTCCACTTCAATATTCGCCCAATGGTCCATATTTCATCTGCCATCATTTCACCTTGCTCAGCCGTTCTGCCTGATCTGCGGTAATCAAAGCCCCCAGGATCTCTTCCAGTTCACCGTTCAGCACGCTGTCCAGCTTGTGGAGCGTGAGCCCGATACGATGGTCCGTCACGCGCCCCTGGGGGAAATTATAGGTGCGGATGCGCTCGCTCCGGTCACCGGAACCCACCTGACTGCGGCGATCTGCCGCCACTTCCGCCTCCTGCTCCTGCCGCGCCTTGTCCTGGATGCGCGCCCGCAGGACCTTCATGGCCTTCTCCTTGTTCTTGAGCTGGGATTTCTCATCCTGACACTGCACCACAATACCCGTCGGGATATGGGTGATGCGGATGGCGGTCTCCGTCCGGTTGACGTACTGCCCGCCTGCACCGCTGGCACAGTAGGTGTCGATGCGAAGGTCGTTGGGATCCACAGCGACTTCCACTTCCTCCATCTCCGGCAGGACGGCCACCGTCACCGCCGAGGTATGGATGCGTCCGCCGGATTCCGTCACTGGCACGCGCTGCACGCGATGGGTCCCGCTCTCATATTTCATCTTGCTGTAAGCGCCATAGCCGTCCACAGAGAAGGAAATCTCCTTGAAGCCCCCGATTTCCGTGGCATTGGAGTCCATGATCTCCACCTTCCAGCCCTGCTTCTCCGCATAGCGGGAATACATGCGGAAAAGGTCCCCTGCAAAAAGCGCCGCCTCCTCGCCGCCAACGCCGCCGCGAATCTCCACGATGACGCTCTTGTCATCATTGGGATCCTTCGGAAGCAGCAAAAGCGGCATCTCGCCGTCCAGCACTTCCTTGCGTGCCTTGAGCCCGGTCAGCTCCTCTTCCACCAGCTTGCGCATCTCGTCATCCAGGGATTCGTCCAGCATGGCCCTGGTATCTTCCAGGCCGGAGCATACCTTCTTGTACTCCCGCACCTTTTCCACGATGGGGGCAAGGGAGGCATGCTCCTTGCTGTAGCGCTGCCAACGGTCCATGTCCTGCATCACGTCGGGGTCGCTGATGAGCGATTCCAGTTCCAGATATTTGTTTTCGATTGACTGGAGTTTTTCCAGCAATGTTTCCACCTCGATCTTGCTTATGCATTCATCTCCACAGCAGCCTGGGATTCCATGATTTCTTCCCGCCTCTCCTCTGCAGAGTCGAGATAGTTCCCCGTCCCCTCAAGGATCTCCTCGGGGGGAAGCACTGCCTTCAGGGACTCGATGGCCACCTCCACCATATCGTCCTCCGGCGGGCGGGTGGTGAGATGCTGGAGCCAAAGCCCCGGCAGGATCGCCATGTGGATGAGCCTGTTCTTCGAGCGTCCCGCCAGACGGATGATCTCATAGGAAATCCCCGCCACCACCGGCAGCAGGACCAGACGGCTTGCAATGCGCAGCCAGAGATCCGGCCAGCCGAGGAAGGCAAAGACGAAAATGCTCACCAGCATGACAATGAGCAGAAAAGCCGTGCCACAGCGGGGATGAAGCCTCGGAAACTGCTGCACGTTCTCCACCGTCAGGGGCTTGCCGGCCTCATAGCAGAAAATCGTCTGGTGTTCCGCCCCATGGTACTGGAACACCCTGCGGATGTCCTTCATGCGGGAAATCCCCCAGATATAGAGCAGGAAAATCCCCAACCGCAAAAAGCCCTCCATGAGGTTCAGGAACACCGGGTCCTCCGTGATGACATGGAAGAGCTTCGCCGCCCCCGTAGGAATCGCAATGAAGAGGATGCTTGCCAAAACCAGCGCAAAGGCAATCGTCCCTGCCAGTTCCTTGTCGGAAAGCTGCTCGTCCTCCTCCCCGGCCATCTTTGCCGAGTAGGAAAGGGACCGGATGCCAAGCACCAGGGACTCCACCAGGGAGACCACACCGCGCAGGAACGGCTTCTTCAATATGGGGAACCGTTCCGAAATGGAATTCACGGGCTTCACCTCCACGGCGATCCTGCCGCCGGGCTCCCGCACCGCTGTGGCAGAAAGCTTCGGTCCCCGCATCATGACGCCCTCTATGACGGCCTGTCCGCCCACCATCAATCTATCGCTCAAAGGAATTCCCCTTTCCACAGTCTGTCAACTGCCTACAATAATACAGTCCCACACTGAATTTTAAATGATAGCAATGCCCCTGTCAACCGCATGAAATATTGCAGAAATCTTTGCGAAATCGCATGACATCCCCCTGTAAATCATGTATACTAAAGGGCAGATTATCGACACACCCCGCTTCTATTCAGGAGGTCACATCATGCAATACAGGAACTACATGGAAGTCATCGTGGAGGAAAAGATGGACGAGGTCCTGTCACAGTATCCCGGCTGCTGCACCTGTGAGCAGTGCCGCCAAGACATTGCCGTCATCGCCCTGAACAATCTGCACCCGCGATATGTTTCCACGGAAAAGGGGCAGGTTTTCGTGCGCATAGAAGAAATGAACTCCCAGGCGGAAATCGAGGTCATCCGCCAGCTGGTGCAGGCCGTGGAAACCGTCATGGCACATCCACACCACGGCGGAAAGAATGCTTAGAGAAATTTCTGGATGAGCTCTGCGGCAAGGTTCCGCCCGCCACGCCCTGCATCCCCTCCGGTACATGCCATGGATGCGCTGTAGCGGTCATCCCCGTAATATTTGAGCTTGTAGTGCTTGCGTCCCTGCTCCGCCAAGTCAATGCCAAGATCTTCCAGTCTCCTCCGCAAAGAGGCATCCAGATCCTTATACCCCTTCAGCGCAGTCTTCAATGCCTTTGCCTTCTTGTCCGGGATGCCCTCCACGGCATTGTGCGACAAGAGATCCTCCAGGATATCTGCCCGACGGGTGCCCTGTGGCATACCCTTACGGGCTTCCTTAAGAATGTCCACGAGAATTTCCCGAATCTCCCCGGGATAGAGATCGCATTCTTTCCCCGGCTTCAGGAGTTCGTTTCCCATGGCCTTTCCGGCGATGGAATGTTCCTGCAGTCTCCGTTCCAAGGCTTCCTTCTCTGCCTGCAGGATCTCGTTTTTCGCCTGCAGATCGTCGATTTCCCTGTCGTAATACGCCATCATCTCCTCGATGGTCTGCGGTTTGCCCATGATTTCCTCCTCTTCCGTGCCGTACGACGCAAAAAGCTTGCAGCTCTCATTGACTGCAAGCTTTTTGTATTCCAGCAATCTTTTACTCAATCATACATCGGCCTTCCAAAGCCCGTGGAGGTTGCAATAGGCAAACACTGCCACCGGCTCATCACCGGGCGCAATCTGGAAGACCGCCTCCGGTGCATCCTCAGGCGTCAGATGGCGCATCTGCGCCCCCAGCTTCGTCTGCAGGTGGATCCACTCGATGAAATGCTCCGGCGTCATCGGATGCGCTGCAGAGCCAACCTTTACGGTGACTTTCTGCGCCGCCTTGTCGAATTCAGGAACAGGCACATGCTTCTCCTGCGATGCATCCGTCGTGTTTGCCTCAAGTGCCGTCATCGGCTTGCCGCAACAGACGAGGGGCCCGCCGCCCTCATGGATCAGCCCGATGATATTGCCGCAGAGTTCACACCTGAAAAATTTGTTTGCCATAAAACTTCCCCCTTTTTCTCATATATATATCTTCATGCCCCTCAGCGAAGGCCTCATATAGCCGCCCCGCATCAGGCATTGACAACACTTATGCAATCGTAACGTTCAGGCTCTCCTTTTTCAGGACAGCGGCCCGCATGAGGAAATCCACATCCTCATCGATCAATTCCAGCATGATATCCGCAAAGCGCGGATCGAACTGTGTCCCCCTGCCGCGCTCGATCTCCGTGCGCACCCGCTCCTGCTCCATGCCATCGCGGTAACTGCGCCTGGAAGTCATGGCATCATAGGCATCGGCAACCGCAATCATCCTTGCATCCAGGGGAATCTCGGTCTCCCGGAGCCCATCGGGGTATCCCCTTCCGTCCCAGCGCTCATGATGGGAACGGGCACCAATGCTGAGCTTCGGAAACTCCACAATGGTCTTGAGGATATCCGAGCCGATCGTCGTATGGGACTTGATGATCTCATATTCCTCATCGGTCAGACGGGAGGGCTTGTTGATGATGGTGCCGGGCACACCGATCTTCCCGATGTCGTGCAGCAGTCCCATGCAGTAGAGCTCACGCTGCCGCTCAGGAGACTCGCCGGTCCTCTGGGCGATGAGCCGCACATAATCCGCGACACGCTGGGAATGGCCCTGGGTGTACTTATCCTTGGCATCAATGGTCTTGACCAGGGCCAGCACCGTCTGGTCAAACAACCGCTCACTGGCTGACAGGCGCTGCTCCGCCAATTGTGTCTGGCGCACCACTTCCTGCTGCAGATGGCGCTTGAGATACTCGTTCTGGACAATCCGATGGGCACGCTCTTTCAGGACCATCGGCGCAAAGGGCTTGCGCACGAAATCCACGGCACCCGAATGGAACATCTCTGTTTCCAGCTCAATGTCCATTTCCCCCGTCATGATAATGACAGGAACATCATCCATCTCTCTCCTGCGGCGCATCTCCTGCAGGACTTCCAGCCCGTTCATGCCGGGCATCTTGTAGTCCATCAGCACCAGGTCCACACTGTGGCCTGCCAGATAATCCAGGGCGTCCTGCCCGGAACTCTTCTTTATGACCTTTGCCTGTTTGCCAAGGATTGACCCCACCATAAACAGGTTCACTTCATCATCATCCACTGCCAGAATAACCGGGGGAATCTCTTCATATAACTTGCTTGTCATTTTGATTCTCCTCGTAAATCACAGAGAAAACCGTACTCATCTCTATTGTCTCTTTTTTTTATAAAAAAAGCAATAGGTTCCCGAAAATAAAACAAACAATTTTTTCTACCCCCTGGATTTGGCATTGAGAAAATGGTAAAGCGCTCCCAACAATGCCGCATCGTTGCGGAATTTGGCAAAGACCAGCTCTGTGGACTCCCGGATGGGCAGGATCTGGATGCGTTCCCGCAGGGCGGCATCCAGGCGCGGGCGCAAATACTCCTCCTGCGCCATGATGCCGCCTCCCATGACGATGCGCTGAGGGTTGAGCACACAGCAGACATTCGCCAGAGCCGAGGCGATGCGCTGCACCATGCCGTCTATGGCCTGGACTGCGTCCTCCTTTCCCGCCTTAGCATCGGCAAAGATGCGCTCCCCGTCAAGACTGGAAGTCGCCACGCCGCGCTTTTGGGCAATCTCCCGCACCAGGGCAGCGGTGGAACTGGTTTCCTCCAGTTTGACGCCGTTCCCCATATCCATGAAGCCGAACTCTCCTGCACTGTTTGCCGCACCATGGAGAAGCTTGCCATCCAGGACGATGCAGCCACCGATGCCGGTTCCCACGGCCATGCAGACGACGGATCGGGCGCCGCGTCCGGCTCCCAGCCAGCACTCCCCAAGGCCCACGGCATTCACATCGTTCTCCACCGCGCAGGGAATGCCGCAGCGCCTCTCCATCTCCTCCTTGAGCTTCGTGCCCGTGTAGCCCGGGAAGGTATTTCCCACAAAGATGATTTCCCCTTTTTCCGCATCCACGATGCCCGGAGAGGCAATCGCAATTCCTGCAGCCTCAAAGGAATCACGGTACCCTTCCACGATTCTCTGAAGGCTGTCCAGGAATGCCGTCACTCCCTTCTCCCTGATTTCCGTTGCCACAGAGCCCTTTCGGAGAAGATTTCCCTCTTCATCTGCCAGGCCATGCTTGATGAAGGTTCCGCCAATATCCATGCACACATAATGCTTCATGCCGCCAATGCTCCTTTACCCTCCACGAATCTCCTTTTCCAGCAACTCCCCCACCACATCGGCAATCTGCCGGATCTTTGCAATGCGGGCGTAATTGCTGCCGTATATCTTCTTGGCATAGTTTTCCACAATGCCCTCGGAAAAGACGCTGTTCACGATGCCCACGACCTTGATACCCTGTCGGCGAAGCTCCCGGACAGCCTCTGCCGTATCCTTTACCGCATCTTCCTGCAGATAGCGGTGGGAAGGATGAATGCCATGGGAGGGGATATCCGTCTCATCGCTGGGATAGGCATCCGTCAGCACCAGCATCAGCCGCTTGCCGGAGACATCCCCGAAAAACTCCGACGCAGAGCGAAGAGCAAGCCCGTCGCGATTCCAGCCCTGGGCGGAATAACCGAATACCCCCTCTGCCGTGCCATCGGAAAATCCCTTCATGCGCTGCAGGACCGTATAGCCGTACATGCTGCAAAAGGACACCACAGAGATGGGGAGCCCTGCCTGCCGCACCCCCTCTGCAATGACGTACGCCTGAGAGGCAATCATCTCCTGCTGCGCCTCCCGTGAGGCAGAGGCATCCAGCAAGAGCAGCAGGGAAATATTCCCATAAGCGGATTCCTCCCAGGCGGAAAATATCCTCGTATCCCTGAGATATTCCGCCCGCCAGACCCGGCTGGGGCGCAGCATGCCATACCGGGAGGAAAGCTCCGTGGGCTGCCGGTAGACCGCAAGGCAGTTCTTCAGATGCTCCTTGAGACGCGCGGCTCCTGTGCGGTACTGGGAACGATGGGCCTGATACCAGGCCAGGTTCTGCGGCCGTGCCTCTCCATTTCCTGTCGAAAGCCAGAGGTGCACTCCTTCATGGGCATCCTTGCAGAATTCCTGCTCCATCCGCCCCATATAGGCCCGGCTGCACAAAAGGGGCCCAAATCGCTCCTCCAATTCCCTTTCGCAAGCCTGAGCGTTTTTCCCGCCAAAAAATCCATCTCTTCCACCCGGCTCCTGTGTGCCGCCCTCCAGCAAAACGGGATGGGACGGCAGGGAATCGCCAGTTGCCTGCTCCCTCTGCATGGGAAGCCATTTTCGCAAGAATGCCGTGAAACGTGGACCGAGAAGGAAATGGATCCTCTTTCGCTGCAGGTTCGTGAAGTGAAAGCGAAAAAAGGTCTTCCAGATCCGCTGCATCTCGCGGATGATGTCCTCCGTCCCCATGGTGCCGGAAAAGCGCAGGGACTCATAGAGCCGCTTGTCCCAGGGATTCCGAAGGCCCGTGGGCTCTCCCAGGATCTCGCGGCATCTTCCTCGTTTAAGCCCATGGACGATCTCGCTTCTCATCATGAGCTGCTGCATGGAGAGGTCGATATCGTCCTCCAGCCATCGCCGCGCATGCTCCCTGCGAAGGGAAGGCAGCACGGGGCGGGAGGCAGATTCCCGTTCATAGGCGGCCTGCTCCAGCCCCAGCCACAGGATATCGGTGAAAAGGTCCCGCAGAAGGGAATCATCGAAACCGTGCGCATAGGCAGAGAGCTTTTCCGCATCATAGTGGCGGTGCACAAAACCCACAATGGAATTGAGATAGAGGTCGGGACTGCCATCCCGATGAAAGGCCATGAACTCCGGCTGAAAGCCATAATCCCCTGCCGCGGTCCATATGGTATTCAAGGCGCGCCGCTGCCGGGAGTTTCTCCCGTTCCCCCGGCTCACCCCGCAAACACCTGCGAGGCATCCATGTCCTTTGGCACTCTCAGATCCATGATGTCTTCCACCATCCTGCGCTCCTCCTCATCCTGGCATTTGTTCGAAATGCCCATGGCCAGGGCGGGATGCACAGCAAGGCCCATCTTCACCAGACGCAGGGCATCCAGAAGGCCGCGAAGATCCACCGCCTTCCCGGAAATCTCCCGATGCTCGCATTTCTGCTGCAGATCATGGAAAAATCCCGTAAACATCTGAGCGGCCTTCTTCTGCAGTGAGGGGAATTCGTAAGAAAGCAACTTTAGTAAGTTTCCTTCAGAAAGTTCCGGGAGCTGAAGCACCACGAAGCGGGAGAGAAGTGCCTCGTTCAGCTCCCTTGTGCCGGCATATCCATAATTCATCGTGGCGATGAACCGCGCCGCCGGATGCAGGGAAATGCGCTCGTAGCCGGGAACATCCAGCATGCGCCGATGGTCCAGCAGGGAATGAAGCACCGCCATCGCCTCATTGCGTGCCATGTTGATCTCGTCCAGGATGCAGAAGCCCCCCTGCCTGGCACATTCATGAACCGGGCCAGGACGGAAACGAACCTCGCCGCCGGCAAAGGTATCCATCCCGATGAGATAGGAGGCATCCATATTGATATGGAAGGAAACATTCCAGTCGGGGCGCCCAAACATCATGGCAAGATTCTCTGCCAGCACATTCTTCCCCGTCGCCTTCGGCCCCATCAGCAAAAGATTCTCTCCCGCCAGCAGGGCTGTAACTGCCTGTTCCAGCACCTCGCCGCCAAAATAGGGATAGCGCGGCTTCGCAATCGGACGCGCACCCGTCCATGGATATTTCCTGCGATATTCCTCGATCCCCGACAGCACTTCCTGCCGAAGCTCCCCTGTCTGACCGTCCATCATCGCTTGCTAATCCTTTCCCTTGAAATACTTCATGACCTTCTGGGCAAATTTCGTCTGGATGAAGAGAATGATGCGATCCCCCGGCAGGAGTTCCGTCATGCCGCCAGGGATTGCAGCTGTGCCATTTCGCACATAGGCGCAGACAAGGCATTCCTTGGGAAGTTTTGCCTCCATGAGTTTCTTGTGGGCAACAGGAGCGCCTTCCTGCACGATGACCTCGATGGCCTCGGCCTTGGCACCCTCCAGATAGGAAACGGACACCACGCCGCCACGGCGGGCAAAGGCCATGACCTCGCTGGCGGAGAGCAGGCGGGCGGAAACGACCACATCCACGCCAACCTTTTCCATGAGATCCACGTATTCATTGCGCGCCACGCGCACCACCGTCTTGCGGGCCTTGAGATGCTTGGCCAGAAGCGCCAGCATGAGATTCAGCTTGTCATCCTCCGTGAGGCAGATGACCACATCGGCAGATCCCACCCCCTCCTCCATCAGGAGATCGATGTCCGTGCCATCGCCGTAGATGGCAATGCCGTCCGTGAGCTGTTCTGCCATAAGGCGGCAACGCTCCTGGTCCCGTTCAATGACCTTGACCTTCACCTTCTGGGCATCCAGCAGACGCGCCAATGCCCGTCCCGTCCTTCCCGCGCCGATGATCATGACTCGTTCCAGCTTGCGGGCATCCCGCTGCACGAAATTCTGGCTGAATTTCTCGATTTCCTCGGGCATACCGATGAAATAGGCATTGTCATGCACCATGAAGCTGTCGTCGCCATGGGGAATGATCATGCGGTGGTCGCGAAAGATCATGCCCGCCAGCACGCCCTTCGGAAGTTTCAAGTCCTTCAGGGGAACCCCTGCCAATTTTGAACGGCGTCGTATCTTCGCCTCAAAGAGTCGCACCTTCCCATGGGCAAAATCCTCCACGTTGAGGGCCGCCGGCGTCATGAGGATGCGGTTGATCTCATGGGCGGTGATGAGCTCCGGGTTCAGCATGAGATCGATGTCGAAATTTTCCTTGAGATAGTCCTTGGCCTCCGACATGAACTGCATATCGCGGATGCGGGCAACCGTGTGGGTAATCCCATGTTTCTTGGCAAGGATACAAGCCACCATGTTCACCTCGTCACTGCCCGTAACGGCAATGAGGATGCCGGCCCCCTTGATATCAGGGTCGTTCATGGTGATGGGGCTTGCGCCGTTGGCATGGATGGTCAGCACGTCCAGCGTGTTCTTCACCGCTTCCAGCTGCCCTTCCTCATGGTCCACCATCACCACGTCAAACTGTTCCTGGGACAGGACTTCCGCGATGCTGTACCCCAGCTTTCCTGCTCCCACAATGACAATGCGCATATCCCGGCCTCCCTAGCTCATACTTATTAAGCGTTCATATTATGCCACAAGGGCATATATTCTCGCTAAACTCCCGCTTCGTCTTTGCCTCGCGCTCTTTAAGCGTTCATATTATATCACAAAGCTAATACCGAAGGCAAAAGAAGCCCCGCCATGCAAAACGCATGGCGGGGAAAACAAATTAAGGGAGAGCTATATTTCAATTCAATCGGCAAAGAGCTGTGTGGAGAGGTAGCGGTCCCCGGTATCGGGAAGCAGGGCGACGATGGTCTTTCCCTTGAACTCGGGACGTTTCGCAAGCTGCACCGCAGCGGCGAGGGCTGCGCCGGAGGAAATGCCCACGAGGATTCCCTCGGAGCGGGAGAACTGACGGCCATACTGGAAAGCATCCTCATTGTCGATGGGAAGCACTTCGTCATAGACCTTCGTGTCCAGAGTATCCGGCACGAACCCTGCGCCAATGCCCTGAATCTTGTGGGGGCCTGCCTGGCCCTTGCTGAGGACCGGAGATGTGGCGGGCTCCACGGCAACGACCTTCACATCGCCTTTCTGCTTCTTGAGGTAATGCCCGACACCCGTAAGTGTCCCACCGGTGCCGACACCAGCCACAAAGGCATCCACCTTGCCTGCGGTGTCCTCCCAGATCTCCGGGCCCGTGGCTGCCTCATGGGCTGCGGGATTTGCGGGATTGGTGAACTGCGAGGGGATAAAGGCATGGGGAATCTCCTTTGCCAGTTCCTCTGCCTTGGCGATGGCGCCCTTCATGCCCTTGGAACCCTCTGTCAGCACGATTTCCGCGCCGTAGGCCTTCAGGAGATTGCGCCGTTCCACGCTCATGGTTTCCGGCATGGTGAGAATGGCCCGATAGCCCCTGGATGCCGCGACACTGGCAAGGCCAATACCTGTATTGCCGCTGGTAGGCTCTATGATGACGGAGTCCTTCGTGAGCTTGCCGGACTTTTCCGCCTGCTCCACCATGGCAATGGCAATGCGGTCCTTCACGCTGCCTGCCGGATTGAAATATTCCAGTTTTACGAGGATATCCGCCTCAAGGCCATTTGCCTTCGCAAAATTCTTTGCCCGGAGCAACGGGGTCTTGCCGATGAGTTCTGTGACGCTATCATAAATTTTTCCCATAGTAAACGCCTCCATAGTTAAAACATATATGACTAATATGATTATATTTTATCCATCTCACATCCATTTGTCAAGGGGAAAATAAATAAAACATTGTGAATTACTATGTGATTGACTTTTTCCCTGACTATCGCTATGATTAACATATATGCAATCTATGAAATCCAAGAAAAGCGAGGCTATATATTATGAAGATTTCTGCAAAAGGCCGTTATGGATTGGCCGCCATGGCCTATCTTGCGCGCAATTTCGAATCCGGCACACCGGTGACCATCATCAGCATCTCGGAGAAACTTGGCATTTCCAAGATCTATCTGGAACAGGTCTTCTCCCTGTTGAAGAGATCCCAGCTCGTCCGTTCCATCAAGGGCGCCCAGGGTGGATATCAATTGATGCATCCCCCGGCGAATATCACGGCCTTTGACGTTCTCAGCGCCATTGAGCTCGGTTTGATGGAAAAGGCAGGGACTGCCTCCCCGGACAAGATGCCGGAACTGGACCGGGCACTTGCCGCCAAGGTCTTCGACCCGCTGGATGAAAGCATCCGAAATGCCCTCATGGCAACTTCCCTGGAGGACATCCTCAATGCCATGGACCAGGAAGCGGAAAGCCTCATGTATTTCATCTGATTTTCATTATTTTGTAAAGAGCATGCGGGAGGATTCTGTGGAAATCCCATGCCAATCAAGGAGAAAATGCCCGATAATCGGGGTTCTTGGGGAAATTTCCCCGGAAAAAACACTTCACAAGCACAAAGTTCTATAGTATAATGGCTTCAACCTTGGAAGGAACGCCCTGCCTTCCAGGTGTTGCTGAAAACATCTGCTTTTCCACCTGTTTGGAGGTGTTTCCCATGCTGATTGACAACGTAATCGTGACCATTGAAAACGGTCCCTTCACTGCGGAAGACGCGCAGTTTTATATATCCCAGATCAAGAAAGCAAAGCCGAAATACACCTTGCGGAAGATATCTTTCTCGCGGAACGACGATTCCCTGGATATCCGCTATTCCTTCCAGGGTGTCCCCTTTGAGCGCATTCGCCGCATCTCCCCCATTGACGAGGGCATGCGCTGCGCTGTGAACCATTGAATCCATTACTTAAGGGCATAAAGCGCCCCCCGGCACAGATTCCGATGCTGGGGGGCGCATTTTTTAAGGAAAATTTAATGCTTTCTCAACAGGATTTTAATTTCCGGAAACGAAATATATATAACAGATATCTTTCAAATTCAAAGAGGGGATTCCATATGAAAGCAAACATCGCATACAGAAGCATATGCCTGGTCCTGCTGCTGAGCCTTTGGAGCATGTCCATCGCCTTCGCGGCCACGGTGACGGCAAAGGGGCAGGGCGGCTCGGAGCGCACGGCCCTCAACGATGCCATGCGGCAGGCCATCGAACAGGAAATCGGGATCTATGTGGACAGCCGCACCTACGTGGAGAATTACCAGGTCATCCAGGACCGCATCTACACACAGTCGGAGGGATACATCCGGGACTATCAGATACTGGACAAGAGCTTCTTCAACGACATCTGGACCATTGTGATCCGCGCAGACGTACGCGATGAGAAGCTGCGGGCGGATCTCATGTCGCGCCTCCAGAAGAAGGCCCTGATCGGCGCCAACATGATGGATCCCCGCATCGGGGTACTGGCGGTGGATTCCAACGGAGACCAGGACATCGCGCTGGAAAACATCTTCATTTCAGAACTCCAGAACCAGGGCTTTTCCCGTATCATCGACCTCAACCAGATCGATGCCTCCGTCAGGAGACGCATTGCCAGCGCGGATTTCGAGGGAGACTGGGAACTTCGGAACGCATTGAGCACCCAGTTCAACGTGGACTATATCGTGAAGGTCACCATCAACAAGAACACCCGGGACATCAACGCGACAATCCCCATCAACGATCCCAACAGCCCCATTGATGCAATCCCCCTGGGTGATCTCATCCCGGATCTCCTGAACCTCAACAAGTCGGAGGTCACGGTCACGGTCCGCATGATGAACATGAACACCGGCGAGATCATCTATGCCGGCTCCGGCAGCGGCCAGGGCTCTGGCAAGCAGGCGGAAAGCAAGGCCGTACAGAAGGCAACCTCCGGCCTCATAAGGGAACTTGCCGATGCTGCCATCAACAAGGCTGCAAACCCGGAGCAGCATGTGACCATCCTCATCACGAACGGCGCTCTCGGAAGCATGGGCCAGGCATACCAACGCATCAGCTCACTGCCGGGGGTGAGCCATGTATTCACCCGAAGCACCAGCTACGACGTGATCCAGGTGGACGTGGACTATGTGGGAACGGCCTATGACCTGGCCATGGAGATGGAACAGGCCGGCATCACCATCAAGGAGATGAATTCGGAGTACATCAAGATTTAATGGTTGTCAGATCACGTTTCCTGTTGTATGATATCTCCGATGGTACTCCTCTGGGGACCATACGCGAATCATCATCGAAAAGGTATTTCTGTTATGACCTATGACATAAGCCTGTATCCTTGGAACGGGACTGCTGATAGAGTACAGAGGGCATCCTATGCCCTTTTGAAGAAGGCATTCCTGCGGGAATGCCTTTTCTGTTGGAAAAAGGAGAATCCAAATGACAAGAAAAGAAAAATACCTGCAAATGCGGAAAGAAGCAGGGTACACAGGGCTTGCCCTCCTGCTTCTCATCCTGTTCTGGCTCCTGGCGGGCTTTGGGGCGGCACAGCTGGATGTGACAGTGTTCCACCTGCCCCTCTGGACGGTGACTTCTTCCATCGGCGTCTGGTTCATGGCCATCCTGCTGGTGAATATCCTGACGAAGTACATCTTCCAGGATATGAGCCTCCAGGACGAGGAGGTGGAAAAGCATGGGTAATCTCGCGGCACTCGTTCCATTGCTGGCCTTCATGGCGGGCATGGTGGGCATCGGCTTCTATGTGCGCCGTGAGGCGGCGGGAAGCGGCTTCCTCCAGAACTATTTCGTCGGCAACCGCAGCCTTGGGGGATTCGTCCTCGCCATGACCACGGTGGCCACCTACAGTTCCGTGAGCTCCTTCGTGGGCGGACCCGGCATGGCTTGGAAGATCGGCTTCGGCTGGATCTACATGGCCGTGGTGCAGGTGACGGCTATCTTCCTCGTCCTCGGCATTTTCGGAAAGCGGGTGGCCATCCTCTCCCGACGCCTCAATGCCGTCACGGTGGTGGACATCATCCGCGCCCGTTTCCGGTCAGATTTCCTTGCGGGAATGGCGGCCTTCATCATCGTCCTCTTCTTCTGCGGCACCACAACGGCGCAGTTCGTAGGCGGCGCAAAACTTTTTTCCACGGTGACCGGCTACAGCTACGAGACAGGACTCCTGCTCTTCGGCGTTGTCGTGGTCATCTTCACTGCCATCGGCGGTTTCCGCGCCGTGGCCCTCACGGACACCTGCTGCGCCATCACCATGATGGTGGGCATCGTCCTGCTCCTTTACTACGTGCTGGAAGCAGGTGGCGGATATGAGGCCATCATGACGAACATCGCGGCAAACCACCCGGAAATGCTGGAGCCCTTCTCCGGCGGGAACATGCCCTGGGGACTCTATCTCACCCAATGGATTCTCGTGGGAATCTGCACCATCGCCCTTCCCCAGTCGGTCGTCCGGGGCATCAGTTACAAGGACACCAAGGGACTCCATCGCGCCATGCTCATCGGCACCGTTGTCATCGGCTTCATGAACATCGGCATCAATTTTGCGGGAATCCTCGCCCACGGCGTGCTCACCGGGGAACTTGCCAGCTATGGCACCGTGGACAACATCATCCCCACCACCATCGTCACGGTCATGCCCCCCTCCCTTGTGGGGCTTGCCATCATCGGCCCATTGGCGGCCTCCATCTCAACGATTTCCAGCCTGCTCCTCGTGGCCTCATCCGCTATCATCAAGGATGTCTACCTCCATTACCACGCAAAAAGGGGAGCAGAACCCTCCGTCCGTCGTCTGCGTCTCCTCTCCATCGCCTCCACCACGGCCATCGGGCTCATCGTCTTCCTCATCGCCCTGACCCCTCCCAGCGTCATCTGGCTCATCAACATGTTCGCCTTCGGCGGATTGGAGACCGCCTTCTTCTGGACCCTGCTTCTGGGGCTTTTCTGGCGCAGGGCGAACAAGCTCGGAGCCCTCCTCTCCATGGGGGGCGGCACCATCGTCTACTGCCTGACCCAGGGACTCGGCTTCAAGCTCATGGGACTCCACCAGATCTCCATCGGCATCACCTGCTCCCTTCTCTTCTTCCTCATCGGTTCCTGGCTCGGGAAACCGGAGGACGAAGACACCCTTGACCTGTTCTTCCCCTCCGCATCGGAGCATTGAGCGAGTATATATGCTTGTTGTAATTACATCAATAATGATGTATAATATAAGGAAGAGACATAGGGGGATGCATTATCTTGGAAATTTACGATTACCACTCTTCTGGAGGGAAAAATGTCATTCTTTCTTATGTAGAAAAGCTAACCAAGGCTGAACAACTGGAAATTTATGATGTGCGTGCTGAAATACGAAGAAACGGCTTGGATGCTTTTGAAAAATTGAACACCCGACAATTAAGAGGGAAACTATGGGAGATAAAAGTATCTCAAAACCGTATTATGTATGTTGCTATGAATCAGGATAGTGTAGCATTCTTGCACATTTGCAAGAAACAAAAAGGAAAGGCTGAGAAACAAGATTTAGACAAGGCTCTTGCCCGTGCAAAAAAAGAAAGATTACTATGAGGTGATTTATTATGCTGGTAAAAAGCAATCCGATAGAAGAACAAAAGATTATTTCTGGACTGGTTGAATCCGACCGTGCGTTGAAACAGCAGCACCAGCTTTTCCTGGCCGAAATGAAATTCAAGCAGGAACTGATCGAAAAACGCAAGGCCAGCGCTCTTACCCAGAAAGATATAAGTGAGCGATCCGGTCTGTCTCAGCAAGCTGTCAGCCGTTTGGAAAAGGGAACCGGTGGAACGATTGAGACAATAATACGTTACTTGAATGCCATGGGATGTTCTTTAAGCTTAAAAGAGACTACCTAAACATAAAGAGATGAACGGAAATGTTGAAGAGGCTATATCTTTCCCGCTACCGGACAGACTCCTCACCAAAAATCCCGCGAACACTTTCGCGGGATTTTCTTATGCCTCGTCCCCCTCATGAAGCTGCTGCCTCCATTTCGGGACGGGTTTCATATGTTTCATGTAGAAGCGGTAGGCAATGCAGATGAAAAGAATCGTCACGGCCCAGCTCACGGGATAGGTTGCCATGAGCACATCGTAGGTGGGATTCTGCCGGAACAGTGTATAGACCCAGGTGATGCGGACGCCGCATACCCCCACCAGGGACAGAACGGCAGGCGGCATGGAGATGCCATAACCCCGGAGCGCCCCGGAAAGCCCGTCCAGCAGAACGCAGATGGTTTCCGGCCCCACGATGAAGCAAAGACGGGTGTAGCCAAGACTCACCACATCTGGATCTGCATTGAAGAATCTCAGCATTCCCTCGCCGAACCCCAGAACGAGAACCGTCAAAAGGACCGTGAAGATGGCGTTGAGCCCTATGGAGACCCAGGTTGCCCTGCGGCAGCGGAAGAGCTTCCCCGCGCCGTAGTTCTGCCCCACGAAGGTGGTGGCCGCCTGCCCGAAGGCATTGACGAAGCAATAGACGTTGATCTCGATGGTGAAGGCCGCCGCCGAAGCCGCCATAGCCTCCGCCCCGAGACTGTTGATGGCCGACTGGATAATGAGATTCGACAGGGAGAACACCATGCCCTGGATTCCTGCGGGAAGACCGATGCGCACAATCTCGGAAAGGCAGGCCCGGTCCATGGAGAGCGCCCTGACCTCCACATGGAGGAGGCCGGTACTCCGGCAAAGCGCCCGAAACAGAATGCCGGCGCTCAAGGCATTGGCAAGCACCGTGGCAAAGGCAACCCCCGCCACGCCCCAGTCGAGAGCGATGACGAAGAAGAGATTCAGCACGAGGTTCAGGATGCTGGCCACCAGAAGGCTCATCAGAGGCGTTTTCGTATCGCCACGGCTGCGGAAGATGGCGGACTCGAAGTTGTAGAGGCCGATGACGGGCATTCCCGCCAAGTAAATGCGAAGGTACGTCTCCGCCATGCCCCGCACCTCATCCGGCACCCCCATGACATCCAGCACGGACCCCGTCAAAAGCTCGCCAACGACTGTGATGGCCGCCCCTGTGATGATGGCGAGAAGCAATGCGGTATGGACGGCGGTCTTGACCCGATCGAGACGCTTCCCGCCGATGTTCTGGGCGATGACCACATTGGCGCCCAGGGAGAGCCCCATGAACAGGTTCACCAGGAGCCCGATAATGGAGATGTTGTTCCCCACCGCCGCAATGGCGTTCTTCCCCACCAGCTGCCCCAGCACCGCCACATCCGTTGCGTTGAAGAGCTGCTGCAGGATTCCCGTCAGCGCCAGGGGAATGGCGAACAGGAGGATCTTATCCCAAAGGGAGCCGTGGAGCATGTCCATGTCTCCCCCTTTTTTCCGACGCCCCACGATACCACCTCTCATCCAAAACGTGTTGCCGACTTACTGCCAGCCCTGCATGGGCCAGTATTTCTCCGCGCTTTCCGTGACGGGATAGACCAGGTCCTTCACATTGGAGACCCTCATGATCTTCCACTTGCCGTCGGGCTGCTTTTCCAGCTCCAGCTCGAAGAGCAGCTTGTCTGCCAGTCTGCCGTAGTCCGTGTCCCTGCCGTGGATGAGGATGGAAGCGTAGGCCTTGTCCCCCTCCTGGCGGATTCCCGTGCATTTCCCCTCGCTCTCCTGCTGGAATTTCTCCGTTTCCCCTGCCAGCCACGTGACAGGATTCTCCTCGATGGACGCCGCAGGAGGCGTCTGGGTGAAATATGCCTGCCGGATGCCCTGCAGGAGCTTCAGGGCATAGGTCCGATGCTCCTTCGTATACTCCCGCATGAATGCCGTGTCGTGCCAGAAGAAGAAGTCCTCCGGATACATGGCATGAAGATTCTCCACTTCCTTTGCCAGTTCCTCGGAACCCTCATCATAGGCTGCGGCAAAGAGCCCCTCCACATCCACATACTGCACGAGCAGGGCATCGTCCTTTTCCCGGACAGCCTTTGCCGCCTGGGAAAGGGCATACTCCGGCGTCCGCTCCGAATAGCAGCAATAGCCGCTGGCCGCTATGCCGATGCACAGCAGGATTCCCAACAGAAAACCGATGGTCTTTTTCATAGAACCGCCTCCATTTCCCATAAACACCACAGATAAAGTTACTTTGTAAAGTTCCTTCCAAGATTAAACCGCCACGAAGATTCCCCGCCAGCAGGATGCAGACAGAGGCAGGAAATGGGCGGACAATGCCGCCCATGACCTCTTGCCTCGTTATTTCGCAAAGAACATCGCATAGTAGCCTCTTGCAAAGATATACAGCACAATGATAGGAAGGATATAGGTGATATAGAAGCGTATCCACTTGGGGAATCTCATGCCTTCGCCGGTATCGGCCTCCCCGACGAAATTATCCCAGCCCCAGCCCCAGCGGCTCGTGCAGAAGGCGAGGTATACAAGGCTTCCCAGGGGCAGCAGGTTATTGCTCACCAGGAAGTCCTCCAGATCCAGTATGATGGTCCCCTCCCCCAGGGGATGGATGCCGCTCCAAAGGTTGAACCCCAGAACGCAGGGCATGGAAAGCAGGATGATCGTGGGAATGCCCCATCCGATGACGCTCCTGCGCTCCTTCCCAAGAAGCTCCGTGAAACTGGCAATCAAGGTCTCAAAGACCGCGATGACCGTGGACATGGCCGCGAAGGTCATGAAAAGGAAGAACAAGGTTCCCCAAAACTGCCCCAAGGGCATGTTATTGAATACATTGGGAAGGGTGACGAACAGAAGGTTCGGGCCGCTGCTTGGGCTCACGCCAAAGCTGAAGCAGGCAGGGAAGATGATGAGCCCCGCCGTCAGGGCAACAAAGGTGTCCAGCAGGATGACCCATGCCGCCTCCCCCGTAAGCCGCTTTTCCTTTCCAATATAACTGCCAAAGATCGCCAGTGAGCCGATGCCGATGGAAAGGGTAAAGAAGGCCTGTCCCATGGCGGCAAAAATCACCTCGTCCAGCCCGTGCTCCACAAGCCGCCCAAAATCCGGAGAGAGATAATAGCGAAGCCCCTCGCCGCTTCCGGGCAAAAGGATGGAGTTCACCGCAAGGACGACCATCAGCAGGAGAAGGCAGGTCATCATCCATTTCGTGATGCGCTCCACGCCCTTCTCCGCGCCAAGGTAGCAGACACCGCCGCAGACGAGGACGATGGCCATCATATTCCCCGCCAGGGTCACAGGGTCCGCAAGAAGCGCCCCAAAGATGCCGCCGATGCCTTCCACATCCAGCCCCGAAAGGCCTCCCGATGCCATCTTGTAAAGATAATAGAGCATCCAGCCGGATATGGTGGTATAGAACATCATGAGAATCAGGTTGCCGCCAATGGCCGTATATTTATGGAAATGCCATTTCGTCCCCTTCGGCTCCAGCACATCGAAGGACAGCGCAGGGCTGCGCTTGCTCGCCCGTCCCACGGAGAACTCCGCCACCATGATGGGAAGCCCCAGAATGAGCAGGAATACCAGGTAGATCAGCACAAAGGCCGCCCCGCCATACTGCCCTGTGATATAGGGGAAGCGCCAGACGTTGCCGAGCCCGATGGCACAGCCCGCCGACACCAGAATAAACCCCAGTCGTGAAGAAAAACTGCCTCGTTCCAAAGATAACACCGTCACTTTCCCTGCAGAAAAGGCAAAGCACCCCTTTCCTGCCAATTACAATCACTGTCTGTGAAAACACACTCGTATGATTGTAGCACATTTTGGAAAAGAACAAAAGCCATGAATGCAGGGAATTGCGAGACAATCTGACTTCAGCAAAGAAATCAGGCTTCGTTTGCAGGGAATTGTTCCACGAAATAATAAATGTTACGCATTGTTTTGAAGGTGGCGCAGGAGCCCCTGGCAGCCTTTCCAGACATCCTGATAGGTTGCGTCAAAATTTCCCGTATACCAGGGATCCGCCACCTCCCGATGTTCCCCGGCAAAATCCATCAGCAGATGGGTCTTGTGTTCCCGATCCTCCCCAAGGATTCGCGGCAGGTCACGCATGTTTTCATCATCCATTCCAATAATATAATCATATTTATTGTAATCCTCCCGCAGAAGCAGCACCGCCCGCCGCTTCGTAAAAGGAATCCCCTTTTCCCGAAGCACCGCCTTCGTGCCGTAATGGGTATCACTCCCCAGCTCATCCCTGCGGCAAGCCGCCGACCCCACAAAAATCTCCTCCGAAAGCCCTGCCCGCCGCACAAGCTCCTTCATCACAAACTCCGCCATCGTAGAACGGCAGATATTCCCGTGGCAGACAAACAGTATTTTCACCATATCAGTAAACTCCTTCCAATCCTTGATATATCAGGCTTCTCAGCCATTTTCATTTTTACGTCTCTCGGCAAAAAACCGCAAAAAGTTGCATAAATGGGTCGCCAAAAGTTGTAGAAAAGTTGTAAATCTGGCCGATTTTCGGTGAATTACAACCTGATATTATTCACCTTTTTCAGTTCCTCTTCTGCAAGTTCAAAGCTCGTATGGGCATAGGTGTTAAGGGTGACACTTATATCCGAATGTCCCATCAGGTACTGCAGTGTTTTGGGATTCATGCCGGCATGCGCCATATTGCTGCAGTAGGTATGACGGCATACATGGGGGCTGACCTTGGGCATCGGCACCCTGTAGATGGAGTTGTACTTCTCGCAGATGTGCTGGAAATACTTCTCCCAATGCAGTGCCACCATGGGCTGCCCATTCTTGTCCAGATACAGGAACCCGACCCTTCCCGCAATCATCGGCTCGACCTTCGGCTTAGGCCGATTGGCAATGATGCGTTGAAAAGCAGCACAGACATCATCGCTGATGGGAATCACCCGATTGCCGGCCTCCGTCTTGGGTGACTCAATGATGTATTCCATGTTACGCTTCCGTTGCAGTTGATGGTCAATGGTCAGCTTTTTTGCCTTCAAATCCACATCCTTGATAGTGAGACCGACGAACTCCGATATCCGGAGTCCCGTATAGAAAAGGATGTAAATTCCGTCATAGTACCGTGAAAAATGCTTGTCGTTGGCAACAAAATCCAAGAACTTCCGCTGTTCTTCACGACTGATGGCCTTTCTTGTAACGCTGTCATTCACTACGACGGATGCCAACTCGAACTGGAACGGATTCTTGTTGAGCAGATCGTCATCCACTGCCATCTGGAATGCTGGCCGTACAACACCTCTGACCGTGTGAATGGTACTGTATCCACGCCCGTCCTTCTGGAGCTTGATCAGCCACCGTTTGGCATCGGACTGCTTGACACGCCCTATCAGCATAGAGCCGAAGGCTTCCTTCTTGATGATGTTGACGACGAAATTGTAATTGGCCTGAGTGTTGTGCCGGACGCCCACCTTCTGCTGAAGATAAAGTTCTACCAGTTCCAACACAGTTACTTGGCTGTCATAGCCCAGGATACCATCTTCGACGTTGCGGATGATTTGCTTTTCCATCGCCCGCAATGACAGCTCCGCCGTCTTGCCAACAGGTGGAATATCGTAGGGCTCCAGCTTCCAGCTGTAAACGAAATGGGTATCGCCCTTGGCATCCTGATACTTGAAGTAGTATCTGCCATCGCTACGCTGTCCTTCTCCCTTGCGGAGAACTCGCTTCTTGTTATCCTTTCTTTTCGACATTTTAACCACTCCTCCTGTGTAGGAAGAGCCTCAGCAATAGGTATATTATACCATGCTGAGGCTCCAAATTCATTAAATTGCTGCCGCCTTGTCCAGGAAACTCTCCATTTTCTTTCTCTTCACCAATCGCTTTACCCCAACCGTCAGCAGAAGATCCGCACCCTCTGGAGAGTCCAGCAGGCAGATAAGGCGCTTGACACCGACGTTGAAATAGGATGCTGCCTCCTCTATCGTCAGGCAATATTTGTCCTCCGGTGCTATATTTACTTTCATGACCATTCCCCCTTTTTCTGTTCCACATTTATATGATGTCGGGGTCAATTGCTTTTTTCCCAAATTTCAACTCTACATATAGTGTTTCTCTGTGGGAAAGAGCACTATATATAGTGCATCAAGTAGCCACTTCCAGACTTTTTGACATCAAAAACTGGCTTTTGACCCCGACATCATTTTATCGCCTCTTGTGTACTGTCCCGCATTTGCTTCAACTGGCCTAAAAGTTCCTTTTCGTTCATAACCGTTCCCTCCATATAAGCAAGAGCAAGAGGGCAGATAATCCCGTCCTTTGCTCCTGAAAATTCTCGTTATGCAATCTGCTGCAATGGCGATGAGTTCTTGGCTTCCCCTGACAGGACTGCTGGCTCCATATCTACGTCCTCAAAGCCAATCTTTCCACTGAGATTCTTGATTTGTCCCGACAGGTTAGCAATCAATGGGATTTCCTCTGCTGTAAGTTTCCGTTCTATCTTGAAAGCCGCCTTTGCATAAGCAATACCTCCCTTGTTCGTTGCCTTAACCAGAGAAAATCTTGTTACAACCTCGCTGCTCCTGATACCTTTGGAAAGCAGACGCATCAGGTAGCGGCTCAATTCCTTCAAAGAACCCGTAGGAAGCGAAAGCATCAAGGGAAACATTTCTCCCTCACGAAGCAGATACAGCCGCTGGCGTTCTTTGCACGCCTTGGCATCGTTCTCTCCTGTGCCAAACTCGTTATAGATGCAGTTTTTGCAATCGCCACTTGGGTTTCCGTATCCTGTCACACCATCCAGACTGCCGCAGTCCGGCGGATTGGATGCTCCCGTGAACTTCTCCTTGAAGTAGGCGCGGATGGGGTGGTGGTAGAGGATGACTGCCGAAAATTCCCTCTCGAACTCCGGTTCCTCTGGATTCTCCGATGGAATCTGGAAGAGGGTAGTGTCGCCGGATGGCATCTTGATCCGTTCAAAGAACGCATTCAGTCCTTCCATTTCCTCCGAGATGACGGAACTGAAATCGAAGTCTCGAAGCGCCATAAAGTCTGTCGGCTGTTTCGTGATAATGGATGTGATCTCCTGTGTTTCCTTTGCTTTTCTTGCCATGATGGATTCCTCCTGTCAATGTTGATAGTCCTGTTTCAGCTTGCGAACCCGTTGAGCAGTTCCGCCATCTGCTATGCGTGGGGACAATGTTCACGAACTTCGCAGTATTCTAAGCATTTCTTCCCGTTCCATGTCTCCCTATAGGAGCAGGGTGGGGGAAGTTCCTTGCTTTTCAATGCCTGTCGCAAAAGTTTTGCTTTCTTCTCGAAGTATCGTTTTAGCCAGTGGTCACTGATTCTATGGATGGGAATAACGTAAATTTGTTTCGTGACGCCACGCTCCGCTGCTGTCCGCAGGTTGCTGTCCCTACATAGGGCTTGAATGAACATCCTCTGCACGGGAAAGCCTGCTTGTTCCAAAAGCAGCCGGTAGTAATTGACCTGCAGTGCCCAGTCCCATACATGTCTGACACCATCATAGCGGAACTCCTTTCTGGTCTTGGGCTGACCTTTCCTTGCTCCTGTTTTATAAACTTCCCCAGTTGGAACATCAATCTTATAGATGCCAAGGGCTCTCGCCAGTTTGTAGCTGCTTGTTACTTTGAGGTCACCCAAGACTCCTTCCTCTTCGTCGAGAATACGGCCGTAAAGATCGAACTTTCCACTTGTGATTTTATCCCTCAAGCGTTCTTCCCCAAGCACCTCGCCATCCATGTTTTCCTCATGGATAGTATGGACTGCTTGACCATGCAGGGAATAAAGGACGCTCTTGGGATCTACCGCATAGCTTGTCCGCTTTTTCAGATAGGCTTCCCTGACACCGGAAATGAGTTCCGTGACAGTTGCACCCTTGATGCCACGGTCAAGGGACTTCGCAATAGCGCGAAGCGTTGGTAGAAACATGCAGCGCTCCTTCTGATGGCATGAGGCCAGACAGCGTTTTATGGTGATACGTTTTCCGTTGGGGCATATAAATTTTGTTGCCGGCATAAATATTCTCCCTTCATGTGTCGTATTCAATTTTGACGAGCCATTTCAACACCTTGCTATTTTCTTGCCCGGAAGCATAGAATCTTACGGCAAGGCAGTCATGCCCACCCCTGTCCTGATCCGCAAGGTAGCAGAAGGCCACGCTCTCTTCCATGCAGATTTCATCCTCCAACCAGCGGATTGGCTGGATACCGCAATGTCCATTTTGTTTGATGGCGTAAAGATTCCACTCATCCTGAACTTTGTTCCTGTCAACAGCCTCTGGGTACACAGCGGTTCTAATTCCCAAGTCTTCTTTCAGGCTGTTTATCGTTCTCATCTTGCATCATCCTTCTAAACGAAAAGGACGGCCACAGCCCTATGCCATGCCCGTCCCAATCCTATTATTTCTTGTCATCTGATGTGATTTTGTCCAGTCCCCATTGGACAAGGATGGTAGCTGCTTCCAGAGCCAAATCCTGCCAGCTTACGGTTTTCATGCTATTTGCACCCCCTTCCGTATTGGTGTCACATTCTGCATGGGTGCCATCGGCAATGCTTTCGGTACGGGCAGGGCAAGTATTTCCCCGCCAATGCGCTCCAATTCCGTCGCGCGCTCATAGTCTACGGCATTCTGCGAGGCAGCGGTAACGGCGTTCAGCAAGCCATACCGTGTGCTGTCACCACTGATGAAAAGCTGGCGGAAGATGTCACCTCGCTCGTTCTCCGTGAGGGAGAACCTGTCCGCCAATAACTCCACTTCCTGCATAGGCTGATGCTCCAGTGGAATCTGCATCGCCTCTCGCATCTTGTTCACGGTCAGCATGAACTTGGCCTCATCGGCGGCACAGCGGACGGTATCCTGTACTTTCATGAAAAATGCTTTATCATCCTGTGCCAAAGTTTCATCGCTGTACAGTTCATAGGCCGTATCGCCACTTTCAATCTGCCTACCGACATGGCGCCGTTTCTGGGAGAAGTCCTTGCAAATCATGCCGTTCCTGCAAATCAGTCGATAGACTAATGGCTCCACGGTCAGATGCCCCAAGCCGACCTCGCTATTACTGATGACAAATCCTGCTTGCACCACGTCATTGACCGCCACTTCTGCCTTCATCTTGCGGTTGATTACTTTGAGATAAAGGTGGGCTTCGGTCACTTCGCAGCTCTCGATGGATGCGCCCTTCATCTGATGGATGATAGGGAGGACTGCTGCACAAAGCTCCAAATTATCCAACCTGCGATAGCGGTCGGAGAGGAATGCCCTCACGTTGGCATCCATGATACGGAGCATCCTCCGCTCTGGGGACTGCTGCAACCAGTTGTTCACGTTTTCGTCCAAGAGGGCAGGGGCTTCCGTCTGCATCCGTTGATAATATTTCAGCGGAATTCCCAGCCGAGCTGAAATCTGCTGATGAGCGAGGGGGTTCACTCCGAATTCCAACAGCCGTTCTCCTGTGGTGAAAGTGAGCTTTGATTGCCCGCTTTCCGTAAAGAATGTCAGTTGCCTTGTATCCGTTATGAAGTCCTGTCTGGCGTTTCTCTGTCTATGGAGCTCTGCCCCCAATGCTTCTAACGTTTTTCCTTGCTTCATGATGATCTCTCCTTTTTTGATTTTGGTATATGTGAAGTTGCTATACCCTGATTTTAGGCAATATAATAGCCCAAGCCGTTGATGGGCTTGGGCGTATTGCTATATTCAAATTGTTCTTTTTGCAATGGATGCGCGATATATCCATGTGGAATACATACCACGATTCCATGAATATGTTTTTTCATGATTAACTGAAATTAACAAGAATAATTATTTGTTTTTGTAAATGGTTTGTATAAGAGTAACATTTATTTCATCGCGCATCAATTCATAATCTACGTTTTTCTTTCGACAGGATTTATCATACATCCCATCATACCAGTATTTACCATTTGATCTAATTCCGAGTGCGTCAGCAATGTCATTTGGATTTTGGCCAACCGCTCGTACAGCAGAAATAAAAATCGTTGTCATTAGATAATTGGCGAAGAGACCTGGTACCTGAAAGCATACAATCAATTCATCGGGAGACTCCGCTACAGAAACATCATAAAAGGCCAAATCCATGCGCTTTGTCATCCCTATTCTTTCACTGTAAGAAATGCCATTATATTCAAGTTTCTTTATCATGCAATCATCAGGGGGCAGGCCTCTCTCTTTCGCTACGTCTCGAAGTTCATTATTATATTTTTTTTGATACTCAGCCATTGTTTTTGGCGTTCCACATCCAGAAACAAGCAAACTTAGCACAAACAAACACATCAATAGAGATACGTAGGACTTTTTCATAAATTCCACCTCGCATAAATTATATAAACTTACGGCAAAACATATTTTTGGATTCCCATTTTGCTACATCTATCATCAATACATCATGTAATATTGGTTCGTAAAAATAGTGATTCATATTGTATCGCATCAACAAATTACCTATTCCTATAACGGATAGCGGTTCCAAATCCTACTAGTTGCATAAAATCTGGAAATGTAGCACAAACATACAACAGTACATTAGTGATTTTGGAATCAAAGGTTGCAGTTCCAGCAACATATGCATCTTTAAGATCACTAGTCCAATTAAAGGCAAGAACAATAAACAAGATTATTCCAGCCAGTAAATCATTCCGCTTGTCTCCAGCAACCAATACAGCGGCACAGCATGAATAAACGAGCCACATCAAGAAGATTGTCACTAGAGCAGTCAATATATGACCTTTAAGCAACAAAGGTATCGCCCTTATGGGCTCTTCCCATATATGCCCCATGATCCACTCTCCAATCCATACAAGAATGAAGTAGAAAATCATTGATATTATTACATTCCCAATATTGTCCCACACAAACATCATCCTCTTTCTGTTGCACTGTTCCTTGTGATAGGGATACGGTATATCCGTATTGCTTCATTGTTATGGTATGCAATCAAGAATTTAGATTTTAACAAAAACATCTCATCTTCACCAATTAGCCGTTCTCATTGACATCATATATACTGGAGACCGTTAATATTTACCAACCGAAGCGCAGAAAATCGTGCAGACGCATAATCATCTCGTTTTATGTCTCTGGAATTTCTTCATAGTGTTCTTTCAAGAAAGAACTATATCTATTGACGGGTGCCGATGGATCATCGGATACTTGCCATGACGTATCATATCTTGACTCATCGATTTTAATAAGATTACTGTACAGCATGTTGTCTTGATACATTTCTAGGAAACGTAATCTTTGGAAGATTGTATCCACTTCCACAATTCCCATTACTATATCTGTGTTCTCTTCCATTTTTGCCAATGCATATACATGCCCCATTCCAACTCTCTTGCATTTTCCGGGAGCAGTAAATCTCCATTTACCGCCAAAGTCATCCCGGCTCATCATTATGTTGCCGTTTTGGATTCCTGAACGGAAATACGCCAATGCTCTTGAATCTAAGGGAACGTCCACAGGATAATCTGGAATGCTTTCAGCACGTGCATCTGAGTTTTGCTTCGTTCCCTTTTTTCAACCATGTAATCAGCAACTGCATTTATTATATTGACCTGCAACTCGTTTTCCTCGACAGGTTCCCACTCTCCTCCATTGATTGAAAAGTATACATTACCTTCTTCGATAAGAAATTTTTCAGACAAGCCCATCTGTCCACCACTAGGACTATAGCAAATTAGTATGACACTAAACGTATTCTTGCTATCTGCTTCCAAAGAATTTGTTTCAAAGAAAAACCTGTATCCAGCAGGTTTTTCGCATATAAATCGTTCTTCCGCATGAGTCGCATTGGTCATCACGATTCCTCAAAACAGTATTCCAATCAACATTATAGACCAGAAAAATCGAGTCATGGCAATCATCTCCTCATTTTCAACACATTTCGTCACGGATATCATTCTTATGCTTTTTTTCCACAGTTACCACAGAATTGGCTACCTGCCTCCATAGGTGCTCCACAGTTGCCACAAAATCTTTTTTCGTTATTGACAGATGCGGCATCTTCTGAACGATTTGAGATAAGGTGACTGTCTTGCGTTGGCATTTTTTGTTGTTGTGTGTCCAACGATTTGTCATCCTTGTTTGAGTTTCCGTTAACAACAGCAAGAATGATGCCAATGACAACTACGCCACCGACAAGATACCATCCAATGGTTTTCAGCACCCAAAGGGGAATTGCGACGATAACCGCTGCTGCTATTCCTGCCTCAACGAGTAATTCCAGATACGCATTAAGAAATCCCGTAGCACCGTTAAATGACACAACAGTTGTACGGCTTTTCAGCCACATAAAAATCACAACAGTTACAACTAACCAAGCGACAAGAAACAAAAAATCCAACATGGATATCTCTCCTTCGTAAATGTGCTAAACCCAATATATTCATCGAATTTTATCGTATGGGAGATCCGCACGAAGTACAAAATCTACCATCCGCAGCGACTGCTTTACCGCACTTTGAACATTTTCTCGATATCATTTCTGGTGTGTGCTTATTGCTGATGGCAGAATTTCCATTTCGGAGACTAATTGCTTGTAAATATTTTATTACAGTACCAAAAGCCCGTTTATCCGACTCCTCCGTCATTTGCGTGCTATCAATTTCTATGCCGTTGATATATAGATTTTTGTTAATAAACCCCTTGATTATAAATTCTTCATCTCGAATTTCGTTATAGGGAAGAAACACAACATGATCCTGATGTAGTGTTTTTATATATATACCTCTTGTTGTGAGCAAGACTCCTTCATCGCATGCTCCGAAAACGGTAGCGTCATAACAACCTATTATACGTTCCTCTTTAGCCATAAGCTGCGCCCCATAGCTTTGCCATGCTGCCTTGATTTTGCTATCAGCTTTTGCGCTTGATGCAGCAAAATATACTGATGGAATTTTAAATTTTTCAGTGATAACTGCAAGCGCATTCATCCAATCATCCGACCAGTCGTCTTGATTTATCTGTGCTTGTTGTCGTGGTGTTACTACTGACTGTGCTCGTTGTTGAGATGCCATTGTTTGAGAAGTGGGTTCTTGATTCGATTTTGCATACGAGAGGAGATTTTGAGCTACATCTGGATTTTCCATATCAAAATATTTGTTGTATGCGTCCTGTAAGGTCTTTATCAAATTTACAAAAGCAAATCTTCCATCATCTCCCCCTAGCATAGAAGAATCTATACATATTCCATTTAAATGCACATTTTTGCTAATACTACCTTGGATTGTAATATCCTTAATATTCTTATAGGATAGAAACTTAATGCCTTCGTTTTGATTTGTATGTATATGGATCCCAACAGTAGTAAATATACATCCTTCGTCAGCTCCGCCAAAGAGCGTAGCGTCATAACATGCAAGGGGAAATTCATCTTTTGTCATTTGTGTACCATATGCTTGACATGCAGAGGAAATTTTACGATTTGCTTTATCGGTTGTTGATGTGAAGTACACTGAATTAATCTTAAAGTTCCTTGACAAATCTCCTACTAAATTCCTTAGTGCGATTTCTCCAACCTTGTCCCATCTGACAGGTTGTTCTTCCACATGTGTATTTCGTTCCGATGATGCATTCGTAAATAAACATTCCCTGCTTTTTTTGTCCATAACATCTTTCAAATCTTCCCAGAAGTGCAAGGGTTCATTCTTGAATAAAGTTTCTGAATCGATTTTAAGAAATTTTTCTAATTCTTGCACTGCAATGTCTCTATCACCAAATATTTCTTGAATCGTTTTCTTCCAATCGGAAAGTTTATCATTATGATCTACAAAAAAAGGGTTCAATTGAAATGCTTGAGTTAATGCAAGTTTTTTTCGATTCTCTGGGATTCGTCCATTTTGTATATTATCTGCAATGGCAAGACTTTTCTTTTGTTTTATTTCATCAAAATAATCAGATACTCCCAAAACAAATAGCACATCTTTCTCCACGCAGTCAGTGACAGAACGTAAGCCTTCTTCGAATTTCTTGCTTGTATCACGAGGTATCATGACTACTGCTTCTCCGTTGCGCATAAGTTTAAGGGAATGTGTTCTATCGTGAGCTTCAACAATAGATGATGTACTCTTTTCTGCTATTTCTTTTGGGGATTCGTGTGAATCTCTAACTTCATTTTTCTCATTTCGTAAAGTGCTATTTGGGCCACCTTTTGAACACCAAAAATCATCCTTTGTTAAATCATAGATATCGTATTCGCTTATAAGACAAAGTACCACATCCATGAGTTTATTACCATAGATATTAAAAATTTCGGGTGTAATATCCATTAAATATCGACTAAAATCATTTGCACTGTATCTATCGGCATTTTTTCTCAGCGCGCTGCCTAACTCGTAATAATACTCCATTCTAGCTAAGCGAATTTGTTCCTTTATGTTGACTACAACACATATTTTTTCATCATATTTCAAGATGTGCTCACCCAAAGGAATTTTATACACATTTTCTGCTTTGTCGTAAAATTTTTCTTTTAACATCTCATACGAATTACTCATAAAGAATCACCCTCCATATAATTCACAATTTTTTGAAACAGGCTACGACGATATATGTTATACTTGGCTTCGCACAAACAATTAGACTGAGTGTTTCTCGCATGGATGCACGAAACCCCTTTTGCCATAATACCATAAAAATTATGAAAATTGGTGTCCTGCAAGGACACTGTGCTAGAAAGTTTTATCCCACGATGACCAATCGCTAGAAGCATTAGTATCTGAAAAAAATCAAGGCAGGAACAAGCACCTTGATTTTCTTCATTTCAAAATTGAACAGGCACGCCGGTTTTAGAGAACTCTCCATGCATCCTTACGTGAATCTGTCGCCTTGTAATCATTCTTCGAGTTCGTTGCTGAGGGTCAGCAGCATATCGTCGCTCGTGCTTATTTTCGCCAAGCAATTCAGGTACTGACTGCAAGGTTCTCTGGCGATAAGTATGCAGGCTGGAACGCCAAGTGCGTGGGCAATCTGAATGATGGTTTGATAGGTGACACCCTTATATAGATCAGCTCGTTCAATCTGGCTGATATAAGGTGCCGAGAGCAGACACTTTTCTGCCAGACCGTCCTGAGTCATGCGCTGCAAGACCCGGAACCGATGCACGTTGTCTCCCATTTTCTTGTAATCCGATTCTAACTGCTTGTCCAGTACGCTGCGCAATACCTGCGCGTCTTTTCTTGATTCCTGCATATCCTCACCTCGCTTTTATCTCCTTATATTATGGCAGAAATCACTTTTGATTAACAGCAACTGACAGTATAACTTTCTTAACTGTCAGTTAAGGCTAATCCAAAACCATAGTATATGTTTAAGAAAAGAGAATGTTTCAAAAGACTCTTTTGGATGGATATGTTGACATAGCCCAGGAAACACATAATGTGGTAGCCCTCCGAATTTGTCCTAAAATTGATACACTTGAATGTCTTTGAACTGTTCTCTATACTGTCATTGAACAACAGTACAGAGAAAGGAAAAAGCCCCTAAAGGACGCCGATTTTATCTCCCCAGATAGAATCGTCCTTTAGGAGCTCCCAAAAACATGATTATTGTATCAGATTATGAGCTTCGTAGCAATAAGGACGATCAGATTATTTGTTTGAGCCAGGAAGCGCATGCCTACTGCCCGGAATGCAGTGGCGAGCTTAGCTACAGGGACTCGCGGCTTCGCATCTGCCGCACTTATGGAGGGGAGACGTTTCACATACAGATACGCCGCTTGAAGTGCCATCGCTGCCACAGGCTTCATAACGAGCTTCCCAATATCCTTGTTCCGCATAAGCACTACAGTGCCGAGGTCATTGAAGATGTCGTGGATGAGGTAGTGACACCAGAGGACGTGGTCGTGGAGGACTGCCCCTGCACTGCCACAATGGAGCGTTGGAAGAGCTGGATCTGCCGCGTAACCCCGGCAATTGACAGCATGCTGCGCTCCATTGGCTGCCGAATGCTTAATTTCACTGATGAGCTGCTTTTGTCAAGTTCCTCCCTTCTTGGTTCTCTGCGGGACGGAGGCGGTGGCTGGATGGCCACTGTTATGCATACCCTCTGCATAACGGCAAGCAGTTCATTTCCAGCCAGCTGCTGCTTTCCTTGGAAAAGCAGTCCTCCTGTCATAATACCACAAAATTTTCTGAAATTGGTGTCCCAACAGGACACTGAGGAGAAAAATTTCATGAGACGGGGTCCACCCGCTGTCACAATACAGAATATCACATTTACACTCATATGGAAGACAGATCCTCCCACCACATGTTTTTCTCGTCATCATTGAAGGACAGGAACACCGTCGGATCTACCCGAAGGCTTGGCGTATCCCTGAAAGCTCCATCCTCGCTTATGTGGACTCTTGTATGCAGAAACACGCTTCGCGGAAGTAGCGTTAGGCGATCTCCTGTTTTCTGTCATTTTCTGCTACGGGAAGAACATATCCATAACGAAGAAAAAAGGGAGGTACACGGTTATGGAAAATACAAGTGAAAACCTAATGACGTTAGAGGAGCTTTGTTCGGAACTGATGATTGGCAGGAATGCCGCTTACCGCCTGCTGGAAGAAAAGAAGCTGAAGGGGTTTCGGATTGGGCGCATCTGGAAGATTCCGAGAAAGAGCATACTGGAATACATACAGGAACAGGTCAAAGGCGCATAAAAAAGGCTGCTGCACGTTCTCGCGTGCAGCAGCCTTCCTGTCGTACATCCTTATTCCAAATAGAACTGAAATTCCCAGTATAATGAAGTTCCGGCATTATCCTCCAAACGGATGCCCAGCCAGCCGAGCCGTCCCGATATCCGGCATTCTCCCAGAGGAATGTCGAAGTCTGCGGATTCTCCGGAGGGAATGATTGGTGCATTGGAGCGCCAGTCTTGACCTTCCGCACCGTGGAAGGAGCAATTTAGCATGGGACTTATAACGTCCGATGCGCTCTGATTGTCAATGTGAAGCGTCATCGACCAGTCGGCAGGGAACCGGATGGTATCGCCGTCACGCTCCCAACTCTTCCACAGCCCGGCGGGGATGGGGATACCTGTACCGCAAGGAGCACCATTCAGGAAGAACGTGCAGTGCTCCCTGTTCAGCTGGGGATATTGCCATGGAACTGCGTTCGGCTTTTCGGCAGGCAATTTCTCTATAACTGCATGGCTGGGGATTTCTTCCCTTTCTGTCGTAGTTGCAGGAGCTGTCTCCGTCTGGCCTGTTGTCATATTATTTGGCTGTATCGGAGCATTGGAAGACGGGGGTGAAGATATCTGCGGCTCAGTGGGCCTTTCAACGAAGGGAACTTCTGCTTCTTGGCTGGCAGGGACTGTCTCCTGCATTGGCTCATGGACTGCTGACAAGCTAACCGCTGACAAGAGAAGCACTATGCCAAGAACTGCTGCCCATTGTCGGACACGCCATTGTTTCTGCCAATGGCCAGCATCCTGCAGCAGCTCGTCCACGGATGCATAGCGGTTTTCCGGATCAAGCGCAGTGCATCGCTGAAGCACCTTTCCCAAGCATCCGTGATAATCCGATCCCAGCATCCGCCGGATGGTGATGCCAAGGGAATAAATATCGCTCCTCGCGTCCGTTTGCCCGAAACCGTATTGCTCCGGCGGGGCATATCCCTTCGTGCCGAGGAGTTCTGTATCGGCTCCGTCCGTTTCCTTGACCATGCGGGCAATCCCGAAATCGATTAGCTTCACGCTGTTGGATTTTGTGAGGATGATGTTGGACGGTTTGATGTCCCGATGGATGATACCTTCTTTGTGCAGCGGGCGCAGGCATTCGCAAAGTTCTTGCAGGACATGGATTGCCTTTTTCTCGTTCAGTTTTCCGTCATAGCGGAGGATATCAGCCAATGTCCTGCCATCGATGAACTCTTCGATGATGAACAGCTGCCCGTTCCGCTCCAGCAAACGGTAAATAGAGGGGATGTAGGGATTTTCCATCTCCTTGAGCTTCTGATATATCGCCTTGGAAGGAATCGCCCGCTGCTTCAGGACGCAGACCTGCTTGCCAATCCTGTCGTAGAGCAACGCCACAGCGCCGGTAGCGGATTCCTTCAGGATATCCACCACTTCATAGCCATCTCCCAGATAATGTGCCCATTGTTTCATGACACTCTTGCCTTTCCCTCAAAAATCTACTATGATTCTATCAGAAAAACACAGGGAGGGACAAGGATGCACGAAAAAGATACGGAAAAACTTTTCTCGGAACTGAAGGAGGATGAGGACATCCGCCGGTTCCTGTCAAAGAACCAGAACGAGCTTCTATTGCCGCTGCACGAATATCTGGAGCAATTGCTGGAGAAAAAAGGATTGAAGAAGATGGAGGTCATTCAGTCATCCCTTTTGGATCGAGCCTACGGCTATCATATTTTTTCCGGCGTAAAGGCAAATCCATCTCGCAGGAAGCTTCTCCCTCTCGCGCTTGCCATGCATCTCGATTTGGACGAAACGCAGCACCTCTTGCGCTACGCTGGAGAGAGCATGCTCTATCCAAGGAATCCGTGGGACGCCATCATTATCTCGGCCATCCAGAAGGGGCTTTCCGTGAAGGAAGCCAATGCTCTGTTGGCACAGATGGGGGAAACGGTGATGCTGGGGTGACAGCCCCCTCATTCAAACATCCTCTTGCAGCTTCAAAAAAGATGATGCCGGGAGGTACATCACGCTCCTCTCGACTCCTCGTAGACAGCGGAAGATGCTGTTTCGACATCATCATCATCGACAGGCGCAGGGCTCTGTGCTGTTTTTCTATGTCGTCAGGAAGAATGATCCAGAAGTGGGATATGAGCGCATGATTGTTTGCTTGGAGGAGACAATGTCAACTGGCTGGAGCTTGGTTGGCAGAATAAGATATTTTTTATTCAGTGCGTTTTGCTGGAACATCTGGAACACTTGGAACACAGGTGCTTGAAAATGTAGATAAAACAAGGGGTTTCAAGCTCTTGGGGGGAGCATATCTTTCCTGTTAGGCTGGAACAGGCTGGAACATCAAGGCAGTTTCATAGCCCTCGGCGAACATCGGGCAGCAGTGCATATATCAGCTTGAAAAATCTTGCAACTTTGCCATCTTGATATTAAAATATAGATAGGAAGTGGAACGGAGGGGATTCGATGGCAGACGTTGACTGGAGGCAGGACAAAGGAAAAGCCAATCGTAAAGGCAAGGATTCTATCTTCATAGACTTGTTCCATCAGCCCAAATACGCAGCGGAGATGGTACAGACTCTGCATCCGGAGCAGGAGGTCACAGAGCAGGACATTACATTTGTATCGCTCCGTTCGATTCTCATGGTACGCCCATACAATGATCTTGGCCTGCTGTTCAGGGAAAAGCTCCTGATTTGTTCGGAAGCACAGTCCACATGGTCGTTGAATGTGCTGGTGCGGATGTTCATGTATCTGGCAGAGACCTATCATCGCTACATTCAGCACCATAGGGAAATGAATCTGTATGGAACCAAGAAAGTGAGTCTTCCAATGCCGGAGTGCTATATCATCTATACGGGAAAGGACAAGAATTGCCCAGAGGAACTGTCTCTTGCCAAGGAGTTTTTCGGCAAGGATGCGGTGCTGGATCTGAAGGTGAAGGTGCTGACCACTGCGGGGACAGACAACATCATCCAGCAGTATGTACGGTTTTGCCATATATTCGATGAACAGGTGAAGATATACGGTCGTACTAGGCAGACAATAGAGGAGATCATACGGATCTGCCATAACGAGCATGTCCTATCAAGATATCTTGAGGAACGGAAGAAGGAGGTCGAAGACATCATGTCGATGCTATTCAGCCAAGAGGAAGTTACAGAGCGGTATGGCTATGAACGTTATACAGAAGGTCGTGATGAGGGGCGCAAGGAAAGCATTTTGAAAAGTGTACGTGCTTTGATGAAAAAAAGAGGATGGGATATGAACGAAGCCATGGATGCCCTCGATGTATCCCCAGAGGATCGCGCTCTTATTTCTGCACAATTGTGACAATTTCTTGTCAAAATAAAAAGCTCGGCACATTGACCGAGCTTTTTTTGCATATGGGAATCTGAGGAACATTCCCAAACCTCCAAAATTGGCTTTCCATTCATCGCAGTCTCGTTTTTACTTTTCTGATTGATTGCTGAGGCTCTCCATATCTATTCCGTAAAAAGTTGTAAAAAAGTTGCAAATCTTAGTCTGCCATCGAACTGAGTGCAGATAATACAAGGGTTTTCGATGCCCAAATTAGTCTGCTGCCGTGGCAAACGAAAAGTATCTTAGTCATGCTGATTCTCCTTCCAGATTGGAGTGCCATCGGCGATTTATCGCCGCGAATGGCACCCACGCCAAAACGTCCCAAGAGTCAAGCCCGACAGGGCGCAGAGGATTGGTTGACGTTGACGGCTATGCTCCGATACGCCGTGAAATGCCGCATTGTGCCGACCACACCAGAAGCGTGTTAGAATTGTCAGAAAGTGTAGAAGTGGCATAATAGGGCAAATCAGGGCATATTAAGTCCCTCAAAAGTAGTAAAAACGTAGTAGGAATGGGGGGGTTTTACTACTCCCGCAAGTCCCTGAAAATGTCGGCGGCAAACGTACACTTTTCTTATCATAGCATGGGAAATAGCGAATCACAATATCCTCACATCCTTGCAACAAAAAATAGGCAGGCTCCCCGAAGGAAAACCTGCCGTCATTGCCCTATTCATACTACCCGGAACATCCGCTGTGTCAGTCTTGCCTCCCTCTGGGGGCGATTGCCTCGCTCGATTTCTTGCCTTGCCCTCTCTTCCTCCATCTTCTTGATTTCATCCACGGCATCCTCCAATCCGAGATGTGTGTAGGTGTTAAGCGTCACGCCGATTTCGCTGTGCCCCATGAGGTACTGGAGCGTTTTGGGGTTTCCCTAAAGGGACTAGCTTCGCGTCGCATACCCGACCGTGCCATGTTGCTGCAGTAAGTGTGACGGCAGACATGGGGCGTGATGTTGGGGAGCTGGATACGGAAAATCTCGTTGTACCTTGTCCCCCTTTTCCTTGATCTGCTTCATGACCTCGGTCAACTTCTCCGGCACGGGCAGGCCAATCCGAGCGGCATTTTCGATGATGGAGATGCCTTCGTTGGCGCAGTAGAAAAAGATAACTGCGGAGCGGAGAACACATCCACCTCCTACCACATGGACATCAAGGACGTTTGCCACACCTACGAGAGCAAGGATAAACACCTTCTGGCAGATGCCCTTGAAGCCGATGGCAGAGGACAGGTTTCGCTCCACGATGGCGCAGAGGACTCCCGTCACATAGTCTGTGACGATGAATGCCACGAGCGCATACATGAGACTGTCAAAGTGACCGAGATATTCGCCGAGAGCCGCTCCCGCTCCGGCAGACCAGAATCTGATGTCAAGCAAAGTGTGGATTTTACCCTGGCATTTATATTAAAATCCCGGTCAATGATGATTGGATTAACAAAACCGAATTCCCGGAGGGAAGAGCGTAGCTTTGTAATCTGCTCCGGCGAATGTGTCCGGGCATTATTCACATAAGGTACGAGCTTGCCTATGGGGATAAGCTGCATATCTGTAGTTGTTTTTCCCAATAAGTACACCTCCTCAATAGTTAGACCTTGACCGGAGCAAACGCTCCATCACATCATCCTGCGGATTGGCGCCGCTGTAGCCCTCCGAGCAGTTTTCCTTCACCACCTGATAAATCTGATACCAGAGCTGATTGACCTGCTTCATGTACTGCAGGCCGATGTTCACATAAGGCGATACGATAGCCGCCCCTGTGGTTGGATGCTTGGCCAGGAATCCGTAATTTGAGATTGCATCCTGACATTGAATCCAGCGGGATACGCTCATGGCATAATGCTCGATAAGCTCCGGGCTGACCAGTTCGGCACAGCCTTTCTCATTCAGCCAGTTCCATGTCTTTTCGTAAATCTCCACAGCGTAATTTTCCTGCCCGTTCTTCTGGGGTGCTTTGAGGTACTCCTTGGGAGCGGGCATTTCTATGCCTTTGAGATTGGCCGTTGGCAGCACCGTCACTTTGGCGGTCTTGCCCTCGTTGATTTTATCGGCAAGGGCTTTCTTCTTACGCCCGGCTCCGGCTCTGGCACCACCGCGATTTGTTCCGTCTTTGGCCATTCTCATCACTCCCTTCTCTCGTTTGATTTCTGGATTTTTTCAAACGTTTTTCAAACAAATCGGCATTTTTTCAAAGAAATGCACAAGCTGACATTATCGCCGTGAAGCCCCATAGTATCGGCAGTCAGCGGACATTGAGGCTACCTGCCCTATTCCCCTGTTTGAAAAGTGATTTTTTTGCGCGAAAGCCCGTGCCGGTCATGGTGCGGCGGAGTTGTGGAGATTTTGACCGCCCTGCCTATTTTAGTGTTGCATTTGTTTCACTTTTGCGTTACAATACTCTCAAAGGAGGGATTGTCATGCCTAAGACAGCCAACATCAACCTTCGCATCGAGCCGGACATCAAAGCCCAAGCCGATGCCGTATTCTCCAGCCTTGGCATCTCGGTCACCGATGCTATCAATGTCTTTCTTCATGCATCCATCATGGAAGGCGGTTTTCCGTTCCAACCCAAGCAACCACGATACAATCGTGAGACTGTAATGGCCATGCAGGAAGCACGTGATATCATGGCCGGAAAAGTCGAGGCAAAACGCTACAGTTCCTTGAATGACATTTTAGCGGACATGGATGCGGAGGATGCCCATGCTTGACTTAGTAACCACTACGCAGTTTAAGAAAGACTTAAAACGCATCCGCAAGCGGGGTTATGATTTGTCGAAGCTGGACGATATCCTTCAGAAACTTCGTGCTGAAGAGTCTCTACCGGAAAAGAATCGTGACCATGATCTGACCGGAGATTATAAAGGCTTCCGCGAATGTCATGTTGAACCAGACTGGCTGCTTGTTTATGCAGTAGACAAGGAAAAAATTATACTCACAGCTTCCCGCACAGGGACGCATTCCGATTTATTTTGACGGCTTATCATCAGCCGTCTTTTTTCTTACGCCGATGAATCTTCTCATGGCAACTGGCGCAAAGGCTCCGAAGATTGCTCTCGTCATTCGTACCGCCATCTGCGATGGGCTTCACATGATGTACCAAGGTTGCCACGGTAGCTTTGCCCAGCCCAAGGCACTCTTCGCAAAGCGGATGCGCCGAGATGTATCGGTCACGCACCTTTCGCCATCCACTTCCATATCGCTCATGCTGATTGTAGCCACGGGCGAAATGCTCGTAGTGCCTCTGCATCAGCCCGCGATGTTCCTCACAGTAGCCTGTCCTGCTGTCAGTCAGATTCGGACAGCCGCCGTATCGGCAGGGGCGTTTAGGTTTCGTTGGCATCGTGTTCACCTCGATTTTGGGCATGAAAAAAGCCCTCGCAGGGATTACTCCCTCGAAGGCTCGGTATTTCATTACACTTTTCTATGATACATGATATCATGTCAAGTCCCATGCGTCAAAAGCTCAACGAGGGTCATTGAGGGTCAACGAGGGTCAAAACGTATGCATTTTTTCATCGTTCAGCGTCCTTTCCGTCCGAATGGGACGGTGGACACAAAAAGGTCTGCGGACAAAGATGCCCACAGACCCGGCAAACCCTAAAAATGGGCGCACGAGGGTACGGCGGGAGCATCTTCGCCCATGCCCAGCCGTTGGCTGTGCCATGGACATATATGCGCCCTCCGTCCTTTTCGCGCGCGCTTTTCGGACTAAGAGATTAATTGGTAGGAAAGTTGCCAACCTACCTTGATTAAAGTTCGTCGATGATAACGAATATAAGATATGGGGATTCCATTTCTTTAACCAAGACCACCGTATGAAGGAATTCGATGCTGAATTCGCCACACTATTGGGCAAAGAGACCACGGAAGAATAAAAAATGGGGATGTGCTTATCATTCTTAGCACATCCTCATTTTTTAGAGGCTATCTCCAAATGTATCTCTCACTTCTTCGCTGTCCCTGCCGGAAATCGGCTTGCCAGTGGCACTTGCAATGGCATCAAGGATTTTTCTTGTCCGATGGACGATAAAATGTTCAAAATCATCGTTTATGCAATCATCCATGTCAATCCAATGGCTGGCGAGGAAGTCCCGCAAATCTCCCTGCTCCACCTTCTTCTTTTCAATGCGTGCCAAGTATATGCTGGGCGCAGCTCCGCCAATTTCACGATTCGTGCTGTAGGAAATCGGTGTTTTATTGATGATGGAATCCCATTTCAAGCTGTCGTACCCTTTTTTCTGGCAGTAATTCCGCGGAAAAATATGGTGTATGTCAATGCCGGAAGCCTTGTAAAGAGCAAGGCTCATAGCCTGTCCGCTGATAAAGTCACGGCTGTTGTTTTTCATTATCAAAGCCATAATGCCCTTATAAGCGGCGCTGCGCCGAGATTGTAGCATCAACAGGCGCATGGGATTGAAGTAGGAGTCCACGATGGTCTTGGGCAAATCCCCGCCGTCCAGCCATTTCATGACACCCACCACATCGTTGACATAGCGAGTCTCGTTGGCACTTCCGTAAAGTTCGCCGAATACGCCGCACCAATACCACTGCTTGATTTTATTCTTCACATTGGAAGATTTGATACGATTGTCCGGCAAGAGCAAGGTGCAAAGCACCGCCAAGGGAATGAGCTGCGTCGTATATGGCAGGTCACGCTTGTCGAAAATACTCTCCTCAATGAGTAGCATCTCCGCTTCAACAAAGCCCTGGGTGAGGTCATCGGCATATTTTTTATAATCTTCCAGTTTGAGATTAAGGACATCTTTTTTCTTGCAGCTGACCGTGCTGCCTTTCTTATAGGTGGAAAGGAGCGTACAAGCCGTCAGGAAATCGGTGGCTGTGACCACGGAAAGGATATCGCCGTTTAACCTTCCGTTTTTCCTATCCTCCCAATCTGGGCGAAGTTCAAAGTCATCCATAGCAAAGACAGCCGTCACTAACTCAAATACCGTCAGCGATACGCCGCCTTGGTTCACATTTTCGAATACCTGACATACGGCCTCCTTTGGCGTATCTTTGCCGAGGCTGATAACGGGAATTTGATAATGTAACACAGTTTGGATAATCTTGCTCATGAATTGAAGATACTCTTGGCAAATGGCTTGGTCAGCCTGATAATATTGCATATAGCCGATTTGCCACTCTGTTGCCTTCACGCTGTCCAAAACAAGATTAAGCGGAAACAGCTTATTTTCGTATTCCTTTTTGGCTGTCGTTACATCAAGCTCAATCTTCCTGCCGAAGTCTGAAGTGATTTGCTTGGTCTTTGGTACGGAGACGATGGCATCTTCTCGGTCTGCGGATGAATCAAGGGCTTTTTCGATGTTGATGTAGTAATAGCGGAAAATCTCATCCCCTTTGTCTGTCCTTGTCTTGACTGCCTTTTGGCTGCATAATGCCGAGTATATGGAAGTCAGCCTCTGCTGCCCGTCCAAGACAAGCTCCTCCGGCACAGCATCAGTATGTGACGCACCTTCAATCATGCGGTACTTGAAGCGTACATTTTCATTTCCATATTTAAGGAACATTGCCGCTCCCACCGGGAAATTTTGCGTGATGCTAGCAATCAGCTTGCGGATTCGTGTATCGTCCCACACCCATCCACGCTGAAAATCAGGAAGCTGAATTTTCCCCTCACCGATATTTTTCATCAATTCTAAAATAGGTTTGTCATTCGTTTCCATTCTGCTACTACCTCTCCTCTCAAGCAAAAAGTTTATTTTTTTCTTGCTTTGACTTTGGTGCGGCCAAACCATGTAACTTTTCTGACTTGTCCCAACATGAGTTCCCAGAATACGCCTTGTACATAGCATCCCTGCCTATGCCACTCTGTATCAATCGGCTCCACCTCAAAGATACGCTCCCACGACTTTTTCCTTGCCTTGCGTTTCTCATCTTCGGGCAAGGCTTCATATTCGGCATCGTAACGTTTATATTCTTCTTCGGATTTCGCGCCGCTAAAATACCAATCGTTAAGCACAAAGTGCCAGTTCTCTTCGTCACTCAGTAACACGACGTTATCCGGCACTTTGATTTCTATACAGGTGTGAACACCGTGCCTTCCTCTAAACCAGTCAGTGCGTAAGTCTGGTACTTCCACTCGCCAATATCATCGGGGAAAGATTCAACGACCTTCACCTTGAGATCAGGAAAGGAATTTACTACTTGCACCTTGATATCGGCAGAATGCTCTACGACCTTGACCTTGCCGCACAGCTTGATGCCTTTGTAGTAGCCGTCCTTGTTTACGGCAGATGCCGCCATCGCTGGTATGGTCATGGCAAGCAGGAGCAGAATCGTGAATATCGCTGTCACTTTTTTCATAGCCTTGCTCCCATCAAATCATACATCGAATTCTTCCTTCAAGTCCATCATACCGCGAATCTCGGCGTGACCGTTCTCCAAGTAGAACAGCCCCATCTCCCAGTGGTTCTTGTCGTACATGGCCATAATCTGTGGCATGATTTCCCGCACCTTTTCAATGAGAGAATCGTCCTTGACGATCTTGGCTATGCCGTTGTAACGCATGAAACCGTCATCGACCAGTGCTACAATCTCCACATGGGGATTTTTTTCCATCTGCTTGTACACATTCTTGAATGTACCGCAACCAAAGTAAATCTTACCATCCACCAGCATATGAAAGCCGAAGGGACGCCCTTTGGGCTTATCACCATCGGTGGTGAGGAAGAAGAACGTTTTTGCCTTGTCCAAAATCTCATTGACCTTTTTTGCATTTGACATATCGAAAGCCTCCTAATCGTTGCTGATAAAATAAAGTCTAAACTATGGAACAATTCGTCACCCGCCCTCGTCATTCCTGCCTTGGCGGTCATTTTGCACACCCTCATAACGATTTGTCCTGCCTTTCGTTACGGGATATACCTATCGTTACGGGGTATGATATGTTTGGCCGTATCGCGTTTTACATATAGGAATTTATGCTTCTAATCTGTTTCTCTCAAGTTCGTATCATAGGAATTTAACTTTTCTTGTATTGAATTACGTACATCTTCGATAACAGTTTTATCAAGCAAAGTATTTTTTTCTATCCACTGATTTTGAATTTCCTTAAATTTTACAGCTTGCTTCCACTGAAGCAATTCTTTATCCGTAAGAATACGAACTTTGGCATTGGATTTCTTAAGTTCCCTAATCTGCCATTCAAATGCCTTATCCGCAAAACTACCCATGCTTTTGTATGACGCATCGGCTGCATTTTTTATTGCAACTTTATCATCTTTGGATAAGTTGCTCCATATGTCTTTGTTCATGGCGATTATGTAAATATGCCCCAGCCACAACTTTTTTGATGTCAGGATGTACGGTGCGACTTCATGCGCATTAATGTCATAGCCGCTGTCGACATTGACCATAAGCCCATCCAATTCTTTCTTTTTTAAAGCATCATATACCTGATCACCCCAGGGTATCTTAACAGGGATGGCTCCCACAGCTTTTAGCTGATCCTGATGCCAAAAACTTGCCGTACGGAATTTTTTGTTCTTTAAGTCCGTCAAGTCTTCTATCGGAGATGTGCTATAAAAGAAGTGGGTGTTTGCCCCAGAGGAGATGGGGCGTTTCCATATCCGTGAGAAAGTTCAGAAAAAAGACATCGTGCTTCATCCGGGAACCGATAAAGCACCGGTTTCAAAGATAGATGCAGTGAAAGCGAGACTGGCAAAATGAACAAAGAAATCGCCTTATCTGAGTATTCCGGCCCAGGTGGGTTCTTCCGCACAAAACCGTTTATGGTGTGACTGTACTCGTTGACAAATTACGCGTGCCCAGTTGCATAGTTATAATATTTACTTCAACGTAAGGCTGTTACGGGTTATAGCGGAAGCGCCTGAACAGTGCGAATACTCGCCTCACGCTAAAAAATTATTTCTTATCATATTGAGGTATTTCGCCATCAAGCTGATAAATCCTGCCAAAAAGCGAGCCACCATCTGATGACTCGCTTGAACTCAATATTTCACATTTAGCTTAAAGGAAAGACTGTCGCCGGCAGCAATCTATGGAGCTTTTGCTGTATTTACCAGATGGCTACCCTGTCATTGGGTGCCAGATACATGCCATCGCCTTCGGTGATGCCGTAGAAATTCAGGAACTCGTCGTACTGCTGCAGGGTGCAGTTTATGCGTAGATAGCCCATGGGATGGACATCGTTTATACGCGCATAGGCATTCTGCAGCGTATCCTTAATCAGCCAAGGTTCTGTAAAGGCATGGAAGAACTTATCGTAATCAAAATCCTTGTTCTCCGCCGCAATGCGCAAAACGGCTTTCAGGCCAGCCATATCCGCACCGGCTTCGCCGGTCATGATACTGCCGTAGAAATCCTGTCCGGCCCAGGGATGCATGTTGTTGTAGTAGGCAACCATCTTGTCATTACGGGCACGGAATTTAGCATAATCCTCCTCAGTCCACCAGTTTTTCATATTTCCGTCTTTATCAAACTGTGCTCCGGTCGAATCAAATGCGTGAGAAATCTCATGGCCTATAACCCATCCCAGCTTGGCCATGAGTTCCTCATCGCTCATGTCACTGCTGTACATCGCATCTTGGGCAAAAGCCCCCGCAATATGAACGGCATTGGTTGTTGGTTCGTAAGCACAATTAACGGTCTGGGGCGTCATGCACCACAACGAACGATCTATTGGTTCGCTGTGTTCCTTGACGTTCTTGGTAATAATATAGCCGTTGATGTTTTTCATCGCCTGCCAGAGCGTACCACCTTCCTGTGGAGAGGTGATATCCAGCTCCTTGCATTCGTATTTTTCCCAACTATCCGGGTAAAGCACACGACTGTCAATGGCCTCCAGCTTCTCAATAGCATTGGCCTTCGTGGCCGCAGATAGGAAATCTGCCTCATTGATAACTCCATGATATGCAGAGAAAATTTTATCCACCAGCTTGGCGATGCGTTCCTTGTCCGACTCTTTCAAATAGGTTTCGCTGTAGAAGCGAGCCACCGGCCACTCCAGTTTTTCCGCGACGCTGACAGAGAAAGCCTCTTCATCAGGCAGCATGCCGCTGGCACCGGATATAGCATTTTTATAAGCATAATGCCATTCATAGCACTCTCTGTCAAGAATTTCGGCACAATCCATCACCGCGTGTACAATCAGATAATCCTTGAGCAATGGCAGATTTTTCTGGGTGTAAACCTCATTCAGCTTTGCCAGCAGCTGCGGAGACTGAACCACATACTCCTTTTCCTCCGGATACCCAGATTTAGCCAACATACCCAAAATTGGTACATTGCCCTGTTCCCTAGCCAGCTGTTCCTTGGAATAACGATTATTGGTGCGAGCCATATAATCCGGGAGGTTCTGCTCCTCATTGGTATAAATGGCAGGAGCCAGCTTGGTTTCCAAAGCTAAGCAGTTGTCTATCTTCTGCCGGGCAGTCTTATCCGTATAGCCAAGTTTTACCAGCATCTTCTGCAACAACCCTGAAGCAGCTTCCTTTTTTATTTTGCCGTAATCGGTCAGTTTTCTGTATTCAGCAGAATCATCCAACAGCAGCGGCATGCAGCCCACTGTCAGTACATGGTGGGTTGAGTCGGTGACATCAGGTGCCGAAGCGGCCACCCAAAGCAGCGCCTGCAAATCCTCCAATGGGGTTTGCAGAAAGTAATTATTCAACCCTTCAATTGAATTGATTGCTTCCAATTCATCGGTCACTTTTTTCAATGGTGCAACACCTTGGGCATTACGACTCTCCCAATCCATCATCAGATGAAAAAGATTGTAGGCCAGCATGGGGTCATGTCCCTCCGGCTCCGTACCTAAGAACATATTTTTCATGTCCTTGTTGACTTTCACTTCCAAATTCGTCAATGTGCCGCCACAGGCATAACCTTCAGGAATTTCCAAAGCCAAAATCTTATCCTTGTTGACTGCCAGCACAAAATTATCCTTGAGCGAGGCATTCATGTCCTCTGTGACCACGCCATCAAGGTCGATATCCGGCCAAGGTGTACCGCTCCTGTAGTCCGGCTCGGCTGCCAAGGCTGTTCCAAAAATGGAAATTGATATGACAACCCCCAATAGTATAGCAATTACATTTCTCATGAAAAAACTCCTTTCTTTCCCTATGTGAGAATATCTTACTCACCACACCCGCTTGAACTGAACGGATGCTATGAGATCCTTATCATGTGCTCCTTTCTGGAGCTGGGCTTCCCCGTTCAGGAACCAGCCCTTGGCAAATTCGGTTTCTCCCGACAGCGAGAGTACAAAATGAGTCTTATCCTGACTGTTTCTAAGGGTATAGAACCTGCCGTCATTGCCATCATAGCTGAAGGAAAGCTCAGGATCTGCCCCGGCAAAGGCATGCTTCACCCCAAGGCGCATGCCATAGCTGCCACGGTTCAGATAGCGCTTCAGCTCCACGCTAAGCTGTCCCGCGAAGTAGGTGTTGTGCTTTCCTGAGACATGCTGGTTGAAGATACCCGCGCCACTTTCAGAATAGGACTTCTGGTTCAGCCAGGAAAGCTGGAGATTGGCGTATGGGCTGACATGCCAGATTTTACCATCCTTCGCGTGGAGATCATATTTGTATTCCCCACCGATTTCCACCAGATTGGAGTTGTACTTGGCCTCTGCTCCAAGCCCCAGTGTCCCAATGCCACGGCGCAGCTTATTTCGAATACGGCCGTAGTCAGCATAGATGTAGGCATCGGCAGCATCCTTGTGATAGCCCGCGTATACACCGAAGCGAGTATCATAGATGTTACCGCTTCCGGACTGAGCGCCAAGCCCCATTGTCTGGTAGCTCAGGAAAACACCGCCCCTCCAGTTTTTGTTCAGCATGCGGTCATAGCCTCCGGATACCGCGCTACCATGATAGTTCGCGCCACCCCTGAGGTCGCCCCAGTTCTTGGTGAACTTCACCCAGGCATTGTTATCCTGCGCGACGGGAAGCTCCGTTCTCATATTTATGCAAACAAAAAATTTCGCAGGATGTTATAGGATTATTGAGTAAATTCGCCACTAAGCTGTTAATTCCTGCAAAAAGCGAGCCACCATCTGATGACTCGCTAAAACTCAATATTTTACGTTTGACTTAAATGAAAGGCTGTCACTGGCGGCAATCTCCATCTCTGCCCCGGTCTGTGGGTTACGTCCCTTCCTGGCATCACGGTGCTGCTTCTTGAAGGTGCCGAAGCCCATAAGACGAATCTCCGCTCCGTCCTTCACGCTGTCTTTGATGACCTCAAAGTTGCCTCAATGGCGACCTTTGCATCCTTCTTGGTCATGCCAGCCTTCTCTGCTACCTTATCGACCAGTTCTGTCTTGCCCCATACTTTCTTGTCCATGATTGGCCTCCTTTATAGGCCATGGGCTGGATTCCGTCAACCAGGCTTGTAAAGCCGCTGGAAAATACTCCAAATTTCCTGCGAAAAACCACTCTTCTCTACAAAGGATTTCAGTCTCCCCCTTGCCATCACTCCACTGCCGTTGTAAAATTGATGTATACATTCACCAATCTTTGCCACGAGCAGAACGGCTTGGAACTTGGTGATGAGACAGTCAAGATTTTCTTGAACTCAAAAGGCACAATCGGAGAAGTTGACGCTGATATCGACAAATTCCTCGCCTATGTCGACGGCAAGGCTGCCGAAGGCGAGTTCACCCAGGACATCGCCGCCGAAGTTGAGAGACTGAAACAACACAATGAAACGAAGGTGGAGTATATGACGCTGATGATGGAACTCAAGGAACAGAGACGGGAAGGCTATGATGAGGGCAAGGCTGACGGTGAGGTGCGAGGTAAGGTAAGTTCAATTCGTAATCTCATGAAGAACATGAAGCTATCAGCAAAGCAAGCCATGGACATACTTGAAATCCCTGCTTCAGAGCAGGAAAAGTATGCAGCTTTAATCTAGTGTAAGCCCTCGTTCATCTTTATAACAATTGCCCGCTATGCAGCCATCTGCTTTGTCATCGTCGGTTGACGTAGCACCGCTACGTCGCCCTCCTCTTCCTAGCATCTGACCACATATCGAACAATTGATTATTCTAAATCTGAACGAGGTCTTACACTAGGGCGTGTTGATTAATTAGATATTGATGAATATTCATTATTTCAGTGTTATTTCAGCCAAATCAAGGCACAGCACATATGCACGAATCCAAGGAAACGTACAGCTAATTTTTCATAGCGTGTTGCAATGCGGCGGTATTGCTTTAGCTTCTGGAAGAAACATTCTACATTGCTCCGCTCCTTGTATTGCCACCAGTCGACCTCCCACTGTATTTTATCATTGGACTGCGGCGGGATACAGTGTGTGCATCCTATATCCTCTATCTTGGTGCGGATGTTTTCACCACGGTATGCCTTATCAGCCATGATTACAGATCTATTCACAGGTGTATTCTCCAGTAATTCTATTGCTACGGAGGAATCGTGCACATTTCCTCCTGAAAGTACGACATGCAAAGGATAGCCCAACGCATCTACTGCGGCATGTACCTTGGTGTTCATTCCTCCACGGCTGATTCCAATATGTTCGCTCACATCGCTGTTAGGCCCCCTTTTTTTGCACCAGCACTATGCTGGTGGGCCTTGCAGGATGTGCTGTCAATGCTGATGTCTTGCAAGTCAGTCTCTATTCTGAGCTCATGGAACACCTTTTCGAAAACGCCCTGCTCCTGCCATTTTGCAAAGCATTTGTATACCGTGTTCCATTTGCCGTAACGTTCGGGAAGGTCTCGCCAGGGAGCACCACTGCGGGCAATCCATATTATGCCGTTAACAGTTGTTCTAACATCGTTGTAAGGACGGCCTTTGATTCCTGCTTTTCTAACAGGAAAATAAGAGGAAATGCGTTTCCACTCATTATCACTCATCTCGTATCGTCTCTGCGGTGCTTTCATGACAGCCACCTCCCCTCATGAATGATTATACAAAAGAATGCTGAAAATTTACATTAATCAACACGCCCTAGTGTCCCACCTCGTTCAGAAACATAAAAATAATTGTTCGAGATGTAGTCAGATGCTAGGAAGAGGAGGGCGGCGTAGCGGTGGCTACGCCAACTGACGATGACAACGCAGATGACTGCATATCGGGCAATTATTATGGATATGAACGAGGCGGGACACTAGGCGTATTCTCCAGTGGATAACCGTAAAGATGCAGACGGCGACGGTTGGTGGACTCTCCCACAATAAAAACCACATAGGGCACAGAACTGTCATTGCGGGTAAGCTCAGGCTCTGTAGCAGCCTGAGTGATGATTTCTTCATAGGAACGCATATTGTTCATGGCCGTGTCAAGGGAAAGTCCCACTCTCACCACGGGAATATCCAGGTCGTTGTTGACGATGAAATTGTGGTAATGCTGGAAAAGCGCGCCTCCCGCCACGACTCCCGACAGCAGCAGGGCCAGCAGCAAACGACTGCGCCAGTGCCCCGAGGGATATTTCCAGCGCAATGCCTGCATATAATGCCAAATGCCCACACAGAGGACAAAGAAGCCAATAGACAGGACAACACCGAAAATCCCCACATAGCGGGCAAAGAACTCCCCTGCCTCCTGGGGATTGGTCTGCATCACCGCCGTGATGATGCCCGCCCCAATCTGGGCCTGGTAATTCCAGAGAGCAAAACACTCCAGTCCTCCAAGCAAGGCCGACAGGAAAAAGGACATAAACAGCAGCCCGCGCCCCACAGCCTTCACTGGCAACAACCCCAACAGAGCCACATACAGGGCAGTCCCCCCCAATACAAAGAAGAAATCCACCGCCAGTACCACCAGTTGCTGGTTTTGATAATAATGCAGGTTCTGCCAGAAAATAGTGAACCAGTTCAGCACAAACAGAACGCCTATCAAGCCAATCTTATGCTCCACCTCCCGCTGGAGCCTGGCCCATAGCCACAGAGCTCCTGCCTTTTTTCTTTGCCATAATCTCTGGAACAATCAATCCGCCTCCCTCTTAAACTCCATATATTCTACTATCCTTGCCGCTAACTGCGCAAAAAAAATAACGCAGAGCCGAAACTCTGCGCTAGCAAATATATATGATGACTGCTCTCATGCTTGTCTTGATGTATGGATATCCGCTGCAAAAGGAAGATCTGAAAGGTTATCGTACACATCCATGAACGCATCCACCCCGGCAGACTCAATAATCTTCTTTACTTCAGGACGCATGCCGCAAATCGCTACCCGACGGTTGACTTCGCTGGTTTTCTTAGCAGCTAGCACCAGAGAGCGGATGCCCATACTGCTGATGTACTTCAGGTCGCTGGCATCCAAGGCGATATCCAGGCGCTTCTCAATTTCCGGCAACAGTTCCTTATCAAAATCTGGCGCTGTCTGTATATCAAGACGGCCTTTCAGGGTGAAAAGAATCCATACGCCAAAAACTTCTTTTTTCAATTCCATAACCACTTCACTCCTTAATGCTTCAATATAACCCCTTATCTATTAGACTCTATTCTACGCCAGCCGCTTTTTTCCTTCTATATGTTTTCTCAAATCAGGCTTCACTCTGCCTGGTAGGACGCCTCATCCACCTGCCCCTCGCATCTGGCCAGCAAAAAAGCAGCAGCTATACCCCCAGCTGAATTCAGGGGCGTCCGAAGCATGGAGATCAAAGGATCCACGGAAAGCATCATGCCGATGGCTTCTATGGGTATGCCCAGAGATACTGCCACTGAAGCCAGACAGACGATTGCGCCTCCTGTTACTCCCGGCGAACCAAAAGACAATGCCACAGATGTAAGCACCAACGTCATCAGAAATCCGGCACTTGTATCTATGCCGTACAGTTTCGCCAGCATGATACACTGCAGGATGATAAAAGCACAATTGCCATCCATCTTCACTGAGGCGCCAATGGGAATGGCAAAGCCCGCCATTTTTTCCTGTACCCCCAGCTGTTTCACACAGAATTCCATAGAAAAGGGCATGGCGGCATTCGTACTGCCCAGAGAAGCCGGCAGAGGCAGGAAGGCCACAAGCTTTTTCAGAAAAGGCACGGGAGACAGCCGGCCAATGACAACCACCAAAAGTCCATACACCACCAGCATGAGTATCAGCACCGCCCCCTGAGCCAGCAACGCACGTACAAAGGTCAGCAGAGAATCCAGCCCCACCTTGAAGATGAGTGAGGTCATGGACAGGAAGGCCACTAAAGGCACCAACTGCACAATAGTCCTTATCACCCGCAGGCAGAGAGTGTCAGCAGCTTTTACCAGATTGATCAGGGGATGCGCCTTATCCCCCATGCTATTCATGGTCAGGCCAAATAGCAGCGCCAAAAAGATTACCTGCAGCATATTACCTGACATCACCGGTTCCGTCATATGCCGCGGTATGATGCCCACTACCATGTCCAACAGCGACAAAGGAGCAGCCTCATCTTCCTGGACAACACCCCACTGCAATAATTCCCCACTGAAGATATTCGTGCCCAAAAGGAGCGCGAGTCCGGCAGAGCACACGGAGGTCAAGAGATACAATCCCAGCATGTTCCTCCCCAGACGCCCCACATCCGATGCGTCAGAAAGATTCATGATACCTGCCATGATGGAAAAGAACACCACTGGCGCCAGCATCATGTTCATGGCATTAAGGAACATGGTACGGACGGTGCCCACTGCGTAGACATCAAACAAGCCCACAATCTCCGCTGAAAATATTCCCTTCAGTGCCAGGCCAGTCAGGATGCCCAGCATCATGCCCAGCAATGTATAGCGCACTTGCTTCTTATTGTCCTTGCGGACTTGTATGGACAGGCAATTGCGACCATTGCTGCGCGAATACCCCAACCAGTCACGATTGCTCTTCAGGACTATACTGCGATAATAATCAACATCCTCATCTGTCCAGGTATTTTCCTCACTTAGAGGATTATACGCCTCCCCCTCCGATTTCAGCCGCAAACTGGTTGAACCAAAGCGGTGGTGAATCTCCACCTGCACCTGAGTGCTCTTATGCGCAAAAAGACGGCAACATATATCTTCCAGCAGCATGCTGGAGCGCATAACCGCCTCATTTTCGATACCTTTCTCCAGAAGATTATCCTCTATCTGTTTTTGCACAGAACTGAAGTTTTCTTCTGTCATCACAAACCTGGGTATTTTTCCTATCATACAAACGCGCACCTCCCTACCACTTCCTTAATTTTACTAGATGTTTACAGAAAATTAAAGTAAGTTTTGAAAAATCCCTGTTAATGTTTTTTCTGCTTTGGGATTAGGGCGTGTTGATTAATTAGATATTGATGAATATTCATTATTTCAGTGTTATTTCAGCCAAATCAAGGCACAGCACATATGCACGAATCCAAGGAAACGTACAGCTAATTTTTCATAGCGTGTTGCAATGCGGCGGTATTGCTTTAGGGCGTGTTGATTAAATGAGGTTGCCCCAGATTTGCGGGGATTGGCTGTCCATTGCTAGGCGACAGACCGGAGGCATAGTGGTGCTATGTCGAGGATATGTCAACGACGCAGGGACAGTCAAGAACTGTGAAGATGGGGTGAGTGAATTAATCAACACGCCCTAACCCATTGAACAGAAATTTGTCTGATATAGCATATGCCTACGCCACCTACAAGCAGACCGCCAACGAGCGTTTTGCCACATTGAAATCCAATGATGAAGAACTTAACCGCATCTTCATCGACATCTACGGCCTTACCGAAGAACTGACCCCGGAGGTGGCGGAGAAGGATGTTACCGTGGCCCGCATCTATGATACGAAGGACGATATCCCCGACACCATGAAGGGCAACAACTACGTCCTCACCAAGGCCGATGTGGTCAAATCCCTCCTTTCCTACGCCGTGGGATGCATGTTTGGCCGTTACTCTCTTGATGAGCCGGGGCTTATCATGGCCGGTGGCGAGTTCGACCATTCCAAATATAAAACCTTCCAGCCGGACGAAGATGCCATCATTCCCATCTGTGACGATGAATACTTCGAGGACGATATGGTGCAGCGTTTCTGCATCTGGCTCAAGGCCGCCTTTGGGGAGGAACACTAGTGTAAGCCCTCGTTCATCTTTATAACAATTGCCCGCTATGCAGCCATCTGCTTTGTCATCGTCGGTTGACGTAGCACCGCTACGTCGCCCTCCTCTTCCTAGCATCTGACCACATATCGAACAATTGATTATTCTAAATCTGAACGAGGTCTTACACTAGCGGGAGAACCTGCAATTCATCGATGATGCTCTGGAGGGCAAAGGCACCCCGCTGGAGACTATCCGTAGCTACTTCCTCAATGACTTCTACATCGACCATTGCAAACGCTACCAGAAGCGGCCTATCTATTGGCTCTTTGACGCAGGGAAGAAGAACAGCTTCAAGGCACTGGTTTATATCCACCGCTACGACAAGGATACCATTGCCCGTATGCGTACCGGCTATGTCTACAAACAGCAGGAACTCTACAAGACCCGCATCGAAACCACCCAGAACCGCATAGACACTGCCGCAAGTCAGGCCGACAAGAACAAATTCAAGCGTGACCTGAAAAAGCTCCGGGAGCAGTTCGACGAAATCCACCTCTATGAAGAAAAAATCCACCACTACGCCGACCTCCGCCAGGAAATCGACCTCGATGACGGCGTGAAGCATAACTATGCGTTGTTTGGGGATGTGCTGGCGAAGATAAAGTGAGTGCTTAAACAAGCATTTTATTGACACTGACGGGCAACAATGCTATCCTATATATAAGGTAGTATCTACCTTCACCGTTGAGGCTGGAGGCTTGGTCAGGGACGTGTCCAGCGGAGGTCTTTTTACACGGTTTGCATTGAGCCAAAGCCTGTCTAGTGTCCCGCCTCGTTCATATCCATAATAATTGCCCGATATGCAGTCATCTGCGTTGTCATCGTCAGTTGGCGTAGCCACCGCTACGCCGCCCTCCTCTTCCTAGCATCTGACTACATCTCGAACAATTATTTTTATGTTTCTGAACGAGGTGGGACACTAGGCGTAAGCCGAACGAAAAATGCTGGTAGACTCATAGCCCAGGGCTGGATAGCCTTGGGCAATTTTACTATATTAGGAGTATTTTCAGAAGGGGCGGTGACGATGAGACAATTCCAAAAGCTGGCGCTTTTGATAGCCCTGACCATGAGCGCTAATTTCAGCAGTCATGTGTCGGCATCGGATACGGACTATGTATACTTCAGTGGCCAAAAATTTATTGAATTTGAATTCTTTAATGAGGGGGAATTTGGGTCACAGTATACTTTGCCGGAACTATTAAGAGATGGGACAAAGGATGCTACATCTTATTGGTCGGGGATACTTGCTCTGCGGTCAAAATTCTCTTCCCCCTGGCAGATTTTTGTTAAAACGCAGAAAAATCTTCAAAATGCCGGGGCGCTAACTTACTCCTTAAAAGGGCAAAATGTGATTACGGATAATTATCCAGCTTTGATGATGCAGGATGGGAAAAAACTGAATGCCTATGATATGAAAAAATTAGCAGGAATAGTAATTCCGGCGAACATTTCTGTGGAAGAGCAATTCAAACGGATGGAAAACTACATCAAAGAGAATGCTCCGGGGGGAGATGCCGGACTTTCACTTATTCTTATCGGGCAGCACCTTGGAGCAGAACGCACTGGTACGAATACGGAGGATGGCTGGTGGGTGGATCCAGACACCATTTTGCCCACCAATGAGCAGGCAACGGATTTTGTGGGGACTTTCCGCCATGAACTGGGGCATGCGTTGGGTATTCTCATAGCAAGAAAAACTTGCGATTGGGATGGCAATGTAACAGAAAATGATGTTCTGTATGGCGAGGGGAAAAGCGAGAAAGCTTTATATAAATTCGCAGATGATATTACCGATAAAAATAGCTGGTCATTGCATCTAGTGGATAAAAACGGCAACCATGCCAAGCCGGGTATGATGATTGTGACAACGGATGGATTTAATATCATCAAGAAAGAGAAGCCCGGAGCCGTACAAAAGGATTATTTTATCGTTGATGATGGTGACTTTGCCTATTTTGTAGGGAATCATGTAACGGAGGCTCTGGCAGGGGCAAAGTTTAATGGCGTTTCGGGACTGCCAGTAAATGCATGGGAAGGCGATGTTTTTGAAGGCTCACATTTGCAGACAGCCGGTATGATGAGCCATCGCGATTATAGCAATTACACTGCCTTTATGGAAGCGGAATTGGCAGTGATGCAGGATTTGGGGTATGACATTGACCGCAAGGCGTATTTTGGCTATTCCGTTTACGGCAATAATCAGACGATTAACAACACCCATGGTTATTCGGCGCGGAATGCGGCGGGAACTGCGTATACCTCGGATTACAGCCTGGTGCCGTTGGGGATTGGCCTGCATGTATATGGTGCCGGGAATACCATTACGCAGTCGGCAAATATCCTGACAAAGGGCATAGGGGCAACGGGCATTCGCGTTGATGGCGAAAAGAATACGATAAATGTGCCCAAAACGACGGAAATACATGCGGATGGAAAAAATGGCAAGGGCATTCTGATTGCTTATGGGCGTCACCAAAATCTGAATCTGGCAGGCAATGTAACTGCCAGCAAAGGGAATGCAGTTGAATTCAATTTTGGCGCCAGTACCAATGGTGCCAGTGATGAATATCGTGGTTCCTATATTCGGTTTGAACGGAAAGTGAATAGTTTAACGGGGGACATTACAACTGGTACAAACTTAACGTTAAACGATATGAATGAAAAAAAATATAACGCCTCTGCTGATGAACTGGTAGGTGAATTGATAACTGATTTTGATCTATCTGGTAAAATCGCAGGCGGTGAAAATGCTATTTATATTGGCAGGAATGCCTTTGTCAAGAACATCAATGTTAAGGATGGCGCAGAAATTAAGATGAACATCACCTCGGAATGGAAACATTTTTCTAAGGATTATGGGTTTTGGGATGAGCCGCAGACAACTAAATATGATGAATTAGACGAAGAAACGAATAAAATCATAGCGAAAGAAGGTAAAATCGAGCCGCTTTGTATCCAGTACAACGGTAAAAAATACGTTTATAACCAATATATTCCTGACTTGGTAACGAATTTGAACTTCAATGGGGATATAAACTACAGCGGCAATATCACAGGCGCAGATAATATGAAGCTCAGTGTCATCGGAGGAAGGCTTACCTATGGCGGCACGGCTGATGTGGTCAATGTGAAAGTTGCAGAAGGAGCGTATCTCTATGGCGGTACATTTACCGTCAACGATATGTCGTCGCAGCTGGCAACTGGATTTTCCGACAATGAAACCGGCACGTTTATCAACCATGGTACCATCGGTGCATCCTCGGCGGATACCAATCAAGTAATCAATGGCAACCTTGAGTCTGATGGCACTCTTGAGGCTTATGCTGGCGGTAAAAAAGGTCAGATTGAGGTTTCGGGAACAGCAAATGTCAATGATTCCACGGTATCAGTCACGCATGCCCTGCCGGATGAGACCTTGACCGTATTGACGGCCGGGACGGTGAACGGCAATTTGGCAAATCCAGCGGGAAAACCCTATAAAGCTTCGGGAATGCTTGTAACGACAGGTGAGGTAGATCATGATACGGTAAAGGTCACTGCGCAGGCGGCCAATAATCTGGGTGAAATGACTGCACAGCAGGCCGAAGCCTATGAGGCCATGAATGCCTTGCAGCAAAGCCTGAAGGGGGATGACCGCAGGGCTGAGATGCGTCCTCTTTACAGCCTCAATGCTAATAATGCCAAGCAAGCACTTATGGAAATCAGCTCGTCTACTGGACCGCAGATGGTATCCGTGGTCCAGCAGAGCACGCTGGCCAGCCAGGTGATTTCTGACCGTTTGAGTACGGCTTTTTCCATGTGGCCTGTAGAGGTGACTGTCCCGATAAATCATCTGGCAGACAGTGGCAAACATGATGATGGCGTCAAGATGAATATGGAATTGCCCGTGCCCCAGGATAACAATGCCTGGGTGAAGTTTACCAAGAATTGGGGCGAACTCAAGGGGGGGGCCAGCTATCACGGCAGCGCTATCTACGGAGGCTATGACCGCCGGCTTAATGACAAATGGCGGGGCGGCCTGTTCCTGAGCTACCAGACCATGGGCTTGGGGGCTGAGTCCAGTAGCGCAAATATCTACGATACCCGGGTTGGTATCTATGCGGGCTATCATAAGGATGCTGCCGATGCCTATATCTATGCTGACTATGGCTGGATTAGAAACAAACAGCACCGCAGCCTTGGCATGCTGGGGCTGGGAGCAGATGCGAAGTACAATGCCCACCTGATGGAAATCGGCGGGGAATACAAGTACGACCTTCATGCTAGTGACGGCAGGACATGGCATGTAAGCCCCTATGTGGGTTTCCAGCTTTCCTGGCTGAATCAGTCTGCCTATACGGAAACTGGTGCGGGCATTTTCAATCAGCGTGTAGCAGGAAAACACAATACCTATTTTGCAGGGCAGCTGGGGATGGAGCTGAAACGTTACCTCAAACGGGGCAGCTATGGTCTGCGCCTTGGCGTGAAACACGCTTTTGCCGGAGCTGACCCAAATCTTTCCTTCTGCTATGAGGGCAATGGCGGCAGTTCTTATACCTTGCGGAACAGTCAGGATAAGACGCATTTGAACCTTTCTCTGTTCGGGGAAAACGAATTTGCCAAGGGCTGGTTCCTGAGCGGCGAAGCGCAGCTTCTGAAGGGGGACCATGATAAGGATGTTTCCGCATCCATACAATTTAAGCGGGTGTGGTAAGAATAAGCATTAAGAAAACCTCTGGACACCATTGCCCGTATGCGTACCGGCTATGTCTACAAACAGCAGGAACTCTACAAAACCCGCATCGAAACTACCCAGAACCGCATAGACACAGCCGCCAGTCAGGCCGACAAGAACAAATTCAAGCATGACCTGAAAAAGCTCCGGGAGCAGTTCGACGAAATCCACCTCTACGAAGAAAAAATCCACATTTTATCATTGGACTGCGGCGGGATACAGTGTGTGCACCCCATATCCTCTATCTTGGTGCGGATGTTTTCACCACGGTACGCCTTATCAGCCATGATTACAGATCTATTCACAGGTGTATTCTCCAGTAATTCTATTGCCACGGAGGAATTGTGCACATTTCCTCCTGAAAGTACGACATGCAAAGGATAGCCCAACGCATCTACTGCGGCATGTACCTTGGTGTTCTTTCCTCCACGGCTGATTCCAATATGTTCGCTCACATCGCTGTTAGGCCCCCTTTTTTTGCACCAGCACTATGCTGGTGGGCCTTGCAGGATGTGCTGTCAATGCTGATGTCTTGCAAGTCGGCCTCTATTCTGAGTTCATGGAACACCTTTTCGAAAATGCCCTGCTCCTGCCATTTTGCAAAGCATTTGTATACCGTGTTCCATTTGCCGTAACGTTCGGGAAGGTCTCGCCAGGGGGCACCACTGCGGGCAATCCATATTATGCCGTTAACGGTTGTCCTAACATCGTTGTAAGGACGGCCTTTGATTCCTGCTTTTCTAACAGGAAAATACGAGGCAATGCATTTCCACTCATCATCTCTCAGCTCGTATCGTCTCTGCGGTGCTTTCATGACAGCCACCTCCCCCCATGAATGATTATACAGGAGAATGCTGAAAATTTACATTAATCAACACGCCCTAATCTGATATAAAAAACGGGCATCGTGGAGTGGGTAATCAACCTTCCACGATGCCCATTTTTCACGTTCTGATTCGTAGTATTTTGGTAGTATCTCATTTTCCCAAAAGCCCAGATATGCCCCATTTTGCCCGCTTATTATTACGTCCTGCCCTCTATCCACAAGGGTTGCCGTGGCAAACGAAAAGTATCTTAGTCATGCTGATTCTCCTTCCAGATTGGAGTGCCATCGGCGATTTATCGCCGCGAATGGCACCCACGCCAAAACGACCCAAGAGTCAAGCCCGACAGGGCGCAGAGGATTGGTTGACGTTGACGGCTATGCCCGGATACGCCGTGAAATGCCGCTTTATGCCGACCTCGCCAGGAGTGCGTCTGAATTGTCAGAAAGTGCAGAAGTGGCGTAATGGGGCATTTCATGGCATATTAGAGCCGTCAAAAGTAGTAAAATCGTAGTAGGAATCGCCGTGTTTTACTACTCCGCAGGCTGTCCCCAGTGGGGCGTGGCAAATGTACATTAGCCTTATCATAGCATGGGAGGGTTGTGCAGTGAAGTATCACTTATTCTTGATATAGCAAAACTTGGATTTCTACAGCTTGACAGCAGGTATGAAGCCACGTGTCACAATGTATGGGGGCATAAGTAAGCCAAGCACGGAAAGTGGTGCTTGGCTTGATAGGTTAGAGTTGTGCGGCATATTTTTCCCGCTCATCGGCAGGAACTTTCAAGGCATCCATAGCTTGTTGTGCTGTCCATCCCACAGTTTCCATTAGATTGCGGATAGAGGCTATTATTGTAAGTTCAATGCCTTCGTTTCGTCCCTTGTTTTCGCCATAGATAACACCCTCGTCAAATCCTTCCCGTCTCTGTTCCTTGAGTTCCATCATCAGCGTCATATACTCCACCCTCGTTTCGTTATGTTTCTTCAGCCGTTCAACCTCGGCGGCGATGTCCTGCGTGAACTCGCCATCGGCAGCTTTGCCGTCAACATAGGCCAAGAATTTGTCGATGTCCTCATCCACCTTGCCAGTCGTGCCCTTGGCGTTCAGAAAAATCTTCGCCGTCTCGTCCCCAAGCTCCAAGCCGTCCTGCTCGTGGCAAAGGTTGGTAAAGGTGTACATCTTGCGGTCATTGCCGGGGAAGGGGTCAAAGGTGCAGATGAAGATGACGAAGGACTTTTTGAGTTCGATATAGTCCTTGCCTTTGCCCAGCACATTCAGGTCTATCATGGCCTGGTAGTAGCGGGTGCGCTTGGGGAGCCAGCCGACAGACTTACTGGCTGTCTGCATCTCGATGTCCAGGAGTACCCCAGTGGCCGTTTCCACATACAGGTCAAGCCGGATGCTCTTCTGCGTGGGGCTGGCTTCCATCGTCTTTTCGGCTTCGGGATAGAAAATGTCCTTCACCTTGATGCCGAGGAGTTTTTCGATGAGCCGTTTGCATATGCGCTTGTTCTGCATAACTTTTTGAAACAAGAAATTGTCGCAGATGGTGAGCTCTTCCCACTCCTTGATTCGTCCCATGGGCACGCCTCCTTTTTCTTAATTTTACAACGGGTGCTACATGTTGGCAAGGGGAAAAGGAGTCATATTCCTATCAAGGGCAGGAATACCTCAGGCTATGGCGAAATAATGTAGCAGGGGATGCGTATGCGGATTCTGGTCGATGCCGATGCATGTCTGGCTGTAAAGCAGGTAGAATCTGTGGCGATGTAGAGTGGCTTGATCGGCTGTTGGAGGGAGTAAATGGAAATTGAGCGACAATTCTTGGTGAATACCCTTCCGGTTCTGCCAGTGGAATATGACCTTCTGCGTCAAGGCTATATCGCCCTGCTGCCCAAGATACGAATCCGGCAAATCGGCGATAGCTACGTTACGTTGACCGTAAAGCGTGGTGTCGGCTTGGTTCGGGAGGAATGGGAGACAGAGATTTCGCGGGAAGAGTTTGACAGTCTTGCCCAGAGGATTCTGCCGGGGACATGCCTGATTGAGAAACGCCGATATTGTATTCCCCTGGCGGGAGGCCTGACAGCGGAACTTCATGTGCATGAGGGGCACTTGGCTGGGTTCAAGTATGTGGAGGTAGAATTTTCCTCCAAGGAGGAAGCCGTGGCTTTTCTACCGCCAGCATGGTTTGGGCGAGAGGTTACGGAGGATGCGCGGTTCAGTTATGGGGCATTGGTTCAAACGGGCGGCATGGCGATTGTGAAGCAGATTTTGAGGGAGCGATCATGGAGATTCAAGGACATAACGTAGCGGCGTGGTATTTCGCCATCATCAACCTCATGTCAGTGATAGTCTATGGTTGGGACAAGCTATGCGCCATCCACAAGTGGTGGAGGGTGCCGGAGATGACGCTTCTCGCCATTGCGTTCTTTGGTGGCAGCATTGGGGCACTCGTAGCCATGAGATTTTTTCGGCATAAGACGCTGCATTTGAAGTTCAAATACGGTGTACCATTCATATTGGCATTGCAAGTCGCGGGTCTCGTGTATCTGCATATGCCGTAATGACATATGGTAAAGCACAATGCCTTCGGCAAGGATGATGAGTCAGATTCAAGAAGATAAGGGATGAATGTCATGAAGATGAATTTCGTGGACAGTAAAATCAAAGTGGCTCTTTCGGGCATGATTATGCTATCCAGCTTGCTGTTTGTTCCTTCGGTATCAAGTGCCGACAGGATGAATGCAGTTCTGTTGCCACCACCGCAAATCCAGGAGGGTGTGTCTGTTATGCAGGCGTTGAGGCAGCGAAAGGCCAGCCGGACGTTTGCCGATGCATCCATATCTATGGCACAGCTTTCCAATATCTTATGGGCGGCAAACGGCATCAATCGCCCGGACACAGAAGGCCGCACGAATCCGGCGGCCTTGGGGGTTCGAAGTGTCGAGGTTTATGTCGTGACAGCGGATGGAATATTCTGCTACGAACCAAAGACCCACACCCTCCAACCTATCGCCACAGGGGACTTCCGCATGGCAACGACCACAGGGCAATCCTTTGTGGGAAAGGCTCCCTTGACATTGGTTTATGTGTCGGATTCTGCCGTATGGCAAAGTGCCCGTCGTGTTCCTCCAGCCGACAAGCAAGTGGTGTTTGATAGTGTTGCTGGCGGAGCAATGGCACAGAGTGTGGGGCTGGCAGCCGCAGCCGAAGGGCTTGGCACATGCGTTCGTGGCTCCATTGACCAGGAAACTTTCGGCAAGGCGGCTCATCTACGGGAAGGACAACATGTTATCATCGCCCAAACGATAGGGGTATTGCCATGAAAAAGAGAGCTTCTTATTTGGAGCACGCAGCCGTGACCGTCCGCGATATTGAGTGGAGCATCCGTTTTTTCTCGGAGGTATTGGGCATGGAGGTTGTTAGGCGCAAGGAGACAGACGGCAAGCTGGAGCAGGCATGGCTGCGTGGAGGAATCCAGCTTGTTGCCGCGCCGGAAAATCATGCCGCAGGGCGTGGGCATCATCTGGGCATCGTGGTGGAGGATTTTCCAAGTACGCTCTCGGAAATGCTTCGATATGAAGGTGTGCATGCCATGGAGGGCAGACCGGAAAAATGGGTGGAGCTTCCCGATGGGCTGGTGCTGGAATTGTTTCAGGGAAAGCCGGGAGCGATAGAGAAGGTTTTGTCCATCGCGGTAAAATGAGGTGTCCCTATGACGGAGATAGAACGGCTCAAAGAAGAGATCGGGCGGCTTACTGCCGAGGTGAGCAGGCTCAAGGGCTTGCTTGACTCACACGGCATCTCCTGGCAACCAGTACAAGTGTCGGCGAAGCCCATGAATGGGCTAGTGTCGGCGCAGGAGCGTGATACGACTGCTTTGCGCCGACCAAAGCCAGTGGGATTGATACGGCATTGGAGCGTTCCCGCTCAGGAAGCGGCGCACATGTGTGGATATTCTTTGACCGACCGATTCCCGCAAGGCTTGCCCGCAGATTTGGCGCGTCACTTCTTGCCCAAGGTGCAGAGTCTGTGCATCAGAGGGATTTCAACACCTTTGACCGCATGATGCCAAACCAGGACGAGATGCCGGCCGGGGGGATGGGGAACCTCATTGCTCTGCCTTTGCAGGGGCTTCCCCGCAAGCAGGGAAACTCGGTATTTGTGGAGGATGACTGGAACATCATCTCCGACCAATGGGAATACCTATCAAGTATAAACTGCCTGTCCCCGGAATTTGTGGAGGAGAAAATAGCAGAGTGGGGCAAGCGGGAGGTATCGGACAGGGTGGAGGATATCCCGGAGGATGATTCTGAAAACAAGCCGTGGGAAAAGAAGAGGCTGCCTGAACTGGAGAAAACCGATGTGTCTGAGCCGCTATCCCTGATCCTGGCCGACTGTATTTATATCCCCAAAGCAAGCGTAAAGCCCCGCACATTGAATCGCATACGCAAAATAGCCACATTCAGCAACCCACAGTTCTATAAGATGCAGGCCATGCGCTACTCCACCAAGCAGATCCCCCGGCGGATTCAATGCTTCCGGGACTTGGATGATTATGTGGCGTTGCCTCGAGGGTGTCTGCCGGAACTGGAGAAAAGATTGCAATCGGCGAATATTTCCTATGTTTTGGAAGATTGTCGCACCGTTGGGAGAACCATAGATGTGGTGTTCCAAGGCAGTTTACAGCCAGAGCAGGAAAAGGCGGCTGCCGCCATGTTGGAACATGAAACGGGCATCTTGGGCGCGGCCACGGGATTCGGCAAGACCGTGTTGGGAACCTACCTGATTGCCAGCCACAAGACCAACACCCTTGTCCTGGTGCATAACCGGGAAATCATGAGAGAGTGACAGGAGGATTTAACGAAGTTCCTGGAGATCCGCGAGGAACTTCCTGTCGAAGATGGAAAACGCAAGCGGAAGACCCGTAGCATCGTGGGTACGCTCTATGCCGGGCACGATTCTCTCCACAGCATTGTGGATGTGGCGATGATTTCCTCTCTTGGCCGTGATGAGGCCATCGATGAGCGAGTGGCTGATTACGGCATGGTCATCATGGACGAATGCCATCATGCGGGAGCATATACCTTTGAAAATGTCCTTTGGAAGGTGAGGGCAAGGTATGTCTATGGTTTGACTGCCACGCCCATACGGGAGGACGGGCATGAGAAGATTGTGTTCATGCAGCTGGGGCCTGTCCGCTACCGCTTGTCGGAAAAAGACCGTGCCGCCATGCAGGAATTTCGCCATGAGATAGCCCCAAGGTTCACCGGCTTCGCCCCAATCACGCAACAAACACCGAGAATCAACGACCTGTACAAACTGCTTATCTGCGACATGGCACGAAACAAGCTGCTGGCAGAGGATATCCTCGCTGCCGTGGACAAGGGGCGCACCCCCTTGGTGCTGACCAAGTTCAAGGAGCATGCAGAGCTACTCCTTGGATTGTTGCAGGAGAGGGGACTACATCCAATCCTGTTCATGGGCGGTGGCTCAACGAAAGAGCGGGAGGCACAAAGAGCGGCACTTGTCAGCTCCGCAGAGGATGAGCGGCTTGTCATCATCGCCACGGGAAAGTACATTGGGGAAGGCTTCAATTTCCCCCGCTTGGACACGCTCTTCCTGACGGTGCCTGTCTCGTGGAAAGGCAATATTGCCCAATATGCCGGGAGGCTGCACCGGGATTTCGAGGGCAAAGAGAGTGTCATCATTTACGACTATGTGGATGTCCATGTGAAAATGCTGGAGCGGATATACCAAAAACGCCTGTCTGCCTATGCTTCCATGGGCTATACCATCTTTGCCCCAACGGGGGAGGGCGGCGCAAATGTTATCTATACCGTGCGTGACTATCAAGAGCGGTTTTGGCAGGATTTCTGCGAGGCGACAGACCGCATCGTCATTTCCAGCCCGAGAATAAGCCAGCGGAGAGTGTCGGAGTTTGTGCGGAAGGTAAAGGCTGACAAGCGTTCCCAGATGGAGTACATTCTGTACACCCTGCCGGGAAATGCCTATGCCCAGCATCAGCAGATGGGAATTGACTCTATGAAAAAAGCCATGCGGGATAGTGGCATTGATGTCCGGAACTCAGAGGGGCTTAACTGCCATTACGCTGTCATGGATGACAACCTTGTTTGGTACGGCAGCCTGAACTTTCTGTCGAGGGAACATGACGATGACATACTGATGCGAATTCGGAGCGAAGCCATAGTTAAAGAATTGTTGGACATGGGCGAATGAAAAAGCATAAAGAGTGAAGGGATAGGCAACATACGGGGCTACCCCTTATTTTTTGCCTTGCTTCCGCTGGCAACATCTTTCAAGGCATCGAACTCCCCCGTGGAGAAGAACTCGCCCAGCGTGATGCCGAAGCCGTCGCACAGCCTCTTGACAGCCACCGTGCCAGGGTTCCTGCTCTCGCCGAGCAGGATGCTCTTGATGGTGGCTTGTGGGACACCAGATATTTTGCTCAATTTGTTGGGCGTTATGCCCTGCTCACGACAAAGCTGACGTATGCGGTGGGCAATCGCCTCCTGTGTGTCCATGATAAGCCTCCTGGCAGATTCCTACATCATATATGCTCCAACGTAATTGTTCACTAGCATGCGCCACAGATGGCTTCCCTGGCTCTGCCTGTGAATGCCAGCCGTAGAGCCACGATTACGTTCGTGCCGTGTTTTTTTGCAGTGCTTATGAATGACCGGATGATCACATATGCTTCAGCCCCTCGTTCGGTTCTCATAACGCCGCTGACTTTCATCTTG
>Ga0256405_10000311_pt1 | contig 162085 bp, 220 predicted proteins | sample RumenRJG_02DNA_FD_189096 | JGI IMG/M metagenome (GOLD analysis project Ga0256405, IMG submission 189096) | Bovine rumen microbial communities from Lethbridge, Alberta, Canada - RJG_02 | ecosystem: Host-associated > Mammals > Digestive system > Stomach > Rumen | place: Canada: Alberta...
ATTATGACTTCCCACATAAGTTCATGACCAGAAAGCTCTTGTTCTACTGTGTATTCAATAACTTCCTTGAAAAGTGGAGTACCGGTTATAAGAACGAAGCAGGCAAGCAGTGTCTGATGGACGGAGTTACCGAGTGGGAAGGTGACACATCTGAGTGGAGCACTGAGATGGTTGATATCGGTCACCCTTATCGTAGATACAGGCCGTCTGAGCAGATTAGGGCAATGATTACTCAGCAGTACCTTGAAACCTATAATCTAACCTGTGACATTGATTTTGGTTGGCTCAGAGTTTTTGAGTGGTCGGTAAACGGCATCATCTGGACAAATGAACCGGTAACACGAACAGAAGCCGATAATATTGTCAATGTCGTACTGAAAGCACTTCGTATTCGATTCCATGCGGCTAATATGCAGATTGGCGTACTTCCTCGAATGATGGAAGTAGTCGATTGTGTTCAGAATTGTGACTCTCGTATCAGATACTTTGATGCAGGTCTTCTCAATAAGCCGATGATAAACTGGGGACCAGTGCGTGATGCTGAGGGTATGATTCCGGACTCTTCTGTAAACTACGACATTGCTTACTTCAACGCTATCAGCTACGCTAGGTTCATCGACGGAGATACAGAGCATTATGCTAAGTCACCTGTGTCTAAAATCAGTGTTGCGAAAGAGTGCATAATCAAAGAGTAAGGAGGTGTAACGCATGAAAAGCGAAAGGATGATTCCGAACATATACGAGCAAAGTTTCGATATGAGAACGATGTGTCGTTTCTTTGACATCGAACATGAACTGCTCGAGTATTACACCAATCATATTTTAGATTGCTATTCACCAGAGCATTGCCCAAAACACCTGTTAGCTGAGTTGGCAGAGCATATTGGATTTGACTATCAAGAGCTCAAGACAGTTATGTACAATCGAGTGGTTCTGAAGAACTTTATCAGAAATATGATAAGGTATAGAGGTAGTGCTACTGGAATAGCAAATGCAGCTGCCATTGATATTCGTTATCGACAGACGTACCCAGACTATTATTACAGCTATGGTCCTGACGGCGTTGAGCGAGTAGAAGACGCCGATGCTGGTAAGCAGATTCCAATGACTTTTCATGAGTCAATCGACCGCCAGAAAACCTGGATTGACGTCGACCCGGAAGCTGCTATTATCTACGTATTCGTAATCGCAAGTGACTACTTTCCTAAGGTTACTGCGGGAATGACCGATGAGGAGAAACAAGCTAATTTCGAAGAGAGAATGCGTCGACTACTCGACCTGGCATACCTGCAGGAGTATGTTCGTCCTGTGGGTATGTACCTACTTCCCATGGTGGCTCAGAAAGCCAATCCTTATACCGATTTGACGGTTAAAGCGGTTGTTATTCCTGAATATGAGAGAACTCACGAAAACGGTGTTGTTGGTACTCCTAATTCTTCACTGGAGCATCAGTATGACCGTATGCTGTTTGCTAAGGTAGAGAATCCAGATGATACACTGGCAGTTGAGCCTTGGGTTAGGACTTTATACCACTCCCAGTTAGCCGGTAAGCTAAAGCATGAATACTACAAGAAACCTGTGTATCACATCGAAGGCAAGTTCTTGTATTATGACCATGATGAGCTATTAAGTATCTACTCAGATATACAGCAGAATGTACCTGGTATGCAGGGCATGAAGATAGGTGACTCATTGTATAATCCGAATGTATATAGAGGAGCTGGTATGTCTTACAGCTACGGACCAGAACAGTCAGACGAAGCTGAACCACTCTCACTTCAGCAACGTGGCGTTGCTCTTGAAACCAGCGAGAACCTGCGTTACGACGACCATGTAGGCTTCCCAAAACCTAGAGTATATCAGAACGAGTATACCGTAGCTCATCCGATTATCATAGATGCACTGGAACCATATCCGATATATCTAAGTGCTAGCCAGATACCAGAATATGCTGCTAGATATCTAGAAACTCAAGATACTGCGTTCATGGCTACAGAAGACGGTAGATTGCTAGCAGTACCTCAGGTGCTCTTAGCATATCAATTCTTACAGACACAGGATACTTCTTATTTGTCTGCTTTGAATTCTGATTTGTTGGCTGTTCGTTCTAATTACCTGATTAATGCGTATGTTGGTACTCACATGCCGACATTAGACACTCCGGGTGATGGTGATGATGGTACCAACAAGAACCTTATGATAAATCTATTCCAGGTAGATGACTACGGTGATTCTACATGGACGGGCAAGTACGATGTTGTCATTGCGGGTAAGGAACCTGTCGAACGTGACTTGTTACCTGCACCTGATGACATGAAGTACGATGCTACTAAGAATGGACCTCCGACAGGCGACGATGCTTATTGGACTGTCAAGAACTCTGAGGGTGAAGATGACCCAACCGAGTATACTCCTTAATTTGCTAATTTCATTTGTAATACTCCTTTGGTTTTGCTTAAATGCAAGGTTTTGTAACGTACACACGGTTACCTCAAACCACTGCATTTAAGCAAAACCTTTTTATTTACACGAGTCATTGATAATTCGACGTATAATAAGGTAACGGGTGAGAGCCTGAATTTGAGAAAGGATGATTTGTATGGTAAAGACTTATCAGTATGGTGACGCAATCCAGCTCACCGAGCATTTCAATTCTTCTGAGTTCCGCTGCAAGCCTGACGCTAATCATAATGCACAGCACGAGTACAAGATAGACGATGACCTCGTCCAGAACCTCGAAAAGCTGTTCACAGTTATTCCGCAGCTGTTCGGGATTAAGGTGTCTAAGATTTGTCTCACCTCTGCCTATCGTTGTTATACTCATGACATTGCAGTAGGAGGCAACGGTACCGGTCCGCATACAGAAGGTTGGGCAGCTGATTTCATTGCCTATGACGAGAACGGAGCTCCTATCAGCAGTAAGATGGTTTGCTGTGCCGCTCAGGAAATCGGCTTCCGAGGCATCGCGAATATCACCAGTGCATATATCTATACGCATTGTGATATGAAAGACAGAAAGAATGCCAAAGGTCAGTCCTACAGATGGTTCGGCAACGAAGTCTACGGTACTGGTACCGTCACTAATGACTTCTGGACCTATTACGGTTTGACGCCGAAGACTAATAAGTCCGAACCTGAGGTTGTCAAACTCAAAGGTATTGACGTGTCTGAATTTCAGGGTGACATCGATTTCAGCACGACAGCTGCTAACATCGATTTCGCAGTGCTACGTGCTGGATTCGGTCGCTACTCAACTCAGGAAGACAAGAAATTTCAGCGAAATTATGCCGGTTTCAAGAGAACTGGCACACCTATGGGTGCATACTGGTATTGCTATGCTACTTCTGCTGACGAGGCTCGTAAGGAAGCAGAAGCGTGTATGGCTGTTCTTAAGGGTAAGCAATTCGAGCTTCCTATCTTCTACGATATTCTTGAGGATGACCACATCCCGAAACTGAAAGCTGCTGGTGATATTTCGAAGCTCATCAATGAAATCGTACCAGCATTCTGCTCTGTCCTGGAACAGAACGGTTATTATGTTGGTGTGTACTGCAATACTTCTGGATATACCTATTATCTGAACGACCACAACAAGCAGCGTTACGTTCAGTGGGTAGCTGACTGGAGAGGTACCTGTGGATATGGTGGGGAGAAGGTTATGTGGCAGTATAGCTGCAAGGGTAAGGTTCCCGGTATTTCTGGTGACGTTGACAAGGATTATGCTTACTCTGACTTTGCCGTTATCAAGGAGAAGGGTTTCAACGGCTGGAATGCAGATGATTATAAGCCTGACCTCGAGAATCCCGATGACTGGCCTGAAGACCCTGCAGTTCAGCCGAACAACCCTGAGACTCCTACTCCAGAGGAAGCAAAAGATGTCTTTGAGAAGATACTCAAGGAAGTTCATGAAATTAATCAGAAACTGGGTAGATAATCCCAGATACTTTGAAACGAAAGGAGGTGAGGTTCATGTCGACAAATCTATCATCGCAAGCTGAAACAGTTCTGAATGTTCGTGTCGTTGTGGGTAAACCACAGCCTGACGGTACTATTGCCGTTAGAACTGACAGACGTTTTAAGAACACCGCTACCAGACTTATGACCGAGTCAATCTGTAATTACCTTGCTGGTGCTGAAAACACATATAAGCGAGGTCACGGACGTCCTAACTACATGGGTATAGGCACGATGGGCATCACAAAGCAGCCTACGGACGCTAACGCACAGGCTGAGGTAGCTGATAACTTCGAAGACACGACCTACGTCGAGGGTGAGACTACTCGTCCTTGGTTCGAATCAACCTCACTGGCTTTAACGACTGTCTGCGGTCCCGTCAATATCGATACTGACGGCAATAACCTGCATTTCTGGGACCCATCTATGGCATGGGGAAAAGACGGATTTACCGGCAATCTTTCAACTGAGCCTGTCTTCCAAGGTGAACTCTGTACTAATCTGAAACATTATGCCGATGAAAGCGAAGAGAATGAGCGTGTCTACGATGATATCGAGCGTATTCCCATTCTAAGAGCAGACGTTCTATCTGATTGCCCTGCTGATTGGGACTACGGTGTAGACGGATACAGTTCTCAGGTTATTTTCTATGCTTACGCTTCTGTTGAGTGGGTTCACAAGCTACTCAAACCAGTTTATAAGGAAATCGTCAAGGACCCTACCACAGGTGAGGAGACAACGGTAGTCCATGAGGTAGGACCTCAACTCGATAAGATGGCGATTTCTGAGTTTGGTCTGTATGAGAAGAACAATACAGACCCACACGGTCTTGAGACGATGCTAGCAGGCTTCCGAGTTCCTTCAGCCGACGATCTGGTTTACGTCACCGATGGTGAGGTCATTCTAATCGAATGGAGAGTTACTGTACGAGCTGTTATGCCGAATGAGGGGGTTCGTATTACTGGTGAGCCTGCACCTACAGGTATTGCAGTTCTTGCAACGTACCTAGGTGAGAATTCAACTCGTGACAAAGAAGTTCAAGTTACTGGTATTGTCAAAGGAGACCCTGGAGTACGTCAGGGTATTACCTGGACACTCGATAATGCTGATGAAGCAGCTGCTGGTACTCATCTATCAGCTAATGGTCTCTTAACTGTCGATAAGAACGAAAAGCTAGACGTTCTCTACGTGTCAGGGGCTTCTGTTGTCAATCCGTTCATAACTTCAAGGACTGCGATACTCACAGGTCTCTTGAAGAATTTCGTGACTGGTATCACTTTGACCACAGAGTCTATAACCAGCTTTGATGTTCAGTTCCGAGCTACTGTTCTAGGTCGCGGTACATTTTCTCAGAACGTCACCTGGAGGTTCGGAGACCAGAAACCAGACAAGTCAACAACCACAATCAGCAACACCGGCTTGCTGCACATGGACTTTGAAGAAACAGCTGACCGATTCCAGATTATAGCTACTTCTGTTGAAGATACAAGCGTGTACTCAGTTGCTGCTGTTGTCCGTATAGATAAGACAGCTGGTACTTATGTGATATCCGATTTCACTATCTTAACCGAAGGCGGTGAGTAATGTGATTTCGAATGAGAAGGAATTCTGGACAGTCGGATACTCTCAATGGGGTAGATGGCAGGTCAGAAAGGCACCTGTAGACCAGCCAGATAAATACACTTTAGTGGAGGACTTAGGTCCTGAGCTAAAAGCTGCTTATCTAGAAGCTGATGGTGACTTTGTCTACATTGCTGGACAAGAGCATATTTCACTCATAACTTCTGGTGTTCCTTGGTTATTCGTAATTACCACTTCTGGTAAGCTCTATGTCAAGAAAGTAGCTGAACCTTTAGATATTGCCCTTCTTCTAGATACCGATGTTGAAGAAGCTTGTGCGTGTCGTGGTTGGAAATCGAACAAATATTCTGTTGATGATGGCTTGATTATCGCTTATAGAAAGCGAGTAGGTGCTTTTATCAGAGTCTATCGTCCCATTCAAGGTACTTACGTCTGGAGCGATGTTCAGACTATTTCAGCTAGACAGGTTAATCATATTGAAATCCGACGTATGAACGATTTTAGAATAGGAATTCTTTTAGACGAAGAATTATTGCTGACTAATCGTACATACATCGGAAGCACGGTAAAAACAGAATTTTTCGAGGACCAATTCAATTCAGACTTCTTGGTCATGTCTATGACTGCGACAACCGGTCCTAAAGCTGATTTCGCTATCACAAGCGTAGCTTTGAAAGATTTAATCGAGCTCTGGGTTACGGGAAACTATCCGTTCTATAAGCGAGATACAACCTGGAACGATTTGAGTATAACAACTCAGGTTGTTGCTGGTCAAGGTATCGACAGGTATTGGGTTGAAGATGGATATCTAAAAATCAGACTGAAACTACCGATGACGACCCCCTATTCTTATATGAGGATTCACCTCCGTGCTCTGAATCGTATCCAGTTCGAGCGCACACCGCAGAGTAGACCGGTATGTCCTGAGTTAGATATAATCTATGAAGCCCCACCAGTGCCTGTGGATGAACATTTCGATGCATCGTGGGTGTCGCCTAACGCTGCGATAACGATGATTCAGAAGAGGAATCTGGTATATAACGGACCAGAGGAACATTTCACAGATAGTTGGCAGAACCCTGAGGTTGGATTTACTCTGATTGCAGTAGTTCGCATTATAAATCGGGTTCCAGCTGAACATTTCGATGTAACGGTATCGAGTCCAGGCTCTGCTATTACCATGATTCAATCCGGTGTAACGCCGATATAAGGAGGAATACTATGAACGGAAAAGGAAAGGTAGAACTGCATAATAAATTTAGCTTTCAGCTGACGGATAGTGCAGGAAACATCAAGCAAATAGGGTACGCTGAAAATGTAGTCGTTAATCGATATTATCAGGAGCTACCTAGATATATCGAGGACGGACCTATAGACAGGCGAATTAGCCTAGGTACAGGTACCGGAACCCCAGCAGTTACCGATACTGCATTATTTAATCGACTGATATATAAAGACTGTGGGTCCTACTCTTCAGTCACACCACTCGGGAACGGGCAGTATTCTTGGACAGCAACAACGACATTTACTGAGAATGAGGCGAATGGTAACTTAACCGAAGTAGGTTTGTGTGATTACGATGGCAACATCTTCACTCACGCTATGATTACTGACAGCGAAGGACACACCATAGCTATCCAGAAAACAACATCAGACCGTCTAACAGTTACAGCTACCTTATATCTAACACTGACTTTTGATAATAACCTCAAATATCTCGATAAACTTGTCTATTATTCACATTACCCTTCAGTTATCTCTGCGGAAGCTAATCCTGAACGGATAACGCCTCGCGATGCCTGCACTAACCCAATCAGATATTGTGCAGGTCTTTCAACGAATGATAGCAGTTTCTACATCTTACTCGCTAAAGGTGCTTCTATGGGTTGGTCTGTTGGTTCAGACTATTCATACGATTCGACTACACAGACTAAACGATATCGTCGTGCTAGAATTCAATCAACAGAGCAGAATATGAACCAGACGTACCAGATATTTGGTATTCGCAATGCTTACGGTATTAAGTCTTTCCCAGACCACACCGTGTTTCCACCTATCACTCTAGAACTTGAGAAGACAGCTGACGGAAATTCAGGTGACTTTAACTTCGGTATTCCTATCTTGATGGATGATGTGACCGTATTTGTCGACGGTGTTCAGCAGCCTAGCAATGCTTATGTCTGGGGCGGGAAGGATTTCAGTTTCAGACAAGCTTGGGAGTCTCAGCATGGTGACCACCTTGTTAAAGCGACTGAGGTTGTCTATGATTATGATTATAGCAAAGCCTCCGCTCCAGTATGTGGTCATTTCTATGATAGTTATTCTAGAACAAACCCCAAAGGTAGCCATTATGTGATGTATTATGATTTCGGAACACCGAAAGCCGTAAATCATCTAAGACATCGGTATGACTCTGACCGTGGTTGTTCTTTGTATTACTCAACCGATAATGAAAACTGGACGCTGGCTGCTGAGGTTAATTCTGGAGATACCGATAGGGTATATGACCGTAGTTTTGAAACGATAACCGCTCGTTACTGGAAATCTGATTTTGGAACTAATGTACCGTACGAATACAGCTGGGCAGAAATGCAGACTAGATTCATAGGTGCTTTCGACTTCTTCCAGCCACAGCTTCACCTGAATACAGTACCGGCAGCGGGTTCGATAGTTAAGGTTGTAGCCAAATCTGAATACCCAATCAAGAATGCGAACTGGATTATCGACCAGATGTTCATCGACATGAAGATTACAGGAGGTAATTCATAATGGACTTCCCAACTTCTATTCAGGTACCGTCTGTACCCGATAACTCGTTCTTCGAAGACACTAGCAGTAATCTGCATAATGAAGGCACTCTTACTGGTAAACTCGCACAGGTTAACCTAGGTGTATATAACAGCCTTACCTGGAGCGATACCTCCGGTATGTCTGACGACACCATTACCGACTGGGGTACCAAGACACTTCCTGGTGCAGGTGCATTCTACTTCGCTAATCATGAAGACGGTTACCCCACGATGGGACACCTGGAACCTGCGCAACATGATGATTGAACTTATAATAGGTTGAATACAAGAATACAGTCAGCATTTCAAGAAGGGGTGCTGACTGTATCTAGAAAAGGAGGAATTTTCTATGGCAAATCAAGAAAGAGAGCCTTCCGTACTTGACTTTCCGAATGGGCAGCGAGTGGAAGACATTCTGAAGAAAGCTCAGAATTTAGCTAATATACAGATAATCGGTGCTGGTTTATCTCTGGACGGCGAGACAGGAGAACTTTCAGCATCAGGAGGCGGTATGCCATCAGATGTAAAATATGCCACTAATCTTAGTCTGACTATCGACAGTTCTACATTTGTTGTGACTGCACAGCTCTTAGATCAGAACGGTGATAACCTTGGTACAACTCAAACTATCGATTTACCTCTTGAGAGCGTGGTTGTTGGCGGTTCTTATAACGCTCAGACCAAGAAAGTAATTCTTACTCTCAAGAATGGTAATACTGTAGAGTTCTCTATAGCAGACCTCGTTGCAGGCTTGCAGACAGAGCTTTCGGCATCGAATAAGCTTAACCCTGTATACATCAATTATGACTCTACTCACAGAGCTGTAAGTGATGCGGAGAAAACAGCTTGGAATACAACTACAACTAACGAAGTGACAGACCGTGCCGCACTCGCTGAGCTTATCGACGGCGCCGCAAAAAACCGTCTGCCGATAACATCTGTTGATAGTCTCAAGCAGTTGAATACCTATGGTACATGGGAGAACAATGTCTACACTCACTCAAGCGGAGTCGTATTCACAGTCAACGATGATATGTCAATTACTGTAAATGGAACAGCTTCGGGAGCAAACGCAGTTCTTGTTCTCTCGATGCCGGGAGGCTTCTCAATCGAGGCAGGCAACTGGATACTGTCGGGCTGCCCGTCAGGCGGCTCGGCAAGTACATATAACATTGCAATTGCGGGTACGACGTCCGATACAGGAACGACAGGAAGCTTTACTTCGTGTAGCAAGGTACTTGTAAGAATATATGTCATAAGTGGCACGACAGTAGACAACCTTACGTTCAAGCCGATGGTCTGCTCGAAAGCAGCATGGGATATCTCACAGGCTTATCAGCCATACCGCCCGAGTTACCAAGAGCTTTATGAACGCATACTGGCTCTTGAAGGTGGCGGCACAGCAAGCCTCAGCATGGCACGCCAGTAACAATCTGGTACGTCCTCGCAGAACCCACAACAGGTATAGTAAATGAGCCACTTATGAAGATTGGGGATTATGCTGATGAAGTTTCAGGCATATCAATCCCCACAATAGCAGGAGCAAACACACTCTCAGTTGGCACAACATTACAGCCGAGTGAGATAACGGTCAACTATAAGGGTTGGCATCCTGTTGCAGATGTTCATGAACGAGACAGCGGTCAGTGGGATTGAATAAAATTATATTTTTATCGGATTTGAAACAACGGTATATAGCCAAAAAGTGGCTGTCGTTTTTAACAAATTGGCGCAATCATTAGTTCGGTTGCGCCTATAATTATGAAAGGAGGTATGCCGATGCACGAAATATTCAAGAAGTTGTCAAACCGTATGAACTGACGATAAGACGAGCTTTGATTGTTTATCTAACTCCGCAACCTGAATATTAAACCTATAATAGATACGAGTACGGAACCCACACCTGCTCGTATCTATTTTTATCCGCAAACGATACTCTTTACTATAATAGATTAAGAATAAGGAGGTGAGTACATGGCAAACTATACCGTAGGTGATTACCTAGGTCAAGACAGTACCGAGTACCTGGTGTATCAGCTGTTATCTAGGTGGCAGCAGTCTGTAGAACAACTCCGTGCCGAAATACCTAAGGTGAACTATCAGCCTAGGTTGGTCAGTGTTGACGTGGATACCTATCAAGGTAATGAGTCTAGGATTGCTTATACTCAGATTGGTAGTCGTGACTCTCAAAATCGTTCGTATGCTAAGGTAGAGATTAGTTTCTCTGGTGATTCTGCTACATACCTAAACCTTCATATGTTGAACACCTCACGAGTATGCAAACCCGCCATTGATACATTCGCAGTCGGTGAGTATCTGCAATCGCGAGACGGGTTGAAACTACGTCTAAAGCCTAATGGTGATATTCAATTCGATGAAGATGCTACTGTTCAGTCAGCATCAGCCACTGCTTACCTACTGGTGCAATGGCTAGATTAAGGAAGGATGCGGTATCGCATGAACACGGATACTATGTATGGTAATAAGCCACTCTATGCGTATGTCTATATTAGCATACGCAGGAAAGTTGCTTTTCCATTATATCTAAGGAGACAGCGACAGCAAGGGTACCTGCATGATATATTCAGAATAGAATGCTACTCTGAAGCTGAGGTGTCGTGGTACCGACAGATGTGTGCTCGAATGTCACATTGGCTCGTCCTGCTGCAAATCGATTACATCGAGCTGATAAATGACGGGTACATAGAAAATATAGATGGAGGTGGTAATCTAGAGTTTACACCAGATACCGTACCAGTTCGTGAGGGGATAGACGGTAAGGTCTTCGGTGAAACTATAATCAGAGAAACCTATATTGATAACGAATTTTAATTAAGAAAGGTCGATTCAAAATGAGTACAGAAAATATTATCACCATCGTCGTAGCAGTTCTAAGTAGCGGCTTAATCAGCACTATCCTCCAGAGACATTGGTCTCAGGTCGACAGGAAAAATGCCCAAGCTCATGAGGCTTCAGAGGAAGTTAGGAAGGAACGAGCACAGCAGGAGCTCAACACACGAATGCTGAAAAAGCTATTTCGTGCTAATTTGGATCGTACGATAAACTGCGTCCGGGATAAACTCGAGGACCCCGATATCTCGAATGAACGGTTGCGGCTGTACATTTCAGAGCTTCATGACGACATGGAGGATTATTTTGAAATGGGTGGCAACGGTGCTACTCATGCCGCTTATGTAGAGCTCTACAAGGAAATCAAGGAAGTCAAACCAGAGCTAATTTCAGTCGCCTGGTTAGATTTTATAGCAAACGATGTCCGGTGAGGACAAGAAAGGTAGGTATCGATTATGAACATTCAGGAAATTATCATCGACATTATTGCCACCGCGTTGGCAATAGCAGCACTTGCACTGATTCGTTCAGGTATTGCTTGGATTAGTGCAAAAACCAAGTCTGAAAGGATTAAGCTGGCTCTTCAGGAGTTCCAGACTGTTCTTGAAGACGGTATCGGCTATGTCGAGCAGACTTTCGTTCGGCTGGCAAAAGCAGGCGGTACGTGGAACGCAACCACTCAGAAAGAAGCGTTGGAGACCTGCGTTGAATATATTCAGAACAATCTGACGCAAAAGGCATATGAGCTGTTGACAGAAGACAAGGAAGACATCGAGGACTGGATTACAGCTAAGATTGAGTCTTACATTTCGTATTCAAAAGAAAGATAATATAACGTAGAACGCCCTAGGCAGACAACTGCTTAGGGCGTTTTTGTGGTTTTGTGACTCGTGTTATTATACAATGTGTGTATCATAATAAATGCGTGTATTCTGCTGTGGTTTTCTGTGTGGTATGTGTGCTTGTAGTGTAATTATACATAAAAATTGTAACCGTGGTTTTGCGTTAGCATGCGTGTTTTTACACAAACTTCGTTATCGTAGTTGACAAACGTATATAATTTGATACTGTAGACACCCACAACAACGAAAAGGAGAGAAAGAACATGATAAAGACAAAATCAGCAATAATTATTCTTATGGCAGCTCTTGCATTTGCAGGATGTGGCACAGATACCTCCCAGCAAAGCATAGAAGCGGCAGATGTTCTGGTTGAGGCTTCTGAAGTGTACACCGAAACTCCGACAAATTCTACAACCACGACTACGAAGACTACTCAGACAACATCAAAGACGACAACCACTTCAACCACGACAACAGCTGCAACCACAACGGTTACTACGACAGCAGAACCGGTAACAGAGCCGGAACCGGTTGTAACCGAACCTCCGGTTGAGCCTGAGACAGAACCACCGGTTCAAGAAGTTGTCGAGTCAACCGAGCCTCCGGTAGCTGGTACACCAGGTGGTCTTATCTACAGTGGTATGCGAGGTACCTATTATGCACCGGGAAGCTGGAATGGTTATTCAGCAACTGGAGGTTCAGGTCGTTCACTGCTAGACTGTAACGGTGGAGGAGATGGTTATGCTAAAGGTAGTATAGCAAGCCGATATCTTTATAATCTATTAGGCTACTATTCGAACGGTGGTCGTACAGCAGTCTGGTTGTCTATAGCAGGATACCCTGATATGGATGGAATCTATTACCTAGACGATTGTAGCGGTGCTGATGTAATCGACTTTTTCTACAATGCCAATGATAATTGCCAGTTCTGCTATGCAGGTGTAGTATCAGTGGATATCTATTATGTAAACTGAAAGGATGAGTAGAATGGATGCGAACAACGTAACCGATGTGCAGGAAGAGAATGAGTTCGATAGAGATTATAAATCTAGGGAGTACGTCTGCCCTGTATGTGGTAAGACGTTTCGCATCCCTATGTATATATCCCTAACGTCATACGTCTATGTGGTTAATGTCTACGACCCAGTGAAAAAGAAAAATTCCCGAAAGAAGTGCTGTAGTTACGCATGCTACCGAAAGGGTTCGTCGTAACACCGCAACTTCGATACTAAACGATTTTATATCGTATAATGTGAGTGTAGTTAAAAACTACTCAACAGACTTATTCAATAATTTCTTTCTTAATCTCATGGGGCGAAGTTCCGCCCCGAAATTTCGCGGGTATGGTGTAATTGGCAGCCACGATAGTTTTAGGTACTATTTCCGAAAGGAGTGCAGGTTCGAGTCCTGTTACCCGCACCAACCAACTTGAAGTGTATGCAAATTGGTCAGAAGCAACTGGTTCTGACATAGACCAGAAAGAGCGAAGTACCACGTGTCTGATTTGGTAATTGAGCCTAATATCGGCGTGGGAAAAGCTACGTGGGTTCGATTCCCACCACTTCAGGTTGATATAATCTGAGCGCCGCCCTGGCAGACGAAAGAAGAAAGGTCCTGTGTGAAATGCGGACTTTGGGGCAGCAAGGGTACGATATAGCTGGGAAACTATCCGTTGCTCAGACTCACGAAGGCGAGCACAGCCTCCGGTGTAATTCCGGCGTCCTAGAACGGGTGGTGCACACCTTAAGCAGGGTACAGGGTACGATAAACCCTATCTAACATCGAGACGAGGTAATGACTTGTCTCGATGACCTGTTTATAACTTCGGAACCTGTATCGGTTTTGTTGTATACTATAGATACAGTAAAACGTACACAGGAGGTAATGCTCAATGCTTAGACTTAATGCTCAGACAATACAGAAGAACGGTATGGGTGTTGCGTGGATGCTCGCGCATAACGGTAAAGAAATTCCAGTTCAGGTTCATGTCTACGGTGCTATAGGTGAACTTGACGAGAACGCAGCCGCTGCTATCTGGATGCTCAAATACGCACCGTATGATAAGCTGGTTCCGTTCCTTAAGCAGTTTGTAGCATATACCGCTGTAAATCAGGTACCTTATACCGACAATCGTGACCAGTTCAACGCGGATTTAGCTAACGAACTGTCAGCTGGTGGTAATCTAGGTAAGCAGGTAGGTTGGTCTAAGGAACAGACTGCTGATTACCTTCTAGGTCTGGTAAAGGATATGTCTATCGACGAAATCTATGACCTGGGTGATACTGTAACCGAGCACACAGGTGACTTTGTTGCTAAGGACTTGAATGAGACATTCATTCGTGTCCGTATGGGTGGTGAGTATGATACAGATAAGTTGACTGGAGATACATTCTTCCGCATTGGTTCTACCTATAAAAATTGGACAAACGCAATCTATATGTTCGTTCACGAGCACAAGAATGTTACCAAGATTTATGTAGAGCGTGATGCTGAGTCTGACGGTAAGACAAGTCTAACTGAGCGTGATGTCATGATTAACGGTATGTCTAGAGAAGAGTTCTTATCAGCTGAGAAGCTTCCGTTCTTAGGTTCTAGACATAACGACGGTATTATGGCTATAATCTACGGTGTTATCAGTAATGGTAATTACTCTGACTTAGCACAGGTTAAAGCGAACTCTTCAAGAGTTGCTAGACTTTGTGATAAGCTCCGTATGGAGAATATATCATGTAATTACAAGACAATCAACGCACCTTGGGCAAGTAAGCCTAAGAATCGCTGATTATATTACGCAGCCTGAGCGAGTAATATAGCGAGACGGAGTCACAACCAAGCACAGTTCAAGGTAATAACTTTGGATGAGTGGGTTGCTCGCTAAAGAAAGGTAAAGGCTCTTCCTTGTTCCGTCAAGGAAATAATGATTCTAGAGTTGAAGCAATAGTTTCAGCAACGAATAGGGAAGTCAACAGCAGAGTTGACATACTGATACTTCTGGTGGGTTGAAGTACAGACAACGGGGTGTAGCTCAGTTTGGCAGAGTGCTTGGCTTGGGACCAAGAGGTCGCAGGTTCGAATCCTGTCGCCCCGACCATTGCGGATGAAAGAATGCAGGAGAGATGCAGCTTAACGAACTGCTGGGTGCGTAGCACTCATAGCTTAAGAGTAGAGCCTCCTACGATTCCGCTATTAGTTCAGAGTAGAGGAGGGTTAATCTTGATTGACAGATATGAACCTAAGGATAGAAATTATCACTACATTAAGGTAACCTTTGCTCATGCTGACTACTTCGGTTGTGTTGTAATCAAGGTAGGTGGCAACTGTAAGGGTGCTTCTGTTCTTTCCGAGGGTTTGGAATTCTGGGAGAACTGCGACGTAGAAGATGTTCAAAATCTTGTATCTAAGAACTGTGAGTTAGAGCTCTATGAAGACCAGGCAGATGAATTCTGGTTTAGACTTACCTTAATAAATTCTGACAACGGTGACCAGATGCAGTTCGATGCGCTAGACTATGAAGAGCTTACCGACATGATTGTCGCAGTTGAATTTGTCGACGTAGAACCCGAGGAAGACTCGGAGTAGAATATATCAGGAGGTTATATCCATGAAGAAATTTGTTGGTACAAAGGTTATTGAAGCTGAGCCGATGACTCGCGGTGACTACGCTAAGCGTAGCGGCAGAAACAGTATCCTTACCGAAAAGGGTGAGAGTGCCAGTGATGCTGGTTATCTCGTTCGCTATGAGGACGGCTATGAGTCGTGGAGCCCTGCAGAGGCATTCGAAAAGGCATACAGAGACTTTGCCAATCTGTCATTCGGTCACGCTATCGAACTGATGAAGCGAGGCTATAAGCTTGCACGTGCAGGTTGGAATGGCAAGAAGCAGTATATCCAGCTTGCTACCTGCATCAGTTACAAGACCGCTGACGGTGAGCTTGTCAACGCTGAGCATGACGCTATCGGTAATCAGGCAATCGCTTTCGTCGGCACATCAGGAGTGCAGATGGGCTGGCTTGCAAGTCAGGCTGACCTGCTCGCAGAAGACTGGTGCGTCTTTGACTTAATCTGATATCTTCACCTTCGGCTATTAGAGCCCAGTTTTGTCATTGGGAGTGCGAATTGCTCACACCTATTCGTGCTCCCATTCTCCTATTTACAACTTCGTTTTCACGGTTGTAATGTGTTATAATAATGGTACAATAAGACACAAGATAATATGGTACCGCAGCGCGGCAATATGACGTGCATTCACGAACGGGAGCATAGGCGATTGTAACTCCCGACGCCAATCGCCAGCAGGGGTAGGACCTGCCGGTACCACCACCCGGGAAACCGGGACACGTTTTGTTGTCTCCTTTCTTTTGTTCTACACATAATCTTTTATCTCGCCTCTCGCGAGGGAGGCACTCTTTGCCGGTGTGATGGAATTGGCAGACTTGGCAGTCTCAAAAACTGTTGTCTTCGGACGTGCGGGTTCGACCCCCGCCATCGGCACCAACTTGGTTTCTGATTGCACAGAGACCACCGGGTTTCAGCCGGCGTTCAGATACTACCCATCTGAGTGCAAGATTATCTGATAGCGTAGCACGATAGATTACGCACCGAGGGTGATGTCCCTCAAGACGAATCACTTCCGTCTAGACCGCCGTAGTTCAAATCGGTGAGGGAGGGTGATATCCCAAAACCGAGGCGGTCAACTATGTGGGCTTGGCGAAACGGTTAAACGCGCAGCTACGACGCTGTGAGGAGAGATAGTCACGTGATAAGGCTCCTCAATCTAGGTTCGAATCCTGGAGCTCACACCATTCTACGATAGAGGAAGAAACGCGACTTGTGTCTGAGTTTCGCACTTCTTAGATACCTGTAGATACGCTGACGGCTATCGCAGTTACCAATAGGTGAAGAGTACACCTACATTAACAGAGTAAGCTGCTCTGTAAACCTACTTCAAGGGAGCGACACCCGGGAACCACAGGCGTTAAGTGGTGGGCACTAAAAAGCCGTGCTAGGTATTCCTTCGCACGTTAAAACTTTGGAATCATGTGAGTGGCCTGGGACGCAGGGCGCACTCACGAACTCGCCGTTATGGTGGAATTGGAAGACACCTGGGACTTAAAATCCCATGAGGTAACACTCGTACCGGTTCAAGTCCGGTTGACGGCACCAATAATTCAAAAGCGGTGTGGCAACATTACCTAGATAAGGGAAACGACGGGTATACGGAACTTATCTGGTAATGGTATATTGGATAAGAATGTAAAGCCATCAAATCGTTCTTGACTATGGGCAAACCTGTAGAAGTAGCTACCTACGGAAACCAGCAAAAAGAACACAAGTCTTGCATAAGTTACACGCTCTTATACAAGTAATTATTAACAAACGCTGTGGGTTATCCTACAGCGTTTTGTTATATGCTCACGGCTTCACGGTTTTATTATATAAGTATACACGGTGCACAACCGTGTGGTAAACCACAGCGTGCTACGTGATTTATAACTTCGTAATCACACGTCTTTTATGTTACAATAAGTATATAAAAATTACATTAGGAGGTATCTTATGGATAGGTGGTATAGCCGTTATAGAAGAGGAGACGTCTGGTTTCTGCATTTTGATGACGAAACTGGAGACGGTTCTAGAACGTCGTCTGTGCAGAAGAAGTCACGTCCCTATCTCATCGTGTCTTGCGAAGAAAACAATCTTAATGCACCTACATTCAATGTCATTCCGATAACAACTCGAGATTCTGACCATCTTCCTATGCACGTCTATTTTAGATATATGGACGGACCTGAAGGCGGTCGTAATCAGCTTATCCTATGTGAACAGATTACTACCGTGAGTGTCGAGGTTTTTCTATCTGCTAAATCTAGGTTCATGTACTCGTTCAACATAGAGATGATGAACAAGGTGGACGAGGCTCTCACCAGACAGCTTGGACTTAAACCTCGAGTTGCCGATATGCAGGTTCTGGAGCGAATTGTCAACGAGCTGGCTGAGACAGAAGCAAAGCGGATTGAGGCTATGAAGGAAAAAGAAGTCCAGATGCGAGTTGAGGCTCTTGCAGCTACTCTTATCAAGAAATTTAACCTCAATCTGGACACTACTGCATTGCTAAATGGTACAGAATATCGAGATGCTGAAATGCAGTACGCTGACAAAGCAACCGTAAAGACTATGCGAGAGACAGCTGTTGAGCGTCGTAAACCAGAACCGGTTGCTCCTAAGAAAACCTTTACTCTAACAAAGGTAGAAGAACCTGTTGACAAGCCAAAGAAACGTCACAAGTGGTCGATTGAGGAGAAACGACAGTTCTTAGAGGACTATAAGAAACTATCTATCTCTCAGATGTCTGAGAAGTACGGTATCAAGAAGTCTTCGGTGTCCTATAATGTCTGTGTATTCAGGAAAGAGGTAGGTGCTGATGACTCCGGAGCAGCGATTTAATGAGAACATAAAGCTGGTGCATTATTGCCTGAAGAAACTGTCTTACCCAGCACTGTATCAGGAAGACGTTCGCCAAGAAGGTATGCTAGAACTCTGGCGTGTCTCTCAGTCCTTTGATGAGTCACGAGGATTCTCCTTCGCTACATACGCAGTGCCTTGCATACTCGGGGCTATGAAACGGTTCGTAAGGGAGAACTGTTCAACGATACGAATACCCCGACCTATGTGGGAGAATTGTGAGACAATACAGGTGGGTTCTCTGGATGCCTTGATAGACGACGAGAAGAGCAGCTCAGCTACCTTCGGTGATTTAATGCCGAGTGAGCCAGATTTCTATCCTGAACTGTTCGAAGACCAGCTTGACGATTTCTTAGCTACCGTGACTAATGCACGACGTCGGGATATCTATGAGGAATTCGCCTACGGTGCTGCTTATGGCGATGCTCCCACTCAGCAGGAACTTGCTGATAAATATGAATACTCACAAGCTCAGGTATCTAGACTTAGAAGGAAGTTTCGAAAAGAATTCAAAGATTTTCTTAATCGAATTGATAAAGGAGGTGACTAGATGAAACGAGGTGACACTATGTCATTAGGTGAGTTTCGAGAACTTACCAAAGACCTGCCGGACGATGCGGTCATTATGATTGTGTCAGAGCAGATGTATCATGAAGCATTAGCTGTACACTCTTACCCATTCTGCACATCATTAGATGACCAGGGTGCAGGTATTCTATTGCTTGAAGCAGATATTAGTGAATCAGTTCATTTCACAGATTGTTGACAGGAGGAATTATCGTGCCTAATTTAGATAAGATTTTGGCAATGGATGCGCAGTATCGTAAGGAATATCCTAGAACGTATAATGCGAAAGATATGCTGCTCAGAGGACACCTTACTGCAGAAGAGTTCGACTGCGTGACGAAAGGAGAAGCTATGGAAAAGTATATAGACAACAACCCCGAAGCTGCTGGTGAGAAGAAAGGTATAATTCTAACCGGTATCGCACCCGCACCAAAAACCGAAACAGATAAGCTCGTTGAACAAGCTGAAGAATACATCGGTCAGGCAATCCAAGCATGGGTTCCTAGACAGCTTGACCATGTGGTTGTTCGCGCTGCTGTCAGAGATAAGCCGAGGCTTGATGACCCCAACCGCATCAGACTGCAGATTGGCTTTAAGCTGTTCAATGTTCTTGAGCAGACTGTGCAGGAGGTAGCTACCGATGTGGCAGTTGAGCGTGAAGTTCTGCACATGGATGAGCACACTGCCAAGCAATACTGGGTTATGTTCAATCAGTGTCTGGTTAATCAGCTTACTCAGATTGTCTTACAGCTAATTCACGGTATTAAAGCGGGACAATTTTAACTTCGTACTTCACGCAATTATATGTTATAATGTAGGTACAATAGAAACACATAGGAGGTGTAGATGTGGTAATCGATAAGTTCGACGATGAGTTCGCATTCCTAAGCAACTTCTACCCGGCTAGCGTTAGCATGGACGGCATGACGTTTCAGAACTCTGAAGCGGCATATCAAGCACAGAAATGCTTGAACGCAATGGATAAGTTCCAGTTCTGCAATCTAAGTCCTCGTGATGCTAAGAAACTCGGTCGTAAGGTTCAACTCCTCCCTGACTGGGAAGACATCAAGGATGACGTCATGGCACGCATTCTTAGCCTAAAATTCAGACAACACCTTGACTTGGGTAATCTTCTAATCGCAACCGGCGATGCTGAGTTGATTGAGGGTAACCATTGGCGAGATACATACTGGGGTGTCTGTGACGGTGTGGGCAAGAATCGTCTAGGAGAGCTTCTCATGCAGGTGAGAACAGAGCTCAGGCAAGAAGTCAAATTCTAAATAATATGGAGGTAATTATGGATAGAAGAGCAAGTTATCTACACAGGTTGAGAACTATCGACCGTGATTGTAAGAATATATGCAGATACGGTCGAAATCTGACACTTCTGGCAGCACAAGGTGAACTGCCTAAATGCTATGCCAGGAGCAAGGAAATCGAGGAGATACGCATAGCTCTGCGTAGGAGAACCAAGCCTAATGTAATACTTCTCGGACCTTCTGGTTGTGGTAAGACTGCGATTGTAGAGGGTCTGGCTCAGGTACTTGAGGAAGAGCTCTACGCTAACTGGCTGTCAAAGCTGAAAGAAGAAGATGATGAGTACTTCCCTGGAATAGATGAAGCAGCTTCTCCTGAACTCCCTATTGTAATGGAGTTATTGTCTGGTAATCTGCTGGCAGGTTCCAAGTATCGAGGTGAGTTCGAAGAACGTCTAGAAGCAATAATCGATGAACTCAGACGCACAGAGAAGAAAGTTCTGCTCTTCATCGATGAAGCTCACATGCTGACTACGCTGGGTGAGGCAGAAGGTGCTGTATCGGCTGCTAATCTGCTGAAACCAGCACTCGCTCGAGGTGAGTTCTGCGTTATCACCGCAACCACTACAGATGAGTTCAATGAGTGCTTAGCCAAGGATAAGGCACTTACCCGTCGCTTTAATCGGATTGATGTGAAGTCTATACCGGCAGATGAACAGCCGGAATGCGCTGTTCAGATTATCCAGGAGTACTCGAATACATTTCACATTCCTATCGACAGCAAGATTGACAAAGATTTCCTCACACAGATTATTGAAGGACCTCTTTCCAAAGAGTTGTTTCCTTGTAAGTTCGTCGACATAATCGACCAGATGTTCGCAGAAGCATCTTATAGAAAGTTAGAATGTGTCACCAAGCAGCTTATGCAGTCAACTCTGGTCCAGCAGACCAGGTGTCTGGTAGTCTGATGTTAGTCTGATATTTAACCACAACTTCGTTTCATGGTGTGATTTGTGTTATAATAATGATACAATAAACATAAAACCGACGCAGACAAGGAGGCGTACTATGGCAGAGATAACGATTACTCGTAAGATGGACATCGAAGCTCTCAGAAGCCTTTGTATCAGATACAATCTGTATCGCGAAGGTACGAATGAGCAGTATAGCGAGATGTTTGCTATGGCAAGGGGTGCTCGTACAGATGAGGGATTTCTCAGAGTAGCACAGAATATCTGGGAACATTCTTGCACAGATGACCTGATTACAGCAGGTTTTGAGTACGAAACGCTGTGCTGGTATGTGTTCAACGACTGCGTGAGGACGTACATCAATGCAGAAGACTAATCCGTTCGTTCAGAATGTCCTTGTAAACGGTAGCCTGGTTGTGTTCGGGTTTCCGAAAGACATAGACAACCCTGTGGGTAAGTTCTTAGTCTACAGAGTTGTCGACGGCCGTGCTTGGTATTGGTGGGTTACCGAATCCAAACTCAAAGCACTTGCCAGTGCTTCAGGTGTGTGCGGTCATGTAGAACAGATAAGAACATTTGAGCGACCGAAAGGAGGCAGACATGGCAGCAGAACCTAGAAGGATATGCTCACCTATCAACTACGCAAATCTAGTAATATTCACGAAGGGTGCTGAACTTCCCGCAACCGCAGTCAATGACAAAGGCGAGAACGTAATCGTAACGACAGAACCTAGCGACATGGGTATGTGCTATCGACTTGATACTTACCAGAACAATGGCTGGGTTCGCATCAATCGATATTACAAGGACGGTGCCGGGGATGAAGAGTATGATATGGGAGGTGAAAGATAATGAAGGTTAATCCTGAGATTTCGGTATTCACCACGTTTCCCAACAATGGCTATCTTGCATTAGTTTTTCAGGATAACGGTGTAGCATTTACAGCAAATTGTAAAAAGAAGGATGCGTACGAAGGACTCCTAGAGGTCTGTGCTAACTTCCTGCTGGACATTATCGACGATGTAAGACCTGATGTTCAAGAGCTCAAGCAGAGTCCGGAAATGTCTGACGAAGACTTGGAAAAGATAGACCGATATGCCACAGCTGTTGCAGCTGCTCACTCTGCGTTTTGCCAGGCTTTAGAGTCTCGTTTGTCTATAGGAAGCGTGACAAAGCAGCTTGAAGCGTCTGGTCTTCCTCATGTCTTTGCTAAGATGCTGGCAACCGGTATGGAAGCTTTTCCGGGAAAGTTCGAGAAAGCATCTAACGACGACTGTGATGAGGAAGATGAAGATTCATCCGATGACAACGACAATCTGGATTGAGAATCCAGCATCTTCGGTTCAAAACCGAGTGCTATGTTATAATACATATACAATAAACATAAATCAAATTCTCATGTGTAGGAGGTAACAGATGAAAGTCACGGTTGTTGCATTTAATACTGCCGAGGCTCATAAGGCAAAAGAGGGGCTGGTAAAACTCAAGAAAGGCGTAAGTGAGTTCAGAAGGGACCTTAGAGATAACAGAGTGGACCAGGACACGCTTGAGTCTTTCGTGAAAGGGCTTCGTGTAATCGCAGACTACTTTGAAGGGTTCATGAAAGATGAGCCTGAAGAAGTCAGACAGGATGTATCTGAGCCCATTATCGAGTCAGAAGACTACTAATCCAGAATCTTGCTGAGTTTATCTATCCCAGTCCTACTGGGATTCTGGCTGGGGCATAGCCAAGTGGTAAGGCAACAGCCTTTGACACTGTCATTCGTGGGTTCGAATCCCGCTGCCCCAACCAATGTGCTTGACACGCCTCTGTTCCATGCGTACCACGTCAAGCCTACAGTATGCGTTACCTGGCCTGGTAGCATAGAGGTTAGTGCGCGGACGCCTAATAAGGGTCTAAGACGCGGGTTCGAGTCCCGCCTGGGTTGGGTAACGCATGCTTAAATATTCTCGAGTCTAATGGTAGGTAGGCAGGCTGTGTCGCGATAGCTTGTCGGTGTGGAGTTCAATTCCCACCTCGAGAACCAATACCGATATCTGGTCAATATACCCTGGCTTACCGAAACAAAGGTTGAAATAGATGAGGGAGTAGCCTGAACCTTGCAGTCCATAATGACGGATTGGGGTGAACCGTAGATTACGCTTTGACGTAATAAATGGCTTTGACTAAATGAAGATGATGCTCATTGGGGTGTGTCGTTATAAAGAAGGGAAGGCGGCACCAAAGGATATCGGAATACCAAAGCCTGTGTATCAGGCAACATCCTTTCGGTTTCTAGCAGCCAATGTGTCTTCATTTGCCATAAGGAAGACCTCCTAAGTGATTTACCCGAGTGGGTTGATGCTAGATAGACCCGCTCACCATTATATGTGGAAAGGAGAATATCATGTTCGGTTCAAAAGAATTTATCAAATTCGGTAAGAAGGTTGTTGCAGACTATTTCAATCAGCATCGCGATGTGACAGACTCTCAGGAGCTCAAAGCAGAAGATGTCTATGTCGTCTGGTACAGCAAGACTTTACAGAATCATAAGGGTCTGTTCAGCACTCCCATGTCCGACGGTATGTATTATGAGGTTACCTACAACGGCGACAATGACGAGGCTTACATCGACGCCTACAAGAAGTGGGAGAACTTCAAGGTCGAGTGGCCTAAGTCTTATCTAGAAGCCAGCCAGAAATAAGCAAGATACGAGCCATCAATTCTAGATTAGGACCTCCGAATGTGCTTCCGGAAGGGATTCTAGATTACCTTCCGTTCACATAATAGACAGGAGGACGGCTCATATTATAAAGGAGCAATCATTATGGATGAATCTATTAAGAAGAATGTAGACCACCCGTCGCATTACAACCAGCCTGGTAAGAAAGAATGCATCGAGGAAATGCGTGACCAGTTCGGTGACCTTGCTGTATATTGGTTCTGCAAACTCAATGCCTACAAGTACGGATATCGTGCAGGAACTAAAGACGGTAATAGCGAGGAACAAGATAAAGCTAAAATCAAATGGTACGATGATTATGCTGAAAAACTTCAGTCAGGTGTTAAGATGGACGATGTAATGAAAGCACTTCAACCTTGGGATGATGCAGTTGCTAGAGCATCCGATAGAATTATCGGTGTGGATTTAGCACAGAAACCAAGTGTAGCTGTTAATACCTGTCCTATCGGTAAGATTGATTGTGGTAGGTTTGACTGCTATGATTGTGATGAAAAGAAAGCCTTTGATGCTTCCTGGAGTTCGACTGAAGAGCACACACCAATAATAGGTGGTACAGATGGCAGAATATAATTTCTGGGACGATAGGACTACGGAGGATAATGACGAGAACTATTGTCCCATTATTGATGGTCATTGCTACGATATGAGCAAATGTGACGAGTGTGATAATAACGCTCGATTTGTTCAACAATTCCAAAATCTAGGAGGTAAAGAAATGCAAGTAAAGCTGCTTAACTACACACCACATCCAGAGGATACCGTAGCCGCTGCTGCTAGATTGTGCTATTCAAAAGAAGACATAGCTGATTTGTGGAAAGACTGCGGTGAGAAAGAAAATTCAAGGTACATTCAGATGTTGTCTGAACTGGGCCATGAATCACCATTCGAGCACGTCACTTTCACATTCGGAATAAGTGGCATATCTCGTGCGTGTTCCCACCAGTTGGTAAGACACCGCATAGCATCTTACAGCCAGAAGAGTCAACGCTATGTCGACGAATGTCAGTTCGAGTATGTTACACCACCTGCGATACGTGGTAATGACGTGCTAGAAAGCATATATCAAGATACAATGTGCATGATAGAAAGCCGATATGACATAATCCGACAGGCTTTGTCTTCTAGGTATGTAGAGTCAGGCATGGCTCAGAAAGATGCGGAGAAGAAGGCGAACGAGGACGCCAGAATGGTGCTTCCTAACGCTTGTACAACATCTATCATCGTCACCATGAATGTCAGAAGTCTGTGGAACTTCTTTAAGCATAGGTGTTGCAACCGTGCTCAATGGGAGATACGTGACTTGGCTAATCAGATGCTTGATATATGCCAGTCAGTAGCACCAAATCTATTCAAATACGCAGGACCTACCTGTGCAGTCACAGGCAAGTGCCCTGAAGGAAAGATGTCTTGTGGACATCCAATCAAGAAGGAGGTTATCTAATGAGTATGTCAGAATGGGCTGCGGAGGAAGTCCGCATTGCATGCGAGCGTGAGCGAGCTACAATTATCGAAACCGAGAAGGACGTAGACGCGATGATGCAGGCATACACAGAGAGCTGCTACCAGAGTGCTCTCAAAGCCTACAACTCACTCTGTGGTGATGGACATTCAGGTATGAGTTTCAGCATCACTGCAGGTATCTTAAAGAGGCTCTGTTCAGGGTACCCACTTACACCTATCGATGATACCGAAGACGTCTGGAACCTGGTTAGGGAAACTTCGGATAAGAAAGAATACCAGTGTCGCAGGATGTCCTCACTTTTCAAAACGGTGTCTAAGATAGACGGTTCTGTTCAGTTTCATGATATTGACAGATTCCTTTGCGTCGACCCGAACGGTACCACATACACTAACAATTTCATCAATCAGCAGCTCAGCAAGCTGTATCCGCTCACGATGCCTTATATGCCTGAAGGCAAATTCCTGGTTAAGGCGTTCGACTTTGCCACCAATGCTAATCCAGGTGAGTTCGACACAATCCTTATTCGTTCTGTCAAGGAGCCGAATGGTCAAGAGGTGTTACTCAACCTGTGCTTCAAAGAGACCGAGAAGGGCTTCGAGCAAATTCAGCTGAAAGAGTACGAAGAGAGGTATAAAGCATTCCTTGCTAGTGCCGAGTTGCAGAAGACAGCAGAGAAGATTATCGAAGCAGTAGATGATGCTGTAGATAACCTGTAATGACTCGACAGAAACTGTCTAAATTCATGTTGACTACTAACCTCATCTGCAGCATATTCTACTCGATGAGCTATCCTTATATCTATGCTGAAATGATGAAGGTTGTCAATCATTTCTATATATCAGGTGAGCAGATAGTCACCTGTCTAGGTGTAATCATTTTCGGGCTTCTGTGGAACAAGAAAGGAGATGTGCTGTACAAGCATTATCTCTGGATTGTGACCGCAGAGATTATAGCTGATGGGTTCCTATTTGCTCACGTTCTGATAACAGGCAACTTGAAGTTCTACTTCGTGCTTAATGTGCTAATATATGCACTTATTACGCGAAACATGGCGAATGGTGGCATACGTCTCAGGGCTAAAGTACACCCTGACGAGAGAAGCCGAGAACGCTACGATAATAACTGTAATATCGTAAACAGCGTGGCAACACTCCTAGGTGCAGGTTTAGCAATAATCATACCTATGAAGCTAATGGTACTGTTCATTGCAGCTTTGGTCGGAAACGTATTCGACAATTTCTGCTATTACTACATATACTGCAAGGCGAACGCCCTAGCAGAAAAAGATAAACAGAAAGGAACCAATTGATATGGAAACACCGAAAGAAAGATTTATCAGCCTTCTTCGCTCTACGGGAGCTGAAGGCATAGAGGATTTAATCGCATGGCTTGACGGTCCTCATTGCGACTTCTTTGTCGCACCTGCAAGTACCCGATATCATTGCGCATACGAAGGCGGCCTTGTCGACCACAGTCTGGCAGTATTCGATGAATGTGTTCGCTTGTATAATGCTTTCCAGGATAGACCTGAGTTCCGAGAAATGTCCAAATCTTCTGTTATCAAGGTGGCTCTGCTTCACGATGTGTGCAAGGCAAACCTGTACAAGCCGGTTGAAAAGTCTCGCAAAAACTCCTCTGGCTTCTGGGAGAAATACATGGGCTGGGACCACGACGAGCAGTTCAAGTTCGGCGGTCATGGTAGCAAGTCTGTCTTCATTGTATCCAGGTACCTTGACCTTACCGATGAGGAAGCAGCAGCAATCAACTGTCACATGGGTACCTGGGATGTCAAAGACGTCCAGACTATCAGTCAGGTGTATAACGAGAACCCGCTTGCCTGGATGCTTCACGTGGCTGATGAGTCGGCTACATTTATCCTGAAGAAGTGAGTATGCTTCTAAAGAATAAATTCACCCTTTGGTACTACTCAGCTTCTGCGCTTGACAATTTTGGAAGTTCAGAAGAAATCGAGATTACGGTTGACGTATCGATACCGTTGGCAGCACAGTCAGATAGGTTCGACCCTATTATACTGGAATACTCACCTACCAATGCTCCTATCGTAGCTGGAGATGACTGGTATAGGTGCGATGTACTGGAGGGTTGGGGTTGTGATGACCCGGATAAGGAAAATGTAATCTATACCTATTACAGACCACTTTAACCTGAATTTAACTGCCCTGGTGTAATAATCAGGGCAGTTTCTATATCACTGTTGGAGAATATAATAGATAGAGGAACCTACCGTTTCTCACCATAATATCAACGGTTTTGCGGGACGCACGTGTTGTGCGTGTGTAGTTATACAAGCACGACGCAGCAGTTATCGCATGCTGTTAAAGGAGGACACGATATGCTGAGAATAAGGACTATATCACCTAGAATGACCTTATACTGCTCACTGACAGTTGATACTGCTTTTATGACAGCTTTGAACTGTGCTACAACAGGTGCAGGTAGTGGTCATACTGTCTACACTGGGCAGGACGAACAGAAATTGCTGACGCAATTCAGACAAAAACTTCAAAATGCGACGGTAGATGATTTTAACTTCAGGCAATTAACCGACCCGGATGCTTGGAATCAATATGCTAAAGGTTCTTACAGAACTGCGAATGGTGCTTTTTTCACTCTGCTGTACAGATATAATCAGCTAGCAGAGCGTGAGGGTAAACCCACGATAACAGAAGACGACATTGTAGAATTTATCAAAGACGCTGCGAATAACCATCTTAAGATTTCTGTAGAAAAATTATCAGCCAATCCTGCGTACCCGACAGGAAATGATAATGTACCGGTAGTCATTATGAAGGCACCCATTAGTAAGCTTCTGAAGGGCAAGGACTTAGGTATTTTAGGTGAGAATACAGCTAAGCGACTAAAAGCAATAGGACCGGAGACTGATATGTATATCAAGGTAGCCTTTCAGCCAACACACAGCAGAGATGCAGCTGGTAATCTGACAGTTCTGGAGGAAGGAATACAGCCACTGTCATTTCATCGAGATGCAGATTCCAAGAATACTAAACCAAATCCGAGCAAGCCGCATATAAAGGATAAAGCATGGGATACTGATTACATACCCGAGAATTTGGTAACTCAAGCTCCTAAAGAATATTTCAAGAAAGAAAAAGAGCGTAAAGCTCAGAAGCAAGCAGATACTGAGGAGACATAATCGCAACTTCGTATGCGTATTGTATTCATGTTATAATATAGATACAATAAGAACAATGTGTAGGAGGTACTGTATATGCTGTATGAGGAAGTATTAGGTAGCGTCGAAGAATTCTGCAATCAGGCTTCAGAAGGTAAGATAGAAAGTCGAACTATTAACCTTGATACTGGTGCCGGAACATTAGTATACGTTCGAAATGGTGATAAAGAATATCAAGGTATAATATCTAAGATGTTCGGCGTGGATAATGCTTACGAAGAATGGAAGTCTGACTTTGTACTGTTCAGAGCTAACGGTAGCGTATTAGCGATAGGTACTTATACGCTAGGAAGTGCAGCAGAAGAGGAGAACGAGGTAGCAGAATTCACGAAGGTTCTTATTACTGAGGTAGACAATCTTAGAACTGACAATCAGATAACCTCAATGATGTAAGAGGTAGATTTATGCTGGTATACGAGAGCTCAACTAGAGACCAGATATATGCTTACCTGGAAACCTTTATCAATATTCTAGGTGGTTCTAACGTCGATGACAAGCTGACAGAATGGGTTAACTCTGACGACAATCTGAGTCAGGACCCGACAGCTGATGTACCTAATTTCCGTATACTCACAGATGTAGGTACAGTTGATGTCTATTATAGACAGGACGGGGAAGACGAGGAGTACTACCTTGACTTTGAGGTTGACGGCGAGTACTACTCTGGATTCGGATGCCCGTTAGACTGTTTCTCAGCATGCCTTACAGCAGCAGAGCAGGTAGCTAATATGATTGACAACACGATTGGTTGAGTTCTATTTCATAGCAGACTACTTAATTCCGAATAGACAGTTTTATTGTAGGTGGAGTTAGCTCCACTGAGTTAAAGGAGAACGGATATGGGAAATGACTGCCCTTGTAAAGGATGTATCGCACCTAAGCGACACGTCGGTTGTCACGGTACTTGCAAGGGGTACGCAGACTGGAAGACAGCTGACGCAGAGAAGAAAGCTGCTGAGCGAAAACGCAAGGAAGACGAAGCAGCTATGTACGAAAGCTATAAGCACAGACGTAGGTAAGGAGGCGAACAGTGCAGCAATTACAGGTTAGCAGGGACGACTTGGTTAGAGCCATTCGTCAGAAGATTGACGGTTTAATTCAGAACGCGGTATACACCGACACACTCTGGAAATTGTTGCAGCTGGAATACATATTAAGCAATCTTTACATCAAGGAGGAGTAATCTATGCGTAGGTCTAGAAAACGCGAATACGAAAGAGCGATGCTCTGGGGTATGGACTATGACAATACCACAGCATTCGTGAAGAAGACGACACATCGAGCTGTTCGAAAGAAATTAAATAATCAAACTAAAATCACAGAGCAGATTGCGGATAGGATGTTGCATAGCTCCGATATTGATACAAACTATTCAAGATACAAGAAAGGATTATAAGCCATGGGCAAGAAGTTCAAGCAGATACTCGAAGGCAAGCACAGACATCATACTAGAAGTCAGATGGGTGAGTCAACTGCGTATGTCGTCATTCACGACATTTGCACAGACAAACTTCTAACTCCGAATGAGAAGGTACAGTTGATAGATGGGTTTTGTCAGAATACATTAACCGTTGAAGACTTGTCAAAACATTTTAAGAACGAGTCGATGTCAAGTTGCTAATTTAACATAAAATCACAATCGAATACCGTAGTAAACCTATGAACCCCGCCATTATGGTGGGGTTCTTATTTTGTAAAATGCAGACATGAATGTATATGTATTGCGACGTAGAAAAGATTCTATTGCGAACTCGAATTTCGGTAGATGTAGGTGACAAACCCGAATATCAACGGTACACCAGTATCAAGGTTAATACTGACGTTACGCATACCAAGAGTTCACTATGGATACCCGTCTGTATCCACCAATATTCAGGTATAAAAAGACGACACTTGTCGTTGCCGACAGATGTCGTAATCAAAAGCATAGATAATCTGTGAAACGTCGTTCAAGCACACCATACTGTCGGTGGTATGTCACCCGATTTGTTTAGAATAAACAGAAGGTAATTCAGGCGTTCAAAACCGGTCCGCTTTAACCAGAGTTGCGGTAGGGATTCGAACGCCCGTTGACCATAGGTATCGATATTTTGCTTTTGTCCTAAATGCGAGTAACGACATACCACCACTCCGAAACGGTGATTTTTGTTGACTTTCCACAAATTCATCGCTCCGATTCCGGTGGGTACGAATGGGTAGCTGGAGCGGAGAACACCGGTACCAGACACCGTCGAACTCGCACCCCAGCGATAGGAGCCGGTACTGGTAGCAAGGAGCACACGATTCCGGAGAAGAGGCACAGGAATTCGACTACCTATCATATTCTTGCTTAAAAGTTCGCCAAATCGTCTACCTGCTTCGAGTTCTGCTAGCCATCGTTTCGACACTTCGAATCCCTCCTTTCGAATTTCGAATTCCGGTCTACCGACACCACCGCGTTGAAACTGCTAATACCGAAGTTACCATTTCCATCTTCTGTTCCAAACCAATCGCTCTGAACAAAGAATACCGAAGTTCCCAGATGCTTGGTAGATAGAACTTCTTGTTCCCATTCTGAGTAACTAAATCAACTCTGAATGGAACTCACGAAGTTTATTTTTACTACACCTATATTATAACATATTTACACAAATGCACGAAGTTTCGTTTTCTCATTTTCCGAAGTACCCACCTAATCTTCTTAACCCAATCACTCCAAGCAAGAAACCGAGCTCGAAGCACAGAATACCAATCCGAAACCAATCTCACCCAAATCTAATCCAGCAGAAGAACTCGAAGCTCTCGCTTGCTGACCAGGGGCGGGTACCTTCGAGTCCCCACCTGGTTCTGTGTTATTCGCGTGCGCGCACGTTCATTATAATATGCGTACCCATCCTGGGTGCTTCATAACTTCGTAACACACACCCAGCAATGTTATAATATAGATACAATAAAACACAACACGGAACGGCAAAAGACACACTGGGTGCAGAAAACGCACAACTTCTTTTTGCGTGGGCGTGTGTGTTATAATGTAGATACAATAAAAACAAGTCCCACTGGGACGCGACCAAAGAGTACTTAGGAGGTACAGATTATGGCTAAGAAGTATAATGTTACATTCGCAAACGGCACAGAGCAGACAGTAAACAGCAAGAAGGCAGTCAAGGCCCTCGAAGGTATCATCAAGGTTACTGTAGGCGGTCAGGACATCACCAACGAATTTGTCAAGGAGGACGAGGTTATGGCTAACAACGAGTACGTAGAGGCAATCGAAGCTATCAAAGCAGTCGAGGAAGCTCAGGCAGAGGTAGACGCAATCGAAGCTCCCGCAGGTCCTAAGGCAACACTCCTCTTCACAGCATCTCGCGGTAACGCAAGACGCCTCGCTTGGAGACAGATAATCGTTAACCCCGAGGACGAAGTTGTCAAGGTCAAGGGTTGTGCAGCAATGCTCCCAATCCAGGTTGCCGAAGCAATCGGTAGCACCAAGTTCGTATCCTGGTTCGACCAGGAGCAGGCAGAGAAGTGCGTTGCCGAAGGTAAGCAGGTACGCGGCATGGCAAGCACATTCTCAGACGTGTTTGCTCGCTACACCAAGGTAAACGAGATTAAGGGTGCTGACAAGCTCGAAACAGTACTCGCAATCTTCAAGGGCATTCTCAACGATATCGAAGCAGGAATCACAGAAGGCGAGTGGGCAAGACCTGAGCCCGAGGTTCCCGAGGTTCCCGAGGAAGTCGAAGCTCCTGAGACAGCAGACGTAATCAGCACAGAGCTCGCAGATATCGAAGTGGCATAATGCCACTCCGGTAGCTCGGATAAATCAAATATCGAAGCAGGGCGGGCCCAATAGGGTCCGCTTTTGCTAGCGGTTATCGCACTTTCGAGTTCCACCGCAGTTCTATGTTATATAACACATCTAGCAGAAGAACTCGAAGCTCCTAGAGACCTTCAGACCAATCACCTTCGGTGATAGAACTCGAAGCTCAAGAGCTCTGATACCACCGCACGGCTGGTGATATCACACCACGCATGCTGTGGTATAAACCACGGTTGTGCACCACATACACGTTATAAGGTAACCACGGTACCTACAGCAAAACACCAGCTTGCTGTGGCATGCGTACAGAACCCGGTCCTGTGGTATACCGCGCACACCGTGCTGCTGAAACTTCGTACTGCCACCTAGCGTATGTTATAATGTAGATACAGTAAACGTAAACCGGGTAACTACTTAGGAGGTAGAATTATGGATAGACAGAGACTTATGGAATACACAGATGCTAAGCGCGCAGTACCAGCATTCAACTGCGAGACCGAGCGCCAGAAGGAAGTGTTCACGAATTTCTACTATGCCGCTTGCTCACTTATCGGCGGTAACGAGAACACCTTGTACGACTACGACGAGGACGACGAAGAGTACATCAACGCAAAGCAGGTTCTCGAAGACCACGCTGGTCTGGTAGACGATGTGTTCGCTTGGGGCACTTCTGGATTCTACGGATGCGGGCTCGAAGGTCCGATGCAGCCTTACCAGAAACACTACAACCTCGTCGGCAACGACTTCATGCGTAGATGTGCCGAAGCTATCGTAACCGCAATGGGGCACTGAGCCCCTTGCGATGAACTTCGCAACCCCAACCCCAATGTGTTATAATATAGGTACAATAAAAACAACCCGTGTGCTTAAGGAGGTACAATATGGATAATAAGAACAAGCAGTACAATACCGCCGCTCAGGTCCTCGAGCGTGTCGAAGAGAGAATAGCCTGGTTTGAGGACAACCCTTACAGCAGACTCCGTATCTCGGACTGCTACAACGAGTTCAGCATCTTTGACTGGTGGCCTGAGTACCTGAGCAAGTCGAAGCTCCAGGAGATGCGTCAGTTCCTCAAGGAGGCTATCAAGCTCGGCTACACCGGATATGTATGCTTCAAGGTTGGAGCTACCGGCTGTGCTAACGGTATGTGGGCACACACCGAACTCGAAACTGACGAGGGATACAGCCCGGACAACTGCCCGATTCTGTTCCGAAGCTTCACACCAGCTTACCGTTACTGGGATGTCACCGACAAGGACGGTAACTGGGATTTCGAAGGTAAGTACAAGGACGAAGAAGACCGCCGTCAGAACTGGGACAGACTCAAAACCATCAAGAACCTCGAGGCGTTCATCGAAGCTCATAAGGATAAGGTGTACCGCAAATAAGCGGTACACCCTGAACTACAACCTATAGGAGATAATTGTATGATAAAAATTCCGAAAGCATCAGCCGACACGAAAGAGGTTCAGATTCTGTATAAAAGGTGGTCTGTCGACAATAAAGAGCAGTATGCGACGATACCGAAGTTCTGGGATGTCGTGGAGAAGTACGTCGACTGTAGGTATCTGAAAGGATACGGTACAGACTGGTCGAGCGACGACGGAGGTGACTTCTTATACGGCATAATCTTCGCGGACGGCAAATTAACCAAAGAAGTCATCGACGCCGTTCGGAAGGAAATCCCGGATATAAAGGTGGATTACTCGTTCCCTATACCAACGAAGTACTCAGAAACCTTCGAGGGTAACTCAGCCGGTCTCGACACTCTGTACGAGGAGATATGGAGTTCTCGTCCGTTAGCACACGAACTAGAAGAATTCTCATCGAACGGGGATTGCAAGATTCACGTTATCTATAAAAGATAAGGGTACACACCTCACGCACAACTTCGTATATACCACCTGCATATGTTATAATATAGATACAGTAAAACAAACAACGCCCAACTGCTTAGGAGGTAGTATTATGGCAAAGATTACAAAGACACAGGCTGCAACCAAAATCGAGCGTTACCTGGAACTCCAGGCACTCATCAAGGAGGCATCGAAGGAGGCAGACGCTCTCAAGGCAGAGCTCAAGAAGCTTGCCGAAGCTAACGAGTCCCGTACCTACATCGTGGACGACCACGCAGTAACCGTTACAACCGCAACTCGTAACACCGTAGACGCGAAGGCACTCGCAGCTGCACACCCGAAGATTGCGGAGAAGTTCACCAAGAAGTCTACATACGACACAGTCCGCATCAAATGATGCGGACTCATTCCAAATCGAACTTCAAGGAGGTCTAACTATGCGTTATAAGGTATTCTACGGAGCAGATCCTACCGATTATGCGGTGTGCTACGGTGCTACCGAAAAAGAAGCTCAGCATCAATTTAGTCAGTACAACCCACGTAAGGCAATCATGCGCGTCGAAGAATTCCCAGATGCTACGGAACCTGATACAAACTTGCTCGACCTGATTGGTGAGGCAGACCCGGAAGAAGCAATCCGATATCTCATCGATGCTATCGAAGACGCTGGTGTAACACACCGTGTTGCCGGTTATCTCTACCGGTACGGGTTCGGCAGAGAGGACGGATAATCACGACACCGCATGCTGCAGTTGCTTGGATGTTGCGTGTAAAAGTTATAAAGCAACTGCAGCAAAAACGCTGCATTTGGTACGTGATTTCGGTACTCTGCGTATGAACTCGAAGACAGAAACTTCGTTTCTACGCCCTGGATTGTGTTATACTATAGATACAGTAAACACAACACCAGTTCATATATAGGAGGTACAGCACATGGCTGAGTTCTGGACTATTACCCAGAAGGGTTTTAATTTCATCCGTCACAACGCCGATAAGCTCGTCGAGGACGAGGAATGGAGTATCGAACGTGTTGCTGCATTCATGGCAGTACACCACACACTCAACGTCATGGCAACCAGGTACGCCAAGGGGCTCACGCTAAGGCCGAAGATTGCGTGTATCCAGTACACATTAAAATGCGACCCTCAGACTTCAGCTGACCTGGACAAGCTCACCAAAGTGCTGGTACCGAAGCTCTGTGCTTATTACAACTCACCCGACACTCAGGGCTACCTGGGCAGACCACTCAATCTTGTGCTCGACGATGTTGTCAAGCTCGCACAGGATTATATTGCCAAGGAAGAAGCTCCATTCGAAGTATTCGGAAAAACAGTCACACCTCCTCCCTTCTACTCCAGACCATCGAAGCAAGAGTACGACGCTATTCAGGAGCGTGAACAGAACCAGGAGAAAGCCTACTGGGACAAGTTCAAGCAGGCACTCGAAACTGGTACCGCAATGCATCACAAGATTTTGATTCGTGAGGGTGCCAATACCTACACCGGTATCATCGTCGGGGTAACTGCTCGCTGTGTCTACGTCGACCTTAAGGACGAGTATGGCAGACTTCTGCAAAGCAATGCACGACTGCCCCGTAATTCACCGAGGTTCATTATCGAATCCTTCAGATAATTTCTTATCTCCTAAGCTCACATATACCGAAGCAGGCGCCTACGGGCGTCTGTTTTGGCGGTTAGAGAATTAAAAATTATATACAAGTGTTCACTACTGTGCGTAGGCATTTTCGTGTATTCATACGAAATTGTAGAAAAAGTCTTGACTTCTGAGCGCCTATACATTATAATGATTATAGTAGCAACAACTACTAACCCCCAACCTTGACGACTGTTCCACATCGAATAGAAAATGCGTAAAGCTCACACGGGTAGCGAAACCCATCGAAGTACAGACCCTCACTTCGGTGGGTTTTGTTGTGGTTTTCCGGTGAATTTGTGTAAATCGTACAAAGCATTCCTACTCGAAGCTCCCGCTTTCGTATAGGATTTTTAATTCGCAAGAAATGTTTACCTCACAATATAATATATGTTCGCCGGCTTCGCTTCGACTACGCCTACCGATACACATTCTGTCTATCGTACCTTTCACTTCGTTTTCGGGGTCGAACATATATCCTCTCCAGGCACCAGGCCATCAGGCTATTCGCCTATGTCTTCGAGTCCTTCACTTCGTTGCGGTGCTGTCCTGGTGCCCTCTGTCTTCGACAACCCCCACCTTTACCGCCTGTTCCACAACTGTCTGCGACGCATTGCCCTGCGGGCGGCTTTATAGTTATATACGATTCTTATACCGCATACACCGCCATGCCGCAAGCATACCACACGCACGCTACACGCAAAGCGAGGTACTACACCTCAGGCGTATAACTATACATCTGCACAACCACATCGCACACACCAGCATGCGTGGTGTTTAAGAAATTCGGAACCACGCCTTGGATATGTTATAATATAGATACAGTAAACACAACAACAGAAACACAAAGGAGGTGTAGTGTATGACCGATAAGGAACAGGCTTTAGCAGACCTGACTATTAAACTCTATAAAGAAAACGACCTGGAATACGCAGAACGTACTATAGCACACGATGCTAATTGGCGTGACCTTATATGCCGCGTAACCATTAGGTCTGAGATACATTTCTGGCACATCAACGCCGAAAATATTAAGGAGGACTATGGGATAGACATACATAGCTTCTCGAAGGCGTCCTTAGCACGTGTAGCTGGTGTAACTACTGTCATTATTAACAATATGGTAGACACGCTGGTTCAGAAATACAGACCTGGCAAGAAGGCGAAGAGAATGCCAATCTGGGAGGAACCTGCAGAGCCAATACCTGACAAGGGTAGGTAATTAACTTCGGATGTAACACCCGAGTGTGTTATAATATAGGTACAGTAAAACAAACAACGCCCAACAGGGCAACGATTAAGAGTACTTAGGAGGTACATATTATGGCTAAGAAGAATGTTAAGAACACAGAGGCAACCGTAGAAGTTATCAAGGAGGATGTTACCATGGCAGAGAACACAAAGGCTATCGAGAACGCAGAAGCAACCGCAATCGAAGAGGCAGGCCCCAAGACCATGCTCCTGTTCACAGCATCACGTGGCAAGAACACAAGGTTCGCTTGGAACGAAGTTGTTGTCAACCCCGACGATGCTACACAGAAGGTTAAGGGCTGCGCAATCGAGCTTCCTACTAAGGTCGCAGAGCTCATCGGAAACGACAAGTTTGTTTCCTACATCGACAAGGACATAATCGCACGCTGTGTCGAAGAGCAGAAGGCAGTACGTGGTACAGCAAGCACAGTATCAGACGTATTCACACGTTACTGCAAGGTAACAGATACCAAGGGTGACCGCATAGCAGTAGCGCTCGCAGTATTCGGCGAAGTCCTCGCAGCAATCGAAGCAGGTAACACCAACGGTGAGTGGGTACGCCCTGAGCCTGAGAAGGCAGAAGAGCCTGAGGCTCTTGAGATAGAGGAAATCGAAGCTCCCGTAGAGGAGGGCTAACAACCAGCAAGGGTAGGGGCCGCAAGGTCCCGCCCCACATGAAAATTCGTAATTCCGCTCAGCATCCTGTATAATATAGGTACAATAAAACACAAGGAGGATACAGTATGTAGAAGCAGGATTTAGAGGCATTACTCAAGGCGTGGCCTGAGAACATACTCATCAAGAAGCTCGAAGCTGTCTACGGAGGAATCGCAATCACAGACACTTCTGAGAACCACTGGTTTTACGACCACAACGAAGGAACCCTGAACAAGAAGGGTCCTTGGAAGAAAGGAGCACAGCATGCTTAAGGAAGCTAAGAAAGACGAAGCATACGAAGAGGTCTACAAGAAGATGCGAGAGTACGCTGACAACAGAGACTACGATTTGTTTGACTCGGAAATCTGGACTATAATCGAAGAGGCCGAGGAGGAAGGAGACAGCGTACTGGACTGTGCCGACGGGGCGCTCAGAGAGCTCGTCGAAGACTGGGTTGCTGACCACCAGGAATAAGCAAAGCAAGGGCTCGAAAGAGCCTTTGTTCTTTCAACTATCACAATTCGAGTCCCGCCAGCATCTGTGATTGAGAAATAGAAGACGCTCAGCAGAAGAACTCGAAGCTCCTAGGAGCTACCAGTGCCACCGCTACTGCGAAAGCACCACCTCGCAAACCGTGGTATACCACGTGGTTATGCACGGTGTACACTTATACTACCATATAAAAGAACCCACAGCATGCGTTAGCGTGCTGTGTATTTTTTATGGTGTTCACCGCACCGGTGCAACCACGGTCACGGTTTTAACGGTGTGCGACAACTTCGGAATGCTACGCTGAAAGTGTTATAATGTAGGTACAATAAAGCACAAGGAGGTCATGGGTATGGCACAGAACGACATTAAGCAGCTCTGCCAGTTCAACAATGCGAAGGAAGCAGCTCGCATCCTGTACGAAGAGGAAGGCTGGGACGGAGCAGACGAGGGTGCAACCGTTACGCAGCTTCAGGTCGACTACGACCTCACTCAGGAAGAAGCCGAAGAGGTGTTCTCCTACATCATCAGCTACGAGGAAGAAGACGGTGTCGAGCGCGACGAGTTCGGCAATGTTATCGAAGAGGGAGATGGCTGGATATGTTAAAGATTATCAGAGAGCGTAGCACGCATACCGAAGTAGAGCACTATGTCGAGTTCACCGACGGAGGAGGTGGTGGCTTCAGCTTCCCTTGTGACTCGAATGGCAACATTCAGTTCAATGACGACATTCCCGAACTGGGTAAGGCACAGCGTGACAACTACGACTACGCTATGTCGCACAAGGAGCGGTTCACCTGTCAGTATGCTCAGTTCGTAACTCGAAAGTATACCGTGACGGATAATGCCGTTGGCAGATGTGTCTGCGGAGAAGAAGTCGAATTGTACGACCAGTACCAGGGTGCTTGTTCGTGTCCGAAGTGCGGTCAGTGGTACAATATGTTCGGTCAGTCACTCGTAGACCCTGAGTACTGGGAGGACTGAGATAACTTCGCATCTTCAGCCTAGATGTGTTATAATATAGGTACAATAAAACACGGAGGTGTTCTTATGGCAAATAAGATAGAAGTGTTCACCGAGAATTACGAAGAGGTGTACGGACGTAAGCCAAGAGGCAAAGGCACCTGGGCATTTTTCATTGTGTCTAGCAGAGGTACAGATTTCAACGAACCTATCATCAAGCATGGCACATATTCCGAAGCTCGTGATGCTGCCATCAGAGAAGCACGCAGTCAGGTAGGAGGGTTCCTGGGTCTTATCGTAGGTACATAACTTCGTAACCGTAACCACGAATCATGTATAATTAAGATACAATAAAACAAGTCCCAGATACTTAGGAGGTATAATATGGATAAGATTTATCTGGAGCAGGTTCTAGAGCAGTTCGTGGACAAGGCGAATGTCATCATCCAGACTCGGGATTCCGACTACGCACCTACCTACTGCCTGGGCAATCATTATGCCGCTAGATGGCGGTTCGTCCTGGAGCACAAGTTCCCCGCTGAGCAGTTCGGTGTGCTGGACGTTACGTCGGAGGTCAAAGGCGGTACCCTGATGTGGGTAATCACGATCGACCGAGCTCGTGATAGAATCACCGACCGGCTGAGCGAGCAGGCGAATTGCCTTATCTCGGGACTGGATTTCTGATAGGAGGTTGCTATGCGAAATTTCACTTTCAGATACACATTACGCAACGGGCAGACAGGGAGCGGTCAGATTTCCGCTCCGAGTCGTGACGCTGTCGGCATGCTGGCAAGAGAGCGATTCCAGTTGCATGACGATGTTCGCATTTACGAAGTAAAGGAGGTAGTCGATGAAAGCGAGAATACAGACAGTGGAGCAGCTGAAGCAGGTAGCGTCAGCTAAGCTCCAAGATGAGTTCAACCGGCGTTATCAGGAAGCAACACTCGAAGGTGCAGTCCAGGGAATGGCATTCGTGATGTACGCACTCGAGATGGGGCAGGGCTGGAAGAAGAGCAGACAGCAGAAACTGTTCGAAAATATGATGGGGCTGTGCGATATACCAGAATCCGCACCTTGGCTCAATCCTTACAACGCACTGGACATTAGGAAGCATATCGAAACTGAGTTCGGTATCGATTTTTCAAAATTACTCAATCGTGTCGAAGCATTGCCGCCAGACGAATAAATAGCGCGGCGAAAGGAGATAAATATGGCACAGAACTTAAAATCCAACCGGGTGTACCGGTTATGGGAATCTACTCAGGATATACTCGAATTCACACGCTGGTTACCAGAGGTAGTTGGTACAGAGAGGGAGCTTCGACGTATCGGTTCAATCCCGGTAGCACAAATCCCACAAGAAGAGAGCAGAGTTGCTGCTGATGTCGAAATGATACAACCCGTTCGATTTAAGGATGCTGATGTAACCAAGTACCGCAATCTGCTGGCATTCTTCAGACGTCGTCACGGCAGGTGGGCACGCTGAAACTTCGTACTGCTGCCCTGGGTGTGTTATAATAATGGTACAATAAAACACAAGGAGGAACAGACCATGGGTGAGATACAGAAGTCAGATATGCAGTTGAAGACCTTCTTTGAGAAATCAATGGGGTTTGTAATACGGAAGGCCGTTTACAACCGGGGTACATTAACCTACTATATGTACGACCGACAGCAGGGTAAAGCTATTCTGTTCGAACAGCGTCCCGACACGTCAATGTCGTGTACGATGGAAGGAGTAACTCGAAACATCCCAGCAAGGGATGCGTTGGAGACAGCTCTGGGTCACAAACCGACACAACTCGAAATCTGCCGCATCGTTCAGGAAGTCATTCTTAAGATGATTGACGACCAGCTGGACGAAACGAAGCGACAGGTTGGCAGAGATTTTGACCGGTTCAGCAGAAGAGGTCACTGATGTAGGAACTTCGTAAACGACACCAGCGTGTGTTATAATGTAAGCACAATAAAACACAAACCGATAAGGTATAGGAGGAAAAGATTATGGCAAACGAGAATATGGTTCAGAACGCAGAGGCTATCAACAAGACTGTTATCGTTAAGGAGGATGCTACTATGGCAAACGAGAAGGTTATCACAGAGGCAATCGAGACTACCGAGACACCTGCAGTAACACTGCCGAAGTTCAACGACGTAATCATTCCGGCAGATGAGGACAGAGAGATGCTGCTCATCACCGCAACTCGCAACAAGAACGACGCTATGTTCTGGAACTACATTACAGTTCCGGCAGGCACCGACCCTAGGGAGTTCATCAAGACAGTCACCGAGAACAAGTTTGTCAACCTCGTCGATGCTCGTAACGTCAGAGCATTCATCGAAGCAGGTGCTCCGCTCAGAGGAATGGCAAGCACAATCGCAGACTTCGCAGCTCGTTACGCTAAGACAAAGGGCGAAGTAACCGATAAGGCAGCGCTCGTACTCAGAGAGTTCACAGACATCATTGCTCAGGTTGATGCTGGCACACTCGAGGGCAGATGGGACAACCCTGAGGCAATTGCCAAAGCCGAAGCAAAGGCAAAGGAAGAGGCTGACAAGGCAGCAGCAAAGGCTGCTAAGGAAGCCGAGAAGGCAGCAAAGAAAGCAGCAGCCGAAGCTCCTACAGAGGACGAGGTTGAGGACCCGTTCGATGTAGCAGAGTAATCTAACCAACACTCGACCTCCTAAGTCGAAGTCAAGAGCCCTGGGCGATGAGCCTGGGGCTCTTGCTGCGGTATCATGGTTCTGGAAACTTCGTGATGCTGGTGTAGGTGTGTTATAATATAGATACAATAAAACAAGTCCTAGACCATAAGGAGGAAACGGTATGGATAAGAATAGAATGACCTGGAACGAAGCAGTTCAGTACCTCACCGAGTTCAACAAGAAGCACAACATCACAACCAAGGGTGGTAAGCCCGCTACGTGCGTGATGGTCGCAGTTATCTCGAAGGACAGCTTCCGTAAGAAGTATACCTTAAAGGAGCGTAGCTATGCGTTCACAAACCACAATAAATTCTTCATTCCTGAGAACCTCGGTAACTCAATCTTTGCCGATTGCCTGGATGGCACAGATGTAGGCATACGCCTTGAGCAGCACATACGCACTCTTGATTGGAATGTCGAATACTGCTACATCAAGGAAGAGCGAGAGGAATAACTTCGTACTCGCACCTGCAGTATGTTATAATGTAGATACAATAGAACACAACCCAGAGCGTAGAGGAGGGCTTATATATGGCACAGAAGAAAGAGTACACCGTTATATGTCACCACAGAGGAAGAGCAACCGAGTACACAGGTACTCTGGAGCACCTCATTAACGACGTGTTCGGCTACACACTCGAAAGCGGCGCGTCCTGGCAGTACGAGAAAGGTTCTCGCAAGGTTAACACCAATCCGAAGTCCGGCAAGGGTCTTGTAACCGCCCTTAACAACGCAGCATACAACACCATGGGTTCTTGCTATAACCCGGACTGGTACGAGTTAAAGGAGGGATAATTATGCCACATGGCTATCAGTGGAGTCACGAAGACTACCGAAACGCCGAGCGAGCTGCTAAGATACAGGCTCAGGCGATAGCCGAAGCTCAGCGTAAGGAGCGTGAGAGACAGGAGAAGGAAGACCAGAGACGGAAGTTAGAAGAGTCTCTCCGCTATCATCCTTCAACACCGTACACCCCTAAACCCTCAGCACCCCTGAGCCCTTGTGACAAAGAGCGTGCTAAAGAACAATCTGCTAAGCGTGTTCGTACCAACGTCGCAAAGATGCGTGCAGAGAAGGCGATGGCTGCTAACTTCGGCAGTGCTGATTATATCCACAACCGCTACGGACACGCTGTCTGGCTTGGCAAGATAACCGAGTACCGCAACAAGTTCGGCTGTTCAGAGGAAGAAGCAGTCACCTTGATGGTCAGAGACTATAAGGAGTCCGAGTGGACTCACCTGGAGGACCCGCTCATCGAGAAGTTCATGGGTCACCGTAAGTAAGGTCACAGCAAGCTAACGCATACACCGCGGTAGCTCACGGTGTGTAATTATACTACCATATGGTATACCTCAAGCAGAACCTTAGCAAAACCACAGCAGATTAAAGGCGCACCACACCGGTACGCCTTTAGTTACGGTTTGAATTGGTAACTCCAAAATTCGGAATGCTACTCCAGATATGTTATAATATAGGTACAGTAAAACAAACAACGGAAAGCAAAGAGCTTAGGAGGAATAGATTATGGCAATAGCAATTCTGGTAGCAGCAATCATTATGGCACCGGCACTCCTTTACACCAAGGAGTCTTACTAATCCAGGAGGTAGATAGAGATGGAGAGAACAAGACGATTCAGATGGGATAGACTGGCACTGTGCGTGTACATGGCTTGCAACCTGGCATTCGTTGCTTGGGTAGCGTTGTCATACTTCAACATCGTGCTGCACAACACCGAAGCAAACCCGGCATACTTTACCTGGAACTTTTTCACGGTTCTGTTCTAAGTTCCAGAACTTCGTAATACACCAGTAGGTGTGTTATAATATAGGTACAATAAAACATGGAGCGGATGAGACGGGTGCATCGTAGCGTAGGTCACTTCAACCACACCCCGAGTTCTCGCAATAGTGGGGGCAATGCTCACCGCTCCGGACGACTTGGGAGCCGAGAGGAGGGTTCTTATGCTGAGAATGGAGTACATCGACCGACAGGGTACATACCGAATCTACAGAATGGATTCACCGAACACAACCGTAGCATACGAGACCGACTACTACAAGGCATTAGCAATCGTTAGACAGGGCTGGCGTTAAGTCAGTCCTTTGAATAACTTCGTGAGTAATACCGCTATGTGTTATAATATAGATACAATAAAACAAGTCCTAGACAAGGAGGTAGCGTATGGGTACTGTTCTTAAGACAAAGGAGCAGAAGCTTCAGCTTTACAGAGCGGTTAAATATGAGGTAGAGGAGTTCGCTGCTGACTGTGGGTACACACTCGCACAGCTTTGGGCAAAGATTCACGAGAACACAGAGTCCGGTAGGTTCTGGCGCAGGACAGTGTGTATAGACTATGGTCAGTATCTGAGAGCGTCGAAATAAGACGCTCTCCAAAGGAGGTATAGGTATGGAAAAGTTCATCGAATATCTTAAGGCAAGAGCTTATGCCCTGGCAACCAAGGAGCTTGACAGTGAGGCAAACAGCTTTGGGTTCTCAAGACGTGTTCCAGAAATCGCACGGGCAATCGAAGACGCACAGGCAGGTGAGGAAGCCTACAACTTCAGCGTAGCTTTCGTGCTGGCAATGGCACAGCGTTACCCAGACGGTCGAGACGAGAAGAGCATTGGGTTGGCAAAGCAGCTCATCGCTTCTGGCTTGGGACTCGAAGAGGGACAGGAAGGAATCCTCAAGGAGGTAAGCCTGAGAGTAGTCAGAGGATCGATGCACCCCACGGTAATGCAGCAGGCAGCACAGCTTGCATTCTACATCTTGGACTCGAACGGTGCGGTACCAGAGGAGCTCAAGGAAGACAGTGCTTGGTGGAGGATGCCACTTATCTGAGCGGCACTCCAAACTTCGTAGCAGTACCTCAGGTGTGTTATAATAGTGGTACAATAAACAAGTTCACAATCCACAACCTGTAACCTTAGGAGGTACATTATGGCTACTTTCAATTACAATCCTGTTCAGCTCATGGACCGCATCATTTCGTTCCACGGCCTGGTTGGCAACGAAGGCACCCTGTACGACACTGCTAAGTCCAACATCAACACTCAGGTCGGCGTCAATGCGTTCTGGGAGTTCCGCAAGTCCGTTGCCAAGCGTCTGTACCGCATCACCGAAGCAGAAGCTCAGCTCTGGTACATCGCTCAGACTAACCTCAACACCGAGACTGGGTACGTCGCTTACTACGCACTCGAAAAGTCCATTACCCGTCGTCACGGTGACGATGCTGTGCTGTGCGACCTCGCCCCGAACTTTGCGTGGGACGACCGGCTTGCGGATGCGTGGTACAACCTCCAGGCCCTGGACACCAACCCGGCATGAGTCGGGCATAGGTTCTGTAAAATCTCACATAGCAGCACAACGCACGCTAACGGTAACCATATACAGGCATACAAGTATATGCCTAGCAGGGACCGTTAGCGTGCGTTAGCATGCGTGTTGTGGGTATATGCAGCGTGTAGCTGCACTTTCGTGCAGGCTGTAGGAGCTTCGAGTGTATGTGCTAGCTATGTTATATAACACATCTAGCAGCAGATACCGAAGTTTCAACCGGATATGTCCCAGCAAAACCGCCCGAAAATTACGGTTTCGAAATACCTTTCAACGGTATTCCGATACTACGGTACCGCATTTTACGTTTTTCCACCAGCACCCCCTTCGCCAAAAATCCCAGACATCAGCAAACACCGCAATCTCCTTGCTCCCCGCTCTCATGTTCGTGTACCCAGACATCAGCACTCGCCTTCCTCCCGATGTTCCCAGCTCCCAGCTCCCGACTCCCGATTCCAGCATCCAGCTCCCCACACCCAGCTAACCAGCAAACGCCTTCGCGTCCAGGTTCCCGGCTCCCGATTTCAGAATTTCCCGGTTTCCCAGCAGCACAGATTCTGCACAAAATCCTAGACATCACACAATACCGCAACTTCGTTACTCACACCGCAATGTGTTATAATATAGGTACAGTAAACGTAAATCAAGGAGGTAATCTCATGGCACAAGTAAAGAAAGTGATAACCGTTCGCTATACCGTCGAGGTTCCGGAGGAAATGACCAATAAAGAAATCGAGGAAGGGGTTCGCGACGAAATCGGTTTGGCTTATCAGCTGCCCTATGGACCGGAACTCGACGCAGAAGTTAGCGTTGCGGATTTAGAGAGGAGGTAATCTTATGAGTAGACGTGAAATCATTATCCGATACATCGTCGATGTTCTGGATACAACAACCTACGGTGATATCAAGACAGGTGTGCAGACAGCTCTAAGTCAGTTACCCCACAAGCCGATTAGCGATGTTCTCGTCAATCTGGTTACTCCTGGCACTGTCCTGACTTATCCAGATGACGAACCTCGCTTTCGTGCTATCATCAAGAAGACAGAGTTCACTCAGAAATAAAAGGAGGTATGGATATGAACATCAAACCGGAATCACTGATTAAGGCTGCTAAGCTTCTGCAAAGACAGTGTCGTAGCGTAGACCCCTGTGACGAGAACAGCAACTGCCTCTTCTATGACAAAGAGTCTGGTCATTGCTTAATCAAGACATTCCCCACCAACTGGGACCTGGATAAAATCCAAGAACGTATCGACAACGCACAACCCCAGCGAGCATTCGACGTAGACGTCATCGTAGACAAGTTGCTCGATTACTTCGGGTTAGACCATAGCGGTAATCGGGTGCATGGGCTGCTCGGCGAAAAGCTGTTCACAGTACCGAATGTCACCGTAGCAGAAGCCCGTCGAATTCAGACTCGAGTTAATCGTATGCTGAATTCGGTTGACCTGTATTGCGAGATGACCTATGTCAAGAAAGACGGCGCTGCCTACTTTGATATCGTGAGTTAAGGAGGAGAATATGTCTAGCAAATACTACAAGGAGAAACTCAAGAAAGCTATCGAGCAAGCAGCCGAACGCTTGCTCCACGATTCCGGACAGCCGAAGGAAAGGTATCTGTACCTGACGAAGAAGCAGTATGAAAGCGACCCTGACGGGTGGCATGATGTTCTAAGGCAGCGTGGGTTGCCTGAGGATGCTATCAAAATCATACCGAGTGTGTTCGATACGAAAGGAGATACCAAATGAATGGGTATGAATATACAAGACAATTGATGGCTAAGATTGATGCAAGCCCAACCCATACACTTGATTTGAATGACGCTATTGCCTTTATCAGTTTCTATGGATTAAGAAACCTGTTCAATGCGCAGGGGAACATAGGATTTGTAGGGCACGTTGCAATAGATGTTCTTGATAAAGCAATTACCTATAATGAGATTTGCTGGAGTACGGAGTCTGAAGAATTATCGAAAGGAGTTAAATCTGATGAATGTATACCTAGTCAATCTGCCATATGGCGAATACACCTACGGTGATGATTATGCAATGGTTGTCGTTGCTGAAGATAAGCTTCATGCTGAAAGACGAGCACGCTGGTCATCAGATAATTTCAAGAAAGCAAAGAATATCAATGTATCACAGGTTAGTCTTGATACAGAAGCAACTATATTAAAGGCTAATGTAGGAGGGTAATCATGAATGACGAGAAGAAAGCAAAGCTGATTAAATTCATTCAAGATGAATTATGCCATGCCTACTGCGACAACTGTCGCGGTAACGACGAGAAAAGATTTGAAGGATGCGAAGACTGCCACAGAAAGTATATCGGATGGGAAGTAGGGTTACCAACCGCAACGCGAATTGCCGAGAAGGCAGCACAGATTTTTAGCGAGGACTGAATATGGCATCTGAATCCAAGAAACGTAAATGCAAGAACACTCGCTATGACCGCGGCGGTGAGAAAGGCAAGGTACGTCGATTAAAGGGATACGCTATGTATCACAAGAAGGATAGAGTTGCGAACAATAAGGCAGCTAAAGAACAGGAGGATAATCATGCAGAATGAAAATGCAGATACATTAAAATACCGAGCTCGTGTCTACACTGATAGAGCTCTACTCCCTCAGATTGAGGAAGACCTTAGAATCATGGTGTATGCACTTATCGGTGACAAGAAGTTAGAGATAACTCAGGACCCAGGTGGTTATGATGTTTACCCATCATGCAAGGATAGCTTGAAAGACTACTGCCCTGCTAAGAAGAAACGTTATCAAGCTCGCTTACCTGAACACTGCTTGTGCTGGTTTGGTGATAGTCGGATTGAGCTATATTGTCGCATTATCTCGTCAATTGCGGGTAACAAGGTGTATATGCCGTTTTCGAGCATACCACGCGCATCATCAGAAGAGGAGGAATAACATCATGACCATGCTTGAACTTCAACGAGTACTCGGTACCGAGCTTGATAAACTCATTGCTGGTACAACCCAGCCTGAAGATGCGAAAGCAGTTGCACTAATCGCCAAGCAGATGATAAACAATGCGGATATCATCCTGCGTGCAGACAAGTTCACGAACCAGGACGGAAGCCGCATAAATCAGATAGTAGGTGATGTAAATGCCAAAGCGACATCAATGGACTGAAGCTGAATTAATCTGGCTTAGAGACCACGTTCAAGAATATAGCTGGAAAACGCTCTACATACCGTTCAATCAGCATTTCGGGTTAAATCTATCCCAATCCAGCATCGAACACGCATGTCTACGACGTGGCATCACTCATGAGCGGAAGGGTGAGCGCGGTTTTATAGCCGGTGAGAACAATTCCTACTCGGTCACATTACCGCTTGGTTCCGAGCGTCAGGACGCTAGAGGTCGTGTCTTTATCAAAATATCAAATGACCCTAAGAAAGTAAAGTGGGGTAACTGGGTTCAGAAAGATAGGTATCTATGGGAACAGGCACACGGTAAGCTCGGTACCAACCAACTGCTAATCCATCTTGATAATGATAAGCAGAACTGCGAACTGCCTAACCTCTACGTCGTTTCACGAGCTACCAATCGTAGGATGGCAGCTTGGGGTTGGTTTTTCACCAACCCAGCGTTAACCCTTACTGCCATCAAGTGCTGCGAGTTGCTAGAAGCAGCCGATTAAGAAAGGAGTGGTCTAGGTGAGAATAAAAGATAAAGGTCTTTTCGTGATAGGTGTTATCAATATTCTGCTTGCTGCTATCGGTACTGTAATTCTTATAGTTCAGCATCGGTTTGGGAGACTACCTCTGCTTGGACTATGTCTTGCTACCGGGACTACAAGCATTCTGTGTAGTATCGAGACAAAGAAGCAGAGACAGAAGCGAAAAGAAGAGTTGCTAGAAAAAGCCAAATTATACGGTTGGTACAAGGAGGAATAATTTATGGGTTTATGTTTATACGTTAGCACATCAGAAGAAGAAAAAGATAGGTGCTTCGGAAAACTCTTTGGCTATGCTGATGAAGATGAGCATCTATATTCGTTGGACTATCTCATAGAGATAGACGCATTTAAGGACTGGCAGAAAAACCTGACCGCGTGGGAAACCACTTCATATGAAGATATGACGAATTTATTCGGTTATTCTCAGTCAACCGACGAAATCTACCTTACTCCTAGACAATATAACCGATTTATAGTGCTGTATCACTCAGACCGGTTAAATTCAGGGAGGATAGAACCTGAAGATATACCTGACCTTATCAATAAAGCTATTTACAAAGGCAAAGCTGAGAAAATCAAACTCAAATGGGGTTAATTGAATTTTCTACATTAAAGCAAACGGTATGGAACTTCGTGTTTCGTACCGTTTTATGTTATAATATAGGTACAGTAATAACATAAGGAGATGATTAGATGACCGATGTGGTTGCAACATTCGATGCGTATTCTAAGCTGAATTGCTTAGATTTACTCACCGAGATTCCTACCTGTGGGTACGAAGGCAATATCGATGGCATTCATGTATTCTCTATAGAAGACCATGACGCTCTGGTTACACTGCTATGCGATGTACTCGGTGACGTTAGGATGGATAGCAAAGGCTATTATCACTATTCTGACGGAACTGTCGCAAAGTTCGTCAAGAAACGTAAAGCCTACGAATTCAAGAAGTTCAAGACCGTGTTCGCTCGGATAAAGCTCAGATGAGGAGGTAGAGTATGGCAGAGACAATCAGAACAGTCATGACTAAGCGAGAATGTAGCGACGGTGACTGGAAAACTCAGCTTGCTCGTGGTTATAGAAATATCCCAGAGGGAAGCCACGTTCTTTTCGAAAAGCTTTGGATGAATATGGACGGTGTCTGGGCTCGTGTATCCTGGCAAGGACGTATCTATGACGTTCGTCCTGAAGCCCTTATCATCAAGAACAGAGAAGTGATTAAACAGGACACTCCTAAACCAGGGATGATGGCGTGTCGTCGGGAAGAAGACGTACGGCTGGTAGGTCAGATACCACTCTGGGACGAAAACCTGCAGCCTGTTGCGTCGCACTGCTGGTTGGCTATCAACTCGGGTAATGACCTAATCCAGATTCAGGAATCTGAGTGCGAATACTTCTATGAGATTAGCGATGAGTTCGAAGAGAGAATAGCATATCCTTTTATGGACCCAGAGCATTACTATTTCGTACGAGTAAAGGAGTGATAAATGATGATAAGTGCGAAAGCTGCAATCAAGAAGAACGAAAAGTTGCACAAGAGACGAGTTAGGCGCATTTACAAATCGAATAAGAGAGAAATACTCAAGCAAATGCGTCGAATTGCTAAATCGGATACCGTTCTAATTCTCAATAGCGAAATCTACCCAGGAATTGAAAAATTCCTCCAGAAGTGTCAAAAGAAAGGCTATTTCGTCTACGAATCGAAATGCGCAAATACACTAGATTCCACTCGTTATCGTATACAGCTTAAAGATAAGTGCTACTCGGGGTATGGTGAGTATCCGTTATCTGAAACCAAAAAATAAGGAGGTTTATTATGCCTGATGTATTTTGCAAAGCAATAGGTCACTGTGAGAACGGTGGTACGAGTGGGTGCACTTTGAAAAATATCACACTGAGTTTGAATGGCAGTTGTGAACAGTATCAAGAGAAAGAGTTCATCTACTTTAAAGAATGCCCGAGTTTTTCAACCATACACCCTGATACCTACTATGTACATTTTGGCATTCTTCTGTTCTTTCAGGATAAGATTGACCATAACCATGTCTTCAATATCCTGCAAAAGTGGCACGGGTTTAATATTGCTGCTGACTTCGTCGACATAAATCTTATGCTGGGACCTACAGCTGACTCGGATATCATCGACAAGGTTGCACAGATGATTGTGCATTGTCAGTACCAAGAGCTCTATATTATACCAGAACAGCGTGAGCTCAGGCGAGCACTAAAGAAACTGCTTGAAGAGAAGACCGGTCAAGAACTGGAGCACTTCAAGCTCTACAAGAAGGTCGTTGAAGCGGTGAACAAGCGTTCTATGTGGAAATAACTTCGTGCTTTGTACCGCTTTATGTTATAATATAGGTACAGTAAAACGATATAAGGAGGGCTTATGGTTAAGCATTTATTCAAGGTCTCGGGTTTAGATGCCCAGGGTAAACCTTTTACAGGTAGTTGCGTAGCGTTCGATATCATCGATGCTATCAATATGTTCAGAGAAAACCACTACTCACCTCATGAAATCAAGCAAGGCGTTCAGATGCCTGCAGAGCATCCTTGCTGCATCGTGTGCTTGCGAGGAGCAGAAGAGTCATTCGTCATCGCACAGAGCGGCGTAGATAAAAATCTGCGTGATATGCAGCTGTTCGCATATCTCAAATCGAAGGAGGACTAATCATGGACAATCATTGCATAACCTGTAAATTCTGTGACCATTCTGAAGGTCACGTCTGTACGCTCGGAAGACTTCCGATTGACGACCCATATTCAGACAGCTGTGCGTCTTATGAAGCTCAGCAGCCTTACACTATCGGAGTCGATTTAGCATCGGAACCTAACGAAGACTATCGTCTCTGTCCAGACTGCCAGCAGTCTGTTAGCTACGACGAAATGGTTTGGCTAAACGGCAAATGCACTTGTCCGAGCTGCTACATCAAGAGAAGAGCTCAGCTGGATGCTCAGGAACGGGGTGACGTCTGATGACCGACGCGAAACGGCACAAGAACGATTCTGCTGACGCCTGTTACTTCTGTCTGAACTTTAGATTAGTTCCTGTAGAAGGTGCTGGTAAGTTCAAGTGCGAGAATAAGAACACACCTGATGAGCTAAAGACATGCTTCAATTTCGAAGAGAGGGAGCCTCTGAGGTCTCAGTCATTTGAAATCAATCTTCGTAAGCTATAGGAGGGATTGCGTATGAAACAGCCTACTCAGGAAGAAATCAAGGAGGCTATTAAGTCATGCAAGTGGCGCCAGCCATTCAACGGTACCGACATTTGTTCAGGGAACTGCAACATCTGTCTGCGTGAGATTAAGGCAGGACGCTGTGACACACTTCAGAGGTTATTCAGTGAAAAAGCTAAGGAGGGTTGAATATGTTTCCGCTTGACCAGATTATGCCGCTTATACCAGAAGGTCACATCATAACCATTCTGGACGCGAATGACAATATGCTGATTACCGCAAGCTGCCCTGCAATGATTCCGTTCAAATACCGTGACAAAATGGTTGCGTCGGTAGTTCAGGGAGTCGATGAGGTAACGATAAAGCTGTATGTGATGGAGGTGTGATGATGCTTAACCAAGTTGTCAGATATGGATACAGAGCGTCAGAAGTATCACCATCGAGTAATGGTACCTATGTGGCTTACGATACCAGGGCTCAAGATTGGGTATTGGTGGACTACGAATCCAGCGCTGGTGTTGATGATTTTGATACCACAGACTGGACTACGCACGCCAACTGTATCCCCTATACCAAAGAAGAGTTGGAGCACCTATATTGGTATCCTACGCCAGATAAGAAGTTTGACCCTGAGTGGGAAGTAATCAATCATGAAGCAAAGCCCGGTGACGAAGCCTGGTTTGAGAGGATATACCATTGTCCTAGATGTAAGACGATTCTGGGACGAACCTGCCACTCGCATTACATCTTCGGACATTCGTCTATTCTTCAGAATAACCGTATGCCTAATTTCTGCCCGCATTGTGGGCTGATGATGACCTGGTATGGAACCCGGTTACCAGAAACATTTCTTGAGGAGGAGAATTATGGGTGAGAGTAAGATAACCGAGAAGTATTTTGCTAAGGACGTCATCTATGATGAAGCCGGATATCGGAAACAGCATATTCCTAAGGGAGCTGAGGTGAAATACCTTGAGGAGTACACCAACTTCTACGGTAGGTATGTTAAGGTCATCTACGGTGAAGGCATCTATTACACCAAGCCTGAACATCTGGTGAAGAAGGTAATTCGCAGCACTGCGTTACTCAAAGCAGTTCCCGGTGCGAGTGCTCACCACGCGAGATACGGTGAATTGGTGATGATGGCTGAACTTGTGGTTAAGCAGGAAGGACTGGAGTTCTGGTGCGCCAAAGACAAGGCAGGTGAGCTTCGTGTAGTCGATATCAAGGATTGTACCGACATTCGCACTATCGACCATGTCGAGGAAAAGGAGGTAACCTACTGTGGATAAGTCGTTTGAAATTCACGTCGTGAAATCTCGATTCTGCTTGCAGTGCGGTTACATTCTTACTACACCAGGACTGCTGTGTGAGGAATGTGCAAAGAAAATTCTTCCTGATGTGGACGACCCGGTTGCCAGCCATATCGGTAATTACAAAGCAGGATGGGTGTATAGCCTGCAGGATTTCGTAGACGCCATCACCGACCCGCTTAACCCGCCACCAGTGTCGGAGTTCTACCTTCAATGCGGTAGGTATCGTCTTAACGTATTCCTGAACAGATACAGTGAGCTCCAGATATGGCTGTCGCAGCATTATCCGGAATTTGCGGATGTGATGAAGCGGGTGATGTCTGAGTACCAGTATCAATGGGCATCTGATGAGATACTCAGAAACATGGGTGCTGAAATTGAAGAACGCGCGAAAGAATATACATGGAGGGACCGATATGGCAAACAAGTTGAGAGTCGGCGGGACGACTGTAGAAACGAGAAAATCGTACCCTGGTAATCAGGTTATACATCTGTGCAATACATCGTATGAGAACGGTTTGAGAGCCGGAAGAATGCGTCAGGATGGCGAGGTTCAAGCGGCAGTAGACGCTGCGTACAAGCAAGGTTATCTTGCAGGGAAGCACGCAGAGCAGGACCGAGCATCCGCCGTAATGGAGGCTCTTGCAGTTCTGAAAGATTATTTCCAGAACACCGAGGAATAGGTATTTATCAACACCACCAAGGTATATTGTTAAGCGGGTGTGGGCTTGCGCCCACACCCATGCCTATGATAACACGCAACTTCGTGACTTCGTGTCTCAATGTGTTATAATATAGGTACAGTAAACACAAACAAGGGAACAGGAGGTGACAACATGACTCCAGAAAGACTTGAGGAGGCTAATAGGCTATCTGATAGAATCAAGATATTAGAAAGAAGGCTAGATGACCTGGCGTATCTTCAAGAAGCACCAGAATTAAGTATATCTGCCAAAGACGGTCGCAAGACCTACGACGCATATGTAACCGTTCCGGTCGGAAGTGTTCGTAATCTTATTCTTAATGAGGTGCGAAATCGCCTTGAGCGGCAGCTGGCTGATGCTGAACAGCAACTTAAAGATTTATAATCGAGGTGGGGTGATATTATGCTTAGCATAGACGAGTTAGCTGAGTATCTCGAACCTAAAATTTGGAATGCGTGGCCTATGCCTTGGTACGCTACGCTTTACTCGGTAGATGGTCCGATTCATCTAAAATTCAAGCAAAAGAAATACAACAGAAATTGCTACTCATATCGTCTTTATGATGCTCACGATAACTGCTTGATACGTGGTGTAACTATACACGGATTAGCAGCGTACCTTTCGCCGTTCGTACTCAGAGCCTTCAAAGAAAAGGAAGAACTCGAGACAATTCTGTTTTATCTTGGACTGAAGCACTGGAGGTCACAGCGAGGATATCTAAACTGTGAACTTCGTAATACCGCACCGTAATGTGTTATAATAAGGTATAATAAAACGTGGGTGACCACAAAGGAGGAAATATTCTATGGCAATGGTAAACATTAAGGGCATGGACAAAGCGGAGGTACTTCTGGCACTCTGGAAGGCATCACAGATGCAGGGAATGAGCTTTCTGGGATTTCTGGCATCTGGTGAGCTTACGCTGTCGCAGGCACGGCAGGAAATCCAGGAGCGGAAGCACGCCAACTTCGACGGCACGGACAGCATCTACTTTGATTACCTGAATGGTAAGGTGATGAAGGTAGACCTCGGTCAGGACGAATTTGACCCAAGGCTTTATGACCGTGATAATGGTGACGGAGCTGCACAGCGTGCAATCGACAATCTGAAGATTGCCGTGAAAGTTAAAAACGGCGAGGTTAGCTATTCTGACATCCCCGCAGAAGCTGCCAAAGCGGATATGACTATCGACAAAGCTGAAATCGAGAAGTTCATAGGCGGCGACCAGTCGTGAGGATGAAGTTTGACCCGGAGCGTATCAAGAATCTCTGTAAACCCGGTGATTACGGTATCTTCAACCCTCCGATGGATGCTCAGGTAGCTTTAGATGAGCTGTGCCACTACCTACTCGGTCCTGATTGGTACGACAGCTCTGGGTGTACCAATCAGGAGCAAATCAACACCGAAATCGTGTGTCAGATTGAAAAGCAGTACCGCGGTGCTGTAATTCGTGACGAGAACAGATATCAGAGAACTATGGGTAGGTTACAGCTTTGCGAACTTCCTGTAGCAACTGTATTCAAACTCAGTCCCAACTATTTCAAGAAAATAGCTGACCACGAGGTGTGGGGCAAGATTAGTTTCGCCAAGCCAAACGCAATAAACCTAATCAACGGACATCGTGTCGTCCTGTTGAGTTCTCTGTGGGTAAATCAGATACCGATTACGTCCATTCCTAAGCTAGGTCCGGAAATTCCTTTTTCTGACCTTAAGGTGGGTGACAAATTCCGATGGGACGATGTATGCGGCAAGAAGATTTCTGATGCAGAAGTTCCAGCAGATTGGGTTAAGCATCCCAGAGAAGTTCCTGCTAATTTCATCGATTTGATTACGGGCAATCAGTGCGTAATGAGCACACATCATATCGTAATTAAGTTAGAGGAGTGATACTATGCAGGACTTACCAATCAAGCGTGACCTCACCGAAGCGTATCGTCTTGGAGAAATTCATATTGCCGGTGTGTTCTGTTCGGTCTACCAGACACGAACTGAGGTAATCGTAGCTGACGCCTACGACAGTACAAAAATCTATCAGATTACGTCGAGTGAATTTTACCACGCACTCGACGAAAAGGAGGACTAACATGGAGATATCAAGAAAACTCTACAATAGCCTGCAGGCAGCTGGTTTAAGAGTTACCGACAATTATTCTGGTCGCTTTATGTATGGTAAGATGTGTTTCGGCGTTACTGTTAGTCAGCTGGCAACTGCGCTCTATGACGTGACAGAAGCTCTTCGTGAAGTCATTATCGCAACAAGGCGTAGTGACTTGGACCTCGCTAAGGAGGCTGCTGACATGCTGGAAGACGGAAAACTCACCGAATTCAAAACCGACAATATGGGATTAGATTACATCATCTATTTCCCTCACATCACTGTTGAAAAGGAGAATGAATAATGTCTAATATCTATGACGCTGGTGATTATGAAATCAGATTACTTCAGGGTGAACTTGCCAAGAACGGCATCTCTCAGGACCAGCTTGACCTGTGCAATTATGCAGGGCTTACATATTGCGAGTTAAAGGGCATCGTCAACGCAGCGATTGCAAATAAGAAGAAAAGGGAGGCATTAGCTAATGGAAGACAGAACAGTGACACTTCTGAAAGCAGCACGTGACCTTCTGATAAAGCAAAAGGAAGCGGGAGTTCTCATGAGCTACCCGCTAACCGTGCATTACGATGATGCCGACTGCGATGGCTACTGCTTAATCGACGACATAACTGCTGAAATCGAGGCTCCTGAAGAAAAGCCGCACGGTGTTTCTGTGCAGGAGCACATCGATTTAGAGCATAAGCTCAAAGAAATCAGGAAGAAAGAGAAACAGCTTTATGATAAGCTGAGAGCTTGTAAAAGCAATCTCGGCAACTTGCAGAATTCTGTTTCGTCTGATAATCCAGGACACTGTCCAAATCCAGCAGAAGATACGAAAATTATGCACTATACGACAACCGGTGATTACATCTTGACGGGAGTGCTTAGATTATGTGAAGAACTGCTTGAATTAGAAGTCGTACAGCCTATCAAAGTCAGTGAACCGAAATTCAATGAATTCAGAGAATACTGTCCGATGTGCGGATATTCGCATAGAGTGACTGTAGCAACTCTTTCAAAAGAGTGTCCGATTTGTCACACTCGACTTCAGGAGGTAGATTTATAATGCCGGTACAGATAATGACACCTCAGGAAATCATTGCGGCTATCCAATCAGGTATGCCGTTGTATGCACCGAGATGTGGTGGAAAGCGACTTACGCTTAGCATCGTCAACCAGATGGCGCATCTGATAAAGCTGGAAGAGGAGTACAATAAGCTGAAGGGAGAACGTGCTGATGGACTTACTGAAGATAATATCGATACTGAGGGAGCACAATGACACTGGTAAGCCAGTGCTAAGAATTACCGGAGGCAAATGCCTTGAGAAGGACCTGCTCAGAGAGCTTCTGGACGGCTGCGAGGAGCTTCTAAACCAGAACGGTGCTATGAAAACCGTGCTAAAGCAAGCAACAGATGATTTCGCAGTCATCGGTGAAATCAATGCAATGCCTACTCCTATGCTTCATCCGCGATACGGTGAGCAGATAATCGACGTGAAAACAAAACGCTGGCGTTTCAATGACGCAGCGTTAAAGCTGATAGCAGGTACCGACGATGCTACAGATACTTGAATATATACTCGGAAATTTCTGGCATTTCTTAGGTACTGTTATTTTGATATACATCACCGGTGAGGTAATTGCCGACATTATCAAGGCATTTACGCCAGACTACCGACCGACTAACTATATTTGCTATAAATGCAAGGAGGAATCTGATGAGAACGAGAACGATGATAAAGAGCATTCTTAACTACCTGTTTCTCAGTGCTACCAGAGGCTCACTCGAATGTGACATGAGATGGTATTATCTGCAACTGGGAAAGGGAGGTCAAGAGTCTCGAGTCAACCGCGGTACGCTGGAAACTCTGTATTTCTTGCAGTCGGTTCTGGACATTCAGCCTGCAGATATCTACCAGATACTGGTTGATGGAGTACCGCAGAAGCACCTGTATTACTCTGCCGCAGAGGCTCTGAAGTTCATCTACACCAACTGTCCCGTACAGGTTTCGGAAGAATTCGATGACCTGAAAACTACCAAAGGTGGTAAACCTGTCACGCTGAAATACGTCACTTCTCTGAAACCGTGAGGTGATTGCTTATGTGGCTTGACGGAAAAGAAATACCTGATTGGCAGGTTCAGGACTATCTGAATTATCAGCGTCAGCGTAGCCGTGAAGCAGGTGCTTACGAAATGACCAGAGCACTTATTCCTATGCTACACCAACTAACGGATAGTATCAGTGACCTAAAGAAGGAGCTGTCGATTCAGAAAAGACGTGCTACATTCTACAAGAATAGGAGGAAGCTAAAATGAATACTCAGATTGAGCCGTGTCCACATTGCGGTAACAATCAGCTAGAACTTCGTACCTATCCCGGTAAAGACGGATTTCGTGACCGATATGCAGTGCTGTGTTCATACGATAAAGGAGGGTGCGGTGCTGAGGGCGGTCACTACCATTCTATACCAGAAGCGATTGCAAGTTGGAATAGAAGAGTGTCTGTGAAGATGCCGACGGATATGTCTGGTTACGAATCACCCATCAAACTTACGATTATGCCTCTGGAAACTGAGCTCAAAAAATCTATGGATGAAAATACCGAGAAGTGGATTTTGGAAGCGTGTCAGCGTGTAGGCGTCGACGTAAACGCCGAGGAGTTGGTAAGAGCAATTCGTGGTGAGCGTGACCAATATGCTAAGGGATACCAGAATGGCTATCTGAAAGGTCGAGAAGACTGCTGGTTAGATTTCCAGAAAGACAAGCCATGTGACCGACAGCATATTTTCTTATATACCAAATCAGGTGAGTTCGATTGTGGTGTGTTCGACGCATCGGCGCAGGAAGTAGACTGTGACTATTACCAGATTCCCGTGTCTAAGGTATATCGATGGATGCCCTGCACTTTCCCTAAACCGGATACATCAGAGTAACGGTACATAACTTCGTTTCAAATACCTCCTATGTGTTATAATATGAGTATAACGATAACACATAGGAGGTGTTTCTGTATGGAACGGATGAAGATGCGATTGACGGACCCGGAGGTCGCCGCCAACCTACGTGAAAATGCCGAAGCATTGCAGAAGGTCGGCATTGACCCTGATATCTCTACGCTTAGGTACATCAAGTTATCTGCGTATGAGGATAACGAACCCAATCAGAAGATTGCATGGAAGGAGGATAAGAATTGATATACATAGAACAAGGAATTGACCTGTTTTCGTTATCAGATGACTACATGCTGGCACACTGCGTGTCAGCTGACTATGTCTTAGGTGCTGGTATAGCCAGACAATTTCGTAGACGCTTTGATATGGCACGAAAGCTAAAGATAACCGGCACCTGTGGTAGCTGGGATGATTCTGGTAGGTGCGTTATAATCAACATGACCAGAGGTGGTGACACGACGACACCGTCTCAGGGAGTACTGCGAGTTGCTAATCTGGTCACCAAGCGCTACTGCGTTAATAAACCGACGCTCAAGACTATTCGTGATGCGTTGGAGGACTTGCGTGAGCAGCTACAGACAGACCCAGGCTATAAGCACGTCAAGCGAATTGGCATGCCCAAGATTGCGTGCGGTCTGGATGGTCAAGACTGGGCAGAAGTATCCTCGATTATCCAGGACGTATTCAACGACATGGATATCGAGATTCGTGTCTGCACAGGAAAGGCGGTGATTTTCTGATGGAACATCTGTTGTCAAGTTCTGTGCTGAAACCGTGTCGACATTGTGGCAGGGAAGTGAAGATACGAGAAGTTATGAACTATTCTGGTGCATACCTCATGTGTCGAATTGGCGAACCTCGGTATGTGATTCGATGCAAGTGCGGTATTCAGACTAAGGAATATAAATCTAAATCAGGAGTAATCAAATGCTGGAATAGGGAGGTGACTTAATGAAATATGTGGTTACTTTTTATCAGACAAGCTCCTATGTGGTAGACGCTGAGGATGAAGATACAGCTTTCGAGAAAGCAATACCTATGTTCAATGAGGACATGAGACGCCCCGTAGCACGAACTGATTACGATGATGTCGAAATCGAGCCTGAGGAAGAATAATCATAGCACTAAAGACGGTGTGGGTTACTTCGATGCACACCGTCTTTTGTGTTATAATATAGATACAATAATTTACACAAGGAGGTCACACATATGATTACAGAGGAACGATATCACGAGCTTATAGGTGTGTGCAACAACGCCAGAATCCTTTATATGCAGGGAGCCTACACAGGTGTATCTGATGAGCTCTATGACTCGTACATGGCGGACATTCGCGATTACGAGAAGTACCATCATGCAGACCCAGACAGCCCTACTCAGTCCGTTAACCCTAATCTTGGTGATGGTGACGTGAAGCACCCTTATCCCATGCTGAGCTTGCTGGATGTGTTCACCAAAGAAGACGCTGCAGCATTCATTCAGAAATTCTCATCTACTCAGGGCACGGACTTCACGCTGGAATACAAGCTCGACGGTCTTTCTGTTCAGCTCATCTACCGTGACGGTAAGCTCGTGTCTGCATCAACCAGAGGTGACGGTCTCGTCGGCGTTGAGTGTCTGGAATCTGCTAGATACATCTCCAGCATTCCCCAGACGATTGAGCCTAAGTGCGAGGTTATCGTCCGTGGTGAGGTATTTATGCTGAAGTCTCGTTTCAACGATTACTGCGAGAAATACGGTAAGCAGGCAAACCCACGAAACACCGCTGTGGGCATCTTCAAGCGTAAGTCCGAAATCGAGCGAGCAGCTTTCCTATCCTTCAAGGCATTTAATCTTGAGAACTATGCACAGATTCCTGAAGAAGACGTGCCTAGGTCGGTCACCGCATATGAAGGTAGCTTAGAGTATCACGCTTGGGGACTCGAGGCCCTGGCATACTGGGGTTTCGATACCGTTGCCTACTGGACGCTTGACGACAAGGACTGCCTGTACGAGATAATCGATGAGGTGTATGCAGGTAGAGAAGAAAATGATGTCCCTATCGACGGCATGGTGCTCAAGGTTAACCTGAGGGCACTTCAGGAGAAACTCGGCGATAACGGTAAGATTCCTCATTGGGCTGTTGCCTACAAGTTCCCGGCTAAGGAGCAGGAAACCAAGCTCAGAGCCATCGAATGGAACGTAGGTGCAACTGGTGACATCACACCAGTAGGTATCCTTGACCCGGTACTCGTAATGGGCAGCACAATCTCCCGGGCAACTCTCCACAATCTGCAGAGAGTCAAGGACCTTGATGTTCAGGTCGGTGATATGGTTGTTGTCTATAAAGCAGGTGACATCATTCCGGCTATCAAGTCCGCAAGACATACCGAAGACTCCGTTCCTACGGAATTCCCTAAGAACTGTCCTGCTTGCGGTGCTGAACTCGTAGATGACCGCTGTCTGAACATTCAGTGTAAGCAGAAGATTCTGGTTCGCCTTGAAGGCTGGATGGACAAGAAGGTTGCGAACTTCAAGGGTGTAGGTACCTCAATCGTTACTGCACTGTTCGAGCGCGGTAAGTTGAATACTCCAGCTGACTACTATAAGATTAAGCCTATCGAGATTATGACCCTCCCTGGCAGTGGTAGGGCAAAGATGAACACGTTTATGCAACGTGTAGCGGAGTCAAAAACCGCGATGTCACTGACACAAGTATTAGTAGGACTGGGAATCAATGACCTCGCTCAAGCGGGCGCTGCTAAGGTTGAGCAGTACATGAGACAGTGGTATCCTGGCAATACATTTCAGAGTGTTCTCAATGGATTGCTTAGCTTGTCTTGCTCTGCCCTGCAGGACATTCTCGGCAAAGCAAAAGGCGAGTCTGTCTATAAGCAGCTTCAGGAACCATATATCCAGGAAGTAGTCAGAAGCGTCGGCAATGTGTTCGCAGACAGAACGCTGTGACGCTCGGTTCTATAATAGATAGTAACACCTCGAACCCTACTATCTATTAAGAAAGGAAGTTGTGCATGGTTTCAAAAGAAGACGACGAGGTTATCAATCGGCACTGCGAAAAGCTAGCACGCTTGGTAAGTGCCCTTAACGGTATTTCACCCTCCAATAAGACAGTTTCATCACTTGAACTCATCGTGAGGAACGTCGATGGCACGTCACAGGAAATAACCTTTGACACGAATGAGCTTGATACCTATCTATTGTTCAAGAGTTTGTCTGAGTTAGCTCAGACTCGCGAAGAACATCTGAGAAATAAAATGAAGGAGAATGAAGATGTCAGAAAGAATTTTTCGACCTGGTGATGTTGTCAAGCACTTCAAGAGAGAACTGCTCGAAGACAAGAACAATACCCAATATCTGTATGTGATTATCGGTACAGCAACACACACCGAAACAGGTGAGAAGCTAATGCTGTATAAGCCGCTCTACGGTCCTCCTCCCTGTCTTGCAGGAGTTGACATGGCAGCACGTCCTTACGATATGTTCATGTCTGAGGTGGACCACGAGAAATACCCAGAGGTGAAACAGAAATACCGATTCGAGGTATACGCAGAAGGAGGAAATTCCCATGAAGATTAGTATCAAGAAACTTACCGAAACAGCAACACTACCTACACAAGGCTCACCCCAGGCTGCAGGGTATGACCTGTATGCAGATTTGCCGGACGGTCCGATAACTATCGAACCAGGTAGTATCCAGAAAATATCAACCGGTATTGCAGCAGCGCCGGAAGACACTGAAGTGGCTTTATGCTTATTTCCTAGGTCTGGTCTTGCTTCCAAGCACGGTGTTACGCTAATCAACTCGATTGGCTTGGTTGACTCTGATTATCGAGGTGAGATATGTGTACCGTTGGTTAATCACGGGCAATTCCCAGTCACGATAAAAGACAAAGACCGCGTTGCTCAGCTGGTTGTTCTCGGAATAACTCGAGCTGAATTCGAGCAGGTTGATGATTTACCGAATACCGACAGGGGTACGGGAGGATTCGGTTCTACCGGTGTCTAAAATCTAAACATGATATAGATGACATAGGTTTTGCTTAAATGCACGGTCGATGCGTGTGTAAATGTATAACACAACATCATAGCATTTAAGCAAAACCATTTTTATAGAACTTCGTGAAGTATGTGTTCATTGTGTTATAATGTAGATACAGTAAAACACAAAGGAGGTACGGGTATGCCTTATACCAAGAGTGATTGTTACACGATTTATGCGTATGTAGCCCCAGACGGACGTAGGTACATAGGTAAAACCGGTTCGCAGCAAGCTGAGCGTGCAGGAAATGGTGGTGCTGGCTACAAGCACTGCGGTTGTTTCTGGAAAGCCATTAACCGATTTGGCTGGGAAGCATTTAAGTACGAAGTCCTGGCAGTAATCTCAAAGAACGAACCAGATGCTGCTCAAAAAGCGTGTGACCTAGAAGCTCGATACATAATGCAATACCAGACGACAAATATCAGGTTCGGATTTAATCGTTTCAGGAAGGATTCTCCTAGAAGCTACGAAAAGTTGGCAGAGTCTCGCAGACATCGTCGTGTGATAAACAAGGACGGAGTAGTCAAGCATGTTCCGGAGTCAGAACTCGACGGTTATATCAAGAAAGGTTGGAATACTGGGTATAAAAGCACATCCTGATATATTCTTGTATAATAGGACGTACAGAGACATCTTGGTGTCTCTGAATAATAGTATATCTCGAGATACACTATTGATTTTATCTACCGAAAGGAGAAATCTATCATGGTAAATGTGAACAAGAACATAGTGCCAGATAAGCAGGCAGATGTTCAGTCTACGACAAAGCAGCGTCGCCCTCGCAACACAGAGCTGAATAGTTCTAAGAGTGTAACTTCTGCTATCGCCGGCGTAAGTCTGGCAAATATTCGCAAGCTCAACTGTTCAAGAGAATCTGTGCTTCAGGAACTTCATCGTTGGCTTAGCGAAGATGAAGCAAAAGACTATCTTGAAGCTTTCGAGAACGAGACTGGTGCTCAGGTTGTGCGTATCGCATCTCCTGAAGAGGCTGCTATGGACGGTGATTTCTGGGCTGTCAAGGACGGTAAGGAGCAGCTCTGGTATCGCACAGACGGTAAGTGGTACACGAAAGACGACCTGGACGGCTCCTGTGGTGAGACAGACGCAGATTCTAGCCTCAACTGCGAAGCTGGTTCCGCCAAGGTTTCTGGCACGGTAACTATCTATAATGATTTTGCCGACCTCGATAATGATACCACAGAGCGTCTGCTCAGAAGCAGAATCGAGAAAGCCGTTCCTGGTGCTAAGGTTGACTTCGAGAAGGTTAACGACACTGACGTTAAGGTAAACATCGACTGCCCTGATGCTGATGCAGAGAAGGCACGCCTGGCAGTAGAGTCGTCAGATGTAACTAAGTCTGTCGATTGGGAATCTGCAACCGAGGAGCTCGACTCATCTAAAGACGCTGATAAGTCGACAGAAGGCACTAATCTGAATTCTTCGGCTGAACCTGAAGGAGATACTGACGGCGGTGAGTCTGTAGCTGAAGGTGTCGATGCCTCTGACATCAAGATTACCACAGAGTCCGGTAACGAAGTGTCGATGCAGGATATTAAGATTGTTCAGAACCCTGACACCAATGAACTGGCAATCTTTATTCCGGAAGATGAGGACGAGACTATCCCTGAAGGATTCAGCGTAATCGGTATGGTTGTACCTGACACGCTTGGTTCTGCACCTGCCATTGAGGGCGGTGACGTTTGCCCTGAGTGTGGACAGGACCCTTGCGTATGCGAAGAAGGCAGCGAAGACGAAGGAGAACTCGACTCGTCTAGAAAAAAGAGTGAGCTGAACTGCTCCAGCAGCTCTGGGCTTCTTGAAGTCGCTACTGAGTATTATGAGGATGAGCACGATGCACTCGTAGACATTCTTCAGTCAGTTGATAACCTCGGCTATGGTGATGCTGTTTACGAACAGCTCATAAAGAATTACGGCTATGAAGGAACCGATGCTCAGCAGGCTGACGAGGCTCTAATCAAGATGGCAAGTGAAGACGCAGATGAGCATGACTTTCTGGTTAGCCTTATTCAGGCCATCGAAGACCTCGGCTACGGTAAGCAGGTATACACAGACGTGCTCGGAATCGGCGGAGACATTAACAGCTCAGTAAACAGCTCACTCGGTGGTGGTGACGACAGACAGGACGCTACAAGTCAGGTAACCGTACCTAAGAGCTTTCCTGATGATAAGGTTCATGACCTGTACAGATGGGTAGAAAACGAACTGCTGCACGAAGGCATCGACGTTGATGTTTACGGCGTAAGCAGACCGTCAGCCAGCACAATCAGCTTTGAATTCGAGGTAACCGGCAGAGACCCGTCCGAGGTTGATGCTATCATCGAAGACCGTGTTAAAGAGTTCATCGCTAACGGTAACAACGCAATCCAGTATCCAGAAGGTGACCCTCGCCACGAGTTGAACAGTGATAAGCAGGAGAAAAATCTGAACTGTACTGTCGAGAACGCTCGCGTTGAGCCTACCGAGCAAGGCACCTGGGTTGTTAAGGCAGATACAGACCGATTTGGAAAGGATGCTATTCTGTATGAGCATTACTCTGAGGAAGGCGCGAACAAATATCTGGACCGCTTGAAGGCAGGCGGTGATGCTGTAGCTAACGGCTACGATGGTCACATTGACCCCAAGAAGGTCGACCTCGATTCTGGAGACGGCACGGCAGAAGCTAAGCTGGATAAGGCGTCCATTTCCAAAGCAATGGCTAAAGTCCTTCTTGAGGATAAAGATACACCGCTTGTCTTTATCAAGCTGAAAGACGGAGCCCAAGCATACCTTCAGCCTGCAGGCTACGAAGACAATCAGCTGGTTGCAGACGGAAACTTTGATGAGGCTAAAGTCTATGTCGCAATGTACGACAAGAACTACAAACCCATCATGGTGAACGACCGAGAGGATAACAAGATGAGTGGTGCTGAGGTCGTCGACTACATCAAGCGTAATCTCGGTATGTAACCAGGAGGTGGAGCTCTATGCTACGTATTCCAATCAAGGGTGATAGGTCTCTGAACTCCACCTTCGAGAATCATGAACACTCTGAAAAGTCTAAAGAAAAGATTTCTGAAGGAACTCTTGAGTATCATGTTCAGAGGCTTGAAGACGGTGTGGTAAAGGAAACCTACCACGATATGTGGGATGCTGTCGAGTGGGTTAAAAACCACAGAAAAACTCGTGCTAAAGACGAGAGCATCTATAAAAGAATTCAGTTCGCTGTCTACGGTTGCGACGGTACCAAGTCGGCATACGGTTACGAGTGGAAACTTGACCAGATACCTGGTAAGGACCTTAAGGAGGAAGACTGATGCAGCCGCTGATGCGGAATTCACTTCAGAAGGATAAGATACGGACTAAACTAAGGTGGATGAGCCGAGAAAGGTTCTCCACCTTAACCCCGTATGAGAAATACCGTCGACATATTCTGAGTGTCAGAAATGAAGTATATCGGCAACGATTTCTTGGAATCACCGACCTAAGCCATCAATACGACATCTCTAAATGGGATTTCAGTAATGAGCCCGACATTCCCTCTCGTCTGGGTTGTAAGAATGAGCATTGGAAGATGTACAAGGACGCTGATAAAGAAGCGATGCGGCGTATAACTAATCGACCGATAGGACGGTATACACCGTGGGGTAATCTAAGGCAGATATATCCGACATTCGAAGCAGCCGCAGAATGGGTGTTGTGGTATTTCCAAGACCACATATCTGATGTTCAAGGAGCACGCCCTCCTAAGAGTAAAGAAAGAATTGAGCGTAGAATACGACAATGTTGCTTACATTGGATGGACGTAGCGCCTGATGACCAGTTTGCTTTTGATTATTTCTGGGAAGATGAAATATATAATATGGGTAACATACCGTCGGTAGCTCGCCCATATGATTTTGTCTGGAAGTACCTGACATTTGAGGAAGCAACCACTATCAATTACGGTGACCTAGAGTCACTTGACTATACAGGAAGTAGGGGGCGAGATTGTGCTAAGACTAAACTGTAGAGCTGTTTCACAAGCTAACCCATTCACAGATAAGCACGAAGGTGCTGAGCGAGAAAAGCAAAAGATGTGGACAGGTTTCCAGTCGTCTAATATAGACGGCATGGCCTACAAAGTTGAAAAAGAACAGCTGTGGGTTCGTTTCAAAGATGGGTCTGTATACACCTATTTCGACGTTCCTCTAAACATTGCTAAGGGTTTATACAAAGCTGGGTCGAAAGGAAAATACTTCTGGAAAAAGATTCGTAATAATCCTAGATATCAGTATCAAAGATTATCTGCGTCTCTCCGACATCAGCTTGACAATTATGCAGGTCTCCGAGAAGACCTAGGAGGTGAGTGAATTGAGGAAATTCAGAATTAACTCTGGAGCGAGTGTCATGCCTAGCAAATTTGAAAATCCAGTAGATGAGGAATTTCTCAATGATGTTAGCAATATCATTACGCTTGAAGACGGTACTTCACTTGATTTGAGCCGAGCTCGACTATTGTATAATCCGAATACACATCAGGTGCAGCTGACAGATGCCGAAGCCAACCCCAAGGACTTCGTTCAACTTGCTACGCTCACCATTACCAAAGATAAGCCTGAGGTGAACAACGATGAGTCATTCGAGGAACCGACCGAAGAGGGAACAGAAGAAGAAGAAGCTCTCGGCGAAGGCGCGGGAGAAGCAGTTGTGCGAGATACAGGAGACGTCGATGAAGAAATGCCAGCAGATGGAGATGATTCCGGTGAGTTCTTCCAGTGACCACATGGTTACACCCGCTAGATTAGCAATTCTTCGTAGATATTTTAAGATAGACTAAGAGTAGGTCGGTTCAGCTGAACCGACCTATTTCTATATCACGAACTGCTTATATGCACGGTGAGCATATAATACAGTATACACCGTATACCACTGCATTTAAGCAAAACCGTACAAGAAACAGGAGGTTAGTATATGCTATTCAAGGTCAGTCAGATATCACCAACGGTAGAGTTGGTATTCGCCGATGCTGAGCGATTTATTAACGTCTACCCGAGTTATCATCAGAATGGAGATTTAATCTACGCTAATGTCAATCCCGCAGCGTGGACTTTAGTAGGAACTGAATACAGATGGGAGACCACTTTCGTAGGTATCACGGACATGACAGTACCGGTAATTCAGCTAATATACTCATACAATGCTACTCAAGCACAGAGACAGCAGCAATATGAAGCATTTAAGTCCATAACATCCGTCGAAACTGTTGAAAACAAGTTGTATCTACGAGCACCGATACGACCAAGCATTCCCTTCCGTATAAGATATCGTCGACTAGATAGGATGGATTTGGCAATATCACTAAACCGATATCTAGGTATTGGTTTAGGTGTAGATGCACACCATGACAGTCTTGACGTATCTATGACCGCTATGAATCCGCTAACCGGTCAGTCATTACCACTCACTACCACGCTTCAAGAAGCAGGTATAGGGTATGCAGGCGTACTGTCTTCTGATATGTTCGCTCGGATTCTTAAACTCGAGGACACCTACAACAAGACGCTAACCCAACCTTATCGAATTGAGGGGTATGCTTCCGCCATTGCTGCTACGCCAGTCACAACCTACTACGCAGACATTGCAGCAGTTCAAGCTGTTGCCTCCGGTACCTGGTACAAGGAATGCGCACTATACAGCATAACAGATGCTGCTGACTTTGACACTGCGGTACACCTATTTTACCAACAGCAAGCTACGTTGCTTGATTTAACACATATTTACACTGGCAACGTAGAATCCTTTAGTTATGCGTTAGCTGCTAACGTGTTGCTACAAGATATCAAAGGACTACAATTACTTGATACACATAAAGCTACTGACATCAGCTATATGTTCGCTGATGATTCTGCCCTAGAATCTATCGATTTAGGTGTTTGTGACCTCAGGAACGTTCTGAATGTTGAAGGACTGTTCAAAGGCTGCACCGGGTTACAATACCTAGACGTTTGCAGTATAGACTTTACTAAGAAAGACGGTCAAGGAACTGCTCTGATTGAGCAGCCAGATGTGTTCACAGGAGTCCCTAATTCTTGTGAAATTTGGGTAGGCGGTCAAGCGCAACGAGATGCTATAATTGCTGTCTACCCGAATCTAACCGGCATCACTTATAATTGATTTATTTTCATATATTAGAATGAATAGTATAACTTCGATGTCCACAGGTAAGTTTGTTATAATAAAGATATAATCAAAAGCGAGGTGCTAGCATAATGAAAACAGTCGAGCAGCTGATTAAATCTTTTGAAGCAAAAGCCGCCATGGATAACTGCTCAATCGTGTCGCGAGATGACCTGCTAACAGCGGTTATGTATCTAAAAACTGTCACAGGTGATTCTGAGGTCAAGATTTCCCTCAACGCGGACCGAGTACCTTCTGAGTCTAAGTAATCGATGTGCTATTCAGATATTTCTGAAAGGAGGATTCCATGAAGAATGTTCTGTATGGTGTTGATGAGAACACCGGTGCTCAAATCGATGTAACCGACATAGCTGTCTTGAATACAGTCGTAGCTCAGGTGTCTGATGCCGACGGTAATATCTACCCAGGTGACCAGGTTACATTGATAACTGACAGAGATTTTCTGTATGTGCCTGACCTTGACCAGTCACTTTCGGTAGGTGACCAGATTTACCTTGACAACCAGTCACACCAACGCTGGGAGGTAAAGAAGGGATGGTACTCGGTTGACGACAACCCTGCGATATACGGATATTATCTATCCTCTATTCCTGCAGGCAAGACGAGAAGCTTATTCCTGAAAGACTTCAATTCGTTGACGTTCGTCACACCGAAAACGCAATTTACGCTACCGACACTTCTAACGGAGGAGGACACAGACAATGGTTAAAATACCTGTAAACAGCTCGCTACACCCGCTTGCTGGTAAATCTGTAGCTGAAATGACCGCACTGCTCAATAATAGATACAGCAGCGTCCAGGAGATGAACGGTGCCTTTATCGTTTCCTCAGAGCAAGGTCCTATTCTTATCTCATGGGATGCTTCCCACAATGATTGGGTAGGTCAACCCTTCCAGTTTACCGGTGGTGCTCACTTCCTGAACGAAGACGGCACCTATTAAGGAGACGATGTTATGGACGAACTGATGCCGAAGTATTATGCTATCGATAATTGGAGACAAGCTACCAACTGCGTTAGCAATGTTGACAAATCCCTCAAGATACGATATACCCAATTTGTAAACTCCGACCTATTGGAAGGAGCACGAATTCAGGTTGTTCATCCTGAGTACGGTGTTGTGTTCGCTGCTATGACCGCCGCTTCTGGTTCAGAAGTGAACTATGATGCTGACGCATTTCTAGACACGCCTACTATTCTGAAGGGACTGCGACAGTGGGGATTCGACATTCGATTTAAGACAAATCCTGTGATTAACCAAGCAACACTTGAGTACCTCAAGGCTGCGTTGGCACTGGGTTACACCACTGTGCGTTGGGCTGTCAAGAAGCATAAGGTTCAGATAGACAATACCTGCTTCAGAGGTAACTGCCGAAAGCACGGCTGTGCTGAGAGATATACGCATGTCGTTGTCTTATTCGACGAGAATAAATGCCCTGAACTGCTTAGACAATACCCACCTCCGATTAAGAATTTCGGTGGTGATATCATGGAAGTAGACATGGCTAAGAACACAGCACTTGATTTTACCTGGCTTAATTTGCCAATGAATATTCAGAGCATCTTGGATGCTCAACCACAGTGAAAGGAGGACTTCGTATGTTCGGAAAAATTCTAAAACTCGACTGCGCACGACAGAACCGAGTTAATCCGAATGGCTTCATGGAGCTATTTACACAAGAGTCTCAGACGAAAATTAAGCAGATGGACGCTAAGGCACCTGCTACGTTCAACAGCCTGAATTCAAGTGTATGCCCTAACTTCCATGAGCCAGTACCCGTAAGACAAACTCTGTATCCTTCCTACTTCGACGCTACCATGCTTCGTACTCTGTATTACAACATCAGAATTCATGGTGACCTTCCTAAGATGACTCGTGTATTTATCAACAAGGACCAGTCTGTTGTATTCGAGTTCGAGGATAGCGTAAAGAAGGAAACCGCAGAGAGGCTGCACGAGATTCTTAAGAGTCTAGGACGTGTCGAGTTTACAAATCCGGAAATCTCTGGCAAGCGTGTGGGATTCGACATTGAAACAGATTCCTATACAGAACCGAGGAGTGATGTTGATGAGTAATCCGAAGTATGAAGCAACCGTAAAGAACTATGCTGACGTATTCAACTATGGAACTGGTCAACCAATCGAGCTGCCAAAGTCGGACGAATCCTATCAAGGATTGCAGGCATGGGTTGAGCGGAACAATCAGCTCATCTATCATCTGCTAATCAGCGATACCGAAGCTATCAGGGCTATTCAGCCTGGTACAAGACTAAAGCTCATTCAGCAGTTGAAAGAACGAAACAAAGAGTTACGCTTGCTCCGCTTCAATCGGATTACCGACAAGCTCACCAATAAGCTGGAGTATGCAATCGACGCACTCATGCAGTCGGATGTAGACCATGACGCTCAGTATATTCCGATGTATACTCAACTACTCATGTCACTCCAGCAGGCAACCAAAAACATCGATATACCCGTCGATGTGCAGGACGCTATCATATTCGACACGATTGAAGACGCTAACGATACAGAACTTTCTGCTAAGGAGCGCCAGAACATTCGTGATGCTGCAAAGGAGTTCAGGAAACTATGTACGAGTACCTCGACCGATTTACAGAAGGATGGAGCTCAGACGACCTAATCGAAATCCTCGGCTCACTGCCTGATGAATATAAATTAGACGTTTCAGCTTGGGCACCGGTGATTGCTTGCGTGGGGGTTAAGGGATTTACTCGACTTTGTGCGGTATTTCCAAATCAACCGGTGAAGTTCCCGTCTATGTTCGAGCTCCTTGCGGTGTTCGCTGCGAAGGAAATTGTGCTAAAGATGAGAACAATGTCAAGAACAGATGCTACAAAAGAAGTATTAGGTACACTTCAACTCAAGGAGGTGGACAGGATTGTCGACCGATTACTCACTTCTACGGACACTCCTGCAAATGACCAGGACAAGGGCTGATGTTACCGAAGACTACATCACAGAGTGCACCAGATATCTAAGCACTCGAACTGAAGGAGGGTCTGAGGATGATTATAGGAATATCCAGCATAGATTGGATAGGGCAATTGCCGATAAACGTCCTAAATGAATATTTCAACTATATCGATAAACTCATTGTCACCGTAGACGATTCTGAGGAAGAATGGGACTATGACGACAGAGTTTATTATCGACATATGTCGTATGCTGCGCTGAAACAGCTGATGAACTTCTGGGGTTGTTGCAAGGCATATCCTAGAAAAGTTCTTTGGTCTAATCACTTTGCTGTTCAGGAAATACCAGCAGGTATGACGCCAGATGATTTAAAGCGGAGGTGGTTAGATGAACTACGAGCAAAAGGATTGGTACAATGAGCTATACCGCATCTTTTCCTGTAATGACAGTCTGATTACGCAGACTCAGGCGGTTAAGATAGGACAATGCTTGAGAGCTCTTGCAGCTGGTGAAAATATCACATATAAGCTGGAAGATTTGTACCACGCATTTCGCGGCAACAAGAAAATCTGTGGCCCGCTGGAAAACTATATGCATCAGTACATCGACAACATCAAGGAAGATGCTGTTGAACAAAGTCAACCCAAAATAGATGAGGAGGAAACCGACTATGGTAATTTATCCGAGCAAGGCACCGGAGACTACAGCAACCCCAACGCCTAAGCAAAGCCTGAACAGCTCTGTTGGTGTTGATAGAGAACTTCTTCTTTCAATCTCCCAGGACCTAACAAATCACGCACAGAGTCTCGCTGCTTCTATCGAGGCTCGTCTAGAAACACCGATGGCTGAAACCTCAGCTGAATCTCAGGAAAATACCCAGCAGCTGCTCGACTGGGTTGCTGACTTATACGCAATCGGTGCTGACATTCAGGCTTATCTTAACCCTGAGGTGGCAGACAATACATGATAACGAAACAGGAACGCAAGGAAGCTGAAAAGGCTGCTCGTTCGCTGTATCAAGATGTGCTGAAAGTGGAAGTAAAGGAGGACCCAGACAACGAGTCCTCCTTGCTCCTTACCATCACTCGTGGTCGAGTTATGCCAACTGTTCGCATAGATAGAAAAGCGGTGACTCCAAAACCAATATTTCCTAAGAAAGGGGAATGAATATGAGTAGCACACTTAATCTGACTATGCTTTCACCTGAACGCTTCCAAGCGATATATAATTCGTTGAATGAAGCCGAGCAGAAAACTCTTAGGACAATTCTAGAAGAGCTCGCTGAGACAGGTGAAAGTGAAACCTATGAAAAGGTGTGGCTGGAAGACTACGAAGAAATTCCAGTCGACATCGATACTTTTCTAGAAGACCCTAGATATCTAGGAAACGCAACCAATAACGGTACTCAGATATATCCATTCTGGCGTGAACAGCTACGAAAGATATTTGCAAGCGGAGATACCGATTATGACGAGATTGCATTCACCGGTGCTATTGGAATTGGCAAGACCCAAATTGCGGTGTATGCGATTGCATATCTAACGTATAGGCTGCTGTGCTTGAGGCATCCTCAACGGTATTTTGGATTTGCGGATACCGACGAGATTGCCATATTCTTCTTCAACGCTACTGTCGCACTGGCACAGGCTGTCGGATATGGTAGACTGCACAACTGCTTAATGGAATCCCCTTGGTTCTTAGACCATGGTTCTATTCACGGCTCACAAGACAACCCGTACTATGTACCTGGAAAACACATTGCGATTAAAGCCGGTTCTAAAGCAAGTCACGGATTAGGTCAGCAAATATTCTGCCTTGTTGGTTCGACTCTGATTGACACTGACCAAGGAGTCCTGCCTTTATCAGAATTGGAAGGTAAGACTGTATCGGTACTTCAAAGGAACGAACAAGGTCATCTTTCTTGGGTAAAAGCGCCAGTGTTAAAAACCAAGTATGCTACTAAAACTATCAGAATAACTCTCGAAAATGGTGAGACTATAGAAGGTACTCCTGAACATCGAGTAATGCTGGTAGATGGTACCTATAAAGCATTAGGTGATTTAACCGAAGACGACGAATTAATGGATTTCGAGGTGGACCATGCGTAAATATCATATATACCGACACACAACACCTGACGGTAAGGTTTATATAGGTTGTACATGCCAGAATCCTGAAGCTCGTTGGGGTAGGGGCGGCGAAAACTACCAATCCAATAAAGAGTTCTGGTGTGCAATTCAAAAATATGGGTGGGATAATGTCAAGCATGAAATTCTCAGAGTAGAACTTGATAGACAAACCGCCTTAGCTTTAGAATATGAATACATTCATCAGCACAAAGCTACTAACCCTGATTATGGTTATAATCACATATCCGGACCTAAATATCGCATGGATTTACATGAGCAATTTAGAAAGCAATATCCGAAAGGTCTAAAGGATATTGGACTAATCCTGAATATCGCGCTTTAATTTCTAGACGAGTAAGCGAAGCAAGGAAAGGAATTAGATTTACCAACGAGCACCGTGAACATCTGCGTCAATCTAAACTTAAGATTAATCAGATAAAAGGCAATCAATGCTGGATTTACAAAGGCCATCAAGAGTCTTTAATACCAGAATCTGAGTTGAGTAGATACCTAAGTGATGGCTGGGTTTCAGGTCGACTTAATGATAAGAACATCTATATGCACAAGCAGGGTTGTATGGACATTAAAGTCACTGAGGAGGAAGTCGAGGATTATACCAAACAAGGTTGGGTATTAGGCAGAGGAGATGAGGTAAGTAAGAATATATCTAAATCACGACGAAATTTTGTGTGGAAGTACCGTGAGTTAGAGTTTGAAAGTAGCACTGACCTTACCGAGTATCTAAAGCAACACGGTTATCCTAAAATCGCGATGTCAACCGTAACCGGCTTAGCCAGAGGTGGTAAGTACACCACCTATCAAGAGCTGATGGGAACTATAAGCAAAATAAGAAAATAATATAAAATCTAGAAATAAGGAAGGGAGGGGTCACACTGTGAAAATTACTCGAATTGAGCACATTAATCATGAGGAGCCGATAGCTGTTTATGATGTAATAGACGCTAAGCCAAATCATAATTTCTGTGTACGAGTTGGAAAACATCGTATAATTTCGCACAATTGTGGTTTCCTTTGACGAGGTGAACTTCGCACCTGGTGCGAATACCACCATGGAGAAGTCTAAGATTATGCAGACTTACTCTTCTGTCAAAGCCAGAATCAAATCACGTTTCATTCGAAACGGAAAACTTTTGGGTAAGATGTTCTTGGTTTCTTCCAAGAAGGCACAAGACGACTTCCTAGAAGTTTACCTAGATAAACGTAGAAAAGAGGACGACGCTGCCAGACTGTTTATCGTCGACGAACCGTTGTGGGTTGTAAAGCCGTCAGATACCTATTGTGGTAAGAAGTTCCTTGTTGCTTACGGTTCAAAGCAACTTACTCCTCGAGTGATAGAACCCGGTGAAGACCTTGAAGCCATCAAGAAGCTCGGTTATGAGATATTAGAAGTGCCTATCGAACTGGAGTCAGACTTCCGTTTCAATATTATTACCGCACTGCAAGACTTAGCAGGTAAGGCACTTCCCGGCACAACCAGCTACTTCAGTTACAAGATTATCAGCTCATGCTACACAGACAGACCTAGCCCCTTTACGGCTGAGGTACTTGAGATTGGTCTGAACGACCACATGGAATACCAGGAATTCTTTAACCTAGATGTTATTCCAAAAGAATATTTCTCTCGCCCGATGGCAATACATCTGGATACTTCATTAAAGAATGATATTACAGGTATTTCAGGAGCCTGCTATGTAGACAATGTTCTAGCAGACACTGATGACGGTACGATTGAGAAACGTGTCTACGCTCAGGTATTCTCTGTCGGTATTAAGGCACCGCCTGGTTCTGAAATCAGCATGGCGAAGAATCGACGGTTTATCTACTGGCTACGCAGCGTAGGTTTCAACATTGCTATAATCAGTACTGATACCTTCCAGACAGCAGAGTCACATCAGATACTGCGGGATAAGGGATTCACGACTGCCATTCGTTCTCTTGACCGAACTCCTGAAGGATATCAGACACTCCGTGAAGCTATGGTCGAGAAACGAATTAGCATGATAAGACACGCAAAGCTAGAGAATGAGCTAATCTATCTACAGCGTGACACGAGCACCGGAAAGCTAGACCACCCAGCTAATGGTTCAAAAGATATTTCAGATAGTTTAGCAGGTGCAATCTGGGATTTGAGCTTACTACCATATTCACCTGCATTGCACAACTTCGTCATGTATTCTCACGAAAAAGAAGACGTCATGCCGGCTTCTATCAACGCGATGTTCGGTGGCTTACAACCCTACGACAAGTATCAGTTCGAGAGAAGCCCAGAAGATATCAGAATTATCCAGGAAATATCGCATTTGTAATTACCGCGCACAACAAAGTATAAGTCAACATCACTGCATTTAAGCAGTACCACAAGACGCACGTTAGAATTTACCATGCTGACGTGCGTCTTTATCTTGATTTCACGGTGTATTATATGATGTAAGCAACACACAGCATGCTACAATATGCGATAGTGTTTTCGTATGTGTACACTTGTATTATACATACAACGTCACCACGCAAATCACACGCACGCTGTACGCAAGGTGTGTGGTACTGTATTTACTAACCAGTAAAGGAGGTACATGATTTGCCGTTATTCAAACGAAAGAAAAAGCAGGTTGTGCAGAACAATGCTATCCCTGCCAACCAGGTTAAGAAGCGAACTGATGTCTATGACATCGACTATCGTGTACTTGCCGGTGCTCTAACCGACCTTGACCAGATTAAGCAGTCAACTACCGCTCTGAAGGACAGAGCAACCATGTACAATGCGATGACTCAGCTTAAATCTGATGCTATCATAGGTCCTGCAATCGAAATCTACGCTACCAATGCGACAGGCACGAATGCAGACGGAAATGTTATCTGGGCAATTCCGGTAAATGACGATGAAGTCTCGATATTAGCTGCAAAAGCCGCTAATGAAAGAATGAGAGTTTGGAAGCTGAATTGGCGTGCTTACAGCCATATGATTGAGCTGGTTACCTACTCTAATCTGTACCTAAAGACAACCGAGTTTGTAACTCCGAGAGCAAAGGAGCAGAATCAGGGTATACTTAGCTTAAATCAGCGAAATCCTAATGCTCATTGGGATGTTCGTACGGATGTTGCTATAAATCCTGCAATCATCTACGAGCTACGTCATGACGACGAACCTTCTGCTTTCTGTGTCGATTTCTCGCTTCAGGACAATATGACTGCGACCTCATATGACAGCTGGTGCAAAATCAAAGGAAGACCTTGGTCGGTTCAGTCCAGCGATTCTGTAATCCACATTGTCTACAACCTGTCGTTGTATCCGTCTGAAATCGAGGTAGAAGACGCTGAAGGTGTCACTCCATACACCATATACCAAGGAGACCCACTGTTCGTAGATGCGTATGTACCAGCACAGATTTTGTCTTTGCTGGAAGATGCTATTGTTGCCAACAGAGTTACCAAGTCTGCGTTAATCAGGATTCTTCAGCTTGAAGTAGGTGACTGCTCACCTGAAGAGGAGTTCAGATTACTCGACCAACTCAAAAGACAAATGGAGCATAAGCTAGCAGCAAATACCACTTCTGGTACAGCTTCTTCTTACGCTGACCCAGGTCCGCTTGAAAAGATTGTCTACACGGTTACTCGTGATGGTAAGGGTGTAATCAATCTAGAAACTCTAGGCGGCGATGTAAACATCCGTGACATTGTTGACCTTGACTGGTATAAGCAGAAGATTACATCGATTACAGACGTTTCTCCTGGTAATCTTGGTCAATCAACAGATGAAGAAGGAACTGGTGGAGCTACTATCTTGACCCAGAACAACATCAGGTTGTATCGTAAGATAATCGGACTTCAGCATGCCTACAGCGAGGGTATTCGTGAAGCTATAAATACCTACTTCCGAAAGAATGACCTCGAGCAGTATTGCGACCGATTTGAGGTAAAGATGCAACCACCTGTAGGTCCTGAGGACGAAACCAAATCTGAATTGTCATCTAATGCGGTTAGCCGTGCTAACGACATTATCGCACTCCTTGAAAACCTTGGCGTTAAGGATTCTAAGATTAAGGTGAGGGCTGTCAAGGGACAACTTGACGTTATCGACCCTGATATCTATCGTATCTTGAACAAGGCAGACTTTACAGAAGCTACCGAGCCGCAGACAGAAGAAAATCCCTTCGTGTAACGAATAGCAAGGGCAATCCTGACAACACTCTATATAATAGAAGGAATAGACGACAAGCGGGATTGTCTATTTAAGCGAGGTGAGTAAGATGGCAACAGAAATGACGCAGGATAGTAAAACCGGTAGGTTTATCGTAGCAGGCGACTTTCTCGATATCGGTATTCCGAATCAAGATGGTTTAACCTTTTCTCGAGAGACTATCGAATGGCTAATGAACGACCCGACATTCAAGGATTGTCTGGCTCGTCATGTATATCCTGCATACATTGAGCATCCGTCAGACAACACACCAGGCTTCCGCGGAACTGAAGCAGGTTTCCTAATCGACTGCCACATCGAGGGAGACAAGCTGAAAGGTGCAATCGAGCTTCTCGATACCACTAAGGAAGGTCAGTACATCAGAGACTTGTACAGACACGAGATTAAACCGGGTGTCAGCATTCGAGCTAACGGATGTACCGACACTGGCGGATATCCTGGCAAAACAACAGGTCCGATTGACTTCTTCGGATTTGACTTTGTGGCGCAACCAGCGTTCAAATATGCGGTTCCTATTCCGCTCGCAGCTTCAAGGCGAAACCTCATTCAGAACACTTTAAGGCTTTCGGACACCAGCCGTCAACTGGCAGCTCTGAGAAAGAGTGCTCTGTCTGAGTTGTTATACAATTCGCATTTCAAAAACTTTAGCTAAAGGAGATTGATACTATGCTTAAGCCTTACACAAATGCAGGCAAGTCTGGCATTCAGAGCCTGAACTCCAGCCGTGCCGCAAAAGGACTGTCACAGTATGATGCTATCGGGCTTTCTAAGGCTCAGAAGATTCTCAATAGCGCATACGCACTGCAGAAGAGAGCTTTGAACTCAAGCCTTCTTCCTACTTCTATCATTCCATCTGCAACTCAGCCAGGTGACGTTCTCCAGAAGACCACATACATGAATGTTCTTCGTGCAACACTCGTGGATTGGCTCATTCCTGAGTTCTGTACAATGCAGCCTATGGCTTCTCGTCACACCTCAATTCCTTACACTCTCTTCCACTTCGGTGAAGATAAGGGTACTGTAAAGGCTGGTCAGGTGTTCGCAAGCCCCTTCGAGCTCGCAAGAGGTGAAGAGAACTACTCTGGCAGTGATGTCAACAACGAGCCTCTCACAGACCTCTACCTCCGTGCTCCTGTTATTCCTACCACTGTTCGTATCGTTCCTCAGAGCGGCTCTACAATCTTTGATGATGGCGAGGGCAAGCTCCAGACTCTGAACGGTGCTACTGTTACAGATGTCGGCACTATTGATTACGCAACTGGCGTTATCACAGGCGTTACTGCAGCAGCTACAACTCTCGCTTCTTACAGAGTTGACAACATTTCAGCTTCTGCTAATACACCTCCTATCTACAGTGAGCTCGCTTGGCTCGACCTTGTTGCAGAGGACAACACTCTCGCAGCGCGTTGGTCACAGGCAGCTGCTTACGATATGGAACAGCAGTATGGTCTTGACGGTCCTAAGATGCTCGAGGAGCAGGCTACATCTGTAATCGTAAATGAGCTCAATACCAAGGTTGCTCATGATATGTGGGCTAACGCAGGAGCAGGTCAGCCTGTTGTATGGAGCGCTACACCCCCTATCGGACAAGGCCAGGCAGGTGACCTTGCACACGACAACTCTTTCATCAGAGCTATCAACGCAGGTTCACAGAGAATCTACGACGCAACAGGTCGTATTCGTCCTAACTTCATGCTCGTTGGTTCCAGCGTCATGACTGTTATCCAGGGTATGACTCAGTTCACTCCTGCTAACACTCAGAAGACAACTGGTTCTTACTATGCAGGTACTCTCGGCGATAAGAAGGTATACTGCTTCAGAGGTGGTATTCCTCATGACCAGTACGTTCTCGGTCACGTTTCCAGCAACGATGTCGAGCCTTCTTATGTATTCGGCACATATATGCCTGTTACAGCAACAGCTGCTCTTATGGATGCTACATTCACAGGTCAGCAGGGCTTCGCAACATCGAACGCTCTGAAGATGGTGAATCCGAAGGCATTCATCCGTGGCGTTGTTACTAACCTGGTATACTAATCAAATTCCAAAAGGAGGATTAACGCTATGAGTTACACGGTTACAATTACCTACACTGCTGCGAAGGATATTTACAATATCGATAAGCAGACTCCAAACCTCAAGACGGTTGCTCCAATCCCTGGCTTGTCTTCTAGCACAATGCCTGGTAAGTGGAAGGGACCTTCCAAGGAGTACCTCTATGCTGCAGACGATGCAACTGCACCTGAGTATCTCAAGGAGAATCTCTACACGAATTCTTCGAATACTCTCACACCTGCTAACCTCAGCCTTCTCACTTCTTCCCAGAAAAGATGGCCTGAGTCTACTGCGATGGACCTCATGAACATCCTTCAGGCTTACCTCATTCCTCAGATTCCTATCTACAGAGCATGGCAGACATTCAAGATGACTGCTGACCTTGACGGTGCTTCCAACTCCTTCGACGTTGATACTGCTGCTGAAGCATCCTTCTACGTTCAGGCAGGTGCTGCTCTCAAGGATTACGGCTTTGAGGTTACTTCTGCAGCCGCTGACGGCGGAGAGGGCGGAGAGGGCTAATTCCAGATAAGGAGGGGTGGTTAAATGCTAAACCCCACAGTTCAAGAATATCTGGATGATATGCACCTCGAAGTCCCCTGGACTGAGGGAGAACTAAAACCAGGCGATGATATGAAGCTTCTCATGAAGGCTTTTCGTGAGCTGAAAGAGAAGCTTCATGAATACGCCGATTTGACCGTACCTTATAAGGAAAGAATCTCTGTAAAAGACCTAAAGGTTCAGAGTTTCATTTCGGTCAGACGTGCCACAGTACCAGCAGGACTGAATGTGGATAACACCAGCGTAGGTAATGTCTTTACAGCACTCGCAGGTATGTCCGCTGTACCGAACTCTGGTGCATATCACGCCTATTTCGACAGATACACTCAGTCGATGCTGTGTCAATCCCTCAAGAACACGGTGTCGCAAGATTTACAATATCTATACGACCAGCAAAATCAATGTCTATATGTCGCTGCGAATGTTCCGAAACCGACGTATGTCACGATTACCTATATTCCTGAGTATGACGACCCGTCCGAGTTGAAGACGAAGTTCGCACAGAGTCAATTACGCAAACTCGCCGTAGCGTATATGAAAATTCATGTAGGCAGCAAGCGTCGTAAAGTACGATTACCGAATAGCCCTGCACAACTCGACGGCGAAGCTTTACTATCCGAGGGATTAGAAGAGCTCCGAGAAGTCAGGTCTCATCTGGTACAGAACAATACACCACAGACTGTATTGTAATATTCTAATAGGAGGTAAACCAATATGGCTAAGGATGCTAAAAGAAAGCTTCTCAAGCTCGACAGCTCCAAGAAGAAAGAAAACCTGAATTCTTCTAAGGAATTCGAGGGTACCGTATATTACAGCCTTGAGGATGTCGAGATTATCACTCAGGCAATTCTCGCAGAGCTCTCGTCTGACCCGTCTATCGGCGTTACAATCACTCCTTCAGACACAGGTGTTGTTCTCAACTGCGTGCCTGAGAACGGTGACGAGTATACCGTTGATGTTGACTTGAATACCGAGACTCTCGCTGAGGACGCAGCTGCTGAAGGCGGCGAGCCTGCAGTAGAGTAAAACCAGCAAGGGAGGAGCAGCTATGAGTCTAATCGTCCCTGAAGAAATCGATTACCTGAGACAACAGTTCAAATTTACTGTGAAACAGGTGGGTGTTCTGTTTCAATACAGATACCCGTTGAATAACAAAATCGATTACTTTAATCAACCTGCTCCTGACGGGTACTCTGAACGCATGCCGGTGTACGGTATTTTCGAAGGAGAACCCAAACTGAAGACATATAGGAATTTAGGGTGGGTTGTTGAAAAGAATGACAACCTACCCTTTCTTATTCATGTACCTTTTGACGTTCCTCATATCCAGAGAGGTTGTCTTTTTGAGATTGACGGTCAGATAACCGCAATCGAGTCACGTCTGTTTCAGGTTACAGAGTTATCAACTGGGCTGGTATGTCCTGACCACATTATATGTCAGATTGTCCCACTCGTAGGTAACTCACGTCCACTTACGGAAGAAACAGAACGAGACCTAAATCGTAAGAACTCTGAACCGAGACGGTTCTTGAAAAACCAGACCGATTCATAAAGTAGGTGAGATTATGCTTAGACTGGAACTACCAAATGACGTTAAGGATTCGGGGCTGGCACTTCCGCAGTCGACTCCGAAGACCCTTGTTCAAATCGAGGGTGAAAATCTACCGTATGCTTGTCAGTGCCCTTGCTGCGGAGCTCTCTTCAATATACCAGAAGGACTGCTCTACAAGATTGAGGAAGACACGCTTATCGACGGAGACCTCGGTGCAGAAGCCGCTGAGGGAGAAGCTCAGACTGACATCGACGTGAATGTAAGCGAACCTGACCTTAATGAGGGCGGCGTCGGCTCATCTACACAGGAGTCCAGCACGACCTCCTCAGCTACGGGAGTAGGTGAGTCAGATGATACGTTTATATGATACCGCAATATATGAATATCTGAAAGCTAATTTCGGTGACAATCTAGGTATCGTACCAGTAAAAGATTACTGGAACGTAGCAGCAATGCACAAAGAGACCAGATTGCAGTTGCCTGCCATAGTGTTGTTCAGAACGAACGTCACACCTGAAAGGCAGCTTCAATCATGGCCGATAGCTCGTAGGGGCAGAATGGACCGAATTCAAGAGCACAAGAAAATCATGGAACGAGCCATTCCAATTCAAGCTGATTATACAATCACCTTGTTGGCAACAACGCAAGATGACATAGATGAGCTGACGAGTGAAGTTACGTTCCTTTTCGTGATGAAGCCCCGTCTCGAGATAAAATTACCCTATGGCTCTGCTCGAACAATTCACGGGCAGATTATGATAAATGGTGATTTCCAGCCCAGTTCTGGAACTGACCGATTCTCTGAAACAGGTATTCTATATCAACAGATAATTCCGATTCGTGTGTTAGGAGCTAACATCATCGACATCAGGAAGAAAAATCTACGTTATCTGGATTGGCAAATAGATTCTAACCTGTATAATACAGTAAAGGAGGAGATTGAAGATGCCAAGAATTAACATCTATGAGCATTCGGAAACCTACAGCTTCCAGACTAAGAATAATGCTTATGCCACGGTTGCTTTTCCGATTGCCGCAATCTGGGGTCCTACCTTCGTAGAGGGTGACGAGGACTCAAACCCGGACTGGGTTCACTTCAGCTCCGGTTTCAGAGGCACTACTGATTTCATGACAACATTCAGAGGTGCCAACAACTATCTTGGTGCTCGTGAGAAGTCTTTCGACTATGCTCTGAAGCTTCTGGCAGCTGGTTACGATATTCTCGTCAAGAGAGTCGACGGCTTAGGCAACAAGAGTAGCAATGGTCTGTTCGTAATTCCCGCAGGCGTTGCTGCACCTGTCCCGGCTTCTGCGTATCTGTACCTTAAGCCTTCGGAACAGCCATACTCTGCGAACTATGATAAGTTCTTATACAGAGTGCTTATGCCACACGCTGTAAATCACAGCATTGCTTGGGATTACAGCTATGCAGGTGAAGAAGACCAGCAGCTCACAGCCCAAATCTATGGTCAGAAGTATGACGCAGGGACCAACAAGTGGTCTAAGTATCAGTCGAATTCACCTATTCTCAAGGTAACTGCAAAGTCAGCTAATACCGACACAGACAAACCTCTCGTGGTTGTAATTGGTAAGCCCAACATTATCACCACACAGCAGAAGCCTACTCGCAATGCTCAGATGGTTCTGGACGGCGGTAGTTATCTCACGTCCAATACCGGTAAGCAGGTAACAGTACAGGGTTCTGTTCCAATTTCTGTTTTCTCTTCGGACGGCATTCTTTTAGAGCGTCGTAATGTTACAATGACCGAAACGACAGAAGCTGTTGCTTCATCTGCTTCTACCGGTCCTGACCGTACTGTTACGGTCTCTGTTGACAGCGTACTCGTTCCTGAGTTCACCTATATTCAGCTGGAAGAAATTCCTGCACTGCTGTCACTAAAGGTTGCATACGAAGAGACAATCAGCAATCTGTTCTCCAGTAATGAGGCTGATGTAAAGCTCGGCATGATTACCGTTCGCCTAGGTAACGCATGGACACAGCCAGCAGCTATGTCTTGTTCAGCAACAGCAAGCGGTTCCGGTGTAACAGCCGCAACTGTAGACGAGCTGGCGTTCAATAGTGCCGTTCAGGGTGTATCTGGTACATACGAGTTCAAGTATGACGGTACCAAGTGGACACTCGGTTCAGGTGCGTCTGCGAAGGTTGTCACACCTTCTCAGTATGGTATTACCTATACAGGTACACCTGCAAACAATGACACAATCACAGTTACCTACGCCTTCGGCACTCCTGCTGATGTAGCAGGTCTATCTGCTGGTGCTGCTGCAGTAATCGATGCATCTACTCAGGAAGTTCGTCTTCAGGCGAAATATCCCGGCACCTTCGGTAATAACCTTAAGGTTAGAATCAAGTGCGGCTTAAACGGCGAAGGCTTCAAAATCGGTACTGTCGAGGTATTCGATAACAACGGTTACAGCGGTCATCCGAATGAGATTGTTCCTACCGACCAGCTGCTCGAGCTTGTGTCTGTCGCATTTGACGAAGACGCAGCGTCGGACAACCGTCCTCTCATCACAGAAGCTACTTTCAGTAATCTGGATACTCCTCGATTCATCGTAACCGGTACTGGTGCTGACGTGTCGCCTTCTGCGTATCCTACAGGCATGAAGGTTGTGTCACTTCTTTACGGTACTGACTACGCTACTGAGATTGGCAGTGGTGCTGACGCACAGCCTATCACCAAAGATGCTATCCTCGAGCTCGTTGCAGAACGTTTCCCAACCGACAGTCAGTTCTACAACTATATTAGCATCATCGCAAGCGACTATGAGCAGAATGACCAGGATGCTCTGATTCGTCTGTACAACCAGCAGATTATGTACAGCAGATTCTATAAGGCTGTCGGCGAGTTGACTGACCCTATCTGCTACGATTGGGACGCACTCGTTCAGGGCATTGCAGATGACCAGTATGTACCTAAGTCCTTCTTGGAGGCAAACAGGGACACTTTCTTCATGGAGTACGAAGTATCTACACTCGTTACTCGTATGATTGAGGTTGCTGCTAACTCCAAGTGTGGAGCTGCGCTCATCGGTACTCCGTTCGGTATGCCAAGAGGTATTCAGACAGGTACAGGTGCGTCTGCTGTTAAGACGGGTGCTCTCAAGTATAAAGATTCCGTTTCCCAGGTTGTCGGTCCGGTTTACTCTACATTTGGTGAGGTTGTAGGTCCTTGGTGCAAGACCACACTGGCACTTGCCGGCGCAAACAGCTGGATTGCACCTGAAATCGGTCACCTTCTGCTCATCATCAACTCCAAGGGCATCGGTGGTCAGAATAAGTGGTGGATGGTTCCTGCCGGCATGCTCGGCACTGGCATCGTACACACACCTGAGTACAAAATCAAGAGACATTATCTTGACCTCATTCAGGACCACGACGAAGGCGTTTGCTTGAACCCGCTTATGGAAGTTCCTGGTAAGGGCTTCACTTGCTTCGGCAACAGCACACTCTGGGACAAGCCGCTGGGTTCCTACAACGCACTGCAGAACTTGTCTACCAGATTCCTTACTAACAGGGTTAAGCAGCGTATCTGGGATACTGCACTTCAGATTCTGTTCCGCTACAATAATGAGGATGCTTACTCACACTTCTACGCAGGACTCAGCCCTCTTCTCGATGAGATGAGAGCTGTCGGCGCACTCACAGGTAACGAATACAACCCATGGGGCTATCGCATCATCATGAACCCCGACATCGTTAACCTTGACCGCATCAATGCCAATACGGTTATTGGTAAGGTTGAGCTCGCTGTTACCGGCGTAATCGACACCGTCGACGTCGACCTCTTCCTGTTACCTCCTACAGGATTCCAGGAGACGTACGACTAATACCTATATACTGATGTGCGTCTGTATATTAGAGCGTGGAGCGTTCACAGACGCACATCAATAATTCTATTAAAGAAAGGTTTGATATCATGAATAAGACAGAGTTTGTCTCAGCTCTCAAGGAGAAGACTGGATTTACTAACGAGCAGGCTTACAAGGCAATCGACGGCGTATTCGACGTCATCACAGACGCACTCGAAAAGGGTGATAGCGTCACAGTTCAGTCTTTCGGTACATTCGAGGTTCGCAACCGTGCAGCTCGTAAGGGCATCAATCCTCAGACTAAGAAGCCTATCGACATCAGTGCGAGCAAGGCTCCTGCGTTCAAGGTCAGCTACAAGCTGAAAGAGCGTATCAACAAGTAATCCCTGTTGATTTTGCTTAAATGCAGTGACGTTGTGTTACATTATGTACACGCATTTACCTTGCATTTAAGCAGTATCGTAAAAATCTATTAAAAGGAGGACGAGTCTATGTGGATGGAAAGAATGTACTTCGGTACTGACCATATGATTGGTCAGGACGACTACATGCCGTACCTGAAAGACAAGTTCGAGATTAGACTATATAACGTCAATTCGTCAGAGCTTGCATCCTTTTCAGATATTCTAACACTGTCTACAGACTCTCTTGGTGAGTTCAAGAAGGGTTACGGCGTTATCGAGGACTTCTACGGCAATGACAGCTTGAAGTTCGCAGGTAAGCCTACATTCCAGAATGTTTCTTGGACAATCAAGGGCTACGTTGGTCTCGATAGCCAGCAGGCACTCGTAGACCTCGACAGACAGGTGTTCGACTCTGCAACCGAGAAGGTCGGCAGACCAAGCCGCTACATGAAGGATGCGTATGTCCTTAGAGACTCTGGTGACGGTGACTCTAACTACTCTCGTATCTGGAAGTGGAGAGGCGTCTGGATTTCTTCGCTTGGCTTCGGCGATGCGGACTACAAGTCTTCGGACATTGTCAAGTTCAACTGTACTCTGGAAGTTTCACGTGCAATTTACCTCGGTCCTATGTCTTAAGGAGGTAGAAAAGCATGAATGTATTCATTTCAGAAATGCTCAAGACAATGGGTATTGCAGCAGACAGCCAGAAGCTCAACTGCTGCAAAGCCCAGGGCACAATTATCGACGACTCAAAGGTAGGATTCAGCTTAACGCTGCCTGATGGCACTACTGTCGAGGTATACACACCAAAGGAAGACAGCTGTGCGACAGAAGAAGGATTTGCGTACATCCCCGAATGTGACGCAGAAAGCCCTGATATGTGTGCTGAAGACCTCGGTACCTGGGTAGGAGACTGCCTCGACTGCTCCAGACGTATCGATGCCTATTATGAGTCTATTCGAGGCAGAAGCACAGAACTCAATTCGGCTCTTGAGCCAGACACAGCACGTCGTATCAAAGACGTGTTCAGAGCTGCACAGTCAGCAGTTGACCTGCCGCCTGGATTCCGCTACACCGCATTCCGTGAGAACAAAGATGCAGACCTCATCTTGTCTACATTGATGTATACATCACAGAAGGTCGGTACTCAGTGGGTAGCTAAATCTTCACTTGCTCTCGATGTAGGTGCAGGTGCTGATGAGAGTGGCAGTGATGACTGGACATTCGAGCCAAACTACAATCCTGATTCTGAAGCTCATCTCATTTACCACAGAGCAGGTCGATTCATCGATGTTGAGCGCGGCGCATACGGTGATACCGTTACCGGTGATACAGCTGAGAAGAGGGACAAGCAGGCAGCCTATTGGCTTGCCGGACTGTTGTCTGACATGGTCGACAGTATGCTTCAGAATCCGCCAGCTCGTTGCTACGAGTTCTTCCTTGCAGATGGCATTGCCGAGCTCAAGAAGTCAGACCTTGACCGTATGAGCACACCTGGTATTATGCGTCTGGTAACCAAGGGTTATATCAAGGCAGAGGACGTTCTAAAGGCAAAGCCGGCACTCGCAAAAGACCTGGTTCAGAAGAAGCTGATTACACCTGAAATCGTGGCACGTCGTGTTCCCGAGCGTCTCCTCTGGCTTGTTCAGGCTGGTTACATCAGCCCTGACTATGCAGTCAAGGTTGACCCCACTATCAAGGATAAGCTGGTTAAGAAGGGCCTGTACACGATTGCTGATAACCTTCCTGATGACCCTTCTGCAATCTTGGAAGGTGTCAAGGCTGGTGAAATTCCGCCTACAGATGCTTACAGAAAGAATCCTAAGCTACTTCAGCCTATGGTCGAACAGAAACTCATCACACCGCAGGAAGCCTACAAGCTCGATGCGTCTATTGTTACATGGTTATTGCTCAATCACTTTATCGGCAGAGAAGAAGCCACGAAAGTAAAGCCCGACATTCAGAAGTACATCGCAAGAAAGTATAAGGATGTCAACTGGGAAGAGCTGGACGCTTCTTGTAGCGACGGCGAAACCTTGAATTCAGGCGACGGTGGGCAGTTCAAAGACAAGCTAAAGAAGCTCAGAGAAGCATTTGCTAAACGCCAGAAGTCTGCCAAGAAGGCAGAGGAGGGTATCGACGCTGCTAATGAGGCAATCCTCAACAAGACAGCTAAGCTCCGCGAAGCAGCAGGTTTGAACAGCTCGATGGGCTTCAACAGCAATATGATAGGCGACGGCGATAACGTAGGCGAGCCACTTTCAAGCTCCGAAACACCTCATGTATTCGAGGAAGGAGACTTCAGCCAGTATGCACCTGGCTATGAGCCGCTTGCTACTACAACCGCTGAAGGACCTGGATTCATTGCTGAGGTTATGTTACCGGAAGACAATTTTGACGGGATTGTCGTACCCGGTGATTCTGCAGATATCGCAAAGGAAACTCTTACTCAGATGCTTCTGGCAAACGACGGAACCTTCATCGACTGGAAGCCTGTAGATGACATTCAGACATTCAAGACTGAGAATGCTGACAAGAACATTCTCGTTCTTAACTAATCACGTAGCACGCTAACGCATACCAACGGTTTATAAATCGTATGTAGTTTTACAGGTTTACTGTTACTCACACAGAAATCGTTAGCGTATCACGTGCATATAACGTGATTTGTATTATAGAACTATAAATAAAACACGGTAGTGTTGTTGTCGACATTACCGTGTTTCTTTTTGATGTTCAAATCCACATTCTGTGCCTTGCGTATTCAAGCTCTTTCTGCTTCATTTTCTTGAGAAATAGCTTTACTTCATAGGTGGACAGTGCTACATTGGTGTTACCCACACCCTTCTTGTCGATAAGCTGCTCGTCGTATGATTGTAGTCTGAATTCATTCCAGACGCTTCTGCGTTCAATGCAGACGGTGTGGTAATACTTGTACTTCTTGTCGTACCGTTCATAATGAACACGTCGAACATCCTCATACACCTTGTTAAAACCTATCTTAGCAAGCTTCTGGTCAACTGTCATATTGTTCCATCAACTCCTTATGAGAGATTCCACCTGCAAGGCCTGGTGATTTATCACTGTCTTGCGGTGTGTAATGTGCGTCTGAATAGGAAGGATGCTTATACTCAATCATTGCAAAGTTAGCAATATCTACCAGATAATCCAGATTATGCGTTCTGTTGTAGAGGTCCAACCGTTCCTGAATACACTTCACAGCCTGTGCGAGCTCAGGGTAGGTATCTGACATCCAACCGTATTTGTAGTGACTGGTTTCTATTGCTCGCTCCATCTTGGCAACGAATTCGCTTGACCAGTCTCGCTTCATTATTTCTTCCTTACTGTCCATTGATACTCCACTCCTTCTTACCAGGCAGCTCATCTAGATACACGCAATATCTTTTCTGAGTCATTCCTTGATTATCATGACGTTCTGCTGAACCTACATAGACATGGTAACCCATCTGCTGCAAGTCGTCTAAGAAGTTTTCAATTCCAGGGAACCACCATTCTTCCCAGATATTTACCCAGGACCTGTCATTCATCCAGAGTTCGTTGATGGCTTTCATAATCTCGTCGCGGCGTTTGCACCACACCTTTCGCTGTAGCTGCTCACGCCACATGGGCTTGTTCACCCGCTGCTCATTAGCGGTTTTTAGCTCACTGAAGCAGTCTCCTGCTTGATAAAATTCACTCATTCTTCAGCACCTTCACCTTCTGACTCTTCGTCCTCTTCCTCCTCAATGTCAACTTCTGCGCCATACCAGCAAGGTGCTGTCTCTGGGTCAGACTTGAAGGGAACCGGTAAGTGAGAAGCTACCTTTTCCATATCTTCTTTGATATAAGTGATAGCTTCCTTATGATTTTCGATGGGGCACTCACAGATAACCTCATCGTGAATCATCAAGAGCAGATAACAATCCAGCTTCTTCAGGCGTGGGTCCTTATCAATCTCAATCATTGCGAGTTTGCTCATGTCGGCGGCACTGCCTTGTATCCTTGCGTTAAGACATTTACGACTCTGCTCGGAAATCTGATATGAATAATCCTTCACCTCTATACCTTGAGCTATCAAGCCCTGGATATACTCGTTCTTATCTTTACGCCACTTCAGACTCATAAGGTCGTTAAGATACTTCTTCTTGGCAGATTCTGACAACTCACTTGAATCTGAAGAACCGTCTGGGTCAAACGGGTCAAAGTCTGGATTACAGCCGTCTTTATACCTGAACTCATAGGGGTCGTGCATCATAACCGACAGATGTCTACGTCTGCCCCATAGGGTTTCTACATAACCCTTATCGTGTGCCATCTGAGCAGCTTCGTCTTGTGCCCTCAGAAGACCCGGAAAACTCTTGGTTACCTTGTCATATATCAACTGCGCTTCCTCAACTGAACACTTCAGCTGCTCCGCAATGGAAGGAATCTGCCTGCCGTAACAAATTCCCAAAACAATTGTCTTGGCTTGACCTCTACGCTCCTTACCTTCTAGGTACAGTTCGCCGTTCGGTCTCTTCTCCAGACACTCCTCATAGGTGGTATTGAAGGCAACAGCCGCAATCATCGAGTATAAATCCAAACCCTTCTGATACGTCTCTATCATTTTCGGGTCCTTAGATAGTGAAGCAGTAAGACGAGGCTCCTGACCAGAATAGTCACAGGATATGAGATAACGACCAGGACGTGCGATGTACATCGTACGAATTTCTCTGTTATGTGACGGGATGTTCTGCATATTAGGGTCTACTGCTGAGGTACGTCCTGTATCTGCACCCAGCTGCTTAATACCACCATGAACTGTACCGTCAGCATGAAGGAACTTATCGAGACCTTCAAGATAAGTAGACAGCAGCTTGGTTGCTTCTCTGTATCTGAGAATTGCCGGTGCAATCGGGTGATTTATCTCCTTCAGTGCGTGCTTGTCGACCTTACCAGATTCTGGTTTTGGAAGTCCCATGATGTCATACAGAAGAATCTTGAGCTGACTATCAGAACCGATTTTAACCGGCATATCGATAATCTTGCCCTTGGTTCTTCCAAAACGCATTCTCCACTGATTAATCTTGGGAATATACGGTTCATACTCATGGACTACATCAGCTTCTGCGGCTTCCTTCAGTCCGCGATATTTCACGATTAATTCTGCTCTCTTGGCTTCATCGACGAGAACACCTTTCTCACGCATTCGGAGAAGTACTGGAATAAGTGGTCTCTCGATAGTCTCCCACACCCTGAGAAGACCGGCGTTTTCAGGCTTTCTCAATTCTGAGTAAGCATAGTCGACAAGCTCACTTGCCATCTCAGCGTCTCGAGCGCCGTATGCACTGGTGTACTTGAACGGACATCGATTGAAAGTTCCAGGCGGGAATAACTCACCGAACCTAGGTCCTCTGGTTGTATGAGAACAAAACTCAGCGTGTAAGTCTTTCAAGTTGTTGTTTCTGTGACGTTCTGTGTTCAACAGACGCATCATCAGACTCGCATCATTCGAGCAGATATCCCAGAGTTTTACTCCCATCGAATACCAGAGTTCGTTCATATCGAATGGTGCGTTAAAGTAATCGATTGTCATACCAGGAATCCCAACCAAACGATTAAGCTGCTGAGCGCAGAACTCAACCGGTAACTGGTTCGGGTCGACTTTACCTGTAAATCGGGACAAATGTAACATCGGAACATAAATTGCCTTTCGTCCAGGTGCGTATAATGAGAATCCGACAACAGGGTCTTTGAAGATGTTCAGTCCGGTTGTCTCAGTATCAAGACCGGTTCTCTTCTCTGATATGATGGTGTCTATGTAATCGATTAAAACATCTTTATCAGTCACGCAGTCATATTGCCCTGCGTATTTCTCTGACATAGCTTTCGCCTGTGCGATAATGGTGTCCATATCTTTTACAGGCTTAGCTCTCTTCTGAAGTGATTTTGGGATTTCGATTGGTGCCTGAGGTTCTGCTGAATTTGGCTGAATTCTAGGCGTCAATGATATTCGTCTTCTAGGCATTGCGAGTGTACCTCCTAACTCTTATATATACAATTATACACGATTTCCTAAATCGTCGTCGAATATACGAAACTGCTTAAATGCTACAAGTGTGCGTGTGTAATTGTTTACCACACAACCGTGCATTTAAGCAGTACCGCGGTTTAATACTTCTTTCGCTTAGGCATTTGGTAAAAGGCACGACCTAACTCCCAGCCCTGGGACAGATAGTCATCAAGGAGCTCAGGTCTAATCTGCTTTGACTTATCGCCAAGGTGTACCCATTTCTTACCAGAATGAGCTTTTACAAATTTTTCCCGGATTTCAGGATTACTCCACGCTTTCTTCGCAGAGTTAGATAACTTTTCGTGCATTCCTGGTTTTGTCATTGCTTTCTTACCTGATTCGCTTTTTAACGCCCTAACCTCAGGTCGATTTTGAGCTATCTTTTGAGCTTCGCATAGTTTCTGATGTGTCTCAGCATTCGCATGAGCTTTGCGTGCCGACTCAGATAGTCTTCGTATCATACGCGGTGACGCGCCGCCGATTCCTTTTACCAGATTATACCCAAATTCAGGATTGTCTGCTTTATAAAGCTGAATATAGTGATTTTCAAGAACAGCTGATTCTTTCTGGGTTTCAGCTGTTGCAAGTATTTCGGTGGTAATTTGCTTCCAACCATATTTCTTCACCACCTCACCAAATTGTCCCTGATACCCTAACCAACGCCGTTCTTGTATAGACTTTGATGTACATCCAACATAGACTTTCCCGTCAGGAATTCTGTGGATATAGATAGTATACATAAAATCACCTTCTCAGATGTTCTTAAAGAACTTAATTCTAGAACCGGTTGCTGTTTTCTCGACAGTGAAACCTTGAGGTATTGTGTCGATTAAATCTTGGACGTGCGAGATGATACCCACACTCTTGATATTCTTCAAATCACGCAACGTCATCAATGTTCTGCTAAGGCAGTCACCGTCGAGTGTGCCAAAACCCTCATCTACGAACAGTAAGTTCAAATCACGTGCTGTGAACAAAGAATCGATTGCAGTCATCAAACCCAAGCTGAGACTCAGACTGAGCATGAACAGCTCGCCACCCGAGAATGTCTGAGCAGGACGTGTGCTTCCTGTGAAGTGGTCTGTGATTGTAATTTCAAGACCGCCTTGTGTACGTCCCGAAGACGACTCCCATCTAACCTGAAGCTCGAACTGACCTGCAGACAACGTATGGAGATACTGGTTACTGGACTGAAGAATCCATTCAAGCTGCCTGTGAAGAACGAAGGTCTCGAATGATATCTTGGAGCTATTCTTACCAGATAACAAGTTATAGATGTAGGTGTGCGTATCGTAGGAAGCGGTGTTCTTTTCACGCTCTGTGCGAATGTCCTTAACACGCTTAACAAGCTCCTTGCGAGCGTCAAGTGAATTCTTTGCAGCAGAGATACGGCTGATTGCTTCCTCGATACCGATGTTAGCTTCCTCGATAATCTGCTGACACGATGCCTTGGTATATCCGGGGTGGGGGTTAACAGGTTCAGCTACTGCCATGAGATTGTCACGAAGCATCTCATACTGTTGAATTTTGTACAGGTAGTCATTCAGATGAACACCATAGTCATCAATATCAGCGGCATGAGACAATGCTTCTTTCAGCTCAGGAGAGTCTTCCTCGAGTGCTTCTGGCTGAGACCTAGCAGTTTCCAGACTCTCAGATAGTTTCTGAATTTTCTCCTGGACGCTCTTGAGATAACCCTCCAGGAGGTTTCTGCTTCTTTTTGCCATCTCATTGTCGTCAACCTTAGCCCAGAGCTCACTGTATTCAGCTTTGACCGACTCTGCTTCTGCTTCAAGCGCTGCTTTGTCCATGCTGGCAATATCCGGCTCAATCCTAGCAAGCTCACTTTTAGCTGTAGCCAATGAACCCTCAATGGTTTTGATTTTTCCTTCAACCGTGTAGAGCTGTCCGCCCCAATCGTTGAATTTTCCTACGCAGTCATTCCATTGCGCAGTCAAATCAGCAAATGGAACTACCTCGGTGCATTCTGGCTCGACAAGCTGCGGTAGGCTTTCAAGTCTAACCTTTAAGCCCTCAAGCTGATTCTTCTTCGCTTCAAGCTCTCGCTGCTTCGCGTCCATGCTACCTGAAGTTTCCTCTGCAAGGTGGTCAGCTGTGTATGGAGCACCACAAATTGGACACTTTCCGGGTTCACTCATACTGATAATCTTGGTAGCCAGAAGCTGAGTATATACAGCCTTATTGCCTTCGATGAACGCAGTCAGAGCATCGATATCAGACTGAATTTGAGCTCTTTCCTTGTCTCTTGCGAGTACATCTGCACGTGCTTGGTCAAAAGCTCTTCGGTTGTCAAGTCGCTGCTTAAGGACGGATTTCGTCTCTTCTATCGCAGCAATGGATGCCCGTAAGCTAACCTGTTTATCCTGGAGCTCCTGCATCTCAGTGCCGTACTCATCAATCTGACTACGATATCGTTCAACCTGACTGAATAGATTAAGCAGATTGGTAATTTCCGACTGACGCTGCTGAAGTGCAGCGACCTTATTAGAAAGCTCCTCATCGACAACTACACTGGCAATACGCTTCTGATAATCAGCTTCTTGCTCCCTCGCAGCCGCTAACTCATTGCGCAGTCGGTTGTACGTCCCATACCACTCTAAGGTACCAGCATACGCATTGAATACCTCACGCTTTTTATACAGTACCTCAACTTCTGATTTAAGCTGCGCTAACTGTTCCAGCTCTTTCTGTGCTTTCTGGTATGCAGCGTACTCCTGGTCATACCTAATCATATCAGGGAGGATTTGGTCAGCTGACTCTTTTCTCTTCTTCAGCTCGTCAAGGCGTGCCTGTTCCTCACGAATGGTTTCTGCCGTGGTGATAATAGCACTTTCAATTGTTTCCAGCATTTCGCCTTGAAGCAAGTTCTGCTCCAACTCAGTGGAGTTAAGAATAGTATTCTTCAGGTTAGCACATCTGTCTTTGAAACGAATCTCAATATCCTTGAAAAGCTGGGTATCAAAGATGTCACGAAGTATTTCAGCACGAGTACGGGAATCTGCCAGCAGAAACTTTGAAAAGTTACCCTGCTCCAGCATAACCATCTGGTCGAACTGCTTCACCGTGAGACCGATAATCTTTTCCAAGTGCTCATTGGCTTCCTTTACCTTGTCATAGATAATACCAGGTGCGAACAGCTGAACAGCAGTACCGCCGTCCTTCTTGAGTGTGCGTATCACCTTATAATCGATTTTATCCTGATTAAATGTGAGTGTGACCACCGTGTCTTCATTTGCAGGAGCATAGGTACTCCTGATTTCCTTGGTCACTGCTGCACGATTAGACGAGAGTGTCTTGCCGAACAATGCCCAATGGATTGCATCAAGCATTGAAGATTTACCTGAACCGGTAGGTCCTGAAATGAGGAACACACCGTCGTTCAATTCTTCAAAATCGACAGACGCTTGCTTGATACTGATGAAGTTCTTAATTTGCAGTTTCAGTAATCTCATGAACAACCTCCTGAACTAATTGTAATTTCTGAGTGTCGAGAACAGGTACCTCCAGCTGATTGCAGAAGCTATCGAGTGCCGATTCGATAGAGTCGAACTGAACCATAGGCTTATTCAGGTCAGCTTCCCAATCGTCGGTAATCTTAGACACAGCCGTTACCATATTCTCGAAGTGAGCTTGAAGCTGCGGTAACGCTACATCGAGTGGCACATCCTCGTCTACCAGCTCAACCTTGATGTATGCGCGGGAGTCTGGAATACTCAGACAGTGTTTCAAACTGCCACGAATAATCTCGAAATTTCTACGCAGCTGTACTGGAACTACCTCGCTCGTGATGTCATATTCCCAGCTAAAGTGATTAGACAGTTTAATGTCCCACACGGTGAACCCACCTGCATATTCATCACCGAAAGCATATGGCATAAGGCTTCCTGGGTAGTAGATGTTACGAATACGCTGCTTCTTGTGAATATGACCTGCCATGACCAGTGGATACGCCTTAACGACTTCCTGAGAAACCGCATCATCAAAGAATGACATCGCTTCTGATGAACCGGTTGTGCAGCCTTCGAATGTCTGGTGGGCAATCAGAATTGTTCCTGTATTCTCAGGGAGGTAAGCCTTGAACGCTTCATTGTAGGAATCGAACTCACGATTGAATTTGGTTTCTGCGATAGAAGGCTTCACGAACGAGATTGCTCGAAATGGTATGCCTTCAATCTCGATGTCCTCTAATTCACGAACTATGTGAATGTGCTCTCCCATAAATCGCTCCCACAAGCCTAAGCGTCGGCTAGAGTCATGATTACCCACGATGATGATACAAATGAGCTTCTTTTCTTCGCAGATAGCTTTGACATAATTCATAAAACCTACGAACAGCTCCTGTGCTTCAATAGAGGGGTTTGCAGAATCGAACACATCTCCTGCAATTACCAGATGAGCACACTCGGTTTTCATGAGACTTGTTACCTGCTCCAACATCCACGACTGGTCAGCTATCAGACTTTTCTTATGGAATGTCTTTCCTAGATGCAAGTCTGCTAAATGAATAACTTTCAATATACATCCTCCTTATCCATAATGACGTCAACGACGTCACCATCTTGGTCAATTTCTGCCAGGTAGTCGACACACTCGTCACCGAAATGTGCGAACGCTAGATACCACGCTTGCCGGACAGATACCGCATAGAAGGTGAACTCTTCGCCTTCATAGCAAGCGCGGTAGTTATCATAGGTATGCTGCTCCATCTCAGAAGCTGATACTCGTCCCATCTACTCAACCTCCTCGACGCTTATAATCTGATATTCTACATCAGGCTGGTCAAGTCCATAAAATTCTTTGCACTCCTTGATGCTCGACGCAACGCATTCCTGCTCCGACCACGTTTCCTCCCTGGTGTAGCGGTCTTTATACTTGAACTTGATTTTCAGCATAATTAGCCCTCCTTGTCTGCATTCGGGTCCTGTGCTTCTACAGAAATCTTCAAACCATAGTCAGCAAACCACTCTGCCAGCATACCCTTAACAACCATTGGTACGTATTCAGCACGAACGTTCTGAGCTACGATAAGACCGTTTGCTTTGATAGTGTAGTAAAGTTCATCCATACTCATTCACCTCCTAACAGCTTCAGGGCTTCCGCGGCATAACGCCAATTTCTCAAATCCTCTCTTATGGTACATTCTTTACAACAAGGACACCACTCAATATAAGAACAGATATTGCAACTTTGTCCATTACCATCTAGATTTCTCTTGTCGCGCAGGAGTTCATGTATATCCTCAACCGCCAATTTCAGAAGCCGCTTGTACTCTTCTATCTGTTCCGACTTCTTTAGAAGTTCGCCTTTCTCTTTTATCAGCCGGTCGCACTCCTGTGTCAGCACTTTGTTTTCCTCTCGCAGGTTTTTATAGTCCGATAGCCATTCTGCAAGCTGCCTGCACTCTTTTGCGCGTTGACGGCGTACTTCTGGCGGTGTAGCTTCACTGTAATAATCCATTCGTATATAATTATCAGCACATCTATCTTGTTGCTCTGCTTCGTTAAGTAGTTTCTTAATCGCTTCATCTATCATCATTTGCCTTAACCCTCCGATTTATTATATACACATTATAACACATTTCGTTCACGCACACGAAGTTATAAACCACGTAGCACGCTAACGCATATCACGTGGTTGTGTTTCTTGTATAACTTGTAACCACTGTAAGCAGCCTAAAGAAAAACCGTAGCATACACATGGTACGCTACGGTTTCTTGTACATTTATGAGTTAGTTATGCGTTTACAGTGCTTCTGATGATGTTGAGCAGTCGTGACATTGCACCGGCGTCGAATGTAACCTGCGAGAATGTAGTCTCAGCTGAACGTTCGGTCTGCTTACGCTCTCTGTGAGTCTCGTAGTCAGTGAATGCGTTGACGAGTCCCCACGCAGTACCTGTAAAGTTAGCGTTATCAGCATCCTTGTAGCACAGATTGAGTCTGGTCTTCTTCTCGTCAAGAGCTTCCTTCTGGCGGTCTGTGATAGCCTTAGTGCTCTCAAAGAAAGCGTCGATAATCTTATTGCGGTCTGTGTCTGTAATGTGCAGCAGCGCCAGCTCTTCTGCTGTGTTCGTGAATCCCTGCATATAGATTGCGGTGTCCTTAAGAAGCTGCTGAGCTTCTGCGATACAGGAATCGATACGAGCAGAGTGGCGAATTGAAATGGTATTGTCCATATTCTTGAACGACATCGCGAACTGATTCTGGCATACGATTCTGAGCGGGCATATTGTTGCTCTGAGGGAGAACCATCCGTTGTGGCTTGTCTGAAAGATGACATAAGGTGTGAATGTGTCGTTGAGTATAGTGAGGCTTGGGAGCTTACCTATGATGTAGACCATACCATTGTAGGTTTCTCCTGCACGAACGAATTCGATATCAGGAATCTCCTCCAGGAACTTGAACGCATCAGCATTCTGATAAATTTCGTAACGCTCAGATACGAGACCGATTGGTTCGCGAAGTGCAGGGCGTCCGTCAGCTGCGTCACGAGTTTTGATTGTTGCGATACGGCTGGGTACGAGAATTCCGTCGTGGAGATACACAGGCTCCTTGATGACTGTATAATCCAGATTTGCCTGCCTGAGAATTTCGTCGACGGTAGTCTGCTGAGAAACGTCTGTACCTACCTTTGTCCATGTAGCTTCTCTTGTCATATAAATACCTCCTGTTAAGTTATGGGCTCTTGTGACCCGTTGTTGTGTTTACTGTACCTATATTATAACATAACAACGGTACGAAAACGAAGTTAATTGTAGGTACTTATAGACGAATAGAATCTTGTAATGAGCGCGCACGTGCTTCATAATTTCTCTGAAGTAATCTTCCATCATGGTAGGAGTTAGGAGACTCGCACACGATGACTGGATTAAAATCAGGGCGCTCAGGTAGGGACCTAAGGAATTGTGCAGGCTTAGGTCCCGCATCTCGAATCGAGAATGGCACGTGCTTCTTCTCACCCTTGTCAGTATACTCTAGCTTAGAAAAATGAATGTGCATACAGTTCACTTTCCATGCTGGTAATAACGCATAAAGCTGATTAAATACAGTCTCAAACTCTTCCTTGGTATTAAGGAACTTACCGAGTGTCCTGGCGTGCAGGTGTCCGAAATCGATACAAGGTATGAAATTATCAGTCAGATTGCACATACGACAGATATCCTCGATAGTACCTACCTGACTTAGCTTACCCAGATTTTCTATACAAATGAGAGAACTATCAAGAAGACCTGCATCTCTCATCTTAAACCAGAGTGACCACAGTGTCTTCCTCTGCACTTCCCAGACTTCTTCAGGTGTACGTTCAGAATAATTCGCAGCGTGTACCACGATACGATTGGTAACGCCAGGCTGAATTTGTCGCATAATAGTTAGGTGTTTTATAATTGTCTCGGTACTCATAAATCGAACACCAGGTTTCTTGCTTCCTATCGCAACCAGCATCGGTGAATGCATCGAAAGATAAATCCCGGTGTTTTCTTTAAGTTCACGGATTTTGGGAAGAACTGGTTCATCTAGGATTACTTCAGCTCCTTGTAATTTCCAACCTACAGTAGCATCTGTTGGATACCAATCAGCACTAAATAGCATGACTATAACCCTCAAGGTTCCGACTTAGCAACACCTCTAGGGAGGTCATGCTGTTCAAGGACATAGTGGCAGGTACGCGGTATTGTCAGACGAACCTCAGGATTGTGCTGAGCGAGAAAACCTCGTCTTGTCCAGCATCTGGGACTCTTGGGGTAGAGCTTTTTCAGGTAACTGTCGAACCAAGCAGCATGACCCTCTTCAATCTTTCTACGCTCTTCAAGGTTATCGTAGATAAGACTTTTCTCACCCGCAGACTGACCGACTTCCTTACCGATGAGGAATCTATTGCGAATGCAGTGAAAACCTGCTTTAATCCAATCCAGTTGGAACATAGTATCCTCCGGCGGTTCATTCAGCTGAGCAGCAGTGTCTTTGTCGAAATATATTTCCTTACCTTGATATTTCTTGATGTTAGGTATGAACACCGCTTGTAGACTTCCATGGATTGGGTCTTTACCCATGAACCAGTGCGTCTCTCGCATAGGCCATTCATAATTGGTTTTCTTGAACGGTTCATACATAGGTAGTATGCAGGAAATCATATAACCCTGCTTGCAGAGCTCAAGAACAGCCGGTGTGTTGAGGTCGTCGAACCAATCCTGATAACGATAATGGTCATAGAACACACGGTCATCATCAAGTAGGAAAAGCCAGTCATAATCTGAGTTGTAGAACTTCTCTAATAAGAAGTTTCGATTTACCGCACAGGTGTGCTTATCAACCTCGATTGACTTCAGGTCAAGCGTAGTTCCGAGCTCAGCTTTTGCAGTTGGGCCCCAAGCACTCTCGACACGATAGACCTCGAATGAGTCACGCACCTGCGTAGCGAGTCCTTCAAGCCAGCGTAACTGTTCTTGGTGAATGGGTATACGAAGTTTGCCACGGTCTGTTTCAGGCATATAGGAAATTATTCCTACCATGTAGTTTGCACTCATGATATTACCTCCTTTATGGTTATATCCAATTATAACATGAATGTGCGGTTGCATTCGAAGTTCAGTCACTCAGATGTTTGGATTTAGAACACCACTGGCAGCTGAAGTTCTATCAGAATAATAGGTCATGCGTCCTGTGCCAGAAGGTATCCAAGATGACGGTGAATCGTAAATCCAACGAGCGTCAACTATACCAGCTGCATAATAGTTTTCATAGAACTGTCCGTCTTGAGGGCAACCCGTTTCACTATTATTACCGGTGGGTCCTCCACCAGCTATAATTCTCATCTTGTCGAAGTCGTCCATATCGGAAGTATATCCAGTCATCACTCCACCATACTTCAGCATATAATAGAAATTTTCTAATCCTTCTTGAGTGCCCTGGGTACGAACTGTATCTAATAAATCATGTTCATTATAGAATGTTCCGAACGACCAGGCACCGGTTTGCGGATTAAGCAACGCACGACCTTCTTCTGTCAGGTCATGAGAAAATCTGATGTAATAGCCAAGCATTAGATAGGTACGGAACATCCTAGCATACAACCAACTAACCGGATTGTTACCATACTCTCGTATGCTTATTCCATACATAATACCTAAACCAACATTCTGACTTATATCAGCTAAGGCTGGTAATGTGCCCATGTAAAAATCTGATAAATCTTTAGTAATATACTCAGGAAATGGTGTGTATCGATTATCTACCTGAACTCCTTCTGTATTAGTAATCTGGTCACATACCCACGCATAGATAGCCCTAGAAGCGTCAGGAAGATAATGCAAGTTATCACTGGTTAGCCAAGCAGCTCCCTTATCAAGTTCTAATTGCTTTATGTAAGCAGCTACGTCTAAGACATGGATATTAGCTACACCAGACAATGCAGACTTTAGGTCTTCGTTGAACTGCTCAATTTCTTGGTTAAACGGACCTAAATCTTGACCAGAACCACCGTCGCACTTACCACTACCGCTACCGTCAGGACAATGACCAACAGTACCTACAAACACCATTGCGTTATTGCCGACATTATTGGCAATCGACTTGTACACATTTGCATAATTGCTAGCACCGGATTGTAATCCATTCACGCCCCACCAGAGGATTATGTTATGCTGAGTGCCTTCTGATTCTATTTCAGACTGCACTTCTATCAGTTTAGCTAACGCCTGACCTCCATAACCTCTACCGTCAGTGCCAGTAGCTGAAATCAGTTGAACTGTTCTAGAATCACCTGACCAGTACCAATCGGTAAATGGTGAATATATCTTACCGCTTGGAGTAGGAACAGGAGTAGGTCCTGAACCTGAATGCTTGAGATATATGCTAACCTCAGCTTGTGATATTGGAAGAGGGTCATCAACCTGACCACGCTGAAATGATATAGGTTTCTGAGCAAAGAATATTTCGTCCAGATAGGGCTTACCATCAGGAGGATTACTGGCATAGAACAAACCTTGCATAGCAGTAGACTTTAGCTCTTCTATGTCACATAAGCTGTTAGGAGAGTCGTAGATAAACGACGAACCGACCTCGATGAATCCGATTGTATGAACGTTACCTTGCATTAGGACTAAGGTGCTCATACGATAACACCAGATTGTCCTAATCTCGACAACCTGATTAACGGTTACATATGAATTTCTCAACTCTAACCTTAATATCTTACCAGATAAACCAGCTCGAGTAGTATCCTGTCTAAAGATTACTGCGGGACAATTCTCAATAATAATCCTGTCCGCTGTAATCTGATTTAGGTACACAATCGAGGTGATGTCCCGCAACACCAGTATCTTAAATGTACCTGATAGACGAAGAATACCGCCGTAAAATCCTTGATACACCTTAGATTCACGTAGCATATCATTGATAGTTAGTGTACCTGTATGTGACTTTAACAGACTAGATATCAAAGATTGTGGCGGGTTTACCAATGTTTGCTCGCTTGTCGAACCAGAAAGTACATAATGAGAATCGTCATAGATAAGTCCTTCCTCATCTTTACCGATACTGACTAGATTAGGAATTACGCCGTTCAGGTTTAGAACATAATCAGAGCTCACTGAAATCCTATTGATAGCTTCTGTGTCTAGTTTTACTCGTTTTTTCAAGTCATCTAGCATATTCTCAATCTTCCCTTGCAATTCCTTGATGTATGCTAAAGACGGTACCCAGTATACAGCTACCGATGTTTTCTCGGTTAGTTCATCCGTATAACCACGCAGTATCATTTCATCAGCCTTTATTTCAACCTCTATCAAATCCTCTATATGCTTTAATTCAGATTCATCTTCCGAAAGAAATTCCAGATAGGGTATACGATTAGCCACCTCAGCAATCTGTAGATGATACTCATACCAGGTAGTATCTTCTAGAACTACTTCCTGAGCTTTATCTAGCATAAATACATCGGGATTATCATATCGATAAATTTCACCTAGATTTGTACCAGAATGTCGCAATATCCTATAGAAGTAAAGCACCTGCGTGTCTCGGTTAGACACTTGACCTAACTGATAAATCATCTGTTATCACCTCCTGATGTGATGTAGTTAGCAACCCATTTAGAAACGTACATACCCGGCTGAGGTTCTGCATCACAATTACCTAATCTCGGTGTTAGATTTTTCTGACCTACAATCATTATATTATCAAAATCAGAAACGAAAGCACCTATGATATTATGCACATTGAAGTCAAAGACTGTATTAGAATTATCCTGATACTCGCTAAGTTGTACTCTACCAGGTACAGCTACCTGAGCACAACACCAATAGGTACACCCCGGTCCTACATAAGCTAAATCCTGAACATTCGATCTCCAGTGTCTGCACAGACTGTTCGCTTCCATTACTAATTCTTTGATAACATGAACATGGTTTTCAAGATAAACCGTACTGCCCTTGCTAATCTGCAACTTGCTAAGTCTGCAAATGTAGATTGGGTCTGTAGCAGTTAGATGCACTTCCGGACAATCGATTACGGTAATAGTACCTATCCAATTCGTTACCAAGACCTGCCCTCTCAGATTTTTGAGTACCAAATCACCGCTACCCGAAATAAGAATAACCGGTGCTAGGAATCCATCTAGGATATAATGGTCTTGATTGATAAAACGGAACTCTACTGACTGATTAAATATTCTTTCCATATGATTTAGATTGTCCTGCGATAGGTTAACGAACAGTCTATCACTGTCAGCGGTCATTACTCGGTATAGCGAGTCTACCAAGTCAGAGCCGGAATTATCATTCTGGATTTTAATCAGATTTGGAATTAAACCGACAGGTCGTCTTAGGTATTTACCGGTATCTTTGAAATTCCTAATCTCATCTTCTAGCTTATCAAAATCTTTAGCTATCTTACTCAAATCAGACAGTATATCTGTCAGCAAAGAATCGATATGTCTAAGTGAATAACACCAATATACCTGAATAGGCAACGTTTCTAGATAATTAGTAGCACTATATAGAATTATGGAAGAGTTGTCAACTTCAACATCTATAAAATCAGCAATCCACTTCCAATCTGTGCCAGCCTCCGGATGGAATTCTAGGAAAGGTACACCACCATCCTCAGGAGTTATACCGTCCAGGCGAGCTGCGTAGACTGTATCGTATCCCTCGATTTCGCGAGTGCTCAACTCCCAAGATAAGGTAGTTGCTTCTTGCTTATCACCGCCTCGGCATATTGCACTTAGATTATCAGAAGGTTCTCTAAGAATGCGGTATTCGTAGAGTAGCTGTATATTTCTATTGGTTACTGAACCAATGTCATAGAACATTTAATCACCACCTTGACGTATGTGTATATTATCAACATCAAATTCTAACAGACGTGACGGCATCAACTCAGCATCATGTTCTCCGCTAACCTCGTCGATACGTCTACCAGCTACATATAAAGCAGTACTCTCACCTACAAGACTACACCACCAAGCTGTGCCAAGTATATGCGCAGGATTTATCGGAATAGGTTTATCCCAGCTGTAGAAGTAGCAACCGTGACCTATCAGCGTGACGTGCTTGATATTCAAACCGGTATATGTTAAGCTAGCCACAGTCGGTACCACGATTAGTGTAGTACCACCTACGATACAGACATCGTCTACCGAACATTGATTGAGTACGACCAATGACCTGTGTGCGTGTAGATAATCACATTGATATCCAGAACGAATAGAAACGGAATTGTCGACAGTCGTACGAAAATGCACCAGCCGACAATTCCAAAGATAAACCTTACCCGTACCGGTAACAAAGTTAATACCACTGTCTACGTCACGGATTACCCAGTTACCATTACCTTTGATATTGATAGAGAATCCTGAGAACGATTCTAGGTAGCGAGTACCGCCGTCAGTAATCGATATATTTATGCTATGCTTTAACTTTCTAGGCAATGACATTAGCAGCTCCTGACTTGGGTCTACCAGAAGTTGTGCGTCTAAAGCTGATGTTATCATATAGTCAGAATCTTGCATAGTCACTCCAGAAGTACTGTCAGCAAATTGAATTATGTTCTGGTCTCTACCAGAAATGGCAGCAATACCTTTCGGCTGATTCTTTCGGTCGTTAAACGCTTTTCGCAGTTTTTCTACGTCGAGTTCGTCTAGGGCTTCTAGATAAGCATCGATTGCCTTTCGGATGCTGTCTAAAGAACTAACCCAGTATACCCTAACTTGAACTGGTTCTGTAAATGTAGCTGACTTACCATAGATTGTAGCATCATTCAGATACAACAATGTTTCTAGGTGTTTTCTATCAGCTTCATTCTTGGTATCAAATTCTAGATATGGTATGTATCCGTCACGTATTTCTACGTCTAAGTTAAATGCGTATACCGGGTAGCCATCGTCAGTTTCCAGCTCTGTAGTCACGCCCTCGAATATTTCGGTGACTTCGGGCTCACCTGCATCGTAGATAGCTGACAAGAAGTCCGATGGCTGTCGCAATATTCTGTAATAATGCAGTAAGGACAGGTCTCGATTACTAATCTCATTCATCTGATACATTCTCATTGTCCTCCGGATTCTCATCCTCGATAGGTTCATCTTCACCGTCATATTCAGGCTGCGGTCCCTGTTCTGTTGAACTTGCAGCGTCTGACGCGTCTTCCTCGATTACCTGAGTATCATGTCTATATACTTCTGCATACAGGATTTCTTCATCTGTCTGCTCTGCATGTAGTCTTAAGAATGCTTGTCTGTTCTCTTCAAAGAATGACACATCTCCGTCTGAAGTCGCATAAGACTTTTGTTCGTCTTCCCAGGCCTGAGCTAGATTATGATACTGGAATAGGAAAGTGCCTGAACCCTTAGCAAGTGGCTCATCAAATGGGACACCTATACTGGTACCTGCTGGTACCGCGATTACGCGAATGTGTGTATCTTTATTTATTGTTATACTATTGCTGTACCGCAATGCGTTAGCTGCTAACGCATACACCACGGTATCGTTGTTGTTTGTATATTGATACGGTGATGAACCATCAACGGTATAATATAGGTCTGCGTTGTCTGCGTCGGTGGTAATCGTGATAATCTGTTCACGTTCACTCAACAATTCATTACCTGTTGGTATTACACCAGGTACCGGTGAAAAATAGATACGTTTCGGTGGTATTACATCAACTGTAACCTTGATTACTTCGGTGTACTCGCCACCGCCACCACCTCCTCCGCCACCGGAAGTAGGCATGGGCATAAGAACTTTGTCGCAGTCTAGGTCACCATTATAACCAGAAACTCGACCTACCCAGCTATGCTGAAATATATAAACCTTAGTGTAGGTAGATTCTGGCAGATAACTTTCTAAGGTAGCACGAGTAGCACTTTCAAACGGAAAATCGACATAAGCAGCCCAGATTGGTTTGTCACCAATAGATGATGCGGGATATATCGTGAAGGTTCCTGCAGAACTGTAGACACCTGCAAGAGGATAATCTGCGTTATCGAACACATTCATGAAACGCTCGACAAACGCATAATTGATATTAGTATCAGCAGATGGTGTGGGGTCTCGACTGCCACCCTGTTCGGTGTCAATCCACACTCCCATATTAACCTTATCTTTTGTAGCACCAATTGTCTGAAGATAAGCTAAAGCGTCCTCGAAAGCTGAGGTCATATCGTTCTCATAATTCGCATAGTTATAGAAATAGATACCCAGACCCAATCCTGCATCGAGTACCCGCTGTACTGCTTCCGCTGGATTAAAACTCGACGCAGCCTCAAAACCAGAATTTCGGATAGCACCAACCTGGATAATCACACCACCACTACCACTGTTAGCAATAGCATCGATACAGGTATTCAGGCTACCATTAACCACCTGTGCCCATGATATATCATAACACTCAGTCTGTGGGAAAAACGGCTCACTCGGAGTATCACCACCCGGTGGTCCATAATCAGTAGCAGTTTTATCCAGCGGTATATAATCCCAATTATTACCGTTGTCAACGGCATCTGGAAAATTCCAACCTGTAGGTAGCGTTGCAGAGTCAAAAGCTAAAATCGGGTCACCTATACGACTACCGCCCTGCCGAACATCATAATGCAGATGAGCACCTTGTGAATCACCGGTATTGCCGATGAGTCCCACCGTATCTCCTTGCTTAACTTCATCACCTACCGATACGGGAAGTGAGTTCTCGACCAGGTGCATAAAGTAATGAGTTCGTCCATTTCCCTCATCGATAGCTACCGAAGTACCCATACCGTCGTTCCAGCCTGTCTGGTTAGCAACGATTACTGTACCGAACACTGGCGTTCTGGCAGGTACCGTTAATGCAGTGCCAGTACCCATATCCCAGGCATCTAGATGATGATGGCTGGTAGGTCTTGCATAATGACCATCACTGTCTACCAATGCTAATTGGAAAAATCTAGGAAGACTCATCTGATTACCTGAAGTGTCTCTTAATACTACTTGACCTGAAGTATTGTATTCATTTCCCATCAATCACTCCTCCATTCCTTGTATCCAGTTTGAGTAATCACTCTTGTCATAGGTTGTGTCCTCATCATGTAAGAACAGAAATCCTCGAGCATCTTCTGCTTCTGGAATATTACCGGACGCGTCTCGCATGAAGGTAGCGTGCCTTGCTGCTAGAAGTAGCATTGTAGCTTTCGCATCGCTACCGTCATTAGCAGAATTGGTAAAGTAAGCAGATGACCTACCCCAATCTTGACTATGAGTAGCAACATCTGTTATCACGCATCGGAAATGCACAGGAAACTGCGTCCTGATAGTCGGTACATAGTCTTTAGAGCGTTCATAGTCATTAGTACCATCAGCATTTAGGAACAGAGTTCGGCCATGAAGTAACGGGTCAGAATTATTTAAGGTGAACATCATTACGATACCCTCTTTAATTGCCTGCTGCCACTCTGCATCAGTTTCACTATTGGTGTATCTATATGTGTAGAATGGTATGAACTCTAACCAGGAATCTGAAAATCGGTCAGTCGCCACTCTACCTGATTCATCTACTACCAATTCAGCAGTACGGAAATAACCGGGAATCACACTATTAAACTCACCATTCTGCTTCCTAATCTGATACTGGAACTCTAACTTCTGAACAAATTTGAGTTCTATATCAAGAGACTCCAATGATTGAGACTTATTCTCAGTTGCTTCCGATGCTGTGATAGAGTCACCATTACCCTTGACATATCGCAAAACCTTAGCTGCCTCAGTATCTTGAATTGTCCATGTAGCCGCTAAATCAGCCGGGTCGCTGTCTTGCAAGTATTTCGTACCAGCTGCACATGATTTGGGAATCGCTTGACCACCAGTATTAGGACCACTCCCAGCATTTAACCCATACGCATTACCGTTCAGATAATCTACAAAAATATCGCAATGGCTATGAGAACCAGAAGCTCTTATGTCACCGGGGTGAACATCTGAAGCATCGAATGGTAGAACTGCCCAGTCTGGTGATATATTACCATTCGCGTCTTTTACGAAATTACTGGTAGCATCTGTCAGATACCAACCGTCACCTGTATGACCGGCTACCGACGACACACCCCAATTCGGGTCATAACCCATCACACGAATAATGCACTGAATTACTCCAGTACAGTCACAACGGCATTGATACGAAGAACCGTCTATATCCAGAGTAACTGATATTTCGGAACCATAGCTACCTGATGGGTGAGCCACACCTAGAGCTGCGTATACCTTAGCAGCTGCGGTTAAGAAAGTTGACTCAGCCGCATCCCAAGCTTCCATTGTACCACCCCTTATCTACCGTATAATAACCGGCAACACCACTCATAATCATCTCCTCACGATGTCGGTCGAAAATTTCCTCTACCCGCATTATGCTACGAGTTTTATTCTCGACATCATCTCGGAGTAAGAACAGCTGCATTCGGTTAAGATTTCCTTTCCAATTACGTTTGCGAACATTTTTATCAGTGGTCTTAGTCAATATCGCTCGCTCGACGTTTGCACCAGATACCTCGATGAAATAGATACCCCAGTCTCCGTCTTGATTGTGGTAATACAATCTAAGACCGCTGAACACTCTCTCACGGATAATCTGCTTGTAAAGTTCCTCTCGCTCTATTGTAAGGAGCCTTAAGGATTCGATGCAATGCTCGGTATTTTCCAGTAGATACAATGACTCTATAACCTTGATATAACGATTAAGGATACGAGTACCTCTATCCCAGTCTTTCACGTCATCAGGAAGAAAGAGACGGTTCACTTCAAGTTGTGTGCCAGATTCATCATCACGTAGAATGAACCCGTCATAGAACTTGCAGCCCATCTCTTTCAACTCTCTATATTCAGGAATTCGATTTCCTATCTCGAACAGCCTGTTACGTCTTTCGATAATATCTTGCATATAAAAGAAGCTTGGTATTTCCATCACAATCACGCTCCAATTCGTCTAGGCATCCTTCCGCTTTCAACGATACAAAGCATCCTGAGAAATCGTATTAGATACCAGAACGTGTGGAGATAACTGCGAGCATCAGTTTCAGGATGTGTTCTGGTTGCTGTGATGTCTCTCCGAATTATATCATGCAGCTTCTTCTTTAACTCTGGGTCCTGACTTTCGTCTGCTGTAACCAGCTCGTTAATCCAGGATTTTGGAAGATTATCAAGAATGAAGAACGCATCAGAACAATAGGTCGAAATTGTTCTTCTCTTTACACCTGGCTTAATCTGCTCCATAAACGAAAAGAATGCTGTGCGTATACATTCAACCTGATACAGGTCATTTTTTATCAACAATACTGTCCCATTCATCCTGCCAAGGCACCTCCCTGCGAAGAAAAAGTCTAGTAGGGTCGAATGTGTTTCTGCGAGCATTAAGCTCTTTCTTTGTCCAGAGTGCTTTGTTTCGAGGGTTCTTACTCTTGAGATATTCTGTTATCCAGCCTTTGTGGTATTCCTCAGCCTCTCTGCGGTGAGCTTTACTTTCATAGATTGAGCTCTGATTATCACCGCCGAATTCTTTCATAACCAGATTCTTGTTCATAGCGAGTCCGTGCTTAGCAAGAACCCAATCCAGCTCGAACTGCACATCTTCAGGAGGAGAACCAGGTAAACAGCTTGTTTCACCATTCATATAAACTGGCTCATAGCCGTACTTGACTAGATTAGGAATACACGCAATCTGAAGAAATCCTGAAGGAGTGCTCTTTGACAAGAACCACGCTTCATGCCGTTTCGGAAACTCTACACACTGTTTCTTAAAAGGTTCCGTCATAGGAGTCAGAGCTTTAATAATCGTACCGGCAGCTGCCAGTCTATCTCCATCAGGTCCTTTGAGTTCTTTCGTGAAAAATTCCTCGCCGTTGAAATATGGGTACAGCGCCCGGTCATCGTCCATAATGACTAACCAGTCATAATCTGACTCATACAGCTCCTTTAATAGATAATTTCGATTTGCACCAGGATATGCTGCCGGTACTGGCATACTGGTTATCTCGAAAGGTACATCGTAAAGACAGTCATAGTCAGAATCATCTCCCCACGCACTCTCGACACGGTAATATAAATCATCTGGCGTTAGGAAGGTAGACAACCAATCCAGCTGCTTTCTGTGATTTATAATTCGCTGAGCCTTTCGCTTACCGTCAGGCGGAATAAAACTTATCGTACCATACATTACCTTACCCATAATTAACCTCCTTAGTGTCGGTATTTTCGTAATATTATTATATAACACCACACGAGTCAGAAACGAACTTATGTGGTGTTATCCAAGATATTCTTAATTTCGTCATATCTATCATACGACGTGAGTGGCTCATAATCTAAATCCCACAACCCTTTCGTCTTTTCCAAGAACCGTGGGTCATTAAAGTCTGTGACATATTCGCGAGTTTTCTGGTCAACCCACATTACGCTACCGAACAGATGAAGCCGATACTCACGTAGAAACCCTCCCAGCCACTCTACGGGAAGATTGGCTCTCAGGTAGAGTTGAAATTTTATTCTTACCTGAGGTGGTATCGGTCGTGCGTATGCTAAATCTTTCTTACGAATTACATTGCAGCAGGCTTCATAAGCCGGCATGGTATCTGCAGTTATTCTGTAGAATGACTCGTTGATTAGGAGTATTCCTTGCACATACATACCTACATAGGTCATCAGGCTTGCATACTCCGCTTGCTGATTTCTTGGCAGCTCGAGTGCGTCTTGATAATCATGTGGTTTAGCCTTAATAACACCTAATACTTTGGCAGCTTGATACTCGATAGGCGACATGACACATCACCTCTCTTATCTTGGCTTACGACGCTGTAGATAAACTCCAAGTAGGTTGGTTAGCTCCTGGGAATCTGTTCTTGCTGCGAACTTATCGATAAACCTGTCAATGACCTCGTCTGTAATGACTGTGGTGGGTTCTTCCCAGTGGTCGACGCTGGTATTCAAGGAAACCAACTTCTTGTTACGCATAACAGCGTCCTGATGCTCGATTAGCTTAGACTGAATCTTACGCTTATTGGTAACCTTGACAATGTTAGCGTAGATATCATCTACACTGTCGAACTCACGCAGCAATTCGATACCAGTTGTCTCGCCGATTCCAGGTACACCGGGAATGTTATCAGAGCCATCGCCTATGAGTGCTTTCAAAGACACAAGCTGCTTAGGTGCAATCTTCTTCTCAGCGAAGAATAATGCATCGTCCCAAAGGACGTGTCTGCCATTCGTTTTCAGCTGAATTACCTTAACATTCTTCTGCAAAAGCTGAAGCCAGTCAGCGTCGACAGTCAGTAGCGTTATCTCATCTGTAGCTGCGTAGCGTTCAACGAACGCACCTGCGAGGTCATCTGCTTCTCTACCAGGTTGCTTATAAACAGTACCTATCATAGCGCCCAGTTCAAGAATGAAGTCTACCTGGTCATAGAATGACGGTTCAGCGGCAGTTCGGTTAGCTTTGTAATCAGGGAACAGCTGCTTGCGTTCATCAGCCGAGCCTGGCATGTCGGTTACAAAGATTGGGTAATAATCTTCCACTGAATGCACTCGGCTTAAAAACTGTTTGAAGAAACCGATAATAACAGAAGTAGGTTCACCTTTATCATTGGTCAAATCAGGGTAACCGTATAGAGCTCTGAAGCTCAAGGCGTATGTGTCTATCACAAGATACTTCATTAGACTCCTCCTTAGAAATCATCTTATAAAAGCCTTACACTTTATATTATCTCAATTATAACATTTTTTGGGTGTTATTTCGAAGTTCCTTAACCAGCAAGGCAATCCACCAGCTGGTCTGGCAGCACAGCAGGCACGCAAGGGAATTCATCTACGGTACACAGCGCGTCACGCATATCAAATTCAAATTCAAGATTATACTGCTTATGCACTTCAGAATCCTTGATTACACGAAATTCGTGCTCCGTACATAGTCGGGTAAAGTCCTCGACATCACGGATGCCACTCTCAACCTCAATGCGAGTTGTCTGATAGGTGGTAGAGGTGACAGCTGCCGCAATCAGGTTAGCACCACGCTTCATGATATACAAGTCGATAGGCTCGTTCTTAGGTACACCTTCAATCTTTACTCTACAGGTTTGCTTATACATTGAATTCATCCTTTCCAAAATAGACATAAGAACTGCTTAGATGCTACGGTGTCGGTACACTATATGTACACAACAAGACCGTGCATTTAAGCAGTACCGCGTTTCTTATACCAGACTGTCGTCTGTTTCGTCTCCTTCTTCGTCTACCTGACAGCAGTTCTCGCAGCAGTTCCCACCACTGCCGCTGCCTTTCTTAGATGAACCGAGTAGGTATGGAGCATCTGCATCACCATTGATTGTTTTGAGATATAGATACGCATACCAATCTGGGTTCTGCCGAAACGTATCGAAACTGAACATGATACGCAGACGAACCGTTCCTTCAAGACCAAGCGAGTCTAGCCATGTGCTAGGTACTACAATCTCAGGACGTTCACCAACTTGCTGGAATAGTTTCCAGCTGTCGTCGCTCGAGTCAATAATATGCTTATCATTATCCTCGACGTTCCAAGTCACCTTGGTTAACCGACCACGGAAGTTCTTCGGCATTAGGAATCTCAGGTCAATATCATGACCCCATTCCTTGATTTTCATGAATCCACAGGTAGTGAATTCAGCGGGATTCGTTAAGATATCAATCTGATTTCTCATGAACCTCTTCTCCTTTTCATTAGATTTATGCAACACAGCAAAGCTGTGGTAACATCAAACCATGTTCAAAACTCTATTGACAATGGCTTGCTGAACTTTCTTGCTAGACTCAGTAATGGTCTCAGACAACTCATACTTACCGTCGACGATTTCTTCATTGACTACGTCATAGGTACCTCTGGTGACGAGTCTGATGACATTCACCGGGTTAAACTGACCGATACGATGACATCTATCCTGTGCCTGTTCTTCATCAGCTGCTGTCCAAGGAAGCTCATACTCTACAATGGTTGAGCTAGCAGTTAGGTTGATACCGGTACCCATTGTCTGATAGTTACCCAGAATAATGTTACATTCTGGTATGGTCTGAAATGCGTTTTCGTTAGCGTCTCTGATTTCATTAGATATTGCGCCGTAGATTAAAGCCGGATTGTACCCGTGCTTACGCAGTGCCCAGTTTAGATATTCAATCGTGAATACATGATAACAGAATATTACAATCTTCTGACCTGAGGCGATTACTTCCTCGACAATATCGAGCAGAGATTCTAGTTTAGCACAAGCCTCCGGCGGGAAGGATTCCATAACTCTAGGCGGGCAACCGGTAGCCTTCTTCAAGCCTACAAGCTGACCCATAGGACTTGCTGCTGCCATAATCTCAGCAGAGCGTTCTCTCAAGTCTTTCTGGATTTCTTTATACAACTTTTTCTGCTCAGGCAGGAGGTCTACATAGTAGGTCTGAATAGTCTTCTCCGGAAGGTCCAGACATTCTTTCTTGGTGCGTCTGAGTGTCCAGCAATGGAAGTCGAATGCCAGGTCATCCAGATTTTTGTAGCCCATTACTTCTCGGCCCTCAAATCCACCTTTGATGCAATACTTCGCTTCAAAATAGGTCTTAGGTGGTACCGTACGATTCAACCACTTCATCATGGCGTACAGGTCAAGCGGTGAGTTGACAATGGGTGTACCTGTCAAACCGAGTTTGTAGTGTGTGTCAAGCTCCAAGAGTCCTTCTGTCTGCTTTGCTTTGGGATTCTTGCATTTGTGTACCTCGTCGACTACTACCATTCCGATTATGCCGTCCTGAACTTGCTGCTTGAGAGCTTCTACGATAGCAGCATTTCTTAGCGACTCGATATTGGTAATGATGACCTGAGCTGCCATCTTCTTAAGACGATTCACGTCGTCGACTTTATCCTTGCCAGAACCAATCTTAGTCTGCAGTCCGGACTTACCTACTGGTCTTGTTCCTAGAATATAACCAACCAAGTCAGTATGCTTCTTGACCTCATTCTGCCAGTTATACTGAAGACCTGATACACCTACTATTATAAGAGCCTTACGAATTTGACCTGCGAGAATTCTATTCGCAATTAAGTCAAGAGACTGCTTGGTCTTACCGAGTCCAGGCTGGTCAAGCAGCAACATCTGAGCATGACTCTCAGAGAACTTGAGAAACGCTTTCTGGTGCTCATAAGGCTCCGTCTTCCAGGTTGTAAAGTTCACCTTATCGGCATCAGGTTCAATCACTTCCTCGGGAATAGGCGTAAGTGTTACCTCCGATTGATTTTCGTAACGTGGGACCCACGCATGCTTCGGTCTTCCTTTGTATCGGTATAATTCATACTCCCTGGTGGTTTTGTCGATTACTTCTACTGGCTCACCTTTATAATCAAAGAACATCGAAATCCTCCTTAACAATGGTTGTGATATTATTTTATTGTAATCATATTATAACATATATATTGCGTGAATTCGAATTAACGTAACTTCGTATACTTTGTTGATTTTATTCAGTATTTCTATAATGCTTTTTGTATATAATTTTTAATTCTATGGATTTTACATACCTCACAATATATTATATGTTCGTCTACCACTCCCTATAATATATCGCGCCGACAAGTCGGACGTACACCGCTTTCGCTTGTTATCACAAGCTCCGCTACAAAGGTCTTTCGCTTTTAGCAAAAAACCTTGACAGCGGCAAAACCGCAGCCAAACCAAGAACAAACCAAAAATAAACAAAAACAAAAGAAAATCAGAAAACATAAATCTCAAGCAAACAAAGTTCCAAATTAGAATGTTTCAAAAGTGGGCGCGTCAGCGCCCGAAGCTTATTAAAGCACGCCCGCCTTTAGTCTGCTAAAGCAACATATAAGAAACACCGCAGATAAGGTTGTTGTTATTATAAATAGTATATACACCGCAGGTATGGTTTCTTTTATGTAAATTCGACGTTATAAGTTTCTTTGTATTATAATTATGATACTACAAAATGCGTGTAGCATCGGTATATGACGTCACAAGTTCGATGTTGTGTCGGTCCTTATGTTATACTTGTGATACTGTAGAAAGTATGTCACATGATTTCCCGTGTTATACTTTATATGTGAGTTTAACGTGTTCGTCACACGTCGTCAGAAAGAGGGTCTACATTATGTGTCAGAGGGTTTTACCTAGAACTTCTTTCGAAGAGCGTCTTCCAGAGGGTTGGTTTTTGTCACGTCTCTATAAAGGAAACCGCATATTATATTATAATGATGTGAGGGTAGCAAGTCTCGCTGACAGTTTTGATATTGAAGCTGAAGTGACTGAGATAATCAACAATCCACCAGAAGTCGTTCAAGCTGTATTATACCAAGATGGTAAAGTATCAGCAACCGAGTTAAGTTCTAATGTTCAAAAGAAGTTAGTTAAGAAGGGTCTTATCCCTTACGAATTTGCTCTCAACTGCCTCCACAGCATAGAGAGCTGGTTATATAAGATAGTTCCTGCTAGGGCAGAGTATAACGGTAAATTCTATGTTAATAGACGTAATCGTTGGTATGATGAAGCAGGCAATTGTATCAACACGACATTCCTGTTCTTGTCTACATGGGATGCCAGAGTGCGATATGCACAAGGAAAATGCACATTGGCTGATGTAGCCAGATACAGCTGGTCAGCTGTTCTAGAGTGTCTAGGTGATGACCACCAAAGGTTTATAAATCAGGTACTTAAACCTAAGATGGAATTAAACCGTAAGGGCTGGGTCCTCGACGCGAAAGCAACTAAAGCTAAGAAGCTGAAGCAAAATGAGCCATGGGAGCATACTGAATTTGATTGTGCAGAGGAAATTGAAGAAGAGTACAGAGAAGATGTGAATTCTTGTTTATATCGGTATTTCTTTAGCTCGCAGAGCAATCATGTTCAGATGTTTACCGAGGAGTGTAACCTACCAGCGTTCAAGGACATAAAAGCTCAGACAGAGGCTTATGAGAAGGATGTTCTTGCACAACTCAAGAGCATCGAGCCTCAGCTCTGTAGGTTTAAGTGGAATGCTCTATTAAAATCGCATGAACCGGTATTTGCACCTCAGATGATGTCTGCTGAAAAATGGGACGATTTCTGTGATTTGGTTCACCAGGTAGTTATCGGACAGATGAGCGGACATGAAGCTGCGTTGCACCTTGTTCACGGTGATTGGTCAAAAATCAAACGAGAAAGCAATCGGTACGAAAAGCACATGACACAGCACGTACCGTTTTATAGTGAACGCTGGCAGAAATTGGATGCTACAAAAACCTCATTTATAGAAGCAGTTGACTACGTTCAGTCGAATATTCGTGACCTTATTACTATGGGTTACAGAGATGTCAGTAAGATAATCGTGTCATTTACATATGATGATTGCCGCTTCGCATTAAATGTAGTGACGGGTGAGGTTAGGTACATCGGCTACTCTAATGGAAAGTTCATGTCAGATACGTGGCTTAAACTTAAACCAGAGGAGAGAAGAAAATTACTCCATGATGATGCAGAATGGGAATATCAAGAGAAAGCGATTAAGAAGTATCGACGACTATTCTCATATCTGTATAATGTAGTCCACAAGCATTGGGACAGGGCGTGCTACTTTGTACAGGACAGGTTGCTCGCTAAACGCAAGTATCTACGTCCTTCTTCTGGATTCCTTGATAGGATGAAAGAGAAGGCAGATAAATATATCAAATCTTTAGAAAGAAGGGTTGCAATTTGCTGAATACACAGCTTTACTTTGCTGGTAGTGCACCGCAGGAAGTCGACGAGTTTCTCGTCAAGAAGGGTTACAACCGACTCTTCTCGCAGCTGAATGACCGTTCACGTATTAAGCGTTGGATGGGTTACAAAGATGAACACCCTGACATGAAGCTGTTCGTTGACTCTGGTGCGTTCTCAGCATACACCAAGGGAAAAGAAATCGACCTCGATGACTATATCGCTTACCTGAATGCGAACGGTAGCTACTTCAATGTCATGGTTCAGGTAGACTACATTCCTGGTAAGTCAAATGTCGTTCAAGACAGGCAGGTTTATCTCGATGCGCCTAGAATATCTTGGGAGAACTTCCTTCATATGAGAGAGCGCCTGGATAAAAGTCTGTGGGATAGATTTATTCCGGTTTTCCATGAAGGTGAGGATTTCAAGTGGCTTGAGAATATGCTGAACTATCGAGATGCTGATGGTAATCCGCTTGCCTATATTGGTATTTCACCTCATACAGAAACAACTACAGACAGACGTCTTGTATTCTGTAAGGAAGTGTTCCGTCGTATCAAGCGACTCAATCCACAGGTTAAGACGCACGGATTCGGTATGACTGCACTGAACATTCTGCAGTATATCGATTTTACATCGGTTGACTCTACGACATGGCTGAAAGGTGCAATCTATGGCACAATTCTCGTTCACCGACACAACAAACTTGCCGCCATGAACGTAGGTGAAAGAACTACAGGTGCTTCCGACCACTTCTGCTGGCTGGGTGCTGATGCCAAGGATGAGGTTTGCCGACTAATCGAGGACGCAGGATTCTCTACTGAGAAACTCCGAAAGATTGACCCGACTCGAGAGAATGACATTCCTGACGATGGCGAACCAGATATCACCAACAGCATTGCTATGCGTCAGATGTTCAATGCTGCCAGCATGATTCGTTATCTCGAGACTACAGATTTCCTGGGCTTACCTAAGTCGGCTCGTCGAATTGGTCTCTGATGCGTCTATAGCACAACTTCGTTTTTCACGAAGTTGTTGTGTTATAATAGAGATACAATGTTAGTCACGCACGTTACCGCGGACCGTGTAGTGGAGTACATTGGGTCTTGCTTACCATTGTAAATCAAAGACAAAAGTAAGAAAACCAAAAACCAAAAACCGAGTGTAAAAACCAAGAAACCAAAGATTTTGAAATCAGAAAGGAAGATTTTTATGGCACGCTATACAGCGGAAGAGTCCAAGTCCATGGAGTACCAGGGCGCCGAGACTTTCAGAATTGAAAAGGATGGCGGCAAAGCTCAGGTCGTATTCCTCTACACAGATGAAAAGAGCGTTGACGGCTGGTCTTGTCACAGACTGCCTGGTGCGAACTATTACACCTACACTGTTGACTGTCCGAGAGGCCCGAAGGACGAGGTTGATATATGTCCAGCATGCAAGGCTGGTGAGCCTCTGTCTACTCGTGTGTTCGTCCTCATGCTTGATGTCACATCAGGTAAGGTTATGATTTGGGATAAACCTGCATCATATCGAAAGGAAATCACAAGCCTTATGAGCTACTACAAACCTCTCTATAAGCAGAAGTTTGAAATTACTCGTGAGGGTACGGGTCTCAATACCAAGTATCGCACAATGCCTATCGGTGATAGCGGTCTTACAGAAGAGCAGTACAAGGAGTTCCTTGATAAGGCGAACGAGGTATGCAACGACTATGTTCGTCCTATCGATAAGTACGATGAAATCAAGGCACGCTCACTGGCAGCTCAAGCAGAGCAGGTTCAGGTTGACGCTCAGCAGGGACAGCAGCCTCCTCAGCAGAATGCTTGGGGTCAGAATACGCCTCCTCAGGGTCAGGCTGGTTGGGGTGCTCCAGCTCCTCAGCAGCAGTGGGGTGCTCAGAATCAGGCTCCTCAGCAGTGGAATCAGCCTCCTCAGGGTATGCCACAGAATCAGCCTCCTCAGGGTATGCCGCAGCAGGCAGCTCCTCAGAATCAGCCAGGTGGCTGGGCTCCTCAGGGTCAGGCTCCCCAGCAGAATGGCTGGAGTTCAACTCCGAACGGTGCTTGGCAGAATAACCCGCAGAACTAATCAATAAAGGAGTAAGATAGATGATTTGTAAGAAGACTAACCTGGATACAGCTCTCGCAGCTGTATCCGAAGGTTTAACACCTAACTCATACGTTATCCTCGCACAGACTGTTACCTTGCACGTTGCAGACGGTAACCTGTATCTTATCACTGAACCTGATGACGGTGAGGTTTGGTACAGTGCGAAGGTGGGTGCAACTACTGAAGCGTTTCCAACAGTTTCTGTCGACGGTGCAAAGTTCAGCAAGGCAATCTCCTACTGCGGAGAGTCTGTCGAGCTCACCGCTACTGAAGACACACTTATTATCAAGAACGAAAAGGGTACTCTGAAGCTCCCAATCCTCGTCGATGATGCAGGTCAGCCGGCAGTTCATGAGTTCTTCACTCACACCGGCAATCAGCTTAAGGTTGACCACCTCAACCAGATTAAGATGCTCACTGGTACACTTTCTAAGACAATGGACAGCATCGCAGAGCGTTGTATCTATACCGATGCAGACTGTTCATTTGCTACAGATGATATCAACATCAGCAAGGGTGACTCACTTATCAACGAGCCGATTCTTCTGTCAGCTCGTATGATTAGCTACTGCACAAAGCACTCTGATGTTCAGATTTATGATGCTGGTGCAGAGTTCTTCTGGTTCATATCTGAGGAGTCTGGCTCATCTGCAAGATTCTCAAAGGTATTCCAGGATTTCATTCCTCAGTTCCCTCTTGAGAACCTTAAGCAGGAGTTTGCCAATGAGGTAAAGAATTCAGTAACTGTCGATATGGCATCTTTCCTCAACTCTATGCAGTTCCTTGCTATCGTGGCGGACTCAGCTAACGATTATAGCGTTACGGTTTGTCAGGAGACTCCTGACGAGCTCATTCTCAAGTGTGCAGACAGCATACAGAAGGTTCCTTGCAAGTCCATCAAGGGTGAAGGACCTTGGTCTATCGAGGTTGACTGTCTGAGTGCTAATGCACGTTTTGCACCTTATGACGGCATGGTTCAGCTCGATGTGTATGAGAGTCAGCTTGCCTGTGTAGGACCTGTGACTACTTCTATCGGTCTTATCTCCTAATGGCAGATAATCTCGGTAAGGTCTGGGAAGACATCGTCGAGGAGTGGTTGCTTCAGAACAAAATCTGCTACGACCGCATCCCCGACCAGATGTCGGGTAGAAAAGGTTCTAAGAATGTGTGCGATTATGACGCATACATATACCCGCACATTTATTACATAGAATGTAAAGAGTGTGCTTCCCCTAGATTCAATATGCTCCAGAACATTGATGAATATCAATGGATACACATGCTGGAGAAGGACTTGATTCCGGGAGTAAGGGCTGGGTATGTAATCTGGATGTCAGGAGAGCAGAGAGCTTTCTGGGTATCACCACTCACATTGGACTTGTATTACTCCGCGGGTAAGAAGTCAATCACGGTGGATGATCTGGAAGTAAGCGGTGTGGAACTAAAACTCTACATGAAGCGAACTTGCTGGCATTTAGAAACGTGCTTAGATGTAGTTGAAGAATATTTGGCACAGGTGAACTGAACACATCGGTTCACCTGTGTTTTATTTTCGCCCGCACTGCTTAATTGCTACAATCATAATACATACAATGGTTATGCGTAATCACTGCATTTAAGCAAATCACGTTACTTCGGTTACAAAGTTCAAAATCGTGTATAATATGTATATATAATAAACACCAAGGAGGTAAGATATGCGAAATCTTGCTGCAATATATCGACCTACTCGACTAGATGATGTAGTCGGTCAGGATTCTGTGAAGAAGGTACTGCGTGCTCAGCTCGACAATAAACCCAAAGCTGCTCAGCTTTTCGTAGGCAGTGCAGGAACTGGTAAGACGACTTGTGCTCGTATATTTGCTCATGAGTTAAATGGTCAATCTAACATCTACGAAATCAATGCAGCTGATAATACAGGTGTTGAAGGTGTGCGTAAGATTATTTCTGACGCTCGTCACAAACCTATCGGCACAAAGTATAAGATATTCATTCTTGACGAGTGTCACATGCTGACAGTTCAGGCGTGGAACGCTCTGTTGAAACTGGTTGAGGAACCACCGGATTCTGTTGTTCTGTTGTTCTGTACCACCGACCCTAGAAAAATCCCGAACACGATAACATCACGAACACTCCGGCTTGATTTTTCTCGTATCGACATAGATGCGGTCACTGACCGACTTCTCTGGATTCTAGAGCAGGAGCATATAACCGGTGTTCAGCGTGAACCCTTGAGGTATATCGCGCAGCTCGCAAATGGTGGTATGCGTGATGCCATCACCATGATGGATAAGGTTCTGGGTTATGGTGTAGATATCAATTTCGACGTTATCAACACCGCTCTGGGACTTGTAGGCTTCGATGTGCCTATGAACATTCTTAAGGCACTCTATGACCATGACTTCAAAGGACTGGTAGATGTCCTCGATGATATCAACAGAAGAGGTGTCGATTTCAAAGCGTGGGTACAGGACTTCCGTCGTTTCGTTCTTCAGGCAGTTGAGCTTCAGCTTGGTGTGAAACCTGAGGATGTAGCTTTGCCTAAAGACATCAGCAGTAACCTGGCTACACTTCCTCAGGATGGACGTCTGTTCCAGACTCTGTGCTCCTTAGACGATTTGGTTCAGCTTATCATTATGGAGCCTGACCCCTACACGCTGGTTAAGGTACATTTCCTCCGAATTGCAGGTGATTTCTAATGGATTATATCGGACAGGAAAAGTTGATTGAAAGTTTATCTTCTACGAATGCTCGTGCAATGCTTATCCAAGGTCCTGCTCATTCTGGTAAGAAAACTCTTATCAGAAAGTTATATAAGGACCTTGGGTTGTATGTCTATGAGGTTTCAGGTACAGTATCAGATTTTCGAGAGACCTTAGAGTTTATTAAAACTCAGACAAAACCGATTATGTATCTCATTCCTGATGTAGACAAACTACACTCAGGTATACAAAATCTTCTTTTGAAGATACTTGAAGAGCCACCAATGCGTGCTAGATTCTGTCTAACCGCAAGTAATTCAATTTTACCTACGATTAAATCTAGATGCGTGTGCTATATCATGGAGCCGTACACACCTGAGCAGATACAAGCCCTTCTTTGTGACTCAGAGAGGTTTGTGGTTCAGAAATATATAGGTGTAATTAGTCACGCGGTGACCACCCCAGGTCAACTCTATCTTCTGGTAGGCTGGGGAAATTACGACATTCTGTCAGGTATGATTGACCAGATGTTGGATATTCAGTCGTCTATAACTCAACCACTGGCTGTGGTTTTGAATAAGGCGAACATACTCAGCAAGTTTATGAAAGAAAATAATGTCGACTTCTACGTGTTCTATCTGTTGGCGAGAGGTATGCACTCAGATACAGTTAGCTATACTATACTGACACAGAACTTGCATGAACTTGACCGATATATCATGTGCTATTTCTATGCAGAATTGTGGAAGGAGGTTGCGTGTAAATGACCATAACTGAATTTAGGGAGCGGATGAAGACGCCTCCTGATTATTTTATTATCATGGCAAATGACCATGATTTGAGAACCTTATATCTGAAACAGTTCTGTAAGGCGCATAACTGCGAACCTAAGTTCGTAGATACAATCGATTGGAAATCCAAAGGACGTATGATTACCACAAATCAGGTGCTGGTGCTCACAGACGACCTGGATGTTATCAGTGCACCTAAGCCTGAGTATAAGCAGTCCGGACGAAAGATTGTGTTTCTGTACACATCAATCAAGAAGATTTCGGAGTCCACTCTTGAGTTCTTTGGAGGCAATGCACTCACTATCGAGGACTTAACCTGGGCACAGGCTTCGAACATTCTGACAAAGAAAAAGCTGAGTCCGTCAATAATCGAGCACATGAAGAATAATGTCGACACACCTGGTAATATGCGTCTGTTCGGCTTACAGATTCTTGACCTCGCAGCTTCACTGGGCATGTCAGATACTGATGTATTCAAGATATACTTCAAACCATGGATGCAGTCTGAAATTAGTGAAGAACCTGGTCCTTTCTGTGACGCCCTTCTAGACGGTGATTTTACATTTATCTTTACCTATCTAGAAGCTCAGCGTGGTAATGAATTTTTCGTATATGCTTCTATCTTTAGATGGTTGGAGCAGATAATGCGTTTCGTATCCTGCGGTAATGACTATTGGAATAAAGGTGGTTTGGTTAAAGCTGTATACACCAATTTTCAAGGTCGAGGTCTGCAGAATGTTCCCTGGGTTGAGTGGATTTACCTATATAAGGTAGGGTTGAAATTCAGAAAACAGATTAAGGTGAGTGAACGTGATGCACTGACCGGACTGGAGGTGTATGTATGTATCATTTTACGAACCCTTCTGGACAACCGAATAATAATACCGGATACTGCAAATACTGCGGGCGCCCACTGAAGAATCACGGTTCTATTAATCAAGATGCCGGTGATGTGTGCTTGGCAAAGCATCGTCGTACTCGTGTGCGGAGAATAGGAGAAAAGGTAGGTGTGCAGAATGGACCTGACAAACCAGAGTCAGATACAAATTCAGAATAAGATATTTACATTAGGTAGTCCGGTAACACACGCTGACACGTTAGACCAGCTTTTGTATGCGTTTCAGCAAATGGGTGTTACTGAAAGACCGATTGTTATCATAAATCCGGTGGGTGACGCTATTCCTGACCTCGCTAATCTTCTCGAGAATTACATCGAGAATGCTATGCAGGGTTCATACTCAGCTCCTCGTACCACCTATCTGTTTCAGGATTATACCGATGAGCAGATTACCGAGTGGGCAAATTCTCAGTATAAGGCAGGCGGAGCATCGTTAGATTACTGGATTGAAACCGGTAAAGCTATCAGGGAGCAGAGTCATCTTAAGACTGAGCTGGATAGGGTAAATGCTCGTCGAGAAGAACTCTGGAAGCAGCATTGTCTTCGTCCAGAATCTAATGAAGGCTCAGACGAGTATGCAAATCTCACCTACAATGTGGTGCCTCAGATTGAGGCAGCTATCAAGAATGTGACTGATGCAATGGGTAAGATTCCGAAGGACTTGAATAATGGGTCTGAACCAACTCAATCAGTACCCGTTGAAAATCCTGTTGAGAGTGTTGAAAACCGTGTGGAATCACCTTCGGTAAGTGTTGAAAACCATGTTGAGAATGTTGATACTACATTAGAGATGTCTGGTACAGGAAAGCCTGACATCATGCTATGCAGCACTTCTCGTCTTATAATGCCGTTATCCATTGCAAAGCAGATTTCAGATAGTCCGGATAATCAGCTGTATAAGAAACAACAGCAGCAGGAGGTACCGGGATATGTCACCGTACCGATTGAATATCTAATTGCTCTAGGTATAAAGCTGTATCCCGACGGTGTACCGGTTGTATTTACTAAATCTGGTAAGTTCCGTCGTGTAGGGGTGTCACAGGTTAGTCCAATTGTGTCTTCGTATTGGTATCCTACACCTCGATACAAGTAACTTCGTAAACTATTATACCACTATTGTATAATTTTAATGTCACTTATAGTGACACAACGTGTGCGAGGTTTTGCTACGTGGTTGTGTTTTTAATAACTGTATATGTTATAATGTGGAACCTGTAGCAGAACCTTAGCAAAACACACGCAAAATTGAGAGTAACAAGGGGTGCGTGTATGAGAAATAATTTACCTCAACCGTACTGGTCACACGTTCTAAATAGATTTCCTAAAGAAAGCAATCTGCTAGCAGCGGCAGCTGGGTATCTTGAAATGAGAATTAAGAAGAATAAAGAGCTCAGTATCAATGAATGGGATGCTTGCCTAGACGAGGTTCTTAAGACATATGACATAGCTGACCCGACTAAACCAGCGTCTCGAGTTCGAAAGTTGTCTGTGAAGAACACTATCACTATTCCAGAAATAACTTACCTGTTTCTAACTGCAACTGCTAGGAAATGGAATCATATTGTGTTCACGTCTGAACAAGATAAGATGTACGCGAACATATCGTACTACCAGGACCCGTACTGGAATGAAATCAAAAATAATCCCAAGACATTAGCAATACTTAGAGAGGAGCTAGGTAATGATGAATAATCAGATAGATATTCTTCCGACACTTATTCGCAAGGCAGGGCTTCCTGAGAAGCTGACTGAATATCCGAATGAGGATTACATCAGACCAGCTATTAAGCAGGTGTGTCAGAACATTGCAACCTTTGACGGTGTGATTTTACTGAACGGCTTGAAGCGAGGGAAGACAACGAATGCCGCTATGATACTTATGTCGTATCTTAATTCTCGTAGATATATCATGGATACCCAGAATGTAGGTCTGTATATATCAGTAAATCAGCTCTGTTATCAGAACCGAACTCAGGATAGATTTAATCGTGACAATGAGGTTCAGGCTATGGTGCGTCGAGCGGCGGCAGCAAGATGTCTGGTGCTCGATGGTTTGTTTTCTTACCTAACTCAGATAGATGACCTCATGCTTCAGTCTATCTATGATGCTAGACAGAATAAGTCCTGCATTACGGTAGTGACTACACCAATGACTGACCCTTTGAATTGTGCAGGTAGCATTATGTATAGAATAGCAAGAGATGCAAAGATAAAGGAGGAATTCTGATGGCATTAACTCTTAGCCAGGAAGTTGCTTTTAAGCGCATTATGTCCTGGTACAACAATCGTGAAAGTGAGGTATTTAAGCTCGGTGGTCCGGCTGGTAGTGGTAAGAGTTATCTTATCGCATTGGTTGCTGAGCAAATTGGCGTAGAAAATTGCCTGCTTATCACACCTACCGGCAAGGCAGCGAACAACCTGATTAAGGCATCACTGCCTGCTCGTACCATTCACTCGCAGATTTATCACGTTCAATCAGAGAGTTCTGAAGATGGTGCGATTGATTTCGAAACGATGGGTGACAACGAGTTTAAGAATCTGGAGCTGATGCTTCAGCAGAGTCACGACCGTGGGTATGACTTTAGCGGTGAAGAGACTCGTTTCTGTCTTAAGGAAGAGCTGGATGCTAATGTGAAATGTATCATCATAGACGAAGGAAGTATGGTTGGCGGTAAACTCTTGAATGATGTGCTGTCATTCGGTATTCCGACTCTTCTGGTTGGCGACCCTAATCAGTTACCTCCTGTCAATGACACGACTGTATTCACCAAGTGCGATTATTATCTGACAGAAATTGTCAGACAGGCTCAGGGTAGTCCGGTCATCTGGTTATCTCAGGAAGTTCTTCAGGGAAGGCTCAAGACAGGCGTATTCGGCTCATGTATGGTTCGAAAAGGACCTGTGTCTGACAGTGAGCTTTGCTATGCTGACATTATTCTGACAGATACAAACGTATCCAGAGGTAATCTGAATGACCGATTAAGGGCACTTGCCTTGGATTTCAGGTCACGCTCTAAGCCACTCAATGTCGGTGATAAGATTATCTGTCGTACCAACACCTCAATCTCCTCGTCGGAAGGTTATACTCTGACTAATGGAGCTCAGGGTGTTATCACGAAGGTAAAGCATGCCAATAACTCGTATTCTTTGGTTGACCTGGTTATGGAGACACCTGATATTGGTACATTCAGCTTCATCGGTACGACACGACCTGAGCTCTTTCCTGCACACGTCAGACCTCCTAAAATTGAGTACGGTTATGCCTTGACAGTTCACCTTAGTCAAGGTTCTGAATGGCAGAACGTCATTTATCAGCAGTCCTCCATGATGAAGAAGTCTGCGATGTATACGGCTATCACCCGAGCCAAGGAGTCGGTACTTATTGCATTAGACTAATTAGGAGGTGTTTAGATGACCGTACCACAGCAGATTATCATCAATATGGTCATGAACAATGAATGTATTAACTACTTCATGGCTCAGAATGTATGTACTTATAAGTTCTTCGGACTTGATTATAGATATCTCGAATTCGTAAAAACCCGTTACGCCCAGTTTGGCTCTGTCGTTCTGGGTGAGCTCTTGTCTCAGTTTCCTGACTTTCCTTGCTCTAATCTGGAAGAAGTTTCTAAGGATTGTGAATATCTCCTCTATAAGATTAAGGAGATGTACATCTATAATGAATTAGACCGAGCAATTCAAGAAGGACAGCAGCAGTTTCCTGAAGATGGAATTCAGCTTTTAGGTTATCTAGAGGCTAAATTAGCTGACTTGAGAAATATCACACCTCAGCTCGCAGACTATGATGTTATCAAGAATGTAGCAGCACGACAGGAAAAATACATAATGACTTCGAACGACCCTCGTGCTTTTATCCCGACTGGTTTTGCTGAGATTGACCAGCTAATCGGTGGTTGGTCTAAGGGTGGTGAACTGTTCGAGATACTCGCTCGTATGGGTATGGGTAAGACCTGGATTCTGATGTATATCGCAGTAGCCGCTTGGAAAGCAGGCTTTAAGGTAGGAATTGTATCTATCGAGATGGGTAAGGACGAGCTGGGATTCAGAATTGACACGCTTTTATCAGGATTGTCGAACTCTGCACTACGACGTGGTAATGCTGTAGACATGGGTGCCTACAATGCGTATGTTCAATCCATGCAGGGCAGAGAAGGTATCCTCGTCCGTTCTAAAAAGGATTTTCAAGGTCATATCACGCCTACGAAGTTAAGGTCTTGGATTGAAACAGCCGGTCTCGATTTACTTCTTCTGGACGGTATTAGCTATATCGAGAATGAAAGAATCAATTCTGCATACAAGAGCGATGCGAGTTCAGAAACTGATGTAGCAGAGGACTTAATGTCCGTTAGCACTGATACACACTGTCCTATTGGTGTTACTCACCAGGCGAATAGAAGCGGTTCTGATTTGTCACAGAATCCTGAGCTTGAATCCGCTAGAGGTGGTGATGGTGTGAATATCAACGCATCATTTGTAATGTCACTGGCGTACCCAGAAGATTCACATCAGGTTATTTCTTTAGCCGTAAAGAAATCTCGTTTCGGTACATTTGGACAGCAGTTTACCTATACATGGGACCCTGACCATGGATATATTCAATCACGTGGTGATGTAAATCAGGGAGGTGCTTTCTTTGGCAGCGCAGCAGGTTGATTTACGTTCTATTGATGTCGATGCGGTGTTCGAGGCTTTGCGAGCATCGACGTCATTCTTCCGTATCGTAACCCAATCTGAAAATGATATAACCACACAATGTCCATTCCATAGTTTCGGCAATGAGCAGCATCCATCATTCGGTATCTGTAATAATCGTTCACATCCGCATTATGGTAAGTATCACTGTTTTGCGTGTGGTGCGAAAGGTTCTATTATATCATTGGTCAATTATCTATCAAATCGTGAAGCATACGATAATTATGCCATTCAGTTCATTCAGTCTGTTTCGGATATCGGGTTCTTTGATAGAAATGGTATAACAACGCTTGCTAAGCGAGAGCCTATTAAACTACCTGAAGTAACCGAGGTAGAATTGATGTCGTATAGATATGAGAAAGTAGATTACTTATCTAAGAAACGACATATAACAGAGCTTGTGCAGAAAGCATTTGATACCGGATATGACCCGGTTACGAATTCTGTTACATTTCCGGTAAAGCGACCAGATGGTTCGAATGCTTTTGTAATAAGGCGTTCAATCGACAAGAAGTGGTATAACTATCCGGCAGGTGTAGACAAGCCGGTGTATGGTGTGTTCGAATCCTATAAGATAATTCCACCAACGAGTCCCTTTGCCAAGAAGAGAATCTTGGTAGAGTCTGCTATAAACGCATTGACTTTGTGGGGTTATGGATTACCTGCATGGGCATTGCTTGGAACTGGTTCTGATAGACAGATTGAGTTCTTGAATAGTACAGATATCCGCGAATTTCCCATATGCCTAGACGGTGACAGTGCTGGTATGAAAGGCGCAGCTAAGTTGCAGAAAGCACTTAAAGCACGAACACCAATTATACCTATGCTACCCGGTAAAGATGTAAATGATTTACCAGAATATGTGATGCGAATTCTGTACACATTAAGACGGTAGTCGTTGATTTCACCTCCTATATTAGAATAAAATAGGAGGTGACAAAATGAAATACTTTCTATCAACAGCAGGCAAGAAATGCTGCAAAGGCTGTACCTGGTTATTGTCATTGGCAAGGAACGAAGAAGGATACGACCTTATACAGCTGAAACGCGGCTTTTCTAAAAATCGGGATTTGATGAAACTCTATCCCGGTGAGCCTGCTATTATTCTTGATACAGGCGAGTTCTACATCGGTGATGCTACGGGAAGACCTATACACATCAACCCGAACGGTGCAGCAATGCCAGACACAGGTGATATTCTATGTATCAGGAATGACACGCAATGGAAGCACGGAGATGTGGTATCGGTTACCTATGCTGATATGATTACATCTGATGGTACTGAACCCATTGCAGACAACGAAGGTAAGTATAGTTGTGCTGTGCTTCTGAATGCGAACAACGTGCCAGTAGGCATCGGTTTCATCACCCAATGGCGTGCTCCCGAATTATCCGCAAGAATCTTACTCGGCTACTTTAATCAGGTAGATTTAGTAGAATTCACCGAGGAAGACATTGATGCTATTATAGCACACGCGGAAGCTCGCATAAACCCAGATTCCTGATGCGGTATTGCTTATATGCACGATGTGCGCAGTATGTAGTATGTGTAACCGTTGTAGCAGTTGTATGCTGCGGTGTAGTTTAACTTCGAAATCTATCGGTATTTCTGTGTATAATTTACACATAACAGAAATACTTAGGAGGCGATTGTATGTATCCATTCGTGAAACCTGCGTACCTTGAGTTAAGCATAGACCAGCGTAAGGAATTATGTTCTCATTCGTATCGAATCTGCACAGCTATAGAACCCTGGACAGCAGCAACAAAGCAGAAGATTGTGGAGCTCATGGACAAGGTGATGACCCTATGTCCGTTTGTCCGCAGGGATATGTCCTTACCTTATAAAGAAGTTGAAGAGTGCAATCCGCTGGTGACTGTACCATCCAGCACCTTGCACTGTATTCGTTCCTATTTCGAACAGTTCTACATTGTTAAGGAGAAGAAGTTGTGCTTACCTGCAGTTAGCACAGTCAAGGTACCGAAGGTCGAGAAACCTCAGGTTCAGATGCAGACTCAGCAGCACACGCAGGCTGCTACCATATCGACTACTCGTTCTAAGCTAAGAGCTATTAAGGACGAGACCTGGTGGGTAGTTCGTGTGAAGAACGAGTATCGGATGTGCAGACTCACGTTCGATAGAGGTGAGTATTGGGAGATGGTAGAGTATCAGGACGGAAGAGTTCTGAATTCACAGTATCGATTCCCGAAATACGATAACCGCGTTATCTACGAATTTAAGGAGCACATTACACCAGAGCAGTTCGAAGAGAAGATAAAGGAAGCAGTTCAGATAAGGATGTCTGCTCTGCTCCGACAGGCTCAGGATATGTTGCTCAGATTTGATACGGTGATTATAGCTCGGCATCTTACAGGCGGTACGCTTGTAGGTGGTGTCGAGGACGAAGACGATACCAACTGGTATCTGGATACCTATAACGAACACGGTGAACACATCTTCTACGATGATAATCGCTGGGAGCTCGCTAAGAAAAGCAGATGCACCGTTGTTCAAATTCTCAGAAGGAAGTGATTTAGATGGCAGAGAAAACCTATAACACCGGCCGAGTTGTAGGTTGGTCCGCTTACGAAGAGTTTCTTAAAGAAACTGGTGCAGACCCTAATACCATTACGAACTATGTGTACCAGACGTTGGTTACCTATGGTGTAACTCGAGTTGTCGAGTTAATACCAGGAAATTGGGTTGCATCGCACGGAGGTCAGTTCTATACGCAGACTATCCGTGTGCCAGGTGCATCATGGGGTGCAGTTCCGATTGTAGGCGTTGATTATGAGAGTTATGTCGATATGTTCGCCAATCCTACTTCGTCTACAGAAGAATCTGAACAGAAAGACACAATCGAAAAAGAAGACCTCGAGGACGCTGTTGGAAACATTTTTGGGGTCTACGTATCAGACTCTATGGGAAACAAGGCACAGTCTTCTGTCTCCGAACATGGTTATCTGACTTTTGTAGCTTTTCCTGATATACTGGCTTTCGATAAGAAAATCGCAGGTATTGAAGGTGCAACAATGAAGTTGATTGTTCGCGGATTGTCTATGGAAGATTTAGATGTAGACAGCCTTTACTTTGGTCCTCAGGGTTTTGTCTTCGCAGGTAATGGACTTATCGAAGACTGTACACACCAGACTCGTGATGTCAACAATCTGTCACTTAATTCAGCGGGTTACCTGTGGTTAAGTATGGGTGGCAACTCTACACCAGCTGATTATCGAGGAGTCGTAGACCACCCGACTGGTGAAATACTGGTGTCTACATTCGGCTACATGGATTTGGATTTTATCGATGGTACCGGTAGATTCTCAAATCTGAGTCGATATGGATTTACCTATGCAGAGTATCAAGACGCCTTTCAAGGTTTGAACGTACTTGATACTCAGGTAATTGCAATACCTCAAGCTGAACGCGACGATTATTACTATCTTATTTCTGGTATTCCATCATACACCAGTTATCCGCCTGCAGCTTATCCTGTCTATGTAATTCCAGTCCGCAAAGATACAGGTCGTATCAATGTAGGTAGTTATGATTCCTTCAGTAAGCCGAAGACTAAGAAATATATCGATTTTACTCGACTGTATACAGCCAACGGTGAAGACTCAACGGTCATGTATCTCTACGACAAGAAGTTGCCTGATTATCTCGGTAACTGGTGGGGTACCGGCACCGTACCCTTCTCTGCAGGTTTGGTGTATACCGGTAATAACTCAATGAATCGTTGGTTATCTGCTGATGATGTAGGTGAGGGTGCTACATTCCATGAATCAGGAAGACACGCTACCTGGAAGATATATAATACGAATACCCCGTTCTATAAAGGTTCGATATATCTTTTCCATGACCAATCTGACGGGAAATCTAATGGTGTATACCTGTGTACCAAAGATAAAAATCATAGTGAGCAGGATTATTGGCAGCTCAATCGTTTCGGTTCTTATATCCCTTGGTCAATACCACAATGGTACAAGGACAAACCAGGAGGTTTCTTTGCTGAAATCGACTTGACAGGTTTCTCGGCGACTATCCAATCAGATGTGTTGTATGTTGATGGTACACCAGTATTTCCTGGTGAGCCTTTGGTCATCGGTACGCAGACTGACTGGCGTCTTGTGTATGTCTGGAACACAATCGCATCAAATCAGCCGAAACTGATTGTTCATACCAACAATATTGCGAACTTAGATTTTGATGCAACAGCGAGTGCTAATTTCGCAAATCACGCGGATTTACATTCTAATCGTATCAGAATTCCTAGAGCTATCTGGGATGCTGCTTTTACGGGCAAGTCTATCGAGGTGTGGACGGGCACATCATCAAGCTATAATTTTACCACCACAATCGACGGTACCGTTACACTTGGAACTTTCGTGGAAGTCAGACATCAGAAAGAAGGCGTCTGGGGTTATGACCGTGATTTCCGATATGTAGTTCTAAGCTGTAAGAGTGATTATGTTCACCTAGCTTCTACGATGGTTTGGGTAGACAATCCAAACCTGACTTCGACCGTTGGCTATCCTGGTACCTACAACGCAGTTGTTCCTAGATATAATCAGCAGTTACCTGATGCTTCTGGTAATTATTACTATAACATGAAATCAGTGCTTTCACGCACGCCAGCGAGTCGTCTGTTTTCTGATTTCGGTTGGGATATAGCTGATTACGTCGATGAAGATTTCCAGAATTTAAGTCTGGGTGAGTTCTTGCAAGAATGTGTAATCCGCAATGATTTGACCGTTCCAAAATCACCGGATACGCTTCGCTCTTTCGGATTAGAGTCAATTTTCAGACTATACTCTATAGATGATTTAAGATATACCTCTGGAGTAATACCAGAGCCTACCGAAGCTAATCCTATTACCAGCTCTGTCTACCTGACAGCCAGGACTACTCCGACATCATTCTTTGATACGGCTTGGTATACCGCACAGCTTACCGATGGTACTCCGCTTGAAGTTAATAATCTGGATTATCCTATCTGGACGACTATAGCTAAGTCTAGACATGGAAACCAGACGATGAGCGTGTCAACGATTGACGACCACGGAGTTCAGCTTGATTTTTCAGGAAATGAGGGTGAAATTCCTGTAGACAAGATTACCTGGCTTGACCTGCTAATAGGATTAGGTACGGGTAAATCGATTGACCTGCTTCACGGAATGAGAATCCGTAAGACGGCGTCTGATTGCAATTACCTGATTACAGCTGACGGAACTCGCTTCTATATTTCAACTACCGAGCCTACACCAGGTCCTGGTGAAGAGATACCTGATGGTTCTATCGGAATAGGTTGGTGATACTATGTCGATAAAAGAAGTAACCGGTCCGTTGCCTCTGACTGTATCACCTTCTGACGGTACACCGCTTTTGGACTGGCGCATAAAAGGTGCAGTAGGAGGCGTAGGCAGAGTCGGCACGAACAAGCTGAACTACAAGCCCATAGCTCGGGGCTCGGGACCCGGCGGCACATACACTGACAGCGGCACCATTGCAGGTGTTGCAATGAACGCTGTCAGTATCCCCGACGGAGCACCTGCCGACGCCGACCATCAGCGCTGGTATATGCTCTGTGCAAATATCAACGAGGGCGGCAACTGGGTAGACGATTACAGAAGTCCCACCTATGCCAACTGCAACTGGTATGCCAAGCTTACGGCAGGCACATACAAGCTTGTGGCAGAGTGTGCAAATCCCTATGGCATAACAGTCCGCGTGCCCAATCTGGACAGCATATACCGCAACGACAGCGCATTGCCGGGGAACCATATCCCCAGATACGACCTTGTGGACAGCAGCGGAAATATACTCATAGAAGTAACTTGGGAGAACTTCTTCGGAAGTGAAAATCAGCGGAGATGGACCCGAAAGGAGTCCGTATTCACAGTGACCGAGGATACCGACGTAGGCGTGTTCTCGAAGATGTTCCAGTACGACAGCTCTTACGCTGTTGATGATATCACGCCCTATCTTGTATTCCGCTACATGATAGTGCTTGCGGACACACCGACATCGCAGTTCAGCGTTACTCTGCCAATATCGGGCAGCCCCACTATCTCGGGCGAGAGCTGCTGGGAGCCCTATAAGGTAACTCTGCCGCTGACTATAACTCACGGAGAGCAGTCCACGGCAATATCGATAGACTTAGGCACTGAGTTTCTAGGTGAAAATGATATTGTAGATTTCACCACAACGCATATCACTATCCCTACCTACAGCGGTGCTAATACCATCACCGCCGACACCGATATACAGCCTTCTGAGATGTATGCAAAGTTCTCAACTTCAGGTACGGTCTATATACGTCGAAATGGTGTGTGGGAACAGGAATTGACTCCGCATCGCTATGAGAACCAGGTATGGTCGGATATATCCGAGAAAGAGCGTGAGAATGGTGAGTGGGTTGATAAATCATGATGTAAACCAATATTATAATATTGAAGGACAGTGAGGGTTATATGAGCAAAGGACAGAAAAATCAAGAACTGCTGAAAGAGTATGCAAGAACGAGAGATCCAGAAATAAGAAATCAGCTGGTGTTGAATAATATGGGTCTCGTGCATAGGTGTTATCAGATGTACTTTGCTAGTCGATATCCAAGTGAACGTGACTGTGAAGACCTGGTATCTGCTGGGGTTATGGGACTTCTGATAGCAATAGAACGTTTCGACGCAGATACATACGCAGTGCTCAGCACGTATGCTTTTCCTTATATCCGCAATCAAATGAACAAGCTGGTTCATCCTGAAATGACATTCTCAGAATACGAATGTGAGGATGCTGACATTTCGATGGAAGAGCAGATTGAGGATACATATACCTTCGACCAGCACCAGATGGACATTTCGAAGGTCATGGAAAAGTTACTTACTCCTGATGAAATCAGTGTTCTTCATGTTATAAACAGAACTTCTGACGAGCCGCCATGGAGCGTGAATGAAATCGCAAAAGAGCTCAAGATGCAGCCGAAGGAGGTTACTGATTTATATAAATCTGGGTTAACCAAACTATCGGTACCGTCGGTACAATGGTACCTAAGAAAATGTAAAGGAGTGCTTAATAACGATGATTAGATTGCAACTTAATCTTCCGGAAGGAACTGTAAGCTACAATGAGACAGGTGCTATGCTCGGCGTTCCCGTTGAACATACTCCTATTCAGATTAAGAACTTTGGTATGCCTTTCGAAATCACCGGCTATATTACCAAGAATGACTTCCTGGCATACTCCCTGTACTCATCTGCTCGGAAGTTTACAGTAGCAGAACAGATTTCTATGCTTACTGTTCTCGGCTTCAAGACAGTTCCGTATTTTGAGAACGAGAATGGACAGGGCAATCAGCTCATTACGCTGAAAAATCAGTATTCTATGTACGATGCGAAGTGGATTAGTCTGCCATCTGGCAAGGAGTTCAAGATTCCGGAACTGGCTCATATCAACTCCGTTGAGTATGTGATGGGTGCAGACAGAGCTCTTACGCTTAGAGCTACCACAGATAAGGGTGTGTTCGATATAATCGATATGAAACTCGTCGCTTATTTCCAGCCCGGCTGCACAGCTAAGGTTTGGAACGGTGAGCTTCAGCCGATGAATACCGCACCGGTTACCTGCCCCGCACCAACATTCTGCCCTAAGTGCAACAATCCGCTTAAGCGTGTGCAGATTTATCCCGACCTACCTATGTTCTACAAGTGCACCAGTTCTATATGCGATATGCTGGTACTTGATGAGCCGGCAGAGGGAACTCAGGGCTCTGTAGAAGAGGGGGTAAAACCTGCAGAAGTGCAGGAGGACTTTCCTGGACAGGAGTCTGACGAGGCTAAGGGAGAGTCGGTTTCTGAAGATACTGTTTCAATCGAAACTGTAACCGAGGAAGCTGATGTGGCAGACGAAGACACTACCGATACTGCAGAAGCGGTGGTTAAGAAATGCTTCGTAGATTCTGCTAAGGTAGATGAGGACGCTGTTGACGCTCTCGTCAAGGACGGCAAGATTGAGGTTGTTGAGCAGATTGAAGACGCAGATTGCATCTTGGTAAAGACAAAGTTTGCTGTGTCCAAGAACGCTCGTAACCTTAGCAAGGAATTCGAGAAGGAGCTCGTTCCTATTACTGAATTTGAGTGAGGTGATTTATCATGGGAATCATGACAGAAAACCATATGACTGCTACTGAATATGCAAATCAGCGTGCTGCTTATTACACTCCCAATCAGCCCTTCATAAAGGCTACAGAAGTGCTTGAGGAGACAGAAAAACGCTGTGGTGCTGGTCAGCAATATACTACCTTCTCTGAGCAGATTTCCGACGAAGAGAAGGCAAAGGTTGAGGCAAAGGGCTACACGGTTACTCGTAACTATGTTCAGTCTAAGAACAGAGATGGTGCTCCTGCATCTGATAATGGTATGTATATCGGCTTTCAGGTTGCTCTGAATTCTATCGCAGCTTCTGGTCATCGTCCTATGCAGATTTCTGAAGAGGAGACTAACGGAATTAGTGGCGGAGGCGGTGGAGCTCCTGAAGGCACTCAGCTTCTCGCAGTACCTGACGGTGAGGGAGGTTAATGTCTATGGCAACTGATGATAGACTTTATGATTTGAGGGAATCTGATTCTCACCGTTTTCTCGTCTATTCATCTAATAACTCCTACATCACTCCGTATAGTTCAGATACGCACGGTGGTGAACTAATCACAGAGTTTAACCAGAGAGCAGCGTTGAATACGCTGCTCAAACGTGCAGTCGACATGTCTGATTATGCTGAGTCTGTGGCAAGTGCTGTAAATGAATTTGTCGGCTTAGATGTGGTGATAGACGACACCACAGGGCAGACAGAGAAGAGTGGTCCTGGATTAAATTCTTTTGAGAAAACTTCGCTGCATAACAAGACAGGGTGGAAAATTACTGCCTACGCAACTGGAACCAGAGATGCTGATGATTTTCATCTCGGTATGAATTCTGACGGAAGAATCACGGTATCAGCTGGCGTAGCTTTGGTCTACGGCTATTACGTCGAGTCTACCGCCGAAGTGACATTCATGAGAAGCGACGCCTTTCCTGTAGGTGACATTGCTAATGTAGCTAATAATGAAGGTCAGATTAAATCTAACCCCTGCATGACCAGATTTATCAAACTCGCTGTGCAGTACACCGCACCTGAGAATTCAAGACATGATGAACGTCTTATTCCGCCGCTTAACGGAGTGTATCAAGGTGCTGCTATTGTTATCAATGAAGAGCTTCCGTTCGGTAACGAGTTGCTTCTGGGTACTATCACGATAGATTCAGAAGGTCGCGCAATGTTGACTGAAAATCCTTATAAAACCAGAATGGTTCCACTCGATACAGTCGAAGGTGCTGAGGACTACTCTAAGCTCTTGACTGCTCCTGAAGACGAGCACACCTACGGCATAAAATACGGTGAAACTGGTGGTTCCAAAGACGGTGAGGTAACTAACCTTGTCGACATCGACAAGTGGTTGTGGATTGCTTTCGATTCTAACCTTGGTAAATTGCTAAGGAGTATGTCTACCAATGCCGACACTGCTGGTAATTCAGAGGATGAGCCAACTCGGGGTATTATCGTATCTGACCAGACTCCCTATACTGCGGATGACCCTGTGGTGGATGAATTTAACTGCCTTCAGAGAATTGATGCTAAGTCAGGGTCGCAGTTCGCTCGTATGTCCTGGCATCAAGCACAAACCCCGCCAAAGACAGGTGCAGATTCAATCGACCACAGAGCTCTGTTCTTCCAATATGCTATGTCGAGAATTACAGGTTCTTCTTTGATTTTTGATAAGAAGGTTCCTACTAAAGACGGTACCGTTATGAAACCGTTCTATGATGTTAGCATGTACCCTTGCCTGAATGGTTTGAATGGTACTGACGGTATTGTTACCTATCAGCAGCTGGCTATGCTGGAACTCATGTTCGACGATTATATTCATAGACAAGCCGATGGTTATGCTAGAGGAAGGCAATACGGTCCGTTCCTTACATTATCAGATGCCAGAGGTTGGTTTGAACGTCATAAGCCAGCAATTCAGCTGGGTGACTACTTCTGGGTTATCAACGACACCGCTGAGGCTGGTGGAACCGAAGCGAATAGTACGACTTCTGGATATGAGCTGCAGAACATCGTGACGAATTATGGTACCGTTTCAGGTACCGTTTCAGGTACAGCTAAGCAGTCCAAGTTAGAAGTACCCGTGTCTGGTTCGTTCACAGGTACTGCTCATCCTAAAGCATCTCCTGATGATACACTCAACATCGAGGGTGAAATCAACGGTAAGGGTCAAGGTACTATCAACGCTACCGTAACCGGTACAGTGAATGGTACGTTGGATTCGTTCACTCAGAACGTGTCTAGCAGATACACTTGTCGTTATCACAGAGCTCACTCTCAAGGAGAAACCGGTTCTTGGAGATTTGCTCATGCCGTTATGCTAGAGGAGAACTCCTATTCAGGAGCATTCACCAGTCTGACTTTACAGCCGAATATTCAGCCTGGTTCGCTTCTTATCACACCGGCTGTTAATCACCCGGTATCTACGACAGACGGTACGCAGATAACGCAGGGCATCTATGATAACAAGTACGGTAAGCTCAAGACCATGCAGGCAGCTGGTGGTGGAGAGGTTGAAGTAGAAGTAGGTACAATCGATTATGCTACTGGAGTGATTACAGGATTACAGACTGAAAGCACAGCATCGATTACTTACTTCCTTCCTACAGACAGAGCCTCTTATGTCGTACTCGACCCTGAAGGTGAGTCGCAGTCTTTCCAGGATGTAGGTACTACGCCGCAATCCGTTCTATTTACGGTTGAGGCAGTAGAGCGTGGTTTTGCAGTACCAGCTACCTCGACTACATTCGGTGTGGTCAAGGTAGGACCTGGTTCTAACCTGTATGATGTAATCGTTGACCCAACTACTCAGAGACTGCGTATCACCGAACTGCTGTTGAATCTTATCAAAGGCGGCGGGTTCTCTGAGTATGCAGATGAGACAATTGTTATATCGCCCGGTGTTGACTTGACTCAGTATGCTTATAGACGTTATCCAGGTAATGTTACCTTCAAGATGGAGGGTAATGCTTCTGAATGGCGTGCTAATCTAGATACTACGGGCACTCTGGCTCATATTCGCGGTAATATTAATCTGGACTTCTCTGAGGTTGTCGAGGACGGAAATCGCACTGATGGTCTGTTACTTCATCTTTCTGACCTTGACCACATCAAGCTCGTAGGTGACAATGTAGCCACAACCGAGCACGTGTCTACAGAAACGCTCTTGTTCGGTGTAGACCATTGTGTGGTTGACAGGTACTTTTTCACTAATATAGGTGAATGGAAGTATTCACAGTTTATCTCTGGTGGTAATACACTCGAGCTTGATTTGCCTTGGATGGAAGTGACTGATGTATTTACCAGTTCTGGTGTAGACAATAGTCTGATGTGTAAGTTCTCAAGTGTCACGATGGGTGAGCAGGGCATATGCGCAGCTCAGATGGACCTCTGGGTTAAGCATGCTGGTTGGCGAGACTTCGGTGGAAATATTGACCGTATGTGGTCATCTTCTGCTTATCTAAAGTACCCGCCCATGTTCTTCGAACATGATACCAGCGAAGATGGTAGTGAATTGTCAACCATCAACAAGCACACCATTCAGTATATTCCAGACAACCTGAACCTAAAGATTTCTGGTACATCTGGCGTACATCAGGCATACGATGAGAATAACTCTGAATATGTACCGAGTGGAAATCTGCTCGTTAATCTGAACTGGGAGTACAATGGAAACCCGACAACTGCAGACGAACCGGGTGGTAAAATCTACCTTAACCTGTATATGAAGAATGCTTCACCTGACGACAAGAAGCAAAATTTCTCAAATCTAAGATTCCGTGCTGATGTTCAGATTATCAGACTTGATAACAACGGAATGTCAGATTCTGTGTCCTACGCAGAACTCTACGGATAAACTTCGAAATGCGTGTGCTAAGTGTGTTATACTTGTAATATAAACAAGATATATCCTTGGCACACGCATTTGCTATCAAACCAAAGAAAGGATTGATTTAATTGCCTCTAATGAACGAAGACCACGAGTTTCTGTATGACTATTCCGATGTCGGGGTTCCTCAGACAGTAACTGTGAGTGCGTATACAAGCCGCATGGAGAAGTTAAGGCTGTCCTCTGACAACCTTCATCAGGCGATGATTAAGCACATTCTTCCTCAGGTAATCGAACCTAAGATTGATGTGCGAAAACTATACGAGCCTGACTACTACTTGCTGCTTCGTCATATCCGCATCCTTACCTGGGGACCTTTCTGGACTGCCCAGAACTGGGTATGCCAGGATTGTAAGAACGAAGACGGAACTCGCGGAAAATTCTACACAGATGAGCCACATCAGATTGACCTGAGCACTGTCGGTGTTCTCGTACCTGAAAAAGGCGAGAAGCTCAAAACCTCCTTTGTAATTAAGCCTGACGAATTTATCGTTACCAATGCAGAAGTTAAGATGCACCTGAACCGGTGCCAGGATATGCTGTTCTACTTCGCAAAGGTTGCTAAGGAGGACGAGGATTTCAGACCGCTTGCTGCGTCTATCGCTTCTGTTTCTGATATGGACTTCGTTGATGTATCTGAAGCAGCAGAATGGCTCGGTAATCTCCCAGCAGTCGACGAGCAGATTGTCGAGCAGCGTTACAAGGAAGAATTCAACGTGGGACTCCAGAACCGCGTCGAGTTCAAGTGTCCTCATTGTGGAGGCAGAGCGTGGGCATACGTTCCGATTAATGACTACTACTTTCGACCGACCAAGGAAGACCTCAAGGAATGGAAAGCTTTACTGGAAAGTTCTAAGAAGTAAGTACGACCAGGTGGATGCTGAGATAAGAGCTATCATGGGTAGGTGGCAAGGTTATTCTGCCGATTACATCGAAGACCAACCTGTGCTATTCCGAACTAAACTTATTCAGCAAATTATCAAGCAAGACCAGGAAGGCAAGGACGGCTCAGGTGCCGCTAAGAGAATGTAGAACTTCGTGTATCACGGTTGTTGTATTGTATAATGTAACATATAACGAAACACACAGAATGCGTGTGTTATGCTACGGTTCTGCCGTAGGTATCGTGTTTTGTTGTTATGTTATATACAGTATACAACCACGTGGTATGCGTTAGCGTGCTATGTAAAGGAGTTGGTGTTTATGAATGTATAATAATCGAGTAGAGTTCCCCCTCGATAAAAACGGGAACAGTGAGTAAGGTATCCCCTTGCTAAAGTTAAAATCGATACGAAAGGACTAATAGGTATGAAGTCAAAGATTCAGAAAGAAGAGTCATGGGGCAAAGCTCCTGGGCTGTTCGCTGTGCTAATGGCTATCAACGTCGCAAGCTACGCTCTGTGCGTACCGATGATGGTTAAGATTCTGGAAGCAAAGGAAACCAGTATCTTTTCTATTCTGGGTATGCTGATTTTCACAGTGTGCGGTATGCTGCTGGCGGGTAAGTTGTCGGCAAAAGTGAACAAGGTGGTTGCTTATGCGTGCGGTGCTCTTCTAAGTGCAGCGGGAATCGTCTTGTGCGCGCTTGATGCAGTAGATGTTCTGTATATACCGGGACCTACGGTTATGGCAACTGCAACAGGTGATTCTCTATTTTTTATCGCAACTTACATCGTCTCTGATGTATTCTCAGAAGTGTTCGGTTACAGAGCATCAAGACTGTCTGGCAACACTTCGGCTATTTTTGCTGTTGTAGCAGCTTTAATCGCGAAAGCGTTTACCGGTATACCCGTGCCTGAGTATGCAGAAGCGAATGAATCCGCATTTGATTTCATCTACGGTGGTGGTATTTATGTTACCATTGTCGGCATCTTGATTTACGCCGTAGGTGATTTCCTCAATGATAAGCTATTTGCTTATATTAAGAAAAAGAAACCCGGTGAAGGTTTTTCAAGCTACTCACTCCGTTCAATCGGTTCGAGTATCTTAGGTAAGACTGCTGATTTGGGTCTATTCACACTCCTGGTAATGATACCGTTCTCAATCCCGAGCTTCTGCTCAGTTCTAGGAATGGACTGCTGGGGTATGGATGCAAAGAGTATAGCAGGCAACTTCTTGCTTGGTATTGCATTCCAGATTACGGTGGAGGCATTGCTGTCACCTGTATCTTATAAAATTGCAACTGGCGTTAAGAAGAGCCTAGAATCATAATACATGAAAGGACGATTTATCATGAATAATTCAAAGATGGAAACTGGTGTGCCTGATATTTTCAGCACATCTAAGACTGTAACCGCTAAGGGGCTTGACACAGCTCCTACAGAAGAGCAGTATTCTTCTGCTCATTATCGCTATGACCTCCCTCAGGAGCTCATCGCACAGGAGCCGCTTCCTGATAGAGCGAGCGCACGTTGTCTTATCGTTGATACGACTGTAGAAGCGAACCAGGATGGAGTAGCAGTATCACTCGAAGACAAGCACTTCACAGACATCTGTGACTACTTCAACGCAGGTGATGTGCTTGTACTTAATAACACGAAGGTTATTCCAGCAAGAGCGTTTGCTTATAAGAAAGGTAAACAGCCATATAGTATCTCTGCCATTGAAGATAATACTGTCGAGATTTTGTTCGTTCAGTATCAAGGCGGCTCTACCTGGAAGGCAATGATTAGCAAGCCACAGGAAATTGGTACTGTTCTCATTCTTAACGGAGCTGACGACGCAGAAATTACAATCAAGAGCTGCGACGATGAGGGTGAAGTATTTCTTGACTTCGCTAACTCAACTGGCTGGGATGTTCTCGACAAAATCGGTGAGACTCCGCTTCCTCCTTACATTCAGGGAAGAGGTCATTCTGAGTCCTATATTTCTGAAATGTATAACACGGTGTATGCCAAAGAAAGAACTTCCTGCGCTGCCCCTACGGCAGGATTGCATTTCACCACTGAACTTCTCCAGGCACTCAAGGACAAAGGAGTTAGAGTCAGAGAGGTTACGCTTGATGTCGGCCTTGGGACTTTCAAGCCAGTTGTTGTCAAAGACTTAAGAAATCACGCAATGCACACCGAGCACTGTTTCTGCCCTGTCAATGTTATCAACGACATTAAGCAGGCACATGCTGAAGGTCACAACGTGGTTGCTGTTGGTACAACCTCACTCCGTACACTCGCATCCATTCCTGAGGAAGTATGGGAAAAGCCCGAGGATTTCTCAACAGATACCAGCATCTTCATCTACCCTGGTGCAGAAACTGCTAAACGTGTCGATTGCATCGACGGTCTTATCACCAACTTCCATGCACCTGAGACAACTCTTATGATGCTCGTTTCTGTTGTTGCAGGTTACGATGAAATCATGGCAGCATACAAGCATGCCGTTCAGAAGAGATATCGCTTTATGAGCTTCGGCGATGGTATGCTTATCAAGAGACACTCTTGGCATGAAGCCGGAGAAGGCGAAGCAGAGGAGGCATAATCATGGAAGGCAGAAACAAAGAAGAACTTGCAGGCGTTAGCTTGCTCGGTAACCAGAATACCAAATATAAGTACGACTACGACCCGTCTGTGCTGGAAACATTCGTGAACAAGCATCCTGAAAACGATTATGTCGTTACCTTTGATGCGTATGAATTCACTTCGCTCTGCCCTAAGACCGGTCAGCCTGACCTCGCAAAGATTATCATCAGCTATATACCGGCGGAGCAGATGGTGGAGTCCAAGTCACTCAAACTCTACCTGTTCAGCTTCCGCAATCACGGAGACTTCCATGAGGATTGTGTCAATATCATCATGAAGGACCTGGTTAAGGTGATGCAGCCGAAATACCTTGAGGTACGTGGTATCTTTGCACCTAGAGGTGGTATTGCAATCTTCCCGTTCTCCACATACGTTAGCCTTGACCACCCTGAGTTCAAAGACCTTGAAACTCAGAGACGTCTGGCAGTTCTCCAGTCCGCAGCTGAAAGGAAGGTGACATATGATGCCTAAGGCACTCGTTCTTAGCTCTGGTGGTGTTGATAGCACCACTTGTCTGGGCTTGGCAGTACACGAACTCGGTGCTGCTAATGTAGTATCCGTATCAATGTTCTACGGTCAGAAACACAAGAAGGAGCTCGAGGCAGCTCAGAAGCTTGCTGAGTATTACAACATCAAGCACTATGAACTCGACCTCTCCGTCGTTTTTGCACAGAGTAATTGCCCACTTCTCGGTCATTCTACTCAGGAAGTTCCTGAAGGTGACTACGCTGACCAGATTGGCAGAAGTGAAAATGGTATGGTCGCAACCTACGTTCCATTCCGAAATGGTATGTTCCTCTCAGCAGCGGCATCTCTCGCATCCTCGCTGTTCCCGGATGAGGAGGTTACCATCTATATCGGTGCTCACGCAGACGATGCAGCTGGTAATGCTTATGCAGACTGCTCTGAGAACTTCATCGACTCAATGAACGACGCAATTTTCATCGGCACTTATGAGAAGGTGTCCATCAAGGCACCGTTCGCAAACTCTAATAAGGCTGAGGTCGTTGCTAAAGGACTCGAACTCAGAGTTCCATATCAGTACACCTGGAGCTGCTATAAGGGCGGCGACAAGCCCTGCGGTAAGTGCGGCACCTGCATCGACAGGGCAAAAGCATTTTCGGCTAATAATGCGGTAGACCCCGCACTGGAGGGTTGAATTATGGACAATGAATTTGCCGTTTCGCCTGAAGAGATTGTTAACCGGAATTTCGTACCGGAAGCTATACAAGGAACCCCGTTGTTCTGTAAAGCAGGTGAGACTCGTAGGATACTCGAGTCTCACCTAGACGAATTGCAGAAGTTGATAGAGGAAGAACATTTCACATACATTGAGGTGGCTAAATACTATTACCTGAAGCTGGGTAAGTTGATGAAAACCTGGGATGTAGGTGACGTAGCACGTTCGCATCGATTTGTCAACATCAATGGTTCGCTTAGAAAGAAGGGTGAAAATAATCCAGCTATTCGACCGGAGGTGCGTGAGTCTATCCGGCGTACTGTTCAGCAGCGCTGGGAAGAAGGTTGTTATGCAGACCGACCTGTAACTTTGCGAAAGGACCTGACCAAGCAATATCAGAAAGACGAGAATTGGTCACCAGCTGAACACTACCGGGAGAAATATCTGTTCTACCATCCCGACCTTGTTTGTGAGCATTGTGGAAAATCATTAGTAGATGAGAAATTTAATATCCATCACATCGACGAAGACCACAAGAACTTTCTTCTCACAAACCTAGAAAAACTCTGTATCCCTTGTCATCAAGCGATGCACATTCGCAGACGTATGCTTCCGTTCGTAACTGTTCAGGTTACACATGAGATTCAGTATAGCCATCGTCTTCCTGACTATCCAGGAAAGTGCTATTTTCCACACGGACATAGGGGAGTTCTGACGCTACAGGTACGCCGTCGAATTGACCCCGTTACCGGCTTCGCTGTAGATTTCAAAGAGCTGAAGCGGGTTGTTCAGGAAGAAGTTGACGCTGTTCTCGACCATGAATACCTGAACAACCATATGGAGAATCCAACTACTGAATTTACCGTACTTTGGCTGTGGAACAAGATAAGTGACCGAGTTAAGGGACTCGTGGCTTTAAGTTGGGCAGAAGGCTCTGCAACCTCTTGTACAATTACAGCTAAAGATGTATTGCAAGCGGCTGATGCAGGGTGGGTAGAGAATGAATGGATACCTCAGGAGTTTCGGTTAAAGCGAGCAGCTACTATCTTGCTGGAGTCTGATTATCTGGACGGTTGTGATATAGACACACCAGATGATTATACGATTACTACCAATCTGAGCTCAGATGAAGATTGGCAGTGGTTCATCGATTTGATAAAAGGAGGTAAACTTTAATGGGACAGAAAACATTACCGGTATCAGAAATATTCTACAGCATTGACGGCGAGGGCGCTCGTACCGGCGCGCCTGCAATCTTTATTCGTCTGTTCGGCTGTAATCTTAAATGTACCTACTGTGACACGAAATACGCATGCTACAAGCAGGAAGGTGTTATCAGTTCTAATGACATGACAATCGACCAAATCGTCGAAGCAGTCAAGACATATGAACCTTGCAAGTGTATCACACTTACTGGTGGCGAGCCACTTATCCACCCTGCAGCATGTGAGCTGGTTACAGCATTGAGAGAAAATGGCTACTGGGTAAATATCGAAACCAATGGTTCAATCGACCTGGAACCGTTCATCGCTGAGCAGGATAGATTCGGTCCTAAGAAGAGTTCTATGGACTACTTCTTCACTATGGACTGGAAATCAATCTCATCAGGTGAATCTACCATGATGTGCAAGTCTAACCTAGATTTACTTGAAGCAACCGATGTTCTTAAGTTTGTGGTTGGTAGTGATGATGACCTTGACCAGATGAAGAAACTTCTTAAAGATTATCCTGACATCGACGCTCAGATTTATGTCAGCCCGGTATGGGGTGAAATCGCTCCTGACCACATCGTCGAATTTCTTCTTAAAAATAAGCTGGTGTATGTTAAGATGCAACTTCAGCTTCATAAATTAATCTGGTCACCGGACAAGAGAGGTGTTTGATAATGAAACAGATAGATACCGAAGCAATCCAGGAAGCTGTCAAGACAATCCTTGTTGCATTAGGTGATGACCCTGACCGTGAAGGACTCAAGGACACCCCTAAGCGTGTGGCTAAGATGTATGCCGAAGTGTTCGAGGGTATGTGCTATACCAACGACGAGATAGCTGATATGTTCAATAAGTGCTTCGAGGAAGGTGCTACAGGTGACCTGGTTACTATTGCAGACATCCCGATTTTCAGTTACTGTGAGCACCATCTTGCCTTGATGTACAATATGAAGGTCCATGTCGGATACCTTCCAAAGGGTAAGGTAATCGGGCTTAGCAAGGTAGCTCGTATTGCAGATATGGTGGGTAAGCGTCTTCAGCTTCAGGAACGCATTGGCGCAGACATCGCTGAGGTTCTGGAGAAGGTACTGGGTACCGATGACATAATTGTCGTAATTGAGGGCGAGCACTCTTGTATGACTGCTCGTGGTATTAAGAAGCCCGGAACCAAAACTCGCACTGCAACCTTGAGAGGTGTGTTCAAGACTGACTCAGACCTCCGCACAGAATTCTATAACCTGATTAATCAGTAAAAACCACGGTACTGCTTAATTGCAGTGATACGTCTTGTGTAAATGTATGCCGCAAGACGTAGCAGTTAAGCAGTACCATTTCTTATGAAACTTCGTTTCTACAGAATATTTTGTGTTATACTTATGATATAATAATAACAGGAGGTACTCTCTATGTACGATTTCCATGTATCCGATTTGGGTACGCAGACTATCCCCAATTCTAAATATTATTGGCAGAATGAAAAAGCCAAATGCTGCATTATTGTACCAGACGATGTGAATGACAATCCTGATGCACCGGCTATTGTCTACTTCGTGCAGGCTGCACCTAACGTCGAGATTCTGTGCACCAATCTGCAGAATCCAGACGCTGCTTGTGTCATTGCAACTCCCGGTAAGGTAGCTATCACCGCCAAGGCGTTCGAACGTTCAGCCGATGGGTGTGAACGACCGGAAAATTGCCCTGAGATACTTCACCATGTTCTTGCACTAATCGACTGCTGTTCTTGGTCATTTCCTCGAGCAAAAGCAGACACGGTTTATATTTCAGAAGCTCAGGCTGTGTTGTTAGAGCAGAACTTCAAGCGAATGGTTATGGCTCCAGATAATGGTACCAGCATCTTTGCTTCTGTTGCAGTAGCTGGTTCTATGCTAGCAGATAGAATGGGCATTGAGTCAGACGTTGTCTATTCAGTCAGCCACTACGACATGCCTACAAATACACAGGACGATTCTCTAATTGGGGTCACTCAGGATAGAGATATTGACTTGAACGGTAAACAGGTAATCGTTGTTGATGACCTCATCTCGAGTGGCAGAACGGCTAATGCAGTAATCAAGCGTATTCTGGATGCTGGTGCAGACCACGTCTATTATTTCGCACTGTACAGAACAATCTGTAGCCGTGAGGTAATTCTTATCGATGACCCTAGAGTTACCATCCAGACCTATGTTCCGCTCTCTAATGCGTATTGGACGTATGGTAGAGGCTTTGACCTGACAGATAATGCGTCTCGTGACACACCGGGTATTTTTGCTGCTACTAAGCATTGGGATTGGGAGACAGCTGATGATGTGGCTGAATTAATCAAATTCTTCAATGGTATTGAACCAGAGAAGTATGAGGAAACTTGCTACGCAGAAACGATAGAATAAGTATCAGAACTAGACAAGGTGATGTATCAATTTCTACCATTATGCTGAAAGATACCAAACAGTACACCAGGTCAAAGAACAATGATACCGCGACATAAAATAGATAAAGGGAGTCCGTGTTCTCCCTTATTCGAAAGGAGTGAACTACTATGCAGATTATCAAGCGTGACGGAACAGAGGTCGGGTTTGACGGTAGCAAAATATCTATTGCTATATCAAAGGCTAATGCCAAGATGAGTGAAGAGAATAAGCTAACAGATGCTCAGATAGATGAGATTGCTCAAGCCGTAATCTTCCGTTGCCAACAACAAACCAGCATCGTGTCTGTTGAAGACGTTCAGGATTTCGTTGAGAATGAGTTAGTCGCTCGAAACCTCTCAAAGCTGGCCAAGGAGTACATCACATACCGGTACAAAAGACAACTCGCGAGGAAGTCTGACAGCATGTCTGACAACATTCTTTCACTGCTTCAGAACAAAAATGCTGTGCTTAAGGAGGAGAATTCTAATAAGAATACTCTTATCAACTCTGTGCAGCGTGATTACATGGCAGGTGAAGTGTCTAAGACAATCACATTCACGCAGTTGCTTCCTGAGGACATCGATGAAGCCAACAGAATCGGTGACATCCATTTCCACGACGCTGATTACTTCGCACAGCCGATGTATAACTGCTGTCTGATTAATCTTCAGGACATGCTTGAGAATGGAACTGTAATCTCAGGTACCGGTATTGACACACCTCACACGTTCTCGACAGCCTGCAACATCGCTACTCAGATTATTGCTCAGGTTGCGTCTAACCAGTATGGTGGTCAGACAATCTCAATCGCACACCTTGCTCCCTTTGTAGAGAGAAGCAGACAGAAAATTCGTGAGCAGATAAGAGAAGAATGCCGTGCCGCAAGTCTCGCTATCAACGAACGTCAAGCTGAAGCTATTCTCAAGAGTCGTCTCGCTAAAGAAATTGAGAAAGGCGTGCAAACAATTCAATATCAGGTAATCACTTTGATGACTACCAACGGTCAGGCTCCTTTCTTGAGCCTTTGTCTTTATCTGAATGAAGCGAGGACACTTCAGGAACAGCATGACTTGGCAATGATTATCGAGGAAATTCTCAAACAGCGTATTCAGGGTGTTAAGAACGAAAAGGGTGTCTGGGTAACTCCCGCATTCCCGAAGCTCTTGTATATCCTGGATGAGAATAACTGCGACGAGACCAAGCCGTATTGGTACCTAACCGAGTTAGCAGCTCAGTGTACTGCTAAGAGAATGGTTCCTGACTATATTTCTGAAAAGAAAATGCTTGAGTACAAGATTGACCAGAACGGAAATCCTCAATGCTATCCTTGTATGGGTTGTCGTTCATTCCTTACACCGTATGTCGACGAGAACGGTAATCCGAAATATTATGGCAGATTTAACCAAGGTGTGGTTACCATTAACCTACCTGCTGTTGGGTTAACGGCGAGAGGTGACTTTGATAAATTCTGGCAGCTTCTTGACGAGAAACTCGAGCTCTGTCACAGAGCACTTCGTATTCGTCATGAGCGCCTGCTCGGAACTACATCTGACGTCGCTCCTATTCTTTGGCAGTACGGTGCAATCGCACGGCTTGAGAAGGGTGAGAAAATCGATAAGCTGCTCTATGGCGGTTACTCCACAATCTCGCTTGGTTATGCAGGGTTGTACGAGTGCGTCAAGGCGATGACCGGTCATTCTCATACAGACCCAGAAGCTAAGGATTTCGCCCTTGCAGTTATGCAGCGTCTCAATGATAAGTGTGCTGAGTGGAGAGCAGCTGAGAATATCGCTTATTCTGTATACGGTACTCCGCTTGAATCTACCACATACAAATTTGCTAAAGCACTGCAGAAGCGTTTCGGAATTATCGAGGGCATTACCGACAAGAACTACATCACAAACTCTTATCACGTTCATGTTACCGAGAAGATTGACGCATTTACCAAACTCAAATTTGAGTCTGAGTTCCAGAGACTTTCACCTGGTGGTGCTATCTCATACATCGAGGTTCCAGATATGACTAATAACATTCCAGCTGTCTTGGAGGTTATCAAGTTTATCTATAATAACATCATGTATGCTGAGTTGAATACGAAGAGTGATTACTGCTGTGAGTGCGGATTTGATGGCGAAATTCAGGTAATCGAGGAAGATGGCAAACTGCTCTGGGAATGCCCGAATTGTGGCAATAGAGACCAGACTAAGATGTCGGTTGCTCGTCGTACCTGTGGTTACATCGGAACTCAGTTCTGGAACCAAGGACGTACTCAGGAGATAAAGGACAGGGTTGAGCATCTATGAACATCGCACAAATTAAAAACCTGGACATAGCTAACGGTCCTGGTTGCCGGGTTAGTGTATTCGTATCAGGATGTACTCGTAGATGTGAGGGCTGTTTCAATTCTGTAGCTTGGGATTTCGATTATGGTGAACCGTTCGATGACGGTACTATAATTAGGATAATTAACTTAATGTTAAATCCTAGAATTTCAGGACTATCAGTCCTAGGCGGTGAACCTTTCGAACCTAGAAATCAGAAAGAAGTACTTCGTCTTATGCGCTCGGTTAAGCAGTCTGTGCCAGACAAAGACATCTGGTGTTTTACCGGGTACACTTTCGAACAGATATTATGTTCTGGTATTACTACGCCATATGCTGATGAGATGACAAGGTTGATAGATGTTCTGGTTGACGGTCCTTTCATGTTAGAACAGAAAAATCTTGCATTAAAATTTCGAGGTTCGGCTAATCAGAGGATAATCGATGTTCCGAACAGCCTCCAGCAGGGAAAGGTAGTAATCTGGAAAGATAAATACGACAAATCCTAATTTCATTTTTATACTCCTTATGACAAACGCACAACGGTTTTGCTACTGTTGTGCGTTTGTTTTGCGTGTGGTTGTACTGTACGATGTTAAACTGTATACGGTTCGCACAACCTCACGCAAATCGTAGCAGCATACGTGATTGTAACCAGGTAATCATTGACATATATTCATATAATAATGTGAAAGGAGGGATTATCTATGCCTACCAACGAAAACAACAACCAGAACGCTATGAGCGAGAACACAGCGAGTAGTCAGGATGCTACAGCTGGTGACATCTTAGAGCAGTTGAAGTCAGATTCTGTATCTAGCGGAAATCTGTACAAGCTAGGGCTCAAGATGCAAAAGTCGGTTATCAACATGGACAAGAATCTGACTAAGCAGCAGAAGGTTATCAACCAGGCTAAGAAGAACCTGGATAATGTAACAGCTGCAGTCACGTCCATTAGGAAAGATGTAGCGACAGCTAAGACAACGCTGACATCGGTAGATACCAGCCTGAAGCAGCTTTTCAATCTACTTGAAAAGGTATATGATACCGGTACTACTCCTGATAAGAGTCTCAGTCCTCTATTGACATCTTTAGATGATGGTGTTCGTCAAATCCAAGCGTTGTTGCAAAGTCAGCAGGCTTCTCCTCAGAATTCTAATGGACCCGCACCGTCGAATGATATCGATGCAGACGACCCTCTGACAAACATCGACGAGAATGTGCTGGATATCCTTGATATACTTTCTAGAATGGAGACTCTCGGTAATCGAGGGACTTCTGGTTCAAGCAGTTCTTCTAAAGGACCGACTGGGTTCGGTGATAACACTGGCGTCGCGGTACTGAATAGCCACCTAGCGCGTCTAGAACAAGAGTTTAGCTCACTAAGCCAGCAACTGAGTCGCGGTGAGATAACTCCTGACGAATATATAGCAGAAACTGCTGCCAATGCTCAAGAGCAACGGGCTACTCGTAATCAGATGGAAGCGCTGATGAACGCTCTAGTCATGTCTGCGGGGCAGTATGATAGATTGGAGAATGCAAACCAGCGCTTTGCAGAGGATGTAGACCGTTTATCAGAGGAGTTTGCAAATAATTCGCTTACCCTAGATGAGCTGAATGACCAGCTACGCCAAGCCAGAGAACAGTTGCTTAGCCATGAAGAAGCTCTGAAAGATGCTGAAGCTGCTTGGAAGGATGATGGTAAGTTCAGCTTCGCTAAACAGGGCGAAGAAATGAAGCGGAAGATAAACGAAGACTTCGACAGTAGAAAGTCAGACTTATTTGACCGCTTTGAGCATCAGATACCTGATGAAGAAGGCAACATCATGGATAATGATGCGTTCACTCAGGCTATGAATGACCTGATGGGTGAACGTGCAGAAGCAATGTCCAGCGTAACCGGTCTTGGCGGCTTGGTATCTGGTGTTGATAACATATCTAAAATCGGTACGTCACTTGATAAATTCATCGATGAGTTTTCTCATGGACGTACCTATAATGCTCAAACCGGTGAGAACAAGACAGCATCTGCTGCTATAGGTGTTGTCGGTGAGATTGGCGGTACGATTGCTGGTGACGAAGTTGGTGCTGCTATCGGTACTGCTATAGGAGGACCGGTTGGTACTGTCGTAGGCGGTATCTTGGGTGACCTTGTAGGTAGCAAGATTGAGGCATTAACATCAATCATTGGTGATAGACTTGACTATCTAGCAAACCACTCTAAGAAAACCCGTGACGAAATCCTGCAAGCTGGTATCGATAAGATTAGAAGCGACGTAAAGGATATGGCAACATACTCTATCGAGATTTATGAAACCTCGACTAAGAGTATCTACGATGCGTGGGACAAGAATCTTTCGCAGATTACTGCTACTCAAGGCTATACCAAGGAAGCCCTTAACTCACTCCAGGATGCGGTAGCACAAAGATTGCAGGATGAAGGATACGGTACCACTATTAACGCAGCTGATTATTTGGATTCTCTCGCAAACACTTTGAACGCCAATCTCGGTGGTACGCTAGCAGAAGCATTTGCAGCACAGAACTTGATACTTCAGAAAGCAGTTCCTGAGGTTGATTTGTCACAGAGTGCTGCACAGTTCGCTGCGATTTACGCTAATGCTAACAAGCAAACTGGTCAAGGCGAAGACACAATGATTGCCGCTATGAACGAGATTGCCGGTGCTGCTAAAGCATTGGAAACCGTTACAGAAGGTAATAACCAATTCCTGAAAGAAACAGGAAATCTATTAACCAAGGCGACAGAGGTCGTTCAGATTGCTGGTGGTAATGCAGACCAGATTTCTGGATTGACGACACAGATGATGGCATCAGAAGCTGCCATTACATCGGTCGCTCCTCAGCTTAGCGGATTTACATCAGAGTTAGTCACTCTGCTGATGAATAACAATGATGCTACCGCGGTATCGTTGAGGGCGATTATGAACGACATGAACTCCAATATTGGAGTGAGTGCAACCAGCTTCATGAAGTCGTTCATGGATGACACTCAGGGCACCTTGAGTACTGCATTTGCTGCTATCCAGAAGTTCATCGACCAGAATGAGAACGAAGCCTCTAGACAGGAGTTCCTCCAGGCGCTGGAGTCCGTGTTCGGTGTTCAGGGTTCTAAGCTGGCACAGATTGACTTCGGTGGTGTTTCTGATTTGATTTCTCAAGTCAGCACTTCTGTCAATATGGCAGCATTGACCAATGCAGAAAATTTGGTACGTGGCGGAGAGACCACATCTCTAGAAGAACAGCTGGTAGCTAACACAACCAATCAGCTTTTGGCAACGAATGCTATCTCGACCACTATCGATAATAAGTTGATGAGAAAGCTAGAGACCAACGAGCTGGCTATGGAGCGTCTGGTATATTCTGCTCAGGCAACACAATCGGTAGAGCTGGCAGAAAACACGTTGAGCTTCTTCACCAAGATATCTGACTTGATTATGTCGATTATCGACCCGTTCGGTCTGTTCGATATGTTCACAACCTCGATAAACGCAGCTACATCGGCTGCAATCGACGCTGAAAGATATCTGGTAACCTCGACAATGTCCAGCATAGGCTCGACAGTTGCGAATGGGTTTGCCGGTGCTCAGAATGCGATGGCTAATACCGTAGGAGGTGCTACTGCTGTTATGGCAGCCGCATCGACCAAGAGCACTGATGCGATGGTGTTTGCTGTAGAGTCTAACGGAGTAACCGATACCTTCGAGGGAATGTTAAGCAACTATGCCAGGGCATCTCAAGAAGCTCAGGCTGCTATCGCACAGTCGTCTGCAGAGTCTAATGCCATCAGTTATGCGTCTATGGAGCAGCAGGCTAAACAATCTTCTGAATACAAACAAAAGCAGACTGAAGCACAGCAGCAGGATGCTAAGTATGAGGAAGACAAAGCAGCAGCTCGTGAACAGCAGAAGGCACAGCAGCAGGAGGAAGACCTCAGAAACATCGAAAACCACGACAACATCGTAATTATCAAAGATTACCTGGATACATTGGACATGAGCGATTATCTACAGCCAATTCTGGAAGAGCATCGGACACATACTGAACAGATTAAAGACCTGCAAGCTACAACGACTGAGGTTATGAAACTTCTTAGCACGATGGTTGAATATCAGATGGTTGCGAGTCCTGAATTTGCTTCTACCATATCTTACGACGAGCGTTCAAGAATAATGGATAACGGCTATGTCACCGCGACTGTGCCTGGATTCTTTTAAGGAGGTGTCTAGATGAGTTGTTTTGATACATATGCTAAAATACCGAAGACACTACCTGAAGAGCTGATTGAAGCGGCAAGAACTGATACCGGATACGGTTGCTTGGACTTGATACTCAAGGTTCGAGCAGCCAACTTCTGGCATGAAAGTCTTACTACTCTGACCGACGCTCAGCTTATCGGGTATGTTCAAACAACTATTGATTATCTGTATCCTAATTTGGAACAGAACAATTATAACCTATATCAGACGTTGACGTTTCGGAATGAAGATAAGTCGATGGCAGACCTACTGAAAGTCATCTACAATTATCAATGGTGGCTTGGCTTTGTAGTAGGACCGAATGGTTGTACTCGTGATATAGCGTATGCTAACGAACTGCTGAATTTACCCACGAATGAAGAATGGTCAGAATTACTGGAGCAATCACTGTTGAAATTCCAGTCCCAGAATAAGTATATCGAAGAGGTTACCGGTTATGTTTGCTGCGAAACCTTCAAGCGTCTTAGATTGCTGGAGAGAGGTGATGTCGTATGAAATCGGTAATTATAGTCGACGACTCACTTACCATAGCAACGTTTCGACGTCAGACCTCGCACGCTGATGATATACTTCGCGCGAACAATCTGCCAAACCCGACTTGTCCATACCATACGATTGCCAATCAGCTATACAATAATGATTTTCAGGCATTGACTAAGCTGGGGTTTGACCCTGACTACACAGAATCGGCTCAAATCAGGGGAGTTCAATCGCAGCTAGGTGACCGTGATAAAGCTAATGTAGTAGCGGGATTTACTCCAGCAGAGTTTATCCGATATGCTATTTTGGGTAGTGTTCCTGGCTGTCTTACAGTACCAGCTGAATACGTGGATGAGGTTACTCCTGTGTCAGGTCATACCCAGCAAGCGATACTACGAGACCTCAGCTTAGATGAAGTCAGAGAAGATTTGCGAGCTGATACGCCTCAGCTTGAATATCCTAGAATTGATTCTGAATATGGTACGTCAGACGATAACTGGTATTGGAAGCCTCGTGGTGATGTTATGTTCCAGGTTGAAGGTCAAACTCCTCTGGAAATTCCCTGCTTCCCTGAAAGTGTGAATGACTCTACGTCAGCTACATGGTCACAAGAAATGACAACGTATCAACATTACGAACCACAAAATACCTATAATAAATCAGGTCCTAGAGTGGTATCCTGTACGTTCAAAATTCATCGTGCTATGTGGGACGGTAATCAGGATTCTGGTAAGTCAGAAGAGCTGGTAGCCTATATGCAGTCCGCTTGCTATCCTGATTATGATACTCAGGCAAGTGAGCCTCCTAGAGTTACATTGATGATTGGTAAGTCAATTCGCATCACTGGAATACTTACATCGATGGAAACGACGTATAGCGGCCCAATAGGTCCTGACAATAAGTACGACTGCGTCGACATCAATATATCCGTAACCGAAGAGTCTGACAACGTACTCAGCACAGACGCTGTTAGAAGTGGACTTGCTGGTTGGAGGTGATTAGATGATAAGATATCTAAACCCATATAATTACACCAAGATATCTAGATACGCAAAGCTAAGAACAATCAAGCGAGATGGTGTAGACAAGTCGTACCATGAGGTCGTAAATGCTACACCGCTTGTGGACGTTTCGAGCTGTCAGTTATTCAAGGTTACTGGTATTTACATTAACCGGTTGGATTTGATAGCTGATAAATTCTACGGTGATGCTGCACTGTGGTGGTATATTGCTAAGCAGAATGGCATAACCAACTTTGAGGTAGTACCTGCTGAAACAGTGCTGCAGATACCTCCGTACGATTCGCTGATGACCGACGGACGAGTTCTCGAGCCTCTGTCTTATGTATATCTTAATCTAGGAGAGGAGTGACCTATATGCCGCATAAACAGCCTTATATGCAGTTCGTTATTCAGAACATAGCATTGCGTAGTCTCGGCTTTAAGGTTCCTTCTCCTCTGGTTGGCATAAATCTTACAAATTCTGAGTCCGGTATCCAGACTAATTTTAAGGTGACTGTTCATATTTTAGGTGACCAACGTAAGCAGGCTCATGTAGGTGCCTTTGAAATGATGCTGTACGAGTTTGCTCAGATGAGAGGTGACTCTACCACACCATGCTACCTAGAAATGGGTTGGGCAGACGAAACTGGAATCCTCGAGTCTCTGTCTATTCAGGGCATCTTTATTCAGTTTACCTCGACAGTACATACCGGTTATACAGAGTATATTCTAGAAGGCATTGGTAACTTTACCAATACAGCTACAATCAGGGGTATAGCTATTCCAGCTATCAGAGGTAACTATCGACCGTCTGAGGTAGCTGAAGCAGTGCTAGATTATGTAAATGCAGGTGATGTCTTTGACTATGACATAGACCATGATGACGAAGTGGTACCGATTTCGAAAGCTTCTTGTGTAACCAGCCTAGGTGAGTACATCAACGGTAGCGGAAATGCTCAAGGACTTATTCAGCAGTCTTACTGCGAAGGTTCTAGAAGCAGTGCGTACGGTTTACCTGGAAACCGAGCTACTGGAACGTATCTTAAAGCGGGCTATACGAAAGCTGAGATACACAATCTAATGGGTTCTCCTGTAGCACAAACACAGCGTTCAGCGTCGAGTTATACCTTTAGTATAACAGAGCCGACATTCCATACCCGTGGTGTAATCCGGTATAAAAACAATGTCAACCTCGCTAACTATGTGTCAGACGATGTTCTGATGTGGGGTGGCTTGTATACCAATATTCTATCCATTTCAGCTACTTATCAAGGTGTTACTCAGACATTGCTTGGTTCAGGTGCAACCGTACAGACGGGTATGGGTATTACCTTAAAGGGTGAGTCGTTGATTACACCTGCAAATAGACAGAACTCTTATTGTGCAACGATAGACAGTATGTTTGCTGCTGGTAATGCTCTGAACAACCTAAACGCTATTTCTACTCAATTCAATACCAATGTGCAGATTACAATCGTCGGTAAACCTAAGGTGTTCCAGGTTGCTGACGCTGTGCGAGTGGTAGTGTATACAGGAGGTACATTAAACCCGATTACCGGTGTTTATCGTATAATTAAAGTAGCACATAATATAAACGGTACCTCCTATACGACAACACTAACGGTTCAAAGATTGGATTTGATTACTGCGAATAATACAGCAACCTCGCTTGCTGGATACACAACGACATCCCGTATCAATAATGTGCAGAGAGCTGCTGTTCAGCAGCAAAAGCTCAATCTAGGTCAGCCATTTCAGCACATTATCAACATCTTGAAACGAGGTAAGTTATGATTAGGTATATTGGTTATGTCGAGGAAATCGACTGGAAGGATAACACTTGTAAAGTCCGTATACCTAATCTCGACGGATTGGGCGTATCGGCTTACAATCAACCCTTGATGAGTATGCTACTTCCGAACAGACCTTCCACAGAAGCTCTGGAGAAAGCAGATATACCTTACCATATGCAAGGGCTGCGGGTAAATGATGTAGTATATGTGCTGGATTCAGAAGACCCGAATGATAATCTTGCTATCGTAGGATTCTACGGTGGTACCTACGAGGAGGGATAAGCGTGTTCACGAATTCATTTTCATATCCTAATCTGTTCAATGCAGCTACAGGCAACTGCGATTTGAAAGAAGACTATGCCAGCATAGTTAATCGAGTAGGCTTGCTGATTAGGTCGTATAAAAAGGAAGAGTTCTTATTCCCCAATTTTGGCTCATATTTTCCTGATATTCTTCTCAGCTATAATATCGCATCTGTAATCGAGAAGGCAAAAGAGAATATCAAGAATGCTATAGCAGAGTTCGAACCTTATGTGGACTCGCGTCAGATTAAAATAAATGACCTGTCTGAAGGTAATACGGTAAAACTTCAGGTAGTTCTTGTCTTAGATAAGAATTACGAGGAAATTGCCGCTACGCTTGAATGGACATGGGATGAAAAGCAAGGAGGGACTATCACATGAAATATACCAGCAGAGATGCTCAATCTAATATTCAGAACCTGGTTGAAGATGTTAAGGCAACCACCCACATCTGGAATCCGGGTTCTGAAGCAGACCCTGGTATGATTCTACTCAAAGCATTAGCGAGCAACGTCGACTTGCTCTCATTTAACCTGGATACCCAGGTAGATGAGATGTATATGCAATCTGCAACACAGATTAAAAGCATACGTCGCTTAGGCGTAGCAAACGGGTATGTACCTGGTTGGTACCGAGCACCAAGGACAACTATACTGATTGAGAATACCTCAGAAGAAGCATCGCTTGCTTTGGATTTCACACTACCCAACGCGGTGAACAATGTATGCTATGCAGCAACAAATGCTCTGGAGGATTTGACATCCATTCCTTATTTCATTATACCAAAGTCAGACCCTGAGTACGGTGATGTTAGCGTTAGTGATGTCGTCTCGCTTCAGCCGAAGGGTACGGTAAATGGTATCAATCAGCGTAAAGACTTTGTTGCTAGAAAAGCAGCTCAGGGTATTCTAAAGTCAGTCATTGTAAACCCCCGTATGCTGGTTACAGACACGAAGGGTGTAAACACCTTAACATACAGACTACCAGCTCAGAATATCGATGGCGAACTAATCTGGGTACAGGAGTTATCATCTACACTCGACCCAATTAAGTTCACGAACGGTGAAAAGCCTTGGACACGAGACAAGCGAAACGACTTCATCGAATCCGAGCAGAGACGTTACCAGGTAACGGTAGATGATTACAATAACCTGGTGCTCGTATTCAATAAATTCATCAATGATGTAATTCAGTACAACCGACTTATTCGTGTGTTCTATCTTGAAACCTACGGAGCAGCTGGTGAGGTATCTGAGAACGTCATCTCACTGTCCACCGTGGATAGTGCAGTTGCTGCTGTGCTGAATGTGACACATCCGGCTAATACATTGGATATGCCTGATGGCTCTGCACTTACTGGTAAGACCCCGCTAACTGCCGCTCAGGCTGCTGAGGAAGCAAAGCTCTACGTCAACACCAACGATTCTATAATCACTCTGAAAAACTTTATTGCTTGGATTAATCGACAAGCAGGCATCGACTGCGGTACAGCAGTTGATTGCCAGAAGGCTCTGGAGATTAATGGGGCTTATAAGTTCGATGAGGATATGGACGAGGAACTCAAGCCTAAGAAATACCTATACCCTGGTCCTAGCATCGAACAGGGATACGACTTCCCCGGCTGGACTGCTGATGATGCGTATGACCCGCTTACCGGTACTATGTTTATCGTAGGCGGTAAGGATTATGACTTCCCACATAAGTTCATGACCAGAAAGATCTTGTTCTACTGTGTATTCAATAACTTCCTTGAAAAGTGGAGTACCGGTTATAAGAACGAAGCAGGCAAGCAGTGTCTGATGGACGGAGTTACCGAGTGGGAAGGTGACACATCTGAGTGGAGCA